>Ga0335078_10000155_pt1 | contig 114270 bp, 93 predicted proteins | sample Lox_Sample_32_FD_206711 | JGI IMG/M metagenome (GOLD analysis project Ga0335078, IMG submission 206711) | Soil microbial communities from Loxahatchee National Wildlife Refuge, Florida, United States - Lox_Sample_3.2 | ecosystem: Environmental > Terrestrial > Soil > Wetlands | place: USA... | reverse complement strand
AGACTACTCGAAAGGGGCGCCCTTTTATAATGCGTGCCCCAGGTCTCGCCGTTTTTGCGAGACTTGGGAACGGGCCACAGCGCCTGCCAAGGTTGGTGTCAGACGCGGCTTCAGCCGCGCCACGTCCACCGCGCGAATGGAAACGCGCCCATCGGGCGCAACTGCGACGGTCCCCGATCTCATCCGGCATTGCGACAGTTGCGCCTCATCGCGCGTTGGGTCAACGCGTGTTGAGGGCACGCCTGGAGAGGCGTGCTAAAAACTCGATTTTGTGCTGATTTCGGCGAAACTGCCCCACTCAAGGCAACGGAGAGTTTCAGTCGGCCACCGGCCCGCCCCGTTTCTCTGACTTGATCACTTTAAGCCGAGGCACTGCCTGCACCATTGATCGCCGGTGTGTGCTTTACACATCTGCAGTACCGTATCGTGACTCGCTCCTGAGTCAACCAACCGACGGTAACTGGCACAAAGCCTTCGCTGCGCGTTTTCCAGTCGCTGCTGCGCAGCTTCGGACGAAGTCAACTTGTTAGCGGTGAAAACATAGTCGCAAGAGTCCTGAACTGAGTGCAGTCTACTGTCCACATCGTCCATCTCGCTTTCGAGATCGCTGAGGGCGGACTGATAGTCCGAGTCGAGGCTCTTACAGTTGTCCCCCATCAAGTCGTGTACCTCGGGGTCCCGCCTGCAGTCGTCAAAATCGTCGCGTTTCGAGTTGGCATCCTCAGCTGCATCAGAGGCTTCGGCTGCAGCCTTCCGAAGCCCATCTAAGTCGTCCCGACAGCTATCCAAGGCGGTCGTGGGCGTCTGCGCCACAGTGGAACTGATCAGAACCACAATGATCGTCGCGGCCTGCGTCACTGAAGTGATTCTGGACATATGTTTCTGTGCGGAAAAAAGAGTCTTAGCTTGCACAAATTGTGCAATCGTCCCACTGTTCCGACAAGTGCCCAGGCAACTACCCCTCCCGTTCTACTTTGCCAGCTCGCAGAGTACTAACCCCCGGGTCGGACCGATTGCGTCCTGAATGGGGTACGATGAGGCGTGCACCACGAGATTCTAAGAAAACTATCGGCCTTGATTGCTTCCCCTATGGAAGAGGCACAGGTACAGCATCTTTTCACTCTTGCTCGGGTGCTAATTTATGAGACGCGCAGAATTGAGCGTGACCGGTCTGGCCTGCTCAAATTCTATTGCGATTGGACCATGCACCCTGATATTGATCGCTCCGGGGCCGGAGCGCACGTCCTGGCTGACGTCCACAGCATCATCGCAGACCATCTTCATAAGAAAGATAACGCCACACTTGCCGCCGAACTAACTGCTGCGCTTTCCTTGGAAAAAGCGAGAGTTCAATTCAATGAACTCATCAGGCGCGTTGGCGGAAGTTCACAATTGGATAAGACTAAGTGGTGGGAGATTGTCCGGGTGGTGCTTGAAATAATCGCGAATCGCCCTCTGAAGATTGGCCTCGACAGGAAGCTTGCACCAGCCCGAAGCGCAATTCGGTCACGCCCTCTCAGAGGCACGTCAGTCGTCGAGCAGCTCCTGATTCTTAAAGTGCCGAGCGTCGCCTTTACACCGAACGCGCTAGCAAACGAGTTCACATATTGCATCCTGCTCGATACAAGCGATACCGCTAAAATCGTGTCCCCGCTTATGGAGGCTGCTCGGTAGGTGTTTTGTCAGCTTCGACTTGCAAAGAAAAAGCGCCGGGTTTCCCCGGCGCTGGCTTTCACCTACCTACCAACCAACTTGTGTGTTGCTAACTTTGTCGGATTAAGTGCTTGTGTGGGAGCGGGCGACTCGCCCGGTCTGGCTGCACAGCAATCTTGCTTCGGCGGGCGAGGGCGCCCGCCCCACATAACTTGCTTACTTCACCTCCGGGGCGGCGCTTACTTCGCGGCGGTTGGCTGCGGTTTTGGCGCTGCGGGCTGCCAGGTTCGGCAGGCCGGCGGCGGCTCCGTAGCGTTCGAGGAGCATCGGAACCATGGCGCCTTCGGCTTCCTTCACGAAGCTGACGCGGCCTTCGGCATCCATGTCTACCCGGATGAAGTCGCCTAGCTTCACCTGGCTTGTGGCTACCAGGTTGGCCAGCGGGAACACCAGGTGGCGTTCGATAGCGCGCTTCAGGTGACGCGCGCCGTACTTGGGATCAGTGCCTTCGTACAGCAGGAAGTTCTTCACCTTGGCCGTGCAATTGAACACGAACTGATTGGCGGCGGCCGCGGTCAGGACCCGCTGCTGCACCATACCGAGCTCGATCTCCAGAATCTGCTGCAGGTGCTCAGGCCGCAAGGTCTTGAAGACCACAACCTTGTCAATGCGGTTCATGAACTCGGGACTGAATTTGCGGCGAGCGGCTTCGACGGCGGTGCGGCCGATTTTCTCGTCCAGCTTGTTGTCCACTACTTCCGGCTTGGGCGCGAATCCCAGCTTGCTTTCCACCAGGTTGTTCATCTCACTGGCGCCAAGGTTCGACGTCATAATTATGATGCAGCTGGAGAGGTCTACGCGGCGGTTGTCGCCGAGCGTGAGGGTGGCTTTGTCGAGAATGCCGAGCAGCAGCTGCCAGAGCGAGTCAGAAGCTTTCTCGATTTCGTCGAACAGCAGAATGGAGAGCTTCAGCTTCTCGGTGTGCCACTGGTTGAGCGCTTCCTGCGTGAGCAGGGGATGGGTCTCGCGGTGGCCCAGGTATCCGGGAGGCGAGCCGATGAGTTTCGCAATCTCGTGCGAGTGCTGGAATTCGGCGCAGTCAATCTTGATGCAGGCGCGGGCGTCGCCGAACAGCGCCTCCGACATGGCTTCCACCACGCGGGTTTTGCCCGAGCCGGTCGGGCCCAGGAACAGGAGGTTGCCTACCGGGCGTCCCTGGGGGTTCAAGCCCGCAAGGAACATTTGGTAGATTTCGGCTACTTTTTCGACGGCGTCATCCTGGCCGACAATACGGCGCCGCAGAGCACTCTCAAACTCGCGGGCGTCGTTGCTGCGAAGCGTAGGATCAAGAACGGCGTTGGGAACTGTTTTCATAGGATTTTGGCCCTGCAATTTCCTTTCAGTGGGGGCCTTTCTCGGTTCTGGGGAGAGTGGTGTCAAAGTAGCCTTTTTTAGGGGTGGAACCGTCCTCCAGCCACGCCCCGATTCCTAACCGCACCGGCTATAGAGCAAGCGCTTCGCCAACCCCCATGCCGGCGCTAGTGGCTGTTTCTCCAAGACTTAGCTGGCGGTAGCCCGCAGCCGGCGCGGCTTTTGCCCCGGGGAAGGCCGGGGAAAAGAGAAATAGTTTTCTCACAGGGGAAGTTTCTTGGCCCTCCAAAAGCCCACCCAGGCCAGCGAAACCGGGCGGCGAGGGAGTGACCCGACGTAACTGGCGGGCTATTCCGACGGTCATTAGCATCGCTCCAGACCTCGCATCCGGGGGGTCCCTGGAGAATCATTTGCGCCGTCTTACATTGATTTCACTGGCAGTTATCGTATTTTCGTTACTGGGAGTAACCATCTGGCGGGTAGCGGAGCCCTCGGCCGCAGAGGCCCAATCGGGGACCCAGAATGCCCAGTTGCGGCGGGCGTCGGTTGGCACGATTCAGCCCGCTGCCAAGGCGGCAGCGGCTGCGCTGCAGCCCCAAACCGCCCCGCCGGGAACGATCCTTTACACCGCGAAACGAGGAGATAACGTGGTTTCGGTGGCGCGGGGTCATCTATCACAGACCTCGTACCTCACCTCTTCCGAGCTGGCGGACGCCATGCGCGCGGCCAATGGGGACTTGAAAGGGACGTTTCTGAAGGCCGGGCAGACGATCCTTATACCTGGAATTCTGCCGGCGCCGATTGTCGAGAAATCGGTCCCGGTGGCGAAGGACTTTGAAGTCCGCGCCGTTTACCTTACCGGGCTAATGGCGGGCAGCGACCATGGTTTGCGCATCGTGAAGCGCTGGCGGGAGTTGGGCGGCAACGCGGTCGTGTTCGACGTGAAAGACAGTGACGGGACGATTAACATTCCCTTCGAGAATGCGCTGGCCGGCAATCACAAGGCATATATTCACGACCTGCCGAAGTACGTCCACTTCCTGCATTCGCAGAACATGCATGCCATCGCTCGCATCGCCATCTTCCGCGATGAGCGACTGGTGGTGGCGCATCCAGAGCTGGCGGTGAAGTCGCACAAGTCCGGGAACCCGTGGCGCGAGAACGGCAAGCTGGTATGGACAGATCCTTCTCAGCCCAAGGTGCAGGAGTATGACATCGCCCTGGCCAAGAAGGCTGCCGAAGCCGGCGCAGACGAGATTCAGTTTGACTACGTTCGCTTTCCCGCGGAAGGCGACCAGAAAGATGCCAGCTTCGTATTTCAAACGGCGCATCCGGAGTGGCACCGCTCAGACGTAATTGCAGACTTCCTGAAGCATGCTTACGCCGAATTGCATCCCACTGGGGTGCTGCTCTCGCTGGATGTGTTCGGGATCATGGCGTGGCAGCGGCCGGTGGATTTGTCGCATACCGGGCAGGACATCGTTGCCATGGCCAAGCATTGCGATGTGCTCTCGCCGATGATTTATCCATCGCACTTTTTCGGCATGGATGGCGTGGCGCATCCGGGCGACGCGCCGGAGCATTTTATTGGCGAATCCATGGAGCGCTTCGAGAAGATCACTGCGGGCAGCGGCGTGGTGATTCGTCCATGGCTACAGGCGTTCGCGTGGCACACGAAAACTTATTCGCCGAAATACATCGAAACCCAGGTGCTGACTGCGAAGAACAAAGGCGGCATCGGCTTCTTGTTCTGGAATGCGAATAACGATTACAGCAAGCCTTACGCGGCGATGCCCGAGATGCGGGCGGCCAAGGGGCAGTATTTCCGGGGGGACGAAGTGCCGGGAACGCTGACCGCGGGCCTTGCTCCAGCGAACTAGTGTTGCTCCCGGAAATAAGTGGGACAACGTGGGCTGGCCGTCGGGCCTTGCGAGAGCATCGAAGCTGCAAACAAGATACATAGGTCCCTCGCTTAGCTCAGGATGACAAGGTGAACTTATTACGCGATCTTGAGGGACAGTACATTAGGTTATATGTAGGCGCGTCCGCGCCAGTGCACTGACAATTGTGCCAGCCAGACCGCCCTCACCACTCCGCTGGGCGGATGCTTGTTCTCAGGTGCACTACGTTCGAGAACATAGAGGGCGCGGCCGCGCAGAAGCGCCCGTTGCTATGGGCATGCCTGAAGGCGATCCTTCTGGGAACTGTTTTGTTCTTTCCGGCATTCTTTCTTTCCCTGCTGATAACGATTCCCTGGTCGAAGCATTATTGGGCAGGGCTGTCTTAGGTGGCCTGGCAGTTAGTTTCCTCTTTGCCGTTGGATCCGCCATTGCCAGCGCGATCTACGTGCTCCGGCGTGCGATTCGAGAGAAGCGGGGCAATAGGGCGGACTGAGAGGTTCCCCTATCTTCGACGTTGCGCCTTTGCGAGACGGTTCGGCACAAGCTGCCATTCGTCTTTATTAAGATCGGTTGAAAGCTTTGAACCGGGAAGAGCGCAAAGGACGCAAAGGAACCCAGCACCTGTGCGGCGCATGCTCCTTCGCTTTCCAATTTCTGAGCATGAAGAAACCTTAAGACTTGACTGCTTTTCCTGACGTCTGCAGGCGGGCTCCCGCGGCTAAACCTCTGCGCAGCTTTTGTTCTCGCGGGACCCTGAACAATGTAGCGCCGGAGTGGAGGGGACCTTGGTAAAGCTCCGACTTTCGCAGCTGGAGCGGCCGCGGTCACACTTGTTCAGAGTCCCCGCAAGCTATTAGCTGCCCAGCAGGTCGCCTACTGTGGTGCTGATGCTGACGCGAGTACCTACCAGATCGCCCTTGATTTCGACCAGCAGATTTCCTGACTGATCGTACTGATCAATAGTGAACGTGCCTTTGAACGTCTTCCCATCGGGACTCAGCCAGATGTCCTGGCGGATGTTGGCGAAGCCTTGCGGATTATTGGGGTCGGTGGAGGGGTCAAAGGAAATGCCGAAGTGATTCAGCTTGTAGTGCCGCTCCCCCACCTGCTTCCATACGCCCAGGCAGACATCGCCGGTCTCCGGAGCGCGCGACGAAACCGTGACTTCCGTGCCGTCCACGTGCCAGTGAGAAAGGGCATTGTCCACCTGCGCGCCATCTGGCGGAAGCCCTGGGCCATTGCCTTCGGCGATAAAGGCCACGTGCCACATCCCGATCATTGACGGGCCGTGATTGGAGATCAGCAGGAATTCCGGAGCAAGGCTGTCTTGCCCGTTCCACGCCTGCGGCGAGACGTGCGCTTTGTTTAATGGATTACAGCCGGCGGACGCAACGGGAACCCAAAGCGCTCCACACGCGACCGCTGCCAAGACCAGCATCAGCTTGCTGATTGCTGCGTTCATTGTAGTTTTCCTCCCCGAGATATGGATTTTTTGCGCCGGCTGGGACGACAATCGGCTTGCGCCCTCTCCCACCCCCAGAATTGCCAGCGGTGCCCAATATCGGACGATGCGAATTTGCGTGAAGTCCTTGCTGGAGGCAATGTTTCCCGCCTGTATTGCCGATACTTTTTGGCTAATCGTGTAAGCCGCTGAAATAAAAGCCCGATTGGTTCCCGGCTCAAATTGCGACGAGGCCGCGACGAAACCCGTGGTATACTCGCGCGCTAGTTTTTGCTGGCCCTCGGCTATGGAAGTCCCTTCCCTAGACGTCGTTCGCTTTGGCGCATACGAGATTCGCCCGTCCACTCGCGAACTGTTCAAGCACGGAATTCGGGTAAAGTTGCCGCCCCAGGCCTTCGAAGTGCTTCGGCTTCTGCTGGAAAGAAAAGGCGAGTTGGTAACCCGGCAGGAGTTCCACCACGTGCTGTGGCGGGCGGATACTTTCGTGGATTTCGATCAGGGTCTGAATAACGCAATCAAGAGAATCCGCGAAGTTTTGAACGACTCGGCTGAGGCCCCGCGCTACATAGAAACTTTGCCCCGTCTGGGTTACCGCTTTGTAGGGCGGGTGGAACGGTCCAATTTGGGTTTGCCGGCCAGGGTTCTGGATGCGGCTGCGCCAAGCGAGCCGAGTTCGAGCCACAGAGAAGTTCGGCCCACGAGTCGAGAAGAGGTCGGGGCCAGCCCGAGACCGGCGGCCGCACCCTCAAAACCCGAACCCTGGGTGCGCCGGCACCCCTATGGGATCGCGGCGTGCGTGATCGTGGGACTGGTCGCCACGGTGGTGGCAGTGACGTATCCACGGTTCCAGCCTCGCGCTGATTTGGGCCGGCTGACGCCGACGCCCTTCACCGCCTACCGGGGATTGGAAATCGCCCCCACGTTTTCACCCGACGGATCACAAATCGCCTTTGCCTGGGATGGCGAACCCACACCGGGATCGAAGGGATTCGATCTCTATATCAAGGTAGTAGGCGCTGAGAGCCTGTTGCGCCTGACCAATCACCCGGCAGAGCAGCTTGACCCGGCGTGGTCTCCGGACGGCAGTCAAATCGCTTTCGACCGCGGCTCCGGGCCCGATTCGGGTGTGTATGTGGTGCCCGCGCTCGGCGGCCCAGAGAGGAAATTGCGCTCTACACACGTGCTGGCTGTGGCCGCCCCGGTCAGTTGGTCTCCCGATGGAAAGTTAATCGCTTTTGCTGATGCCCAGCTGCCGGAGGGACATCGCAGGCTCTATCTTCTGTCGGTGGAAAGCCTGGCCGCCACCCAGATCCCTCATGCCGAACCGTGCCTGGACGAAATGTATCCTGCTTTCTCCCGCAACGGCAGATATTTGGCGTATGTGTGCTACCTGCATGATGGCGGTTTTGGGGTTTATTCCATAGCCAGACCCGATGGCGGTCCCAAACTGCTAAAGATTTTTTCCGGCTGGGCCTGGGGGATTACCTGGACGGCAGACGACAAGCGGTTGATTCTCTCGCGGTATGAAGGAGGAACGCCGGCGAGCGAACTGCTGGAGCTGACATTCGCTGATGGCTCTCTGCGGACGCTCCCATTCGGGCGCGATGGCCAGTGGCCGGCGGTTTCCGCGATGGGCGGACGGCTTGCGTTTGCTCTCAACCACGGCCACTGCGACATTTGGCGGCGCGACCTATTGTCTCCGCAATTGAGCGCTCGGCAGTTCATTTCCTCCACCCACGATCAACTCGATCCCCAGTATTCTCCCGATGGCAAGCACGTGACTTTTGCTTCTGACCGCGGAGGCTCGCCGGAAGTGTGGATGAGCGACGCCGATGGCGGTAACCTGGTGCAGATTTCAAATCTGAAGAACCCCACGACCGGCTCTGCCCGCTGGTCCCCGGACGGCCGGAAAGTGGTTTTCGACTCCGGCAAATTTGGCAATGCGAGTCTTTATATCGCCGACGTGTCAGAGCGGTTGCCGCGGAGAATTGTCACAAATGTCCGGTCGGCCTCGGTCCCGAGTTGGTCGCGCGACGGGCGGTGGATTTACTTCGTAGGCGACGGAAACGAGTTTGGGGGGAAGATCTACCGCTGCCGGCCCGAGGGCGGCGACGCGGAAGTAGTGTCAGATCAGCTTGGCTACGGGCCGGTCGAGTCGTTCGACGGGAAGACCGTGTATTACGTAAGCAGCGTGGCGGGCAGCTGGGTGCTGGAAAGCGTGCCAGTCGGGCGGCCAGGGGCGGAGTCGGCCGTTGCGGGCGCGCCCCCGATCTTCTTTGCGACGCATTGGACCCTGACTCCGCGAGGGGTTTATTTCGTGCCCGCGGAAGCCCATACCAGCTTGCACTATTTCGATTTCGCCACCCGGCAGAGCCGGGAGAGCTTCGCCCAGGAAACCGGCTTCTACCTGGGTTTATCGGTTTCACCCGATGGCCGTTGGGTCCTCTATCCTCTCGCCCAGCCGACTAGCGACATCATGCTGGTTGAGAATTTCCATTAGAAGAGATCGCGGAACGCGAATCGCGTGGGGATGGTTACTCGCGCGTTCTGCGAGTGCGGAGATCTTTTTGTGTATCCTGCAGAACGCGCGAGCCGCTGTCGTTGAGCTGCCACCTACTGATAAAAGACGGTATACGGGGTGTCCATGGTAACGCGGGTGGCCGTGATGGTGCCGAGGATTTCCGCCACCTGGTTGCCGGATGCGTCATAGACATCGAGGGTGAAGGTGCCGGACTAAGTATTGCCATCGGGGCCCAGCCAGATAGTTTCACTAACGTGGGTGTACGGGGGGTCGGGGTTGGGGTCGTTCGGGCCCATGGCGAAGTGATTGAGTTTGTACTTGTTACGTGGTTCTGGTTTCCCAGGCCAACGCAACCTGCGGCCAGTTGAAACTGCCGGCTTTGCTGCATCACCAGTCCTGGCAACAGGACGGCAGCTTCGGCGATTCTTTCCTACTCGCATCCGATCACGAAGACGGTATCGTCGGCCTGTGGAAAGCCGACTTCACCGCCAAAGGCAACACGGGCATTCCCGATGGAACTCCCATCGACTCGCAGTTCATCGTCTGGCACGCCGACAAAACCGAGATCATGAACTCCAGCCGGCCGCCCCAGCAGCTCAATCACTTACCGCTTCACCAATTCTTCACCCAAACTTCACCCCGCATCCATTGTGCTCTTGGACGATTCGCGTAGGATGCCCCGCGACACACCCTGGGGAAGGGTGGCAGGCGTTCCTCGGTGCCGTACGTCGTGCTGGCGGGGAACCGCAAGATCCCGGACCAACAAAGGCCTCAAAACACAAAAAACTAAGGAGACGCTATGAAAGCGTTACTGAAAAACTTGGCAATCGCTCTTGGGATATTCGTCTGCGGCATGAGCTCCCACACGCCCATGCAGAAGTTGCCATCCTGGGTAGTGGGCTATTCAAAACAGCCCACTACCAGCTGCCGCATCGTTCAACACAATTGGCGCAAGAGGTGATATAGTGTTGCCCCTGTTGGTGAGGCTGCAGTGCCGCTTTTGTGCTACGAGTTTGGCGAGTTTGAGCTGGATTGCGCCCGTTTTGAGCTGCGGCGCAACAGCCGGGTTCTGAAGCTCGAACGCATCCCCCTGGAATTGCTCATTCTTCTGGCAGAGAAGGATGGCAGTGTCGTCACCCGTCAGGAAATCAGCGAGCGGCTTTGGGGCAGGGACGTATTCGTTGACACCGAGCACGGTATCAACACCGCCGTCCGCAAGATTCGGGCGGCGCTCCAGGAGGATGCCGATCGTCCCCGCTATGTGCAGACTGTTCCCGGCAAAGGCTACCGCTTTGTAGCCGAATTGAAACGGGACAATGGCGGCGCTGGAACAGCGCCGCAGCCGGCGGCGGCTTCTTCGCCAGTTATTTCTGCAACTGCTTCCGTTCCCGAGGCTCCGGCAAAAACGTACTTGCGATGGCGCGCCGTGGCTACGGCCGCGGGTGCTCTGTGCCTGTTGGCGGCGGCGTTATTCGGCTTCAATGCCGGGGGACTGCGTGACATGCTATTCGCCCGTGGCCGGGTCGCCCCAATCCACTCCATCGCGGTGCTTCCCCTGGCGAACCTTTCCGGCGATCCGTCGCAGGAGTACTTTGCCGACGGCATGACCGACGAACTGATCACCGAGATCGCCAAATTCACCCGGCTGCGGGTGATTTCGCATTCTTCGGTCCAGCGTTACAAGGGAACCCAAAAGCCGTTGGCACAAATCGCGCGCGAACTTGGAGTAGACGCCGTGGTGGAAGGATCGGTCACGCGATCGGGGAATCGCGTCCGTATTGCCACCCGGCTGATTGATGCCCGGTCGGAGCGGAATTTGTGGGCCGAGATCTACGAGCACGATATACAGGATGTGCTGGCGGTGCAGCAGGAGGTAGCGACGCAGGTCACCTCCCAGCTGGGCACAAGTCTTGCTTCTTCCGCCCACCCGACCCTCCAAAATCCGCCAGTGGTGGATCCGGAGGCGCATGAAGCCTATCTGCGTGGCCTATTTTACTGGAACCAGTTCAGCTGCGATGCGTTTAAGCGGTCGTTGGGTTATTTTCAGCAGTCGCAGGCCAAAGATCCAACCTTCGCGCCGGTCTATATTGGATTGGCCCAGAGCTACGGCGCCCTATACAATTTCGACTGCTTGTCGGGGGACGAAACCCTGCTGCCGGCAGCCCGAGCCGCGGCCTTGAAAGCTCTCGCACTAGATCCCACCTCGGGAGCTGCACACACCATTCTCGGCAGGTATGCTCTAAATAACGAAGTGAACCGGCCGAAGGCCGAGGCGGAATTTCGGCGCGCGATTGAGCTGGATCCCAACGATGCCCTGGCACGCAGCGGCCACGCAAGAGTTCTGCTGGCCATGGGGCAAAGGGAACAGGCGTTTGCGGAAACAACAAAGGCCCTGGAGCTGGACCCCACCTCTTTGGCCACGAATGTCTCCGCCGCATTCTTCTATTATCTCGCCCACGAATTCGACCTAGCCATCCAGCAGGGCAAGAAGACCGTGGAATTGTATCCAAATTCACCTGCCTCCTATCTCTGGCTCGCCGCTGCCTATGAAAAAAAAGGCCTGGAGCGCGACTCCATCGCCGCTCACCTGAAATCCGAAGCGATCTGGGGCGCAAGTCACAAGGACCTGGCCGGTTTTGAGCAGGCCTATCAGAAAGAGGGGATGCGAGGATACTGGCTCTACGAGCTTTCGTTTGCAACCACCCGAGGCTGGGACAAGGCCCCATTGAAGCTATGCTGGATGGCGGCAATCCACGCTCAACTCGGAGACAACAAGCTGGCGCTGGATTATCTCAGGCGCGGCGTTCAACATCCCTGCAATGAAATGTCGCTGCTGACTGTCCATCCGTTCTACGACCCACTGCGGAACGACGAGGGATTCAAGCAGTTGTTGGCGCAGCTCCATTTCTGAGGCGTTTTCGCTCTTCGCGGCACGCCATCTGGCTTTTTAGGGCGGAAGACGCCGAGGGGAAGAGAACCGGCCGCCAGTAGCCGTGTGCATCGATTCCTGGGCCGAATTCATGACCTTGGTGTGCCCTGTCAAAGTTTTGTCGTCTCCCGACTCAGATATAATTGTCGTTTAAGCTATAGGAGTAGGAGTGTTCATGCCCCTTCAGAAGACGGAAAACATCTGGCACAACGGGAAGTTAATACCCTGGGACGAAGCCACCATCCACGTGATGTCGCACGTGGTCCACTATGGCTCTTCGGTTTTTGAGGGCATTCGTTGCTATGCTCCGCCCAGCGGGCCGGCGATTTTTCGGGCGCAGGAGCACATGGAGCGGCTGGTGAACTCCGCCAAGGTCTACCGCATTGACGTGGACTACGGCGCCGACGAACTGGTGGCGGCCATGGTCGAAGTGGTGAAGGCAAATGGCACCTGGCCGTGTTATATCCGTCCGATCATTTTCCGTGGCTATGGCGAGCTAGGGGTCAGCCCGCTGACATCGCCAGTTGAGGTGTACATCGCCAATTATCCGTGGGGAAAATATCTCGGTGGCGAGGGCGGCGGCGGAGTGGACGTTTGCGTTTCCTCATGGACGCGGCTTGCGCCGAATACCTTGCCTTCCATGGCCAAGGCGGGCGCGAATTACATGAATTCGCAGCTCATCAAGATGGAAGCGATTGTCAATGGCTACGCCGAGGGCATTGCGCTGGACACGAATGGCTACGTGAGCGAAGGCTCGGGCGAAAATGTCTTCGTGGTGCGGAACGGCGTACTGCAGACTGCGCCGTTGGGAAATTCGGTATTGCCTGGCATTACCCGTGATGCGGTGCTGCAGATTGCGGACGACTTGGACATTCGGGTGGTGGAGTCTGGGATTCCGCGCGAGATGTTATACATCGCCGACGAAGTGTTCTTTACCGGCACCGCGGCGGAAGTTACGCCCATCCGATCAGTGGATAAGATTACGGTGGGCAAAGGGGAAATGGGCCCAATCACAAAGAGCATTCAGAAAGAGTTCTACGCCATCGTGCGCGGCGAAAAACCTGACCGCCATGGCTGGTTGACGCCGGTCCCGGTGGGAAACAAGCAGCCAGTGGGAGTGTAGGCGTTGTTCCCTGTGTCCTTTGTGTCCTGCGGCTCGATACCAGTTGCTGAGTGTGAGACCTCCTAGTGAGTGGCGTTCTTGCCCGAGATGCCCTCGATCTCCTTGCTATACGCCGCACCACAACACATCCACGGGATATTTCTCGAAGACTCGGTCGGCGGTGAGAATGCACATTTCTTCCGCAATCGCCTGCGCGATGATCAGGCGGTCGAAGGGATCGCGGTGGTGGGGCTCGAGATCATAGATTCCAGCCGCGTGCGTTTGCGTGACCGGAAGTGGGCGCAAGCCCTGTTTAGCCATGAATGCGGGGATGCACACGGCGGGCGCCGCCGTGAGGCGCAGCTTTCCGAGTCCCATCTTGATGGAGAGCTCCCACGCCGTAACCGCGGACAAATAGACTTCCTCTTGCCCGTTTTCGAGCAATTGCCGGCCAGCTTTGTTGATCTTCTCGACTGAGCTGATGCTCCAGAACCACACGCCGGTATCGAGCAGGTACTTCATTTGCGTTTCCGGGAGGGAGCTTCCTCGATCTCCGGCAATTCGCCGCCATAGAACTCTTTGAGAAGGTCGTCGGGCAAAGGAGCGTCGAAATCTTCGGCGATCCAGACCTCGTCTCGTGCGAATCCCAAAGGGCGGACTTTCTTTTCAGGCTGCACCGGAACCAGACGGGCCACGGGCACGCCGGCGCGTGCGATGATGACCTCTTCGCCGTCTGCGACCCGCTGCAGCAGGCGCGAGAGGTGGGTTTTGGCTTCGTGGATGTTGACTTCCATCGCTGGAGAGTATGGACTAAGTCTATGGACTAAGTCAAATTATTCTTTACGTCCTTTTGCGCGCTTTGCGGTTGCGAATTCTTAACCGCGAAGATCGCAAAGTGCGCAAACTGACTGGCCGGCGCCGTCAGTCGGCCAACAAACTCGCAGCGGCCTTCCGGGAAGAATCCATATCCGTCGTGAGCTTCTCCGCCTCCTGCCCAGCGGCCTGGGCCTTTGCTGTTTCGCCCTGCTGTTCCAGCGCCTTTTGCAGCAAGACATAGCCGACCGCGGTTGGCTGAAGTTCCATGGCCCGCGCGAAGTTGGCCGCAGCTTCCGCCGCGTTGCCAGATTGGAGCGAGACCAAACCCATGCCCACCCAGGCACGGCTGTCGTCAGGACGAATGGCCAGCGCTTCCTGGTAGCTTCGTTTGGCTTGCGCGTAGTCATGCTTCTGCCGATAGGCAGCGCCCATGTTTTCGAGAGCTTTGACCTGCAGTTCGGGATCGGGGGTCATGGTCAATACTGACTGGAACTGCTTGATCGCCAACTCGATCTTCCCGGTTTGTTCGTTGTGGGTGCCGATGTTGAGCCAGGCGACGGGATCGGCGGGATAGATTTTCGCCGCCGCTTCGAAATGGGGTAGCGCATCTTCAATTCGTCCATCGGCCACCAGTGCGCTTCCCAGATTGTCTTGCGCAACGAAGTTGGGAGCCGTCACCTTAATGGTGTGGGACCACAGGGCTTCACTGCTCTTCCAAAACGACAGCTGGGCATTTGTAACCAGGACCAGAGCCAACGCCACGCCCGCACTGGCAATCGCCAGCCACCAGGAAGAAATTTTCAGTGAGTGGGCGAGGTCGGGCGCGCCCCAGCACGCGATCAGGAACAACCCTACAAAGGGCAGGTATGCATAGCGGTCCGCCATCGCCTGGCCGCCGACCTGCACCAGGCCGATCATGGGGACGAGCGTGCCCAGGAACCAGAACCACCCCACCAGCAGATATCTTTGACGCCGTGCCCGGGTCACTACTACTACTGTGATCACAGTGAGGACGATTGCAGCGAACAGTATTCCCCAAAGCGGAAGCAAATTTCCGGGATGGGGATACAAGGGCGCCAGTCCCGCCGGCCAAAGCGCAATTCGTATGTAACCGGCATAGGCGACTAAAGCGTTTCCCAGCCGCGCAGGGAAGCTGTACTGCGTTCCCAGGTTCATGGCGCCGCCTGCGCGCTGCACTTTCATGGTGACGACCGCGCTAGCGGCGGAAAGCGCGAACAGCGGAATTTTCTCCATGATCAGGCTGGAGAACGGTCGCAACGAACCTCTCGTCGGGTCGCGATCAGAAACAGCTTTTATTCGCTGCAAAGGCCAGTAATCCCACAACAACAGCACAAAAGGCAGGGTGATGACCATCGGCTTCGCCATCAATCCGCAGGCGAACAGAAATATGAGCAGCAGATAGCGTCCGGCGCCCGGTTTTTTGGCGTAGCTCTGATAAGCCTGCAGGCTCAACAGAAAAAACAACATGCTGAGAACATTCTTGCGTTCTGCAACCCAGGCCACCGATTCGACGTTGACGGGGTGCACGGCGAAGAGCAGCGCCACCACAAAACTTCGCCAAGCGGAGCCGGTTGCACTTTGAAGAATCAGAAACAACAGCACTGCATTCACCGCGTGCATCAGCACATTCGTGTAATGGTGCCCACCCGCATTCATGCCGAAGAGCTGGCAATCCAGGGCGTGAGAGAGCCATGTCAATGGATGCCAGTTCGATTCCGCAGTTGTGGTAAACGCCCACTTGACGGTTTCAGCAGTCAGTCCGGCGCGGACGTGCGCATTCTCGCTGACGTAGCGGTTGTCATCGAAGTTGATGAAGGGATAGCGGCTGACGCGGTTGTAGAGGCCGAGAACCACGAGTACAAGAAGAAGGCAAAGAACAACATTTCTCTTCTCGGGTGATGAGAACAATTCGTGAGAGTTGAACGAAACGGATGGTTTAGTCGCCGGAGCTGCCACGATAACATATAATCACAGCCTGCATTCAGAATTCTCTAAGAAATGTGGCGGGTCTGCTGGATCCTCGCAGAATGCGTGCAGGCAATAACTCTCTTGATACTAGTAACCCCTAACTTACTGAAAATAAAAGTTCCTCGAGTGGGAACCAAAATCCTGCCTCCGGAGTCTATCTAGAATAAGAAGTTTCGGGTTGGCCGAAGGATGGGTGGAACTTTCGGGCTGAGAGATTTGACTCGGTGGAACTATAATGGGTGCACGCCATGCGGGTGATGGCGAGGACGGCCACCTTGGGTAATTTAGCAAGCGCGATCGGCGTTCGGACGCAGGAAGCCGCGATTGTCGCGGAGTTGAAGGCAGGCTCCGAAGAGGCCTACGCATGGCTGATCGGGGAGTTCCATCAGCCGGTGTACAGCCTGGTGTACCGCATCGTGACGGATACCTCTGACGCCGCTGACACCACGCAGGAAGTTTTCCTGAAGGTGTTTCGCGGCATGAACCATTTTCACGGCGAGTCCAGTCTGAAAACCTGGATTTACCGCATTGCCATCCACGAGGCTTCGAACCGGCGGCGCTGGTGGTTCCGGCACAAGGCCCACGAAACCTCGATGGAAACCATGACGACGGGCGGAAGCGGCGAGGAAGGCGGCATCGCCATCAAAGACACGCTGCTAGACGAAGAAGAGTCGCCCTTTGAAAATGTGGCCCACGAGGAAGTGCGGGCGCGGGTGGAAGAGGAATTGAGGAAAGTCCCCGAGCCTTATCGCACCACGGTGGTGCTGCGGGACCTGGAAGAAATGTCTTACGAAGAAATTTCTGAGATCATGAATGTCACCCTGGGCACGGTGAAATCGCGGCTGACTCGCGGGCGTGAAGCTCTGCGGCAGCGGCTGGTTTCGTACGCGCGTGAGGTCGGCCCCGAACTTGGGCTGGAAACTCCCGAGCTGCGGAAAGCCGAGGTGACGCCATGAAGTGCGGTCTGGCAAAATCGTTGCTTTCGCCTTACCTCGATGGAGCGATCACGGGCGGGGAGATGCAGGCCCTGAGCCAGCACTTGAAGGAATGTTCGGCGTGCACGCAGCGTTATCTGTCGCTGAGCCAGACGCAACAACTGCTGACGCAGACCGGACGCAGAAAAGCACCGCCGGATCTGGCCTTGAGGCTGCGGCTGGCGGTTTCGCGTGAGATTGCGCGATCACAGCGCCCTATGTTCGAGGGGCTGCAGCTTCGCCTGGAAAATGTTCTGCGCGCATTCATGGTCCCAGCTACCGCTGGCCTGGCTACCGCGGTGCTGATTTTCGGGGTGCTTATTGGGACGCTGGTGCAGCCTTTGCAGGCCGACAATTCTGATGTCCCGTTGATGATAGTCACCGCTCCGCAGTTGCAGCAGGCGGCGCTGACGCCCATGGATTCCATTCACGACGACTCGCTGGTGATTGAGGCCTACGTCGGCTCCGACGGGCGAGTGAAGGATTACCGCATCATTTCCAGTCCTTCGGACTCGAAGGAGGTCATGCCGCAGGTGAAGAACATGATGCTGGACATGATGGTATTCGCCCGCTTCCGTCCGGCTACTTCCATGGGACGGCCCACCGCCGGCCGCGCCTTGCTGGCATTTTCCCGGATCAGTGTGAGGGGGTAAGGTAGCTCTTGGCTTTTAGCCTTTAGCTCTTAGCTCGGGACTTCTCTTCTCTTCGGGTGTCAGATTTTCCTAAAGCTCTATACGGACTGCAGTCCGTCATTTTGTAGTTGTCAACAATCTCCAGCGAGTCGTCGAGAGCTGAAGGCTAATAGCTAAAGGCCGCAAAACATTGACCCTCCGCGCAGAACCCCTTAAACTGAACGGTAGCGTGCGTCCCGCCGGTCTCCAGGAGGACCCCCTGAATTTGAAGTTTCGTTGCGTCTTGTTTGCCGCCGTGCTCGGGCTGGTGGTTCCGATGTTATTGACCCAAGTGTCGGTGGCAGAAGCCGCCCCACAGGTCGCCCTGGAGACCAACGAAGCGCTGTTTACCGTCCTGGCCGCCATCAATCAATGCGGATATGACACCGAGTTGGCGGGCTCCGATCCCTTGCGCCAGCAGATTCGCGATGAAGTGAAGAAAGCGGTAGACGCTGCTCCCGACTATGCCGACAGCCTGCAGGCCATGTGCCAGTTCTATGCCGAGCACACCAAGGATGATCCGACGCGGACCCTGGCGCAATACGTTTCGCTGGCCCTGTTTCTATTGCCGCCGCCCGAGCTGACGGTGAAGGTGAAAGAGGCCGATCTGCCTCCTGATGCCGCGAATCTGATCGGCATGGTGCCGTCGTTGCAAAAATTCTATGTTGCAGCGGACCTGCACAATATTTGGGAGCGCCACCGCGAGGCGTATGCGGAACTATCAGATGCGTATCACCAGCCGATCTCCAAGATGCTGTTTGACACGGAGATTTATCTCAAGATTCCATCGGCGACGTACCTGGGCCGCAGCTTCACTGTATATTTCGATCCCATGGGTGCGCCAAGCCAGGTCAACGCGCGTAACTATGGGACCGATTATTACGTGATCATTTCGCCGGGCGCCGGATCTTCGCTCAAGACGGCGCAAATCCGCCACACTTATCTGCATTATCTCGTGGACCCGTTGACGCTGAAATATCCAACTGAAGTCAAGCGTCTGGAGCCGCTGCTCGAGGCCACGCGCGGTGCGCCCCTGGATGACAGTTTCAAGAACGATATCTCTCTGCTGGCGACGGAGTGTTTCATCCGCGCGGTAGAGGCGCGGACGATCGGCAACAGCAAGACGCCGGAAGAAGAGCGGCTAAAGGCGGTGGATGATTCGGTGTCTCAGGGCTACATCCTGACCCGATATTTCTACGAAGCTCTGGCGGCCTTCGAAAAGGACCCGGCGGGGCTGAATGCCGCCTTCGGCGACATGCTTGCGCACATTGATGTGGGCAAGGAAAACAAGCGGGCCGGGCAGATTCAATTCGCCGCTCAGTCTGATCCCGAGTTGCTGCACTTGTCCCGCCCTGCAGAGAATAAGACGCTGGTGCGGGCGGAAGAGCGGCTGGCCAGCGGCGACCGGGAGACCGCCCAGAAGCTGGCCCAGCAGGTGCTCGATGAAAACGGCGCGGATCCTGGCCGGGCGCTGTTCATTCTGGCGGAAGTAGCGGCCGCCAACAGCAACATGGACGGAGCGCGCAATTACTTCGAACGCGCCCTGGAAGTGGCGCATGAGCCCAAAGTCGTGGCGTGGTCGCACATCTATCTGGGGCGGATTTTTGATCTGAAGGAAGAGCGGGAAGCGGCGCTGATCCATTACCGGGCTGCACTGAACAGTGGTGGAGGGCTGCCCGGAGTGAAAGATGCGGCCGAACATGGGCTGCAACGACCTTACGAGCCGCCGCGCCCGCAGCAGCAATAAGCCGATTCTTGCCGCCATTGGCGGCGTTGGGAAACGTGGTTTCAAGGAGAAAGCATGAAGCAAGCAACTACTGTAGTCGTAATGCTGGTGCTGGCCGCCGGCGTATGGGCGCAGCAGACAGGTTCAACCCAACCGGGGGCGGCTTCCGCTCCGGCCGCGCAGGGTGCGGCCCAGCCCAAGACCAAGACCCCGCCGCAAGCTAAAACCCAGGCGGAATTCGACGCCTATAACGCCGCCAAGGCGCAGGCCAACAATCCCGCCGAGATGGAAAAGTCGGTAGACGATTTCGCCACCAAATTTCCCAACAGCGAACTGACCATCTTGCTGGAGCGCGATCTGATGCACGGCTATCAGACCGCCAATAATGCCGACAAGATGCTGGAAACCGGACGCAAAATCCTGAAGCTCGATCCCGATGATCCCGAAGCTTTGATCGGCACGGCGGAAGTGCTCTCAGAGCGGACCAAGGACACCGATCTGGATAAAGACCAACGTCTGGCAGAGGCCAACAAAATGGCCGCTCACGCACTGGAGACGATTGACACCGACGTGATGATTCCGGCAGGAACTCCTCAGGAACGAGTGGATGCTTACAAGGGTTTTCTGCGCTCCAGCGCCTACGCCGTCCTAGGCACGCTGGCCTTCAATGCGCAGAAGTATCCCGACGCCGAGAGCGATTTCCGCAAGTCTATCGACGCGTTTCCGCAGCAGCCTGACCCCATCGTAGTGCTGCGCCTGGCGGTTTCGCTGGACCAGCAGAAGAGATATGCCGACGCGCTCAAGGAGGCCAATCATGCGGTGGATCTGACGCAGGAAGGCACTCCTGCGGGGACCGCGGCCCGCCATGAGCGCGATCGTCTGGTGCAGCTCACCGGCGGCATTCCCGAGAGTTCGACGCCAGCGCCGGCGCCGGCTCCCACGCCCAAGAATTAGGGGTAGAGAAATACTTGTGGGTGGCCCCAGCAGCGGGATTGAGTCTCATTCTACGGAGAGTACAGTGCTTTGCGCGCCACAGATGACGATGGGTTACGTGTGTTTCGCACAAGAACATGACAGATGAGTTCTAAAGACATCACGGCGCTGGAGGCAGCTCTTGGGCACCAGTTTGCCCGACCGGAACTGCTCGAACAAGCGCTGACTCATTCGTCGCTGGCGCGGGAGCAGGAAGCGGCCCGTCCAGGCGCGGCTCCGGCCATTGATAACGAGCAGTTTGAGTTTTTGGGAGATGCGGTGCTCGGTTTCATCACCGGGGAAGACCTGTTTCACCGCTTCCCGCACTTTCGGGAAGGACAGCTCTCCAAGCTGCGCGCGCACCTTGTGAGCGAGAAACACCTGGTGCGGGTCGCCCAGCAGTTAGAGCTGGGAGAGTTTCTGAGGCTGGGGCGGGGCGAAGAAAAAAGCGGCGGCCGGGGCAAAACCACTTTGCTGGCTGACGCCTTTGAGGCTGTGCTGGCGGCGCTCTATCTCGATGGCGGGCTGGAAGCGGCGCGCCGCGTGGTCCTCGACCGCGTCCTTCTGCCTGAACTTGAGCACCTCGCCCGCAACGGGCACAGCCTGCCGGTCACGGACTATAAATCGGCATTGCAGGAGAAACTGCAATCCGTCGGACTGGCCCAGCCGTCTTACGTACTGGTCAAGCAACAGGGGCCAGAGCATCAAAAGCTGTTCACGGTTGAGGTACGGCTGCCCAAGCGCAGTTCGGGCAGCGGCGGAGAGTTCGTCGGCCGGGCGGAGGGCTCAACCAAGAAAGAAGCCGAGCAGGATGCGGCCCGCCAGGCGCTGGAATACCTCGCCGCCGAGAGTGAAACCACGCTCAGCAAAGGGCGCGCCTGATGGGGACCGAAGCCGAGCAGCCGAAACCGGTTCCGGGCGAAGTTGAGTCATCTGCGGGCGCGCCGGTGCAAGCGGCTTCGGTTGAAGAGCCGGCAGTCAAAGCTGCCGCAATAAGATCCAGCGCGGCGTGGCCGGCCTGGGTGGGCTCGCTGCAGTCATTGTTGGGCACAGTGGTGATTGCGATCTTCATCACTACATTCGCGATCCAGGCATTCCAGATTCCATCCGAGTCCATGGAAGAGACCCTGCTGGTTGGCGATTATCTCTTGGTGGATAAGCTGCGTTACGGTGGCGGACAGCATGACGGTTTCTTCATACCCTACCGGCCGGTTCACCGCGGGGACGTGATCGTCTTCAAGTACCCAGTGGATCCCAGCCAGCATTTCGTGAAGCGGGTGATCGGGCTACCAGGCGACCGCGTACGGTTAATTAACCGCCAGGTTTTCATAGACGGGGTCGCGCTGCATGAGCCCTACGCACATTACAGTTACGCTAGCTACAATGTTTTCCGCGATGACTTTCCCCGCCTGAACGTGCCGGAGCCGAGCATGGAGGGCCGCTGGTGGATGCAGATGCAGAAGCTGGTGGAGGACGGGCAACTGATTGTCCCAGAAGGGAATTACTTCGTTTTGGGAGACAATCGGGACGACAGCCAGGACAGCCGCTACTGGGGTTTCGTGCCCCAGGAAAACATCGTTGGGCGGCCTTTACTCATCTATTGGTCGGTACGCAGCACCAGCGAAGAACCGGGCGTATACCAGTCGCCAAGTGATAAACTCTTTCACTTCGTCTACGCGGCCACCCACTTGTTGCAGAGTACGCGCTGGGACCGTACATTTCGCGTGGTTAACTGATAAGAACGGAACCGACCCAATTGGCTAAGAAAGACAAGAAGCAACCGGAGAAACCTCCCGAAACTACGGTGGAGTTCCTTGCCTCGCTGGCTGCGGTGCTGGTGACCGGGCTGTTCATCATCACTTTCATTCTGCAGGCATTTGAGATTCCCTCGAGTTCCATGGAGAACACCCTGCTGATTGGCGATCACGTGTTCGTGAACCGGGTGCAGTTCTCGCCGCGCACCAGATGGGTGGGACCTTTATTGCCGTACCGCGATATCCGGCGCGAGGACGTAGTGGTTTTTCTTTCGCCCTCTGAGCCGGGGTTATACGTCGTGAAGCGCATTATCGGCATTCCCGGCGACCGGATCCATCTCCGGGATGGGGTGGTTTATCGCAACGGCCAAAAGCTCGACGAGCCGTACTTGCATCCTCAGCAGGACGAACCGCCTGATCTTCTGCGCGACAGCTACCGCGACAATTTTCCCGCGGTGCCGCCGCCAGAATATTCCAACGTGACGCCCGCGTGGCGGTTGTTGTTGCCGCAGTACATTCAAGGTGAAGACCTGGTGGTGCCGCCCGACAACTACTTCGGCATGGGCGACAACCGCGACGTGAGCCTGGACAGCCGTTATTGGGGCTTCATTCCCAAGGCGAATGTAATTGGGCGGCCGATGTTTATATACTGGTCTTTTGAAACGCCGCCTGACCAGTATCAGCAGACCGAACTCAGCCAGCGCCTCAGTTTTCTTGCCCACGTCATCTTTCACTTCTTCGACGAGACGCGCTGGAGCCGAACGCTTAAGGTAGTACGGTGAGATTTCTGCGGTCCAAAAAGGGAGCGGTCGCCATTGGGGCCATGTTGCTCCTGGCGCTGTTCTTGGTGCGTCCAGGCGCAAACCGGCTGCGGGCGCGGATTGTCTCCTCCATCAGCCTGGCCATGGGACGCCCGGTGGACGTTTCTTATGTGAGCCTGCGCCTGCTGCCGCAGCCAGGTTTTGATCTGCAGAATTTTGTGGTGCACGACGATCCGGTCTTCAGCGCAGAGCCTGCAATCCGCGCTTCCCAGGTAACGGCGGTGCTGCGGATCAGTTCGCTGTTGCGGGGCCGGCTGGAAATCGCACGTCTCAGCCTGAGCGAACCCAGCATGAACCTGGTGCGGAACAGTCAGGGGCGCTGGAACATTGAGGCGCTGTTGCAGCGGGCCGCGAGCATCGCGGTGGCGCCTACGAGCAAGGCGAAAGGCGAAACGCGTCCCGGTTTTCCCTACATTGAAGCGGATGGCGGGCGCATCAACTTCAAGTTTGGCCAGGAAAAGAAGCCTTACGCTCTCACCGATGCCGACTTCGCCTTGTGGCAGGATTCGGAAAACACCTGGGGCATGCGGCTTACCGCGCAGCCTACGCGTACTGATTTCAATCTGAGTGACACCGGTGTGCTGCACGTAGACGGCTCGTGGCAGCGCGCGGCCAGCCTCCACGACACTCCCTTGCGCTTCAACCTTCTGTGGGAGCGCGGACAACTGGGCCAGGTGAGCAAGCTTGCCGACGGCGCCGATCAGGGTTGGCGGGGGACGGTGCAGGTTTCTTCGCTCATGATGGGCACCCCCGCGAACCTCAAGGTCACGGCTGCGGCGTCGGTGCAGGACTTCCGCCGTTATGACGTGCTGGGCGGCGCTGCTCTCCGGCTGGCGGCGAGATGCAGCGCCAAGTATAGTTCGCTGGACCAGCGCTTATCTGATCTGGCTTGTAGTTCGCCGGTGGGGACTGGCAAGCTCACGGCCGAAGGAAGCCTCACCGGGCTGGAGAATCCGCGCGACTGCGACGTGAGACTTTCCGCCCTCGATGTGCCCTTGCAATCATTAGTCGCGCTTGCTATGCGCGCAGGCGCGAGCGTTCCTCACGAACTCATCGCGGGGGGCAAGCTGGATGCGACTCTGAAACTCTCGCGAGACCAAGATGAGAACGGCGGTTTGCAAGCCGGCGGCACAGGCGAAACCTCGATCGTTCATTTGAAAGCTGGACCGGGACGCGGAGAGCTGGCTTTGGCTCCAGTGCACTTTTCGATTGCACGGGATGCCGGCAACGGCGGGTTCAGCGTCGAGGTCAGCCCTTTCAACGTCATCCTGGGAAAACCGGCGCCCGTGGTAGTTCGCGGCCGCCTGGAGCGGTCGGGGTACGAGCTTCATGCGCGAGGCGAGGCACAGCTAAAGCGGCTGTTGCAGGCGGCGCAGCTTGTGGGCTGGCCCGCCCCGCCAGTCAACGCCGACGGTGCGGCCAAGATTGATTTGCAGATCGCCGGCGGCTGGCGCGGGGGCGCTGCTCCGCAAACTACCGGCAAAGCGCAGTTGCGCGGCGTACGGGCTGAGGTTGCAGGCCTGAATGCCCCACTGGATATTGCCGCTGCCGATGTAGTGCTGGGCCAAAATGAAATCAAAGTCCCGATGCTGAACGCATCGCTCGCCGGCACGGACTGGCGTGGCTTACTGCAGCTTCCAAGAGCGTGCGCGCGTGAAGAAAAATGTCCGGTCCACTTCAATCTCGGCGCTGACGCGATTGATACCAATGCTCTGGCACGACTGGTCGCAGATCACGCGCAACTTCCCTGGTATCGCTTTCTTTCGGCGACAACCAAGCCGCGAGTTCCTTTTCTGGTAGGATTGCGCGCCAGCGGAAAGCTCGCGGCGGGCCATCTCTTCATTCACGGCTTTGCCGCGGGCCGTGTTTCTGCCGATGCCGAGCTGGATTCCGGAAAGCTCCGCCTTTCCAACCTGCGCGCCGAAGTTCTGGGAGGAGTGCACCACGGCGAGTGGACCGCCGATTTCACCGTGCAGCCGCCGGCCTATCGCGGCAGCGGAAGCTTTGATCGCGTCGCACTCGCCCAACTCGGCGTCGCGATGCACGATGCCTGGGTGACAGGCACGGCATCGGGCACTTATGACGTCACGGCCTTCGGCGGATCATTGCCCCAGGTGCTCAGTTCCGCCAGCGGGCACCTGCATGTGGATGCGCATGATGCGACTCTGCCGCACCTCATCCTGACTGGATCAGCCACCCAACTCCGCGCCAATCGCATTGCGGCAAATCTGGTCCTGCAGGATGGCAAACTGGAGATCAAAGAGGGCAAACTGGAAGCTCCAGGCGGCATCTATCAGGTGAGCGGCACGGCTTCGCTGGCAAAAACGTGGGACCTGCAACTCACGCGCGACAGCGCACACAACTTCAACATCACCGGCACCTTGGCCACGCCCCACGTGACGCCAGTTCCGGCCCCCGAAACGCGCGCCGCGCTCAAACCGTGAGGGCGCGGTCCCTGCTGGGCGGGTTGGTTCTGCTGACTGCACTCCTTGGATCTTCCACCGTTGGTGCCCCGACGAATGCTGCCTTCCGGAGCATGGAGCGGAAACTGAACCACTTGAAAACCAATGCGGCCACTGCGCGCCCTGACCAGTCACCCACCGAATTCAGCGAAGCGGAAATAAACGCCTATTTCGCTTCCGGAGGTGTAAAGCTGCCGGTCGGCATACGGTCCGTGAGCTTTCAGGAGCAACCAGGAATTGTCAGTGCGACTGCGCGCGTGGATTTCGACCAGTTGAAAGCTGGCCGCAGCTCGATGAATCCTCTGCTCGAACTTTTTTCCGGCGTGCACGATGCTGTTGTAGTGGCCCATGCTTTTGGGGCTGGAGGTCAGGGCGCGGTTCAGGTTGATTCCGTCGCCCTGGATGGGGTGGTGGTTCCGCAGTTCCTGCTGCAACTCTTCGTAGAGAAATTTATTCAGCCCAAGTACCCTGACATCGGCCTGGATTCCCGTTTCGCTTTGCCGGAGAGAATTGACACCGCGACGGTAGGGCTGCACAAGCTTGCTGTGACGCAGAAGTAGTCGTCGGTCTTCAGTCTTCAGGAAAATCGCCTTCTGCCTCAACACGAAATAAGTGCATCACTAACAAAGTGCGTTGTAAGTATATGGCATATAACAAAATAACCATGTAAATACGAAATCGTCATGTTCCACGTGGAACATTTCTCCATCCCAAGACCGCCTTACCTCAACGCCCGGCGGCTGAGGACTGACGGCGGACGGCTGGCGACTGACGCAGTTCGTTTTCCAGCGAAGAGAAGCGCTGCAGAGTTTCGTGTATGCGCAAGGCCATCCCGTGGATCGCTTCCGCCTGCGCCCGCGCCAAGGAAGAAAGCAGCCCGCGCTCCAGCAGCAATTCGGAGTTGCCCAGCACCGAGGTGAGCGCGTTATTCAGGTTGTGCCGCACATCGAGGATGTAACGCCCTAGCGTGGCCTCCACTGTCGAGACCGCGCTGGCCTGTTCGGCGCTTTGCGCCCGTTCCACGGCCTCGCAGCGGCGCAGGACTTCCGAAGCCAGAGCGAGCAGCGTGTCGAGCCAACTCTCATGCTTGCGGAAAGCGATGCCGGCAGCGCGGGCTTCCCGCAATTCAGCTGTGGAACAGTTTTCTTCCAGCACCAGGATCGCCGGTTTGTCGGCCAATTTCACGGCACTGCGAACCCCCGGGAGAGTCCCACGCCGCAAACCGGAGACGATCGCCATATCGAAAGTCTCTGGATCCAGTGCATGGCACAGATCGCTGGTCATCAGAGTAAACACCGGCACATCTCGTTCACTCTGCCAATGCGCGGTGACTGCGCTGGGGAACGAGGGGTCGTCGGAAACGATCAGCACGGTGGGCGGTTGCAAAGTCTTTTCTCCAGGCCCCGGCACGGCGAATCGAGTGACAAAGGCCGTTCTGCTCGCTGGCTGCAGGGCAGGTAGAACATGCAGGATCGGTCCTGCTCTCACTCTTGCGGTTGGGTTGTGGCGTTCGACTCGGGCGCGGAGCCTTCTCCCGCGGCGGCTGCGGCGGCCCGCGCGCGAGGGGGTTCGGCGGCATCGTCTGCCTCGTGCCCCAGCGCAGTATCCACCACGGCGCGCAAATCAACCAGCATACGCAGTGGTTGCCCGGTGGAGTATTCTGCCTGGAACATCACCTTCCACGACTGACAAATCATACGCAGCCGGGCGATGGGTTCATCTCCGGAAAATTGCGCGCGGCGGCAGTCCAGGGTGGTAGCTCCCTGTTGTTCCAACTGGCGCAGGCCGTCCAGGATCGCATTCAGATCCTGGTGCATCAGCCGGAAGAAGGTGCGGCGCAGGAGGAAATTGAATCTGGTGAAGGCCACCATGACCGCGGGCTGGGAATACTTCTCGCCCTCGGAGGATTTCAGCGTACGTCCTTGCGCGAGAACGCCGGCCGTCAGCAACTCGCTCATGTTGGGGCAGTGGTTCGCCGTCTGGATGATTTCTTCCAGCGGCTCCAGCCAGTCCGGCTGGGTGAGGTCTGCCGCTCCCAGCACGGGTTGCAGAATATTGGCGACATAAGCCAACGTCACTTCGGAATCTTCCAGACGCGCCGGAGCGCAACTGGAAAAGAACTGGACCAGCAGGAAATCAATCTTGTCGCGATCGGCGACCCCGGGATGGGGCTTGCCGAGGTGGCAGCGCAGCAGGGCCTGCAAGCCGTCATTCGTAACCAACGGGCTATTTTGCAGAAACTGCCGCAACTGATGCACCTGCACCAGCTGATCGGTCTCCAGGAACCATTGCCGAAACGCGTTGAGAGATTGCAGCGTGGGCGAATCCTCGGCGAACTCCAGCGCGTTGCAAGGCGGCGCGTCAATCACGAATTCGCGGGCCAGCCCCGAGTAAAGAGTATGGATGAGCCGCGCCTCGCGGCCTTCTAGTGCCGGATCAACAGGTAGAGCAGTCATGGTTTCACAATCCAATTGGGAACGGCATGGATGAAGCGGGCGGCCACCGCGGTGCGGCCAGCGTTGTACTGCACCGCTACCACCTGGGCCTCCGCATCCAGAGTGCCGTCAGAATTCCGCAGCCGGAGTTTGTCCGCAAACTCCAGCGGCAGGGATGATGCGAACAAGACTTCGCGCGGCGTTCCAAATTCGATGATCGTGCTTTCGCTCAGCGGGGTGGCTTCTCCAGCTAAACGGGTCAGCTGGATCGGAATACGCACCGGAGTAGCGTCAGGAAAGAATTTGGACAGCTTTGCGGTCGAGCTTTCCTGGGTAGAACGCGCCCGAGTTGCAGCGTGGGACGGCAAACGGAACACCTCGCGAAGGAAAGCGGCCTACACCCGAGTCCGCCGGTTAGCGGGACTCGGGCAGGTGGCAGACCGCATGGAGCGAGGTGCACGACGTTGGCCAAATCAAGTGGGCATCAACTAACGAAGCTAACTTTTACTTTATCAATTGATTAGGGTTGATCCGGCGAGGGGGAGGTTCGCGGCCAATGCGTCTCATTATGAGACCACGGTCTCATGGGCTGCAAAGATGAACGAGACTCTGGATGATCTACTGCAGCCTGGGGCTGCCCGGCGCCATCGCGGTGCGCACACTTCCGATGTTGTAGCGCTTCAGCTTGCGGTACAGCGTTGCCCGGCTGATGCCCAGCATCTTTCCGGCCCGAACCTTGTCTCCGTGCACTTGCTCGAACACCCGCTGAATCGTGGCGCGCTCGATGTCTTCCAGGTCGGTGGACGAAGGTCCCATCTCAGAAGAATCGGCTTCGGCGGGTTCAAAGGGTGAGGCCGAGACGATGGCCGGCGGCAAATCGCTGAGATCAATCGTCCGCCGGTCGCCCAGAGCGACGGCGCGTTCGATGCAGTTCTCCAGTTCGCGCACATTACCCGGCCAGTCATATTGCAAAAGGTACTTCATGGCAGCACTGGTCACCTGCACTGATTCGCCCTTGGCGTTGCGGTCGAGGAACCAATGCACCAGCATGGGAATGTCCGAGCGCCGCTCGCGCAGCGCCGGCACGTGCACGGTGACCACGTTCAGGCGGAAATACAGGTCTTTGCGGAAGGTGCCGTTGCGGTATTCCGTTTCCAGATCGCGGTTGGTGGCAGCGATCACCCGCACATCTACCTTGATCTTTTGATTGCTCCCCACCGGCCGCACTTCTTTTTCCTGCAGTACGCGCAGCAGTTTGGCCTGCATTTCCGGTGGCAGTTCGCCGATTTCATCCAGGAAAATTGTGCCGCCATTAGCAGACTGAAACAATCCCACTTTGGCTTTCATGGCGCCGGTAAACGCGCCTTTTTCGTAGCCGAAGAGCTCACTTTCGATGAGAGTGGGCACCAGCGATCCGCAATCCACCGCGACAAACGGCCGGCTGGCTAATGCACCGCGGAAGTGAATCGCACGCGCGATGAGCTCTTTGCCGGTGCCGCTTTCTCCGGTGATCAGCACCGGCGTGCGCGTGTCTTTCAATCGCGAAACCATGCGCAATACATCCTGAATTTTTGCCGAGGAGCCGACAATTCCGTAGAGATCGGTCTCCGTGCCCACTCGCTCGCGCAGGAAGCGGTTTTCTTCGACAAGGCGGACTTTTTCCGCCATGCGCCGTAGAAACATGCGCAGCTCTTCCAGCGGTGAAAATGGCTTGCCGATGTAGTCGTATGCGCCCAGCTTCATGGCCTGCACCGCAGTTTCCACCGAACCGTGGCCGGTCATCACCGCTACTTCGGTTCGCGGGAGCAGCTTCTTTACTTTTTCCAGAAATTCCAGGCCGGACATGTGAGGCATCACCATATCGGTGAGCACCATATGCGCCGGCTGTTCTTCCAGCAGGTTGAGGGCGGTTTCGCCGCTCTCGGCCTCCGAGCAGGCAAATCCCAGGGATTCGCCTACAGTCATGCAGAGCCGGCGGATGCTCTGCTCGTCGTCTACGATCAGCAGTCGGATGCGCAGGTCATCATTGTTCATTGGGTTCATTGCGCCTTCCCCATGGTCTTCTCAACCACTGAAATAAATTGGTGGACCCGAAATGGCTTTTCCACGCAAGGCGCCCCGGTGCGACGCAAAGTGTCGGCGGTTTCCTGATTTGCGAGGTCGCCGGTAATGAAGACCAGCCGCGATGCCAACTCCGGCCGGTAGAGAGACAGCCAGGCATGAACGTCGGCGCCGTCAACGCCTCCGGGCGTGCGCATGTCGGAGACCACGCCCAGGAACTGCCCGACTTCGAGCTGCTTGATGCCCTCCGCCCCCGAGTCCGCGCAAACCACGGAATAGCCACTGCGCTCCAGCGCCGAGCGCACATAAGCCATCACGGCAGGTTCGTCTTCAATCAGCAGTACGGGCACGACTTTGGTTTTCAAGGCAGGCAGGCTCATGGTTGATTCACTCCGGCTGCGGCCCCCAGGCCCGCCTCCTCCGTGGCGGCGGGCAAGCGCACGATGAAGGTCGCGCCCTCATTGTCCGTATTGTTATGGCAGAGAATTTCTCCTCCGTGTTCGCGCACGATGCCGTAGCAGATGCTCAATCCCAGGCCCGTTCCTTTGCCCACTTCTTTGGTGGTAAAGAAGGGGTCAAAAATGCGGTCGGCATACTTGATCCCATGGCCGTTATCGCGGAACCAGACTTCCACCATGCCGCCATGCCTTCCGGTGATGATGTCAATGCGTGGCGGTCGGCCGATATTCTGCACAGCGTCATAAGCGTTGTTCAGAATGTTCAGAAAAACCTGTTGCAGCTGTTGTGAATCGCCGATCACCTCGGGCAGGGCCTCGTCGAACTGCTCGGTGACCTCCATTCCGTGGCTGTGGAAGTCGTAGGCGCGCAGCTGCACTGTGCGCCGCAGAATCGAGTTGAGTTGCACGGGCCGGCGCTGCGGCGGCATCTGGCGGGCAAAGCTGAGCAGGTTTTGCACGATCTGCTTGGTACGCTGTGCCTCCTGCAGAATCACCCGCAAATCCCGGCGTACACCTTCCGGCAGATCGCTGTTTTCCATCAGCAAGTCGGCGAAGCCCAGAATAGCGGTGAGCGGATTGTTTACCTCGTGGGCCACGCCGGAAACCAGCTGGCCCACGGCGGCCATTTTTTCCGCGTGCATCAGTTTGGCCTGCAGAGTTGCCGCGTCGGTCACATCGGTCATGACTGCCACCAGGCTGGTGACATTGCCTTGCTCGTCGCGCATGGGGCTGAGATTCACGGAGAACTGCCCGACCGTGCCGTCACCGCGCAGAATGTGCAGATCGAGGTTATCTACCTGATGCCCGCCGGTAGTGGCCTGGAATGCCTGCCGCAGCGCTTCGCCCTCACCGGGAACAACCAACTCCCCAAATGGCCGGCCCAGCACTTGATTTTGCTGGTAGCCCAGGTCATACCAGCGCCGGTTGGCATAGCTTATGAGGCCGTGGGTATCGGCCACGAGAATCAGGCTCTGCGTGTTGTTGAGGATCTTTCCTGAGAAATCCCGCTCGCGCTGCAGTTCCACCTGGTAGCTTTTCAGCCCGCTGATGTCCAGCATCAATCCGCGGTATTGCGTGATGCGCTCTTGACTATCACGGACTGCGAACGCATTGATCAACACATAGACCGGGGAGCCATCCTTGCGGCGCAGCGTTTCTTCGCGATTGCGTACTACTCCGTGCTCGCGCATTTGCCCGGCGAATTCGTCGTAACCCTCGGGGGAGGCATAGACATGTGCGCGAATGTCGCTGAGCAAGAGCTGCTCGCGGTCGGTATAGCCGAGCATCCGCACCAGCGCATCGTTGACTTCGATAAAGCGCCCGTCGGGGGTAGCGAAGAACAGGCCCTCCTGAATGTTTCCGAAGAGCTCGCGATAGCGCCGCTCGGCCTCACGCCGGTCAGTGACGTCCTTCAGCACGTGTATTGTCTGCAAGCCTTCGCCACTGTCGCCATGAACGCGGGAAGTGGAGACCAGATAAGTGCGCTCCAGGCCGGGATGCACGAATTCATCGGGCGCTTCGCCGCCGCTGCGGCAGAAGGGACACAATCCCGCCGCGCAGGTTCCCTCCAGTTCCAGCAAAGCTCCAATCTTCACCCCGATCAATTCTTTGGGCGACACGCCGACGAATTCCGCCAGGGAACGATTCACCCGCAGGACCGAGCCGCTTTCGTCGTGGGCGACGATGAAATCGCTGATGGCGTCGAAAATCTCCATCCAATGGCGGTTGGCGCGGTCCATGCGGGTAAACAGTTGCGCATTCTGCAGGGCGATGGAGGCGTGCGCCGCGACCGCCTGCAATAACTGTTGTTCTTCCGCGGTAAAGGGAGTTGCACGGTTGGCCAGGCAGAGAATGCCGGCCAATTCTCCCGAGGTCCCTGTGAGCCGAACCAGGGTGAAGTTTTCCCAGCTCAAGGATGACGCTGGCGCCGCGCTGAGCAACTCGCTGACCCCGGGGGACACCACGGGCCCGGAGCGCCGCGACAGGACGTCCGCCGCACTCTCGGCAAAACGGCGCGCGTCTTGCGGGGCGGGCTGTCCGGGACCGTACCACGCCCATATTTCCCATGCGGCGTCGGGCTTCACCACCAGGGCCGCGGATGCAGTGCCTACCATGGCGGCCGCGCGTTGCACAACGCTGTTGGCAAACTCTTCAAGCTGGAGCTGAGAACTCAGTTCCAGAGCCAGTGTAATCAGCGATTCGGCCCGCCGCCGATGTTGTTCGGCAGTGTCCAGGTCGCGCGTCAGCTCCAGCGCTGCCGCAGCCTGAGCGGCCAGTGCCCGGGCGCGGCGAATATCTTCTTGCGCGATGCCGGCGCCGTCGAGCCGGTCCATCGCGCCAAACATGCCAAGAACCTGACCATCGCTGCCCACCAGGGGCACGGTCAGCATCTGTTTGACCTTGAACTGCTCTAGCGCCTCCAGGTTGAAGTCGGCCACCTTGCGGGCATCGTCAGTCCAGAAGACTTCCTTGTTCCTCACGGCGTGGGAGGCAGGGCCTTCGGGCAGCGAAAAATCTTGAGGCCGCGTGATGCCTTCTTCCGCACCCCAGCGAACGCGGAAACGGTCATTCTCAAGCAAACCCAGAAAAGCGCGGCCGAAGCCCAGAAAGTCAGAGGCGCGCAATGCGAACTGTTGCATGAACTCGTCGAGCTGGCCAATCGAGCCCAATTCGCTGGAGATATCCAGCAACTGGTGCAGTTCGTGCGCCTGGGCCCGAGCCGTAGAGTAAAGCTCGGCGTTGGCCAGTGCGAGGCCTCCGAAACTGGCAATTGCAGCGAGCAGAGACTTATCCTCGGAAGTGAAAGCGCCCCCCGTTTCGCGCGGATAGACCAGCACCGCCCCCTGGGTGCGCGGGGTGCGGAAGGGTGCGGCAATCATGACTCCCGCGGGAACCAGGTCGGCAAGCGAGTGCGCGGATGGATCAATTGCCACGCTGATGGGTTCTCCGGCGGCGACGGCCCGGGCCGCTACTTCGCTGGCAAACTGTAGCGCGCGGCGGTCATGACGGGCGCGCGCCAAGTCTGCCCTTTGCAAAGATTCGGCGGCAACTGTGCGCAGAGTGAATCCGGCGCCGGTGCCCGTCAGCAGACATACCAGCGGGCTCGCGAGGAGGATTCGCAATCTCCCAGCCAGCGCGTCCAGCAGGGCGGCATCGTCCGCCGCCGCGTGCAGCGACTGCGCTACGTCGGCCAGAGCCTGCGTGCGCTGCTGCTCCTGCCGCGATTCAGTCTTGAGGCGCACCGCTTCCAGCAGGCTGCCCAGTTGGCCGGCGAGAATGGTTGCCTTGGCGGCCAGGTCTTCATTGAAGAACTCGGGATTCGAACTGGAAAAAACCGCCGCGCCGATGACTTCGTTGGCGACCACGAGCGGCGCGACCATGGCGGACTGGGAGTGAAACTGGGTGGCGAACATTGAGCGGGCCGAATCCAGATGGTTGACTACGATCGTGCGCCGCTCGCGAATTGCCTCCGTAGTTACGGCGACCTGATCGTTTTTCAGACGCAGGCCGCGGAACTCTTCTGCGCGAAATCCATCGGCTTCGCTGCCAATAAGTTCGTCCGGCCCTAAGCGCTGCCAGACATAGGTGCCATCTATCGCGAAAAATTCGCGGGTTGTGCGGCAGAAAAAGCGAATCAGGGCGTCGGGCGCACTCGCCTCGGCAGCAGCGGCGGAAAACTGAAGGAGCAGCTGCTGAAACGCCTCTTCTGGGCGGGAATCCGGTTGTTCCCTCACTGTCGTTTGTCCGCTTTCATCCACAGAGAGACATCACCTTAAGAACCCACCACAACAACTCCAAGTATTTGAATCTATTGGAAAAATAGACTGCAGTCTCATTTTGAGTCAAGGGAATAGCGAGGCCCCGTACCGAACTACAAACGGGGTGGGGTCGCTTCTGGGGAAGTCGGCGGGCTCTACTCTCCGTGCCTACAGAGTCTCATTCTGAGAAGCGCAGAGCACGGCATTAGATCTTTCTTACCCTTCGCCCGGCACCTTAGTGCCCAAGGTAACTTGCCGTAATCCACTGGAAACAGGTACTTAAGCAAATAAGGGAAAACGTGTAATGCCTCCGATCCACAGGCTGGCAAAGGCGTTGCACTTGAATAACGGCCTTAGGTCCCGGATGGCGCGTGCCACCGGCGACCGGCGAAGGGGCAACGGGTGCAAAAGCGAAACTCGCGAGTGACCGGGGAGGAGCAGCAATGAAGATCGGCAAAAGACTTTACCTCAGTTTCGGAGCGGTGCTCGCGATGGTGGTGGTGCTGCTGGTCGTGAACTACAGCGCGGTGCAGCGCGAACACCGCGCCAAAGCGGCGGCCTCCGAGGCGATGCAAATCGCGCAGGCCACCGACAAAGTGCGCTTCCAGATGATGCAGAACCGCCTGTACCTGAGCAACTACCTGCTCAGTGGCGATACTCGCATGGTTGACTACATGAACGATGGAATTCGTTCGCTCGATCAGCTTCTGCAGACCACTGAGGTCATGGCCAACTCCGAGCAGGAGCGGTCGGCGCTCGTCCATGTGCGGCAGTCCGAGCAAAGTTGGGCGCAGGAATTTGCCGCTCCCCTGGTGGACAAGCGCAAGCAAGTGGATTCCGGCAATGCCACCGTCGCAGAACTGCAGATTTTCTATTTGCAGAAAGATGCTTCCACCTGGACCAAGAACGCCACCGATTATCTGGATGCGGCCGACCGGGAAAACGCGAGCACCCTTGATCAGCGCCGGCGGTCGGACGAGACAGCCGCAACCGCGACCATCGGAATTTCCTTCTTCAGCACTCTGCTTGCCTTGGTCCTGGGCGCTGCCATCGCTTTCACCACCGCCAAGTCTATCGTTTCGCCCTTGCAGGACTTAAGAAGAGTATCGCGGCAAATCGGCGAGGCTGGCGATTTAAATCACGAGTTGGACATTCAGCGGGATGACGAAATCGGCGATCTCGCCCGCACCTTCTCCGGCATGGTCACCTATTTCAAAGAAATGGCGGGAGTGTCGGAAGCCATTGCCGAAGGGAATCTTTCGGTGGACGTGCAGGCCCGCTCCAAGGAAGACACGCTGGGCAACGCGTTCAAGCGTATGACGCAAGGCCTGTCGCGCCTGGTGCGCAATGTCCGCGATGCGGCCACGCAGGTGGCCAGCGCCTCCAACCAAGTGGCTGGAGCTTCCGATGAGTCGGCGAAGATCAGCTTGCAGACTTCTTCCGCGATTGATGAGGTCACCAGCACCATGCATGAGATGAGCGTCAATGTGCAGAACATGGTGAAGAGCACGCAGACGCAGGCTTCCAGTGTGAGCGAAACCTCCGCATCCATTGACGAGATGGTGAGTTCCATCCAGCGCGTGGCAGATACCGCGAAGGTTCTGCTCGACATCTCCAACCGCTCTCGCGAAGAAGTGCAGAACGGAATCGCGACCATGGAGAAGGCCACCGAAGGACTCACCAAGATCAACCACACGATCCGCTCGTCCGGCCAGATCATTGACGTGCTCGGACAGCGCGCCGATGACATCGGCAAAATTATCGAAGTCATTGACGACCTGGCAGAGCAGACGAACTTGCTTGCCCTCAATGCCGCTATCGAAGCGGCGCGCGCCGGGGAGCATGGTCTGGGCTTTGCCGTGGTAGCTGATGAAGTCCGCAAGCTGGCGGAGAAATCGGCGCAATCCACCAAAGAAATTTCCGAGCTGATCCAAAGCATCCAGAAAGAGGCTAAGAAAGCTGTCGAGAACATGGATCAGAGCACCGGCATCGTGAATCAGGGACTCAACCTGGGCCAGGAACTCAACGGCGCTTTGCGCAAGATTTCCAACGTAGTAACCGAAGTGTACAAGTTTGCCCAGGAGATTGGCGCCGCGACCAACGAGCAATCGCACGGTTCCGCGCAGATCGCCCGTGCCACCACCCGTCTGAACGAAATCACTCACGAGATTAACTCCGCAGTAGAGGAGCAGGCTTCCGGAGCGCAGGCGGTGGTCCGCGCCATGGAGCGCATGCGCGAATTGGTGCAGCAGACTACCTCCGGCTCTACCGAACTGGCGGCTTCCGCCGAACAAATGTCAAAGATGTCCCGCGGATTGCTGGAATATATGGACCGCTTCACCCTGGAGCAGCAGGAGCAGCGCGGGCGCCGGGAAACGGCGCACGAACGGCGCCACGAAACGCAGTCCGAGGAAAGGCTGCCGCTGAGAGAGTCGGCCTGGAGCGCTACTGCCGGCGGACGCAACTAGGGCCGGAATCCTTCCATGGAACGCGAACTGCACATTGTCGGATTTCAAGTTGGACGCGAGACTTACGGCGTCCCCATTACTTCTCTACACGAGATAGTTCGTGTGCCGGACGTCACCGCCGTCCCTGATGCCCCCGACTATATGGAGGGCGTGATCAACTTGCGGGGGAAAATCGTTTCGGTCATAGACCTGCGCAAACGCTTTGGGCTGAAGGCGGCAGCTTCCTCGCGGCGGAACCGGATTCTCGTGGTCGAAGTCAACGGGCGGCTGTGCGGGCTGATCGTGGACTCAGCTTCGGAGGTGATCAAGATTCCGGCCTCCGATGTGGAGCCTTCGGCTTCGGTATTTCACGAGGGCGGCCTGAACGCGGTCATCGGACTGGGAAAATACAAGGGACGTTTGATCGTGCTTTTGGACATGGCCAAATTACTGCAATTCAGCGGGCTGAAGCAAACAGCCAGCCATGAAGCTGTCTCTGATCGCATTCCGGCCGCGCGCCAGGCGGCTGCCCCGGGGCAGCCCTGAGCGGAACTACACAAATCCCTATGACCACCACGACCTTCGTCCCCACGGCCCTGACCAAAGCAGAGCTCAAACTGCTGCAGACGCTGGTTTACCAGGAATGCGGCATGTATTTCGACGAGCGCCGCATTGATTTTCTCCAGGGCCGCCTGCAACGCCGCCTCAAAGAGCGTCATGCCGACTCCTTCTACTCCTACTACCGCATGCTGGTGAGCGACCAAGGCAGGGGCGAACTGGCGCAACTGCTGGAAGATCTCACCGTCAACGAAACCAGCTTTTTTCGCAACAAGCCGCAGCTTGAGCTTTTTCACAAACACATTCTCGAGGACCTGCTGCACGAGAAGCACGGCCGCAAGCAGTACGCACTGCGTTTCTGGAGCGCTGGCTGCTCCACCGGCCAGGAACCTTACACATTGGCCATGCTGGTGGCGGACGCGCTGGGCTACTTCGAACTGCGCAATTCGCTCTCTGGGTCGCCTGTGCTGCCCAAGCCGTTAGTCCCGCCACCCTGGAAGGTGGAGATCCTCGCCAGCGATATCAGTTACGCTGTGCTGCGGGCTGGCCAGGAGGGCAACTATAACGAGACGCAAATGGCGTCGGTGGACTACAACTACCGGCTCCGTTATTTCGACAAGCTGGGCGAGCGTTACGCCATCAAGAAGGCTCTTAAGGAAGTCATCAGCTTCGACTTCCATAATCTCAAGACTGAATACCTGCCGCAGAACAACGATGCAATCTTCTGCCGCAACGTCATGATGTATTTCGACCAAGCGGAACAGAAGCGCCTGGTAGAGAAGTTCTACCGCTGCCTGAATCCCGGCGGATTCCTGTTTGTGGGGCACGCAGAAAGTCTACTGGGACTGACCGACAAGTTCAGCCTGGTACACCGCAACGCGGGCACGGCCTATCAACGAGTGGAGGCGGCGGCGTGACCCATCTTCCCGACGATCGCGGCGCCGAGTTGCGCGAGCTCTTCTTCGAAAGCGCGCAGGAGTTGCTGCAGTCGCTGAATGACGATGCCCTGAAGCTCGAAAAGCAGCCGGGCGACGTGGAGTCGGTGCGCAGCATCCGCCGCACCGTACACACACTCAAGGGGGACGCGGCAGCCTGCGGCTACCGCGACTTGAGCGAAGCCGCGCACGAACTGGAAGATGCGCTGGCCATGGAGACATCGTCCTCGGAAGTTTCTCTGGCGGAGATTGCTTTCACTGCAGCCGACACTTTCGGCGCTCTAGTGGCCTCTTACCGGCAGAATGTCCCGCCTCCCTCGGTCGAGCCGCTGCACAAGCTGGTGAGGCGATTGCTGGCTGCCCACGCCAATCCCGAGGTTCCGGTGCAAAAATCGCAGCGGGGGACCTTGGCTGTTCCGCTTCCAGCGGAAGCGGAACAGCAGGCTATTCAGCGCATGCTGGCCGAAGGACGGCAAGTATTTGGAGTTTCCGCCCACATGGATCCCCACTGCTCCATGCCGATCGCCGCGCGCCAGCTCGTGCGTAGCGCGCTGAGCGAAATCGGAGAAGTGCTGGGAGAACGTCTCGATGCCAGCCCTTCCGGCAGTACCAAACGCCTGTGGTTCTGGCTGGCCACCAGCGAGACGCAGGAGCGGGTAGTTGCAAAGTGCCGCATCCCGACCGTCACCGCGGCCGTGGCGGTGCAGCCCGTCGAAGTTGCTGCGCGCGTGGATGAAGAAGCCCCGTTGATCGAAACCAAACCCGCGCAAATCCAGCCGGACAGGACGACTCAAGCCGAAGCGGTTCCGAAAGAAGCCGCGTCTTCCGACTCCGTGACGGCAGAATCCCGGGAAGCCCCCGCGAATCCGCCGGCGGCCGCCGCCACCGACAACATTCTTCGCGTGGATGCCGAGCGCATTGATAACGTGCTCAATCTGGTGGGGGAACTCATTATCGGCAAATCCATGCTGCAGCAAACGCTCAACGAGTTGGGCAAGCGTTATCCGCGCGAAGCTCTGCGCGGCCGCTTTGCCGATGCGGTTGCCTTCCAGGCGCGCGTGCTTAACGACCTGCAACGCTCGGTGATGAAAATCCGCATGGTGCCGGTGGAGCAGTTGTTCCGCCGCTTTCCCCGCATGGTGCGCGATGTGGCCAAGCAGTGCGGACGAGAAGTCGCGTTGACGGTCAGCGGCCAGGACACCGATCTTGATAAGGGGTTGCTCGACGCAATCTCCGAACCTTTGACCCACGTGGTGCGCAATGCCATTACGCATGGCATTGAATCGCCCGAGCAGCGTTCCGCCAATGGCAAGCCCGCCGCTGGGACGATTCACCTGAACGCATATCACCAGGGCAATCAGGTCACGATCGAGGTCAGCGACGATGGTCGAGGCATTGACGTGCAAAAAGTGAGGGCCAAAGCGATTCAGCAGGGTCTGATCACTGCGGACGCCGCCGCTGCTTTAACCGAGAGCGAAGCCCTGGAACTTATCTTTCGTCCGGGATTCAGCACCGCCGAACAAATCACCGAAGTCGCCGGACGCGGCGTTGGCCTGGACGTGGTGCAAAGCGTGCTCCATCGGCTGAAGGGCACGGTGGACATCGAAAACCGTCCCGGCCAGGGGACGACTTTCCGCCTGAAGCTGCCGTTGACCCTGGCCATCATCAAGGCGCTGCTGTTTCGGGTGGAGCAGCGGCTGTACGCGGTGCCGCTCAACAGCGTGGCGGAAATTACCCGCGCTCACGAGTCCGACCTGCATCAGGTAGGTCGCTACGAAGTCCTGCAGTTGCGCAGTCAGCCGTTGTCGCTGGTGCGGCTCGGCAAGCCGCCGGTGGACCTCGAGAAACAAGCCGCCCGCAAGATTTTTGTGCTGGTGATCGCAGTGGGCGACCGCCGGCTCGGGCTGATTGTTGATTCGCTGGAAGGAGAGGAAGAGTTGGTGATCAAGGCGCTCGACGACCAAACAGTGGCAACCGATCTGGTCAGCGGCGCGTCCATACTCGGCGACGGGCGTGTGGTCCTGATTCTTAACCTGGCTGCCGTGGTGGAGCGTTCTGCCCGCGAACGCTCCGGAGAAGCCGGCCAAGCGCCGTTCGGCCTTTTGCTCTCACAGGCCGACCGCCTGCGGCTCACTATCGCCGCAGCAGGAGGACGCCCATGAGCGATCCGGTGCGCGTTCTGGTGGTGGACGACTCGGCCCTGATGCGGAAGCTGATTCCGCAGATCCTGCAAGCCGACAGCTCAATCCAGGTTGTAGGCACGGCTATGGACGGGATTTTCGGTCTGAAGAAGCTGGAAGAACTCCAGCCCCAGGTGGTGACGCTCGACCTGGAAATGCCGGGCATGGGCGGCCTGGACATGCTGAAAGAAATCATGCGCCGGCGCCGTTTACCGGTGATCGTGGTGAGTTCGCACAGCACCGAAGGCGCATCCATCACGCTCAAGGCGCTTTCCCTGGGGGCGTTTGATTTTGTCGCCAAGCCGGTTGACGTCACCGCGCGCATGCCGGAAATCGCCAGCGAGCTGATCGCAAAGATCAAAGCTGCGGCCCAGAGCCGGGGCATCAGCGTAAAGCCGCCGGCTCCGGCGCAGACCCGTGCCGCCAAAACCTCGCCGGATGCAAAAGCAGTTGCGACGCGCGTTGTGGCGATCGGTGTTTCCACTGGAGGCCCGCAGGCCTTGCAGTATGTGCTTTCACAATTGCCGGCAGATTTTCCGGCCTCGGTGTTGGTGGTGCAGCACATGCCGGAGGGTTTCACAGAGATGTTCGCCAAGCGGCTCGACGAAACCTGCGCGATCCGAGTCAAGGAAGCGCAAACCGGTGACGCTCTGCTCGCCGGACGGGTGCTCATTGCTCCCGGCAATCGCCACCTGAAGATCAAACGTTTGCCGCTGGGGGATATGGTGCTGCTTACCGATGAAGACCGCGTTAACGGCCACCGTCCTTCCGCGGATGTCCTGTTCCAGAGTGTGGCCCAGCAGTTCGGAAACAGCGCCATCGGTCTGCTGATGACCGGCATGGGCGATGACGGCGCGGAAGGGCTGGGCGCGATCCAGCGCGCCGGTGGCCAGACCATTGCGCAGAGCGAGGAATCCTGTGTGGTATACGGCATGCCCAAGGTGGCAATCGAGCGCGGCTATGCTGGCCGCGTGGTCTCCTTGGACAATTTGGCTAACGTTCTGTTTACCTACTGCACCGAGGAGCGTAGGGCAGAAAAAGCAGCGGAGGCAGGCGCCTCCTGAGGTGTGCAGAGCTAACAATTTACCGGTGTGAATGGGGTGGGCTTCACGCCCGCTGCTGAATGCCGGAACTGAGGTTTTGGGGGTAGGAGGAGGTTGCAACATGGAGCAGTTTGCGCCAGTGCGACGCAGCAAAGACGGCCAGCCGGTCCGCTACCTGGTGGTGGATGACTCGGTGTTCGCGCGCAAGAACCTGGCCCACATTCTGGAGTTGTTCGGCGGGCAGCTTGCCGGCGAAGCCGGCGACGGGGTCGCCGCCATCGCCGAGTACGAACGGCTGCGCCCTGACCTGGTATTGATGGACATCACCATGCCGCGCATGGAAGGCATTGAAGCGGCGGAGAAGATCGTGCAGCAGTTTCCCGAGGCACGCATTGTTATGGTTTCTTCCGTTGGTTATCAGGAAAATATTGTCGCCGCCTTGCAGCGCGGTGCTCGCCACTTCGTGCAGAAGCCGGTGAAGCCGGAAGTGCTGTACGAAGTAATCAAGTACGTGCTGGGCGAGGATGCGGTTGTGGCCAATGCGGCTGCGGCTGGAGCGCAACAATGAAAATGGAACTGATTCAGCCGCTCATTAACGCCGCTGACGCCGTCCTGGCTCAAGGCTTGAACTTGCCCATTGCCATCGGCAGCATCAGCATGGAAGAGGAAACTTACCGCCGCAAGGGTTTAGCGGCCCTGGTGTGGTTGACCGGGGACATTGAAGGCCGCGTCATCTTTGATCTCGATGCCTCAACCGCGGTGCGCGTGGCCAGCCGCATGGCCGGATCTGATCTGCCCGAGTCCGACATGCTGGTGCGCGAGACGGTTTGTGAGCTGGCGAATCAGGTTATCGGCAACGCCGTCACGACGCTCAACGATCAGGGCTTCCACTTCCGCGTGCATCCTCCGGTTCTGCACACTTCCGAGCAGGGAACCAGCAGCAGTGAAGATACCGAAGCAATCGTCTTCTGCTTTGAGACCGAACTAGGCAGCATTTTCATGAACATGGCCCTGCGCTACACCGCAAAGGCTCAGGAGAAGCAAACTCAGGCAGCGAAAGCCGGTCGCTAGTCGTTGGTCGTTAGCGTAACACGCGGGTTTGCTAACGACTAACGACTAACGACCAGCATCAACTTCCCACCAAAATAAACACTGGATTTTGCGGCGGTGGTTGCGCTCCGGGCGGAGCCGCCGGCGAGAGCACGCCGTTGGGCGCGGTCAGATCCAGCAGGTGTGTGTCATCGGAAGTGCGAATCACCGCGGCGTCGCCGGCATCGCAATTCGACACATATACCCGCGAAGTGTCCACTGAGGCGACAATGAAGCGCCGGAACTGCACCGCATCACATGCAGGAACGGTCGTGACCTCGCCCGTGCCGCCGGGATCAACGTTGATGGTCTTGATGACGTTGTTTCCTGTTGTGCTCACCACCGTGACGTTAGTGGTTACGCAGGGTGGAGTATCGGTAGTCACGGCACAAGTTGCGTTGACTTGATAGCTCACCACATACGCTCTCGTGCCATCGAGCAAGGCGGTGACCGACGCAACCACGCATCCCGCCGGGCACGGCGGGCTGACTCCGGCCCCCAGGTCAATCGTTGGCAATGCTGCCGGCAGGCTCGCAGACACGTCGAAAACCAGTACCTGCCGCGTGGCAGGGCTGACCACATACAGCCGGTTCAGGCGCTGGTCATAGAACATGTAGTTTGCACCCGCACCCACGGGAACGGATCCGATAACCGGATTCTGCGTGGTACCGATCAGGGTGGTATCAATCACGTACACGTTGCCGCTCGTGCTGTCCAATACGTAAACCCGCTGGCTGTCAAAACGTGCCGCTGCCCACATTGGCGTGCCGCCCACGGCAATGGGCGTGCCCAGAGTGTCGTCGGTGGTGTTGATGACGCTGACGGTCCCATCGCCCTGGTTGAGGACGTAAACCGCCTTGGCATCCGGGGTTTCTACTAGCGCCACGGGGTCACTCCCCACATTGAGGGTCTTCGACACGATGTTGCTGGCGGCCGAAATCACCGATACCGTGTTGTTGCCGGGGTTGGCGACGTACACCGAATTGTTTTCTGCGGTGCCGACGAAAGCAGGCTTTGATCCCGAGGGCAAGCTGACGGTTGTGACCGAGGTATAACCCTGCGGGGAATAGGTTGAGATGGAGTCTTCCCCGCTGTTCGCCACGTAAATGTGGGCAAGGTTAGGAGTGATTGCGGCGTGGACGGGTGCAATGCCGACCGTTGCCACACCGACATCGGTATCGCCCGAGACATCAATGCCGAAACTTGAGCCCCGGTCGTTGGAGCCGTTATTGCTCAACACAAAAACGTCGTGGAAGCCCGCCGGATTAGGCGGGGTGGGAGCAATCGGAATGGCAATGGGCCGGAAAACGTCACCACAAGCGCTCCAGACGATGAGGAGGGCCAAGGGGACGGCCAGACGCGCAGTCAGACGCATGATCTTCAGCAAACGGAGCGTGGAATCCATGTATTCGAGATGTACCTGGGCGAATCGCTCATTCTAAATGGGAAAGCAGACCTAGCGCCACTTGTGGCCAGGTCCGAGCCTCACGCCGCCCGCCTCATCCAGTGTAGGAGACGGAAAGGGCAAGGAAAGTTGCCTGTGACTCCCCAGACGAGTATGCGAGCTGCGTTAGCCTGGCGTCCTCGCGGATGCGGAGAAGGGCACTGAACTCCGGGTTTGATCCTCAAAAGAAAAGGCGAGGACACCCATAGGATGCTAAGGACTAACGACCAAAGGCTAACGACTGGGAACCAACGACCAACTCACTTCCGCCGTGAGCCTTTCGCCACCGCCGCACTTGGCTGGGCCGTACTGGCCGCCGGCTTCTTTTTGCCTTCCATTTCGGCGAGGCTGGCCTTGAGCGCTGACATTAGATCCACAACAGGAGCCAGCTTCTTGGGCTTCTCGACTTCGGCGATGGTACCGCCTTCCAGCTTGGTTCCTATCAGCTTTTTCAGGTTGTCCTGAAATTCATCGTGATATTTGTCCGGGTCCCAGTCGGCAGCCAAGGCTTCAATGAGTTGGTGGGCGACTTTGACCTCCGCGTCTTTCAATTCCACATCCGGTGCGCCGAAGCCTTCCACCTTGCGCACTTCCTCCGAGTAATACATGGTGTGCAGCATCATGCCGCCCTCATGCGGGCGCAAAAACACTGTGTATTCGCGGTTGTGCATAGTGAGCTTGGCAATGGCTACGTACTCGCTCTCCTCCAGGGCCTTTGTGAGCAGAGCATATGGGCGGCGGCCAGCTTCTTCGGGCAGCATGTAATAGGAAGACTCGAAATACACGGGGTCCACATCGCTCGTTTTCACGAACTCCAGGATCTCCATGGTCTTCGCGGTCTTGGGCTCAATCTTCTTGATTTCTTCCGGCTCGATCACCACGTATTCGCCCTTGCGAAATTCGTAGCCCTTCACGATCTCATCGCGTTCCACCACGCGTCCGTCCGCTGGACAGTAAAGCTGCTGCTTGACGCGCTGCAGGTCGTCGCGATGCAGCATGTTGAAGGAAATTCCCGAACTGCGCGCGCCGGAAAACAAGCGCACGGGCATGGAAATCAAGCCAAATGTGAGGTATCCGGACCAGACCGAAGCGGCCATAGAAGTCTCCTTGGGAACGGCTGCCGAGCCGTACCAGGCAAACAGAGTTTAGACTACAACGGAGATTTTGATGCCTGCCAAATGGCCTGGCGGTTGTCAAGAATCGAAGCCCTAGGGATGGGGTGATTCGACGCTGCATACTATAAGTTGTGGTCTTTATCTTGGTGCGCTTGTTTCCGGCATAGCAAACTGAGAACTGAGAACTACGAACTGGGTTCCACCCAAATCAGCGATGGGGAGATTTGCACAGATCGTCGTCCCATGGGGAAGCGGCATGCACTCGCTGGCTGCGGCTATTCTTGTGACGCTGGCGTTTGCCATACTTGCACGCGTGCTTCGCGGTGTGAGCATTTCTGGCGCACTGGCGGGCGCGCTGGTGTGCCTCCTGCTTTACGCGAGCGCGGGGCCGGGCGCCTTTGTAGCTTTGGTCGCAGTCTTCGTTATCACCTGGGCCGGCACGAAGCTGGGATATCGAAGGAAACAGCGCCTAGGCACGGCCGAAAGGCGCGAAGGCCGCCGGGCATCTCAGGTTCTTGCTAACCTCAGCGTTGCGACCGCGTGTGCGGTTCTCTTCGCCATGACCCGCGGCGAGGCTGTTTTCCTGTTGGCGATGGCTGCGGCCCTCTGCGAAGCCACTGCAGACACAGTCTCCAGCGAACTCGGCCAGGCGCTCAGCCCGCGGGCGCGGCTCATCACTACGTGGCAAGAAGTTCCCGCGGGCACAGATGGCGGCATCAGCCTGGCAGGAACGCTTGCCGGTGCAGGGGCAGCCGTTCTCATCAGTGCCGTGTGCACAGGCGTCGGATTGCTCTCACGCAACTGGATCGCGCCCGCCATCGCGGTTCTCTCGGCCATTCTGGGCATGATCGCTGACAGTTTCCTGGGCGCCTGGCTGGAACGGCGTGGCATTCTGAACAACGATCTGGTGAACCTGCTAGGCACTCTGGTGGCGGCGGGAATTCCTTTGCTCCTCAGCTAAGAGCTCCCGTTTCGGGAATGTTCATGCATCACATCGCCCTGTGACGAGCGGCCTTTCCTCTCCGGGCTGGTTCTGAATAGAATTTCAACTCCTCCCGTCCATGGCTGGCTCCAGCCTCGAGGCTGAGCTATGTCATCCCTAAGAAGACTGCTTGTTCCTCTTTTGCTTTGTGTCTTGACCTGTGTAGCCGGCGGTTCGGAGCCGCGCGTGGGATCGGTGATCAGCTTAGGCGATCTGACCCGGCAGTCCGGCTACATTTTCGCTGGCACGGTTATCGCGATAGATCGCCAGATCCAGGAGAATTCCAGCCAGCCACCGGTGATGCGCTTGACTTTCCGCGTGGACCAGGCCATTCGCGGCGTTCGCGCCGGCCAGCTTCTCGTAATCCGCGAATGGGCAGGGCTGTGGGATTCGGGCGACCGTTACCGCGTGGGTGAACACCTGGTGCTCTTTCTCTACCCGCCCAGCAAGATGGGGCTGACCAGTCCGGCGGGGGGATCGCTCGGCCGCTTCGCCATGAACGCCAATGGTGAAGTCATTCTCCAGCAAGCCAGGCAGGCCGCTTTATTCAGCGAGGCGGCATCGAGCGGCATCACGCAGAGCCAGCTTCTTCACAAAACGCCCGCGGCCGCCCCGCGGATGAGCAGCACTGACCTTGTGCGCGCGGTGCGGCGCGTGGAGGAGTGAGCCATGGCGCGCCTTCAATTTTTCCGCGTGGACAGAGCCTCGCAGACCGTGTGCCTTTCCAGAGATCTTTGCTATCAAGTGCAACGTAGCAATTGGCTCTGCCACTGCTTTGTGACGCTTGCCCTCACCATGCTGCTGCTCACCTTCATTTCCACGAACGCGTACGCCGGCGGCCCACGTTACGTGGCCGGGGCCAGCTTCTTCGACCGAACCACAATGGGGACGCCCATAATCTGGTCCAGCGGACAGATCAACTATTACACCGACCAGGGTGGCCTGGGGCCGGCGCTTCCCGATTCCGCTTCCGCAGATGCCTTTGTGGCCGGTGCTTTCAGCCGCTGGACTTCCATCGCTACAGCGGCCATCGGCGCAACCCAGGCGGGCAAACTGGACGAAGACGTCACCGGGGCGAGCCTCGCCACTGCCGACGATATTGCGCCGACCGCAACCGACAAGCCCATTGCCATCGTTTACGACGCCGATGGGTCCGTGACCGACGCGCTCATGGGCCAGGGAGCAAGCTCGCCCGCGAACTGCTTTACCGGCGGCGTCCCTTTAGATGGCAATGCAGTTTTCGGCGGGCCCGACAACTTCAGCACCGACGCCCACCTCGCGCACGCCTTGGTAGTGATCAACGGCCAATGTACTCAGAACAGCCAGCAGTTGCCCGACCTGGAGTACCGGCTGGTGCGTGTGCTTGGCCAGGTGCTTGGCCTCGATTGGTCTCAGGCCAACCTTGATCCCGGCCCGGGGGACGACGCCGGTTTTCCAGTGATGCATGGCTATGATCCCGTTTCGTGCGTCCCCATCTCATCCTGCTATTCGCAAGCCGATCAGCCGAAAATGGACGACATCGCCGCGATCTCGCGGCTGTATCCGGTGACGCAGGCGAACCTGAACACTTTTCCCAACAAAACTCTGTTCCACGAGAACACAGTGCGGATCTACGGCTCGGTGTATTTTCAGGATGCGAGCGGCCAGCCGGCGCAGCCTATGCAGGGAGTGAATGTGGTTGCGCGTCTGATTGATCCCACCACGTTTCTGGCTTCGCGAACGTACGTTGCCTCCAGCGTCTCCGGATTCCTGTTCCGGGGAAACGCCGGCAATGCGATCACCGGTTTCACCGACAGCAGCGGGTTGCGCTTCGACCGTTTCGGATCGGACGACACGACGCTCGAAGGCTACTACGATTTAGGCGGCTTGGAAGTGACCGATCCCTCTGGCATTGCTGAATACCAAATCACGGTGGAACCGCTTGATCCGGAGGAGTCGGAGGCTGTGGAACCATACGCGCCCTGGCAGGTGACACCGTCAGGCACAGCGCCGCCCGCCACGGTTTTTATAACTCTCGACAATGATGTCGAACTCGACATGACCATGACGCACAGCGCGCTGCAACTGCAAGATCCGTTCGGTCCGCAGAGTTTCGCAAGCCCAGCCGCGGTTCCCGGCGCGGGAGATTGGACCGGCACTCTGAGCGGCTACGGCGATGCGGACTATTTTCAGTTTCCCGCCCTGGCCAATCGAACCCTCTCGGTTGAAGCGACTGCTCTCGATGGCGGAGGAAATCCAACCCAGAACAAAGCCCTGCCGGTTGTTGGCATGTGGACGATTGCGGACACAAGCGGTCCGCCGGAACTGGCGACATCCGAGGTCTTTAACGGCGCATTCGGCACTACACGTCTGGACGCGGCACTGGCCGCGAATACGGTCTATCGGATGGGGGTTGCCGATTATCGCGGGGATGGCCGGCCAGACTACCGCTACGAGGCGCGAATCTTCTATGGAAATCAGGTCACTCCGGCCCGCGCCAGCGTAGCCGGGGGCACACCTCTGATCGTGCAGGGCCTCGGCTTTCGTGCCAACACCGTAGTGAGCATAGGCGGAGTGAGTTCGCCGCTATTGGCAATTGCCGCCGGCAAACTGCTCGTGAGTGCACCGCCCCTGGCCGACGGTGTGTGGAACCTTGACCTGGCCGATCCCGCTACGGGCGCTTCTTCCTCGATGACTGGCGTTCTGACCTACGGCGCCGGGCCGGGCGATACCATCCGATTTCTGCCTTTGACGAGTGCGAACAAGGCTCCCTTGGGGGGCGAGGTGCCTTCGCCGATTACGGCCCAGGTTGTCGGCCCCGATGGAGTTACGCCCGTGGCCGGCGCGAGCGTTTACCTGCAGGCCGCGCCCGCGACTTTGTCGGCCTGCGGCGGAGCCACCGGTTGCACTTTGCTGACGGATGAGAGCGGACTGGCCTCCACCCGGGTTGTGATCCCGGCGAGTGTTCCAGCGATTGTGCTGAATTCAGGGATTGCGGTCACGGCGCAGATTGCGCCGGCGTCGTATCCCGTGCCGAGCTCGGGACAACTGGCGCAAACGACGGTAGCAGTTGCCGCTAGCTCGTCGCCCATGGACGTGGTTCTGACTTTGCCCAACCAGTGGGTTGCCCAGGGCGCAACGATTGACCTCCCGCTGACCGCAATTGTGCTCTCCAATGGCGTGCCGCAGGGCGGGCAGACAGTGCAATTCTCGTTCCTTTCAGGTTCGGGGCCAGGTTCGCTTAGTACAACCTCTGCTCTGACCGACGGCTCTGGAACCGCGGGCGCAATGCTGCACGTTTCAGGGTTCGCTGCCGAAGTGAAAGTGAGTGCTTGTGCCGGCTCACAGTCGTGCGCGAACTTTGACATTCTCGCCGTAGGCCCAGCCGCCCTGCGGCTGCAGCCGGTCTCAGGCAGCGCACAAGTCGTGGCCACCGGACAGGCTTTTCAGCCGGTAGTCGTACGTGTAGCCGACACTCTGGGCCATCCGGTCGCAGGAGTGGCGGTGGAATTCCAGGCGATTGTCACGCCGGCGGAAAACGATCCACCAAGTGTCTGGATCGGCGATACCAACATCAATCCTGATCCGCCGCCGGTGGTTCTGGCGTCCTACCAGATCACGGCAGAGTCGGATTCAAACGGCCTGGCGATGGTTCAGCCCCCGTCATCGTCCGTGGCAAACGTCGTGGTGTCCGGTACAGCCGCGACCGGCGTCGCGAGGCAACCGTTTAGCTTGCAGGCAGTTCCGCCCTTGAGCACGCCGCCCGTGAGCAGCAGTGTGCCATCGAAAATCAAAGTGGAGGAAGGAGCGCGATAACACCGAGCCGTCACGCCGTAAGCAGAATGGGTTTACCGTGCGTGATCACTAGAGTGTGCTCGTAATGCGCGCTCGGTTTGCGGTCGGCGGTGCGCACCGTCCAGCCGTCCGAGGCCAGCACCGAGCGGCCTGATCCGGCCGCGATGATCGGCTCTACAGTGATGACCAGCCCTTCGGTAAGAATTGCCGCAGCCTGGGGGTCGGGATAATTGGGCACTTGCGGAGGTTCATGGATGGTGCGGCCAATGCCGTGGCCGCCCAATTCGCGGATCACTGAAAAACCGCAGCGCCGCACTTCACGCTCCACTGCGCGGCCAATCTCCGAGACGCGAAATCCTGCCCGCGCCACCAGCATTGCTTTAGTAAAGGCACGCTCGGCGCAGGCAATCAGCCGCCGGCTCAGTTCCGGCGCATCACCCACGGCAATACTCTCGGCGGCGTCAGCCATGAATCCGTCCTTTTCGATGGTGACATCGAGTTTCAGCAGATCGCCTTCTCGCACCGCGCGATCGCCCGGAATTCCATGCACAGCCTCTTCGTTCAGGCTGATGCAGTTTATGCCGGGAAACCCATAGACCATCGAAGGCGCGGAACGCGCTCCGTTTTCCCGCATCACGCGGGCGCCCACTTCATCCAGTTCGGCGGTCGTGACCCCCGGCCGGACGTGCTGCTTCATCGCCTCCAGCATCAGCCGCACCACCCGGCCCGCAGCGCGCATGCCTTCGAGTTCTTCTGGCGTGTTGATGGACATAGTTGCAGCGTCTCACAACTAGCCTATCGCATTGGAGGGAGCGCGCGGGGCGAAATACAGCAACAGCAAAATGGCAACCACGTAGAAGGGCATGGCTTGCCTGAAAGTGAATCCCAGAAACCGCAGAACTAGACCGTCCAAGCCCCCGGCCTCGCACAGATAAAAGGTCAAGACGTGGCCCATTCTCCACCGCATCAGCGCAGCCCTGTTCTCCGGGTCGGCCGCCAGCAGGGTGGCCGCCGGCGCGATCGTGAATCGGCGCGCAAGGAGCAGCACACCGACTAGGGCAGCGCTCATTCCCGCAAGCGCGTAGAGCATGGTCGGGCCCCGAGTTGGAACGTTGTGCGGCAGCCACTCCCCCAGGAACGCATAGCCCACGAGCGAGAGCAGCATGAACACGCGAACCGTGCGGAGCAGTCTTAGGGATGACTCCGACCGCTAATTGTGTCCAACTCGCCGCGAAACGACGGTGAAATTGCGAAGAGGGTATCCGAAACGGCAACCTCCCCAGCGATGCGAAGGAAACATGGATTACGAATGGCCGATGATCTTCACCCGCACTTCTTCCGGCAGGCGGTCGCGGATTTCCTGCGGCAAATGATCATGCACGTGGCGCGCCCCTATCCGAGCCACATCCAGCGCCGCGAGTGGCGCGGGCGTAGCCACAGCCACAATCAGCCACAACAGCGCGGAGAGGGCGAAGCCCGCGAGCGCCGCCAATTCCATCCAGAAGGCGTGCCGTGGCGCAAAATGGCGGATCACGCCAAATACCAGTAGAAACACCGCCGCTGAAACCGAGGCCAGCGCGATCAGCGAGAGGTCAATGGTGCGATGCAGGCGCTGCCGCGAGCGGCAACGTTCGCAGGCCGCGAAGTGCGCTTCATAGTCGCCGCGCATCTCCGGCGCAATGCCGGAAATATCATAGCGCCAGCCCGCGAGAATCTTCCCCACAACGGGATCAACGCATTCGCTCATAGAGGATTAGAGCTGGAGAGGCTGCAGCGGTTCCGTCTGCTCTGCCAGCAACACCCGGTTCCGCAGCAAGGTCCGGCGCGGACCGAGCGCCCTTTCGGCAGCTCCCCGGGCCAGGTCGGGATGATTATTCTGCTCGGAGAGGTGCGCCAACACCACATACGCTGCGTATCCATCATAGCTGTTGGCAAAAAAATCCGCGAGCGCGTCATTGGAGAGATGCCCCACCCGGCTCATCACCCGCTGCTTCACTGACCAGGGATACGGGCCGCCGCGCAGCATCTCCACGTCATGGTTCGACTCCATCACCAGCACGTCGCAGCCCCGCAAGTGATCGCGAACGCTGGCCGGGACATATCCCAGATCGGTGGCGAAGCCAACTTTCACACCTTCAGCGCGGAAGGTGAAGCCAACCGGGTCGGCGGCATCGTGCGGGATCGTGAAGGGAGTAACGTCAATATCGCCGATCTGGAACTTGCGGCCCGCGGAAAACAACTCCAGTCTGGCGAGTTGCGGCAGTTCTCCGTTCTCATCGCGCATGGCCCGCGCCCATGCCTGGTGTGTGGCCCCCGAGATGTAAACCGGAATGCTAAGTTTCCTGGCCAGCGTCGCCAGCCCGTACACGTGGTCGGAATGCTCGTGGGTGATCAGAATGGCGGAAAGCGCGCGCGGATCGTCGCCCAGAAGTTTCATCCGCTTAAAAGTCTCCCGGCAGGAAATTCCGGCGTCAATCAAAATGCGGGTGCTGGACGTGCACAGCAACGACGAGTTCGCTCTACTCCCGCTTGCGAGCGTTGCGAATGCGATCATTTTGGAAGCGGCCTAATTCCAGAGTCCTAGCTTCGTCGGCTATGGGCATCGAGGAGGACTCACGAATTCCACGAATCGCGTTTTGTCGTTTGGGCAGTAGCGCCCCACAAAGGACGTTGGTCGCATCGGTTCCAATCGACCACTTCTTTGAGACGCCTAACGCTTGACTCAAGCCAATCCTTATCGCCCAACAGCTCATACCATCGAGTTCTCTGGTACGAAGTCTCGAACATTTCAAACGTCTGAAGACAACAGCTCCTCAAGATGTCCGAGTTTTCTAGAAAGCTCTCGCGCAGATAGTCCCAACGCAGTCTCTTCGCGTCAGAACAGCTGAAGAGCAAGAGAAGATCGGAAATACTGTTCGGTTCAAATGTTGGCCACAATTTTGAGATAATCAAAACCTCAAGTGGTATCGTCGAAACCTCGACAACCTGCCGTGCTATCCCTCCGTCGTTTGCAAGACTTGTGATCGCTCGACGCTTCGAGCTCAAGATCGCGCCCGAGAAGTCATAGGCTCCAATCAACGGAAGATCCTTCTTGTCGACGTCCAGCAATGTGAATCGCCCTGGAAACACGGAAACTATCAACTCATAGACATGATTACGGAGCAAAAACTTGCTGAAATTAGCATGCCGACTCTTGTCGCTTGTCGACAGTTCGAAACCGGCGTCTTTCAAGAAGCTCCCTAGCTCATCAGTGCGTTCCGGCATAACCAGCAGGTCGATATCGTGCAACTTCCTAGGAAGATGCCCGATATACGCTGCGACCGCAGCGCCACCAAATAGACCGTATGATACGGCGTTCGACACCAAATATCGGTCCAGCGTCTCGAGCCAATACAGCAAGCGGCTTTCGTATGAGTATCTAAAATGTGTCAATTGGAACCCGTGTCATTCTGTGGAGCACTCGTCGCAGCTTTGGATCGCACGGATAGCATGTCGAGGAGCGTTGTCCCATGCTTTGAAATTGAATCGAAATATGTGTCGTTGTTTTTCCTTTGGCGTTCTAATCCATAACGCCAGACTATCACCGCGCACACAAACAAGACTATACCGAGTGAGATCTCGCAGTATAAAGATGACCTGTTGACGTACTGGGGCCTAAAGAGAATTAAGAGAAAATCTGACGCGAATGGATTGCGGTCCAAGCGTGACAGATATGAGAGGAGCGCGAACAAAAGCCACTCGATACCACCAGCGCCGAGCAGGGCCGACAGTACGACCATTTTCTGCCACCGCAAGAGGTTCCACGTATATTCGTATCGCTCGCCGGGTTCCATACGGCTGAAAACCGCATTCTTAACAACGACGAGTTGTCCCTTGTCTAGGACAGAACCTGTAAGACCACGAAAGAACCCCTGCACCAGGAAGTCGAAATCCTTGAAATTTCTCCTTACCCCCGGGACCAGCTGGTAAACCTTCAGCGATTCGATAAGGTGGCCTGATACCAGCGTAAGAATTGCGATCGTGGCGAGGTCCCAGCTGGCCAGTCGTCCGCCGCGAAGCATGTACCAGGGAAACAGCACAAGTATCGCTAGCGCACACGCCCCTGGAACAATATACTTTTCGAAGTTCAGGACTTCGTTGATGTAGTCGCGTACCTGATCCCGACCTTCCCGTTGCTGGGGATCTGATGACATTGCTCGGAATTATCCGTCGTTTTAGGCGGCTGTCAACTAAATTCAGCCAAACACAAGCGCACTACTTCCCCACGGACAGGCTATTAAACGCTCTTCTCATCACCGAACCGGCATAAGCGCCCACTGTTCCGGTGAGAAAACCGAGAAAAGATTCATACACCTGGGCGCGCTCAGGCCGCTCCTTCCAGAGCAGGTAAGCCAGCGCGTGGAGTACTGGAACGAGAACTGCCACCAGCACGACCCATCGCCAGGGACGCCTCGGCCGCCAAACTCCCAGCATCATGGTCGCCGCGAGCACGATCAGAGCGGTGAGAAGCAGATCAGCGACGCGGAGATCGAGCCACCCCGCCAACAGGCCAAACAGAGTTCCGGCAATATAAACCACGCCGTCTTTCTCAGGTGTCTGCTCAGCCACGCCGCTCATTCTATACGGATGCGATGATTCCTCTCGTGGGGTTCTTGGCGCACTTAGCGCCCTTTGCGGCAAATGCCTTTACACCGCAGCCTGCAAAGGAGGCAAAGAAGCGCAACCAACACTCGGCCCGCCCCGCGCGCGGCTCGTCTGCATAGTGCATAATGCAGATTGAACATCCAGAACTGAAGCCATGACCTTTCTCCGCTTCCTCATGCTGCTCTCGCTGATTGTGTGGGTCGGCGGGATTATTTTCTTCGTCGTAACCGCGCCTACGCTGTTTTCGGTTTTGCCCACGAAGCATCTCGCGGGATCGGTAGTGAATCGTTCTCTCGGCATTTTGCACTGGATGGGAATTGTTGCGGGAGTAGTTTTTCTGGCCTGCTCGATGTTGCACGCGCGCTTTGCCGGAACTCGTGTATTCGGCCTGCGCCAGGTTTTGCTGTGCCTGATGTTGGCGCTAACGCTGGTTTCGCAATTTGGCGTGATGCCAAAAATGGCCAGTCTGCGCGCCACCATTGGCGAAATCGACACCGTGCCCCAAACCGATCCCGCCCGCCTGCAATTCGACGCTCTGCACCTCTGGTCCACGCGCCTGGAGGGATCGGTGCTGCTGCTGGGGCTGGTGGTAGTGTATCTGACGGCTGCTGGCTCCTAGCTTCTGGCTCCTGACTACTGCTCGCAGGCTTTCGTCATCGTGCCATCATCGTTTATTCTCCAACAGCGGCGACACAAGAAGATTTAGCTAGAAGCCAGAAGCTAGAAGCTCTCTATGAAAACCGGCATCATCGGCCTTCCGCAAGTCGGCAAGACGTCTCTGTTTCGCATTCTCACCAAGGCGAATCTTTCCGCGCCCGCTTACGCCAACCCGCGCGAGGCCCACATCGGCGTCGCCAAAGTGCCCGATGACCGCCTCGACCGGCTGGCGGCACTGTTCAATCCGGAAAAACTTACCCACGCTTCCGTGGAATACGTGGATGTGGGCGCCATCGGGCAGGAAGCGCTCAAAGAAACCAGCTACATTGGCCACCTGCGCAACGTGGACGCGCTGGCCCACGTCGTGCGCGCTTTCGCGGATGCTTCCATCCCGCACGTGGGGGCGATCGATCCTCTGCGCGACATCAAGAACGTTGAGTTCGACCTGATGGTCAGCGACCTGGGGCAAATCGAAAAACGCCTGGAGCGGCTAGAGAAAGACCTCAAGAAAATGCGCACCGCCGAACTCGAGCATGAATTCGATCTGCTCAAGCGCGCCAAGGCGCACCTGGAAACCGAAAAGCCGCTGCGCGAAATGGAGATGACCCCGGAAGACAAGAAGCGTTTGCGCGGCTTCATGTTCCTGAGCGAGAAGCCCATCCTGTACGTGTTGAACATCGGCGAAAGTACTGAACTGGGCAAAGAACTGGAAGCGGCCGTCAGCAAATACCAGCTTACGGATGTTGCCTCGCGTCCTAATGCGGGCGCTACCGCCATCTGCGGCAAAGTGGAAGCCGAACTCGCCGAGATGAGTGACGCAGATGCCGCCGAATTCCTGGCCAGCTACGGACTGACCGAAAGTGGCCTCACGCGCCTGATTCGCACTACCTACCACCTGTTGGGACTGATTTCGTTCTTCACTGCCGGGGAAGACGAATGCCGCGCCTGGACCATACCAGCGAACACGCGCGCTCAACAAGGTGCGGGCGCAATCCACTCCGACCTGGAGAAGCACTTCATCCGCGCCGAAACCATACGCTGGGACCAGTTGCTGGAAGAAGGCTCCGAGGCTAATGCCCGCGCCCACGGCAAGTTGCGCCTCGAGGGCAAAGATTACATCGTTCAGGACGGCGATGTGATGCACATTCGGCATTCAGGTTAGGCAGTCGTCAGTCTTCGGTCTTCAGCCGTCAGCCAGGGTTCTCCATCTACAGGTTTCCTGACGACTGAAGACCGACGACAGGCGACTGCAACCTGCTATGATCCACGAGCGATGCACCCCATTGTCCTCAGCATTCTGCTAGGCCTTACCGCCGCTGCCGCCAATGTTTTTGGCGGCGCCATCATTGTGCAGAAACACTGGGACCGGTCGTATCTACGATACTTCGTGGCCCTCGGCGCTGGTTTTATGCTGGCTACGGCGATCGTGGAAGTCTTTCCTGCCAGCGTGGAGATCAGCGGCAAGAAGGCTGGCTTTCTGGTGCTGCTCGGCTACCTCATCATCCATTTCTTCGAGCATGCGGTCAGCCCCCACTTTCACTTCGGCGAAGAAACCCATGCCGACCAGTTCCTTCACACCCACAAGGGATATTCAGTCCTTCTCGGCCTCATCATCCACACCTTTTTCGATGGCATTGCTATCACCTCAGGCTTTATCGTTTCCAATTGGTTGGGATGGATCATTTTCCTGGCCATCTTCCTGCACAAGATTCCGGAAGGGTTCACGGTGGCCTCGGTCATGCTGGCCAGCGGCCAAAGCAAGAAAACTGCCTGGGGAGCATCGGTGGTTTTGGGGGCGGCGACGCTGGCGGGAGTGCTGGCCATGGCAGCCCTGCGCCGCGAAGTCAGCTTTGGGTTGCCGCTTTCTGCGGGAGTGACGATCTATGTGGCTGCTTCGGATCTGATACCGGAAGTCAACCGCGAGCCGGGCGTGGCCATGGCGCTGTTGGTGTTCGTCGGAGTCGGATTACTCTTCCTGCTCGATCAATTTGCCCACGTTCACTAACCAAGGAAACACATCACGGTTCTATTCCACTGTGTGTTTGGCAGTATAACCTTCGCGGGCGATAACCACCACTTTTACATCTTTACCCTTCTGATCGCGCACCTTCAGCGTCCCTCCGTCCGGCGCCACCAGTTCGACTTTCAGCTTGCGATAGGTGCCGTCCAGCTTGGTATTCGTGGGATGGTACGTCAGGCTGTATTGCTGCCGGATGTCGTCGTTGATGTCGTGGAAAATCCCTCCCATTTCACCCTCAAAGCGGGGAAAGTATGCGCGGCCACCGGTCAGAGTGGCAAAAGTCCGCATTTCATTGTCCGCCTGCAGGTAGTCCATGTTAGAGACGGGAATTCCCATCCCATGGGGTGCTGCGCCGCCGTGAGACTCGAAATAATTCCGCAGCATCCAGCCGATGCTGATGGGGAAAATGGTGACGTCTTTGGTGGTCTTCACCTTCTTCAGGATTTGATCCAGATTGAGCTTGCTGAAGGTGTCCACGCCGGTGCTGATGAGGATGACGTATTTGTGCCCCTCCACGCGATCCAAGCGGTCGAGTGTGTCATAAAGGGCATCGAACAGATTGGTTTCGGCGAAGCCGGGAATATACAACTGGCGAACGGCGCCCAGCACGGCCGATTTGTCCTGGGTAAAGTCCACCAGGAGATCGGGCTTCATGTCGTAGGTGACCAACGCAACCCAGTCGTCCTTTTTTAATCCCGAGGCGAACATGTAAGCGTCATTCACCGCCTCGCGGACGAAGTAATAGTTGGTCGAGGCAAACTCCACCAGTAGCACGCAAGTGATGGGCGCTTGCGACTGTCCGAAGTGGTTGATCGTCTGCGGCACGCCATCTTCCAAAATCTTGAAATTATCCTGATGCAGGCCGGGAACGAATTGCCCGTCTTTGGTAGTGACCATCACATCCACGTTGACCAGCGGCACATCCACGTGGAGGGAATAATCCGGCATGTTGTCAATCTTCTTCGGGTGTTCCGGAGGAGGCGGCGGTGGTGGCGGCTCTTTCTTGGCCGGGATCGCGTACGGGCCAACGTTGTCGTTCGGCCCGCCCGCTTCGGGAGGGGCTTCCTGCTGGTTGGGGTTGGTCTGGTTCTGGCTGGCGCTGGACGAATCCGACTGGCTCTGTGCCAGCAGCGGCGTAGCCTGGGCCGTCAGAAGCGCCATCGCCAGACCCATTAAACAAATGGAAACAAAAGCCCTCCCGCCAAAGGGGGCAGAACTGCGCGGGGCATCAGAAAACATGGGAATCCTCGGTGAAAGCTATGTTACTATAGACGCAACCGCTTAGCGGTTGGGATGTTTGGATGCATCCGTTTTTCCCCTCCTCCTCTGGCAAGTTACGTTACAGAAAACGCGGGGGCGTGATTTGGCGGACCATTTTTCCAAAGGTCCTCCAGGGAAATGTGCAGGCAATGAGATTATTTGTCTTCGGGCGTCTGTTGTTGGTAGTTTTGTTCGCCGTTGCGCTTTCTGCGCAATCCTCCAAAACCTTTGAGACTATTGCGGTTAGCCAGATCCATCCGGGAATGCGCGGGGTCTGCTACACGGTATTTCAGGGCACTAAGCCCGAGCCCATGGACGTTGAAGTCCTGGGCATTCTCAAGAATGCCAATGGCCCGAAGGGCGACATTATCCTGGTGCGCCTTGGCGGCGCCAAGGCGGAATATACCGGCGTGGTGGCCGGAATGAGCGGTAGTCCGGTTTATCTGGAGGGCAAGCTGGCGGGAGCGCTGGCGTTCCGCATCGGCGAATTTTCCAAGGAACCGATTGCCGGTGTGACGCCGATCGCCGAAATGATGGAAATCAGCGCACTGGATCGCGCCCCAATCGAAGACAGCGCCCCAGTCAAAGCTGCTGCGACGAACCTGGCCAGCAAAGTTTCAACGCCGGACGTGGCGAACGCTCCCGGGCAGACGCAGGATTTCGCCAACTATCTGAAGCCGATTGAAGCGCCGCTGGTTTTTTCAGGATTTTCCCAGGACGCAATTCAGCGCTTTGCACCGCAGTTCGCGGCCGTGGGAATCGTCCCGGTGATGGGCGTTGGTTCGGTCAGTGATGCGAAGCAGCCCGAACCGCTTGAACCTGGTTCGGCGGTGAGCGCCATCCTGGTGCGCGGCGATATGGACATCGCAGCCACCTGCACCGTGACCTATGTGGATGCGAATCATCTACTGGCTTGCGGGCATCCGCTCTTGCAGTTCGGCTCGATTGATCTGCCCATGACTAAGGCGGAGGTGCTGGCCACGCTGGCATCGCCCTTGAGCCCATTTAAGATCGTCAACGCCACCGAACCGGTGGGCGCATTCGTACAGGACCGCCACACCGGCATCATGGGCGAGTTCGGTAAGAAGCCGGACATGATTCCGGTGACCCTGAACATTCATGGCGGCCCCTCTGGCCGGCAGTTCCACTACGAAATTCTCAATAATGCGCAGCTCAGCCCCCTGGCCATGATGGCCACGGTGTTCAATGCGCTGCACGGCGTAAATGAATACGGGGAAGAGACGACCTATCGCATGAGCGGCAGCATTAATGTCGCAGGTTACCCGCAGGTAACCTTGCAGGACATGTTCGCTCCTTCCGACGGCGGGCCTCCTGCGGCGGCGTTGGCGGCCGTTTCTTTGGGCGAGCGCTTTGCGCGCATTTACGACAACCCCTACAACACCCCTGACATCCGCGGCGTTCAGTTGGATTACGATCTGGTGCGCGAGCGGCGCTGGGCCCGCGTGGAAAGCGCCCGCACCGACGTTACCGAAGCCCGGCCGGGGGATACCATCACCATTGAAGCCATGTTGCGTCCCTATCGCGGCGAAGCCATGGTGTACCAGATTCCGGTACGCATTCCAGCTTCGGCGTCTAAGGGGCCGCTGCGCATTCTGGTGAGCGACGGCGACACTCTCGACCGCTTCAGCCACTCCGGGCCGCAGCCCGGGCTGAAGCTCGATCTGGCTTCCACGATTTCCCTGCTCAATAAAGAACACGCCAACAACCGCGTCTACGTTTCGCTGCTGGAATCCGATCCCGAAGCGATGGTGGCAGACAAAGTGATGCCCAGCCTGCCACTTTCCGTAATGAACGTGATGGACGGAATGCGCGGCACCCAGGACATGGTGGTGCGCGCCGAATCTTCGGTGAACGAAGCCTCCACCGGTCCAATGGATTACGCCGTTTCCGGCGCGCAGTTGCTCACGATCACGATCAAGTAATTGCGTTTCCCGGCAGTGCGTCACTTTGCGGCCTTCGCGGTTGGATTTTAAACCGCAAAGTGCGCGAAAAGAATGCCAACGGCCCTGCATCGGCAAATCCAAACTGACCCAGTACCCGTTTGCGAGAAGGAAGGTGTCGTTGCGCGCCAACTGCTCGTTGCGGCATGTCAACTTTTCGCTGCGCGTAAGAATTCGGAGCTTCGAATCCTGCACGCCAAATGCATCAGGCGGCATCGCAGTTCCCGTGCCCGTCCACAGGCCGTGATAACCTGAACTTTCCGCTGATATTTTGGATTGAGGACAACTTTGAAATCCCTGCTGCGAAAAATCTGCATTCCAACTCTTATCCTGCTGTCGGCCGCACTGGCGCTGGCGGAAGGCACGCGCCTCTGGAAGCAAGCAACCTTCGACGAACTTTCGAAGGGCACCGCCAAAGGAGTCGCCATTCTCAGTAACGGCGGGCTTGAACTGGCGCCCGCGTTCAAATCGCTGGTCACGACTCCTTCCACCTACATCTGGGCCATCGCCTCGGACGGCGCCGGCAATGTGTATGCTGCTGCAGGCGCACCCGCCCGCGTGTACCAGGTTGCGGCAAATGGCTCTGCCAGTGCCATTTTTGAGCCGCAGGAGCTGCAGGTGCAAGCGCTCATTGTGGACAAGAACGGCGTGATTTTCGCCGCTACCAATCCTGACGGTAAGGTATACCGGATTGAACGCCGCCCCGGAGCCAGCGCGCCTGCTTCGAAAGAGGATGCCAAAGCTGCCAGGGGCTCGACCAATTCTGCCTGGAGCGCGTCTGTCTACTTCGATCCCGGGACGAAATACATTTGGGACCTCGCTCTCGACAACGCCGGCAACCTCTACATCGCCACCGGCGATCAAGGCGAGATTTTTCGGGTCACGCCTAAAGGCGAGCATTCTGTATTTTTCAAGAGCGACGAAGCCCACATCCGCGTGCTGGCGCTTGATCCGCAGGGCAACCTGATCGCCGGTTCTGACGGCAGCGGCCTGGTGTACAGAATCTCTTCCGCCGGCCAGGGCTTCGTTCTCTACAGCGCCCCCAAAAGAGAAATCACTGCCCTGGCGCTCGATCAGCAGGGCAACATCTACGCCGCGGGCGTGGGCGAGAAGCGTCCCAACGCTGGCGCTCCGGGTGGTCCCACGACGCCTATCCTCATGCCTGCGCCTGGAAGCGCGCCCACCGTCGGGCCGCAACCGGTAGGCGTTGTAGGGGGACCGGGAGGCAATCCCGCCGCTATGGGAAGCAGGTTCATTGTGCCAGGAGGGGCCGTAAGCGGCGGCTCGGAGATTTACCGCATTGCGCCGGACGGTTCTCCCACCCGCCTCTGGACTTCTCGCGACGATCTGGTTTATGCCCTGGCCTTCGACGCGCAGGGAGAACTGGTAGCCGGCTCCGGCAATCAGGGCCACGTGCTGGCCATCACCGGGGAGGATGAGTTTGCTGATCTGCTGCATGCCAGCGCCAGCCAGGTTACCGGGTTCGCCAAAGCTCCGGGCGGAGGACTGTATGTCTCCACCAGCAACCTAGGCAAAGTGTTTCTGCTTGGCGGCGCCCCGGAAGCCGAAGGCACCTATGAGAGTGATGTGTTTGACGCCCAGGTTTTTTCCCGCTGGGGCCGCGCCGAATTTCGCGGCGGTGGCGATGTGGACCTGTTTGCCCGCACCGGCAACGTAGACAATCCTGACCGCCATTGGAGCCCCTGGGCCAAAGTAGACCTGAAGAAAAACGCTGAGGTCACAGTGCCCTCGGCGCGCTTCGTTCAGTGGAAGGCGGTGCTGCACGCAGGCGAGCCCGCACCCCGCCTGGATAGTGTGGGACTCAACTATCTGCCGAAAAACGTGGCTCCGGATTTTGACGACGTGACTATTCAGCCCGGAGTTCACTATCAATCCATGCCGCGGCAGTCCTCGCCTGACATCACGTTGAGCACCAGCAACGGTCCGCCGCCACCAAGATTCGAAGCGCCGCCGCCGAGCGTGCACGATCCCGATTCCATCGGCGTGCGCTGGTCAGTGCACGATGACAACGACGACCAGATGGTTTACGCGGTCTATTACCGCGGCGACGGCGAGAGCCGCTGGCTGCTGCTCAAGGACAACCTTAGCGACAAGTTCTATTCCTTCGACGCCTCGCTGTTGCCCGATGGCGGCTACACCATCAAGGTAGTAGCCTCGGACGCGCCCTCGCATTCGCCCGGCGAAGAGCTGACCTCCGAGCGAGAGAGCGCTCGCTTTGAAGTTGACAGCACCCCCCCGCTGATTGAAGGCCTGGTGGCATCGGTCGAAGGTGGCAAAATTCACGTAACTTTCCGCGCTTCTGACAGTTTCTCTCCCATCAAGCGCGCCGAATGTTCGGTGGATGCCAGCGACTGGCAATACATCGAGCCGGTGGATGGGCTTTCCGATTCCAAGACTGAAAGCTACGACGTGAGAGTTCCGATTGAAGCCACGGCGGGGTGCGCGCCCTGCGAGAAGGGCGTCGCGGCGTCCGATGCAGAGCACGTGGTGGTAGTCCGCGCCTACGACCGCTATGACAACATGGCCGCAGCGAAGACCGTGATCCGGGGGAAATAGCCGTGTGGGCGCGGACACTCTTGTCCGCGCTGCTGTTTGCCTACCCGCCTTGGGCCAATAAGCGGGGAGCCGCGTTAGGCGGGCAGGAGTGCCCGCGCCACACCTAGACCTGGGCGTTCTCTACTGCCGTGATCCGATCTGCGTTGCGCAGTTCCGGGAATCGCCAGGCCCACAGTCCAATCACCACCAGCGTGCCTACTCCGCCCAGCACTACCGCGGGCACCGTGCCGAACCAGTGCGCGGTCAATCCTGACTCGAACTGGCCTAGCTCATTGGATGCGCCGATGAACAACATATCCACGGCGTTCACGCGCCCGCGCATTTCGTCGGGCGTGGCCAGCTGCACCAGAATGCCTCGAATTACCACGCTGATCATGTCGGATGCGCCGGTGAGCAACAGCGCGATCAGAGAGAGCACCAGGCTGTGCGAGAGTCCGAAGGCGATGGTGAAAACTCCGAAGCCTGCTACGGCCCACAGCATGGTCAAGCCGACTTTGCGGCGCAGCGGGCGGTGCGCCAGCAGGATCGCCATGGCCCCGGCCCCCACGCCCGGGGCGCTGCGCAGCAGGCCGAGTCCCCATGGACCGGTTTTGAGAATTTCGCGGGCATAAACCGGCAGCAACGCTACCGCCCCGCCCAGCAACACGGCGAACATGTCAAGGGAAATGGAACCCAGCACAACTTTCTGCTGCCAGATGTAGCGGAAGCCGGCGAACACGGTGCGCAGGCTGATCTCTTCGCGCGCGCGGATGCGCATCTGCAGCTTGATTCGCATCATGGAAAGCATTGCCCCCATGGCTGAAGCCAGCGACGCCGCATAAACCACCATCGGCCCGCGTGAAACCGCGTAGAGCAAGCCTCCCAGCGACGGCCCGAGAATAGTCGCAGCCTGAAAAACGGACGCGTTCCACGCTACCGCGTTGGGAAAATGTTCTTCCGGCACAAGCTGGGGAAGAATCGCGCGTCCGGCAGGAGCATTGAAGGAACGCACGAGTCCGATCAGAACCAGCACCAGGTAAATCAGCCCCACCGACCGCGGGCGCTCCAAAGCAATGGCCAACAGCAATGAGGAACAGACTCCGAAGCCGGCGTAGCAGAGGATGAGAACTTTGCGGCGGTCGAAGCGGTCGGCGGCGTGACCGGAAATGAGGAAGACACAAACCCCCGGCAGAAATTGCGCCAGCCCCACTAGCCCGAGATCGAGAGCGCGCTTGGTGATGCCATAGACCTGCCATCCCACCGCGACCGAAAGCATTTCGAACGCCGCTACGATGAAGAAGCGTGCAAATTGGAACAACCTGAAGCTGGGATAGGCGAAGGCTACGGTTTCGGCGGGGGCGTGAGGTCGGGCGGGCGGCATCGTGATCGGGAAGTTTCTCTACTGTGCCACAGCGCGGGGGATTGCGCACGGGGGAGAGGGCAGATATTCACTCAACAGTTAGAAAGATCGCTCGCGGCGGTATGCCCGGATTTCACGATGAATCTCGCGCAGGGATAGCTTGTTGGCACCCTGTTTGCGTGGGAGGGAACGAATGGAGCGGAGGGACTTTTTTTCTGGTGCAATACGCTTGAGGAAATCCTTGATTCTCGCAACAAGGTTTTCGGCTTGACTCACTTGTGTACCTCCAACGGTATTCCCACCGCTCCCGCGATGCGGCGCCGAAATTCTTCCCAGTCGGGACCTTTGCGGGCGAGCACTTCGGCAATATCGAACCAGCGATTCGTTGTTGGCGACTCGGCCTGCAGCTTACGGACCTCCACGCCCTGCTTCGATATGATCGTCCAAAATTCAGGAAAACCAAATCTCTTGGCTTTCTGGTGCGATTTTTCCGCCTCGCCTGCCCGATTATGAGCGTTGCTCACATCCGTACCGCCCTTTACTTCGATCGCAACTTTACTGTTGGGCCGGTTGTCCTCCATTAACTCCTGCACGCAGACATCTGGGTCGTGTGAAAGAGTAATCACGACCGTTCGGCCCGAAGCGTTCTTTAGGAGCAACCTCTTTTCCTTTTTCTCGACGACATGTTTCTCCACCAACTCGGTAATCGCAATGAATACTTCGTTCATCGCCGCCTTGCCGATTTGGGTGTTGTTGGAGCCCTGGAGCTGCGAGCCAAACGTCAAAAGGGGCAACTCATGCAAATCGCGTTGAGTGATCTTCGGCACCTGGCGAACCAGTTGTGCAAGGGGCTGCGCCATGGCATGGCAAAAAGCGGACAAGTAGGGCTGTTGCCTCGAGATCGTGCCCAGCTCCTCCATGCCCTTGAACCGCCCCATACCTGTTGAGCCTTTGTAGAAGCTCTTCTGCGGGGCGCCCAGCAGTAGTCGGTAGTAGCCGATGAGGGAAGGTCTGAGTTCGATCACGGCAGGGACGGGAAATACGTGCTCGTCGCGAACGCCTGCCGCGGCAAGGATCTTACGTACATCCGCTGGAACATATTCGCCGATCTGCTTCTGAACTACTTCTTGATCGATCTGGGCCAGCGCAGCGGAAAGTGCATCCATGAACCACAGCTTGCGAGCGGCGACCAGCAGTTGATAAAAGCGGACTTGCCGTGCGGCGCTCGGCGCATTGAGCGACACGCCCTTAGGATCGATTGGCCGCTTCGGCAGGCTCTTGGTCACGCTCCTATACTACTCACACTTGTTGGACTTGCGGAACACCAGCCAATAACAGTGCTGGCGGCGGCTGTGGTGCGCAGTCTTCCACTTTGGGTCAATGATGGGGCCTTTCCGTATCTTCACAATGCAGTCGCACGGCATCAGCCCAACTTCCCGAGCAGCATTGATCAACTCGATGTGCGCCCACTGGTAACGGTGATGATGAACGTAGTCAGTGATTTTCGCGAGCAGAATGCCCTCTTTCTTGAGCACCCTGTATGCCTCCCTCAAGAAGGGAGGGAAGGTGTGGGTAAATGTGTAGTGGTTTTCCTTCGAAGAGCGAAGCACCAAACCAAAGCGGGTGCTGAAATCTTTCTTGTTGTCTTTGCCTTGATTCGGGATATGGGGCGGGTCATACACGACTACATCGAAAGTTCCCCGACCAAATGGCATCGCCGTGTTGTCTGCCACTACATGGGGGGAGTGCCGTGCATCAATGTCCATGCCGGTCACGGGGCGCTTGCTGCCCTTCCAAAAGCGACCGCCGTTCACTGTAGCGTCAAGGATGCTACGCGGCTTCTTGCGCGGGTAAAAATCGAGAAGTTGCTCGATTAGCTCAGAATCATCGCCGTACCATACTGACGCCAGAGGCGCGTACCCAGGCTGCGCCGCCCCTGCGCTCGGCTTAAGCGGCAACGGCTGTAGAACTGTGGCCATTGTTGGGAATACTCCTTGTACACTTTCGCGGTTCATGATCGCAACTGTGAATCGTTTGCAAAACTTGTGCCAGGGTGTGGATCGAAAGCTACCTTCGTGTACAAAATGGGCTCCACCTCTTGACTTCGCTTAATCTTCGCCTACAATTGTCTCATGGCTATTACACGGCGGCAACGCGAAGTGTACGACTTCATCTCCGAGTTTGTGCAGAAGAACAGCTACGCGCCTTCATTCCAGGAAATTGGCGAGGGCTTGGGACTCAATTCTCTTGCTACGGTGCACAAGCACATCACCAACCTGGAAAAGAAGGGGCTGCTTACCCGCGACTACAACCGCAGCCGCTCCATTGACCTGCTGCCGCCCAAAGGACGGCTGAAGCAGGCGATGTCGGTGAACACCACTATGGTGCTGCCTCTGGTGGGGCGCATCGCCGCCGGACAGCCCATTGAGGCGGTGCAGAACTCGGAGACCATTTCCCTGGCTGATTTCGTTCGCTCCAAGGAAGTGTTCGTGCTGGAGGTGCGCGGCGACTCCATGCAGGACGAACACATCCTCGATGGCGATTATGTTCTGGTAGAGAAAGCCAAGACCGCGAACAACGGCGAGATCGTGGTGGCGCTGGTGGATGGCTCAGACGCTACCCTGAAGCGTTTTTACCGCGAGGGAGACGATATTCGCCTGCAGCCTTCCAACGTGAATATGAAGCCGATTATCGTGCCCGCGGCAGCGGTGGAGCTGCAGGGGCGGGTGATTGGGGTGTTGCGGAAGTATTAAAGCGACAAACGCAAGGCGGAGAAAGGTCTCACATGCAAAGCGCCCGGCAGCTTGCCGGGCGCCTGGCACTGAAAACCAAAAGGCGAAGGCCGAAAGCTCTTACCCAACGTGCTTGTCGAGGGCCTTCTGGATCGTCTCTTTGGGAACGTAACCGACGATCTGCTCCTTGACCTGGCCGCCCTTGAATACCAGCAGCGTGGGAATGCCGCGCACGCCATAGCGCATGGGAGTGGCGCTGTTGCGGTCCACATCCATTTTGCCTACCTTCACTTTGCCCTGATATTGCTGGGCCAATTCATCCACAATGGGAGCGATGGCACGGCAGGGTGTGCACCAAGTCGCCCAAAAGTCCACCAGCACTGGTTGGTCGGACTTCAGAACATCCTGGTCAAAAGTACCATCGGTTACTTCAAAAATCGCTTCGCTTGCCATCGTCTGTTCTCCTCGCCGCGTGCGGCATAAGCCGGAAACGGCGGTTCTCGTTTCACGGGGATAACTACCCGGCTTTCTATCCTAACACCTCTATTCGATGCAGGCGAGACGGAAAGGACGCAAACGCGCGTGTGACCTTCGGTACACGTTCGGCGATCAAATGCTCGGCGAGGTTTAGGGGCGGTCGAGGCCGGGCGGAGCGGGGCGAGCGGCTCTAGAGGGCAGTGCGGCCCAGACGCCTCGCGCTGCCTTGCTTCCCAATTTGGCAATCGCGGAGAACGGCAGGGCCCAAAGACTACGCACTCGCCACTTGGCCCGGACATAACGAAGAAGCATGGACCATCTTTTCTGCCAGGACACGCCTGACCTAGCACGAAGCGGCGCAACCAGCTGCCACCACAGCAAAGTACGCAACGCTTCGTTTCCACTGGTAAGGGCACGATAGGAGATTCTTTCAAACGGGGTCGGCCGATTCCTGCGCAGCGTCTCCAGGACTTCCGGCGGAACAGGTGCGTCCAGCGCCAGGCGCAGATACTCCAATGTTTCCAACATGGGCAACGTGTACTTGCGTTTGGCCGCCTGCTCCAGCAGGCCCTCCCAATCCACGGGATAGCGCTCCGAGCGCAAGATGGCCATGGCATCAGCCACCCAGCGAATCGAGGGTTCCTCGGACCATTGTGTGCCATGCACACACACGTGCAAAAGCTGCATGGTGGCATTCAAGCACTGGGTATTCACACCTGCGAGCGCAACCGGCAGGGTTTGGGTCCACACTTCCTCGTCCCAGTCTTGATGGATCTGCCAAAACGCCCGCCAGTGCAGATCGAGCTGAAACTTCGAATTCCTGGTGAAGTGGACACCCTGGTCGAGAGGCAAAAGATCGTGAGGATCGAAGACCGGCTGCCAGCCCAGGCGGCGACACACTGCGCTGGCTGCGCCGATTCGCTCGGGGCGGACGAGCACATCAATGTCAGCCATAGGACGGAGCGCCGGCTCTTGATAAAACACTAGCGCCAGAGCGAGGCCTTTCAGAAGGATGGTCGCGATATCTTCCGCTTGCAGGTCGCGCACCAAAGCTGCCGCATGAGAAAACATGAGCTGGTTCCCGCACCAGGTTTTCTCATAAACGTTGCGATAGGGCTGCAGCGCTTTTGATCCTATGCCAAGGCGGCGCAGATTTCGGTAGAGCAGCGGCAACAGACGGTCAGACGCGGGATCAGCTACCGGACTTTGTTTCCACTGTTCCCAGTGCGAGATGGCGTCAGGGCCAGAAAGAAGTGCCGCACGCAGTAGCAGTTCCTGTTGGGGCGATGGCCAGCAAAGCGGCCTTCGGGTTGGGTTCCTTGTGCTCACCGATGTTTCTGCAGATCCTTTCAGGCGCGCGGCGGACAGCTTCGTAGTTCAGGCTGCCTCGACCTGCGGCTGCAGATTGGCCAAAGCCTGCGCTATCCGTTGGCGAAACTCTGCATACTCCGCGGGCTCAATGCCGGGATAAGGCTCAGCCTCTTGTTCGTCGAGGATCGCAATCGTGTGCAGGGAAATGCGGCCGAGAAAACGCTCCACTTCAGCCCGGATTTCTTGCGCCTTGCGCGCCAGCGACTCACTGCCTGTGGACGACGCCTTCTGCAACGCGGCTTCAAGCGTCACCAAATAGCGCAGATCGTAGAGTCCCGCACTCAGGCCCTTCCACTGTAGCGTGGGAATGCTTCCTGCAGCCGCTGGATAAGTGCTCATGTGGTCCTTAAACTGCCGCTTCTCCGGGCCAAAAAAATATCCCGGCTCCCACTCATCAAAGTCGTTGAACGTCGAATTGGGGAATTTCGGCCGGTGCTGATAACAATAGGGAGCGATTCCGTCCGCTTTGCTCTTCCACAAGAATAGTCCGGCCAACACGCGGTGCAAGTTTGGCTTTTCCATGTGGCATTGCCAGTAGTAGTAAGTCTTGTGGTTCCTCAGTTCCGGAAACGCGGCATGCATGCGGAAATAATTTAGATTGCTGGGCAGGTAGTAGTTGAAGATGTCGGGGGCGTGGCCGATGTCCTGCTCATCAAGCAGGCGGCGGGCAAAGTCCCGCCGCATCAGGCTGCACATGCTTGTGGCGCCAGCCGCGCGCGCAAACTTCCAGTTGCGGAAGTGGTGCCGGGTGGAAGAAGCGAAGCGCGGCAGGTCCAGCTTGTCACTCAGATAGTAGATCGGCCGCAACTCTCCAAAACGCAGCTTGCTGTGACGCTGGTCAAAGGGCCCTTCCAACAGCAGATTGCGATTGAATCCGACCGATCTCGCGATCTCAATCGCCGCCTGCAGATATTCCTGGGCAGCCGGGCCCAGCGAAATGCTGGTGAAGCCGTGGTCGTGAATGTCCTGCAACTGCGCGCGCATAGTCTGCTCCGAGACATAGTGCTGCGGGCGCCGGCAGTCGAGCGTGCCCTTGTACCAGAGGAAAAGATCCTGCTGCGGATCGGCCAGGTGGATGGGCAGGATCTCCAGCCGAAGTGGTAAGCGTTCGTCACAACTTGACTCTCCAGCGGCCACGGAGAGGTGAACGTATCCCTCGTAAATGCCCGGAGAAGCCTTGTCAGGAATTTTGACCGAAATCCAGAACTGCTTTCTCTCGCCCGCACGCAGCGAAGCTCGCACTGCTCCGCATAAACGAACATCGGACGCCCGGTAGTAAGGTCCGCGACGATAGAAGTGTTTCCTGTGAGAGCAGGTGCGTTGGTACGCATCTTTGAGGGGACCGTTCTCGTCCTTCAACAAGAGTTCAGGCACCGCCCGCCGTTGCCCTTGGTAGAGAGCTATCCCCGCCTGGTCCCAGATGTGCACCACGTACAACTCGATCAGCTCGGCGGGAATGACGGCCGATTGGCTGGCCGCTTCCGAGGCTTCCAGAATCAGTTCGACTGCAGAAGCCCCCGCCTGAAGAGAGAAGGCCGCCGAAATCATTTCTCCGGGGGCGCCAGCCGCGTGGATTTGCGCGGCGACGCGCCCTGTCGGGAGCGGAGAGAAGGGCGCGTGCTCCAGGAACGTTACGAGGCCGGGGGCGACGGCCGCAGCGCGATCAGAATGGTGCAGGCTGCGTTGCAAGAGGCCATCGAACGTCACATCACCATGGGCCAAGGGATCACCCGTCGTGATGTCATTCTACCTAGCCGGTGAGCCGGCGTGCATCGCCTCCGGGCGGGGGCTCCTGGGTGGTCACTGGAGCTGCGAAGACTCTTTTGCGCGCAAAACAAAACGTCCCAGACTCAAAGAGTCCCTGGGACGTTAAGTCGAACAGCCCTCCCCCGAAAACTGCTCAACCACAGCCTACCAATCGGCGGCTACCTCGTGAATGGCCCAATCGTGCCAGTGACGCAAGGGGTACGCTCTGGTTACTGATGGAACTTGCCGCGGTCAAGTCGCGTGCGGCATAGGACTGAGAGCCGTCATCGCGCGCTCCAGCCCGATGCCGTCTTCTGCGTGTTTCAGGACCGAGCTTGAGCAAGGGTTAATCACACTGAGTTTTGCCGAATGCGCGTTCACATTGGGACCTGAGGTTCTACCTTTGGTAAACCCTGGGACCTGAAACCCCCACGGAAATCGGGTGGGTGGCGCAGCCTCAGAGTTGGCTTGAAATAGGGCGCGCATGGGATCGGCGCGTCCCAACACTGGCCTTCGCTAATGGGGACGGATAGAACTAGCCCCGATTGAATGGGGTGTACTGTGACGGGGGCCTCAGGCAGTCGGACAAAACCGTGGACCGAGTCGAGAACCTGGTACGACTGCTGCCAGCCCACACCGAGAACACACCAAATGGCCGCACCGAGAATGGCCGCCGCGGTGAGGCGGGGTCGAAGTGGTCGCATGATTTCGCTCGCCAGCGCGATTCCGAGAGCTCCCAGGGTCGCGGCCCCGGTCCATATGTCTGCAGTGGCGAATCTTAGGGCTGGAGCTTTCACTAGCCAAAACAAAAGGCCCGCGATCGACGGAAGCAAAAGCCATAACGGTCGTAAGCGGAATAATCTGGACGGGCGGGAGCGAAGCAGAAGAATCGCGGCAGATCCGAGCGCTGCGATTGTCACCGGAGCTGGAAAGTCTGACCGGTGCCGAAGGGCAGAATGGAGCCAAGGGCGCAGCCAGGCGAGGCCCTGGGTTTCTGCGAGTGGCACGTTGGGAATCCGCGACCAGGACCGCACCCAGAGCACGATTATCTTGGTGTAGATGGTGGGTACGCGCCAGTCAACAGGAAAGCCAAATGCGGTATCTGGAAAGAAGGGATATCCGCTGGTTATGATTCCGCGTACCAGCCAGGGAGCCAACACCAGCAGCGAGGCGGGAAACACTGCTTTCAGGCATATGCTTCGCCGCTTCGACCAGAGCGTAAGAAAGAGGAGCCCCCACGCCACGACTGCGAAAACAAGCATTGACAGTTTGAAGGTCACTACCAGAGAAAACAATGTCGCAGCGGTGAAGAGGCGCGAATCCCACTCGGAGTAAGCGGTCGCCTCCCAGTCTTGCGCGAGCCACTGAAACAGGATGCCAGCAGCAACCAGCGCCACAATGGCGGTCGGCTCGTCGGTTGTCGTGCCGACTACGTATCCCCGTGCGGACCACCAAGATGCCGGAATCACCAAAATTGTGTGGAACCAATCGGATGTCGAGGCCGAATCATATGTAAAGACGCGCTGGAGAGCTCGCAGAACTGGAATCCAGAAGACGAAGAGCAGCAGACCCGGAAAAACATGAAAGTAGAGATCTCTCCATGGTCCGTGATCGAGCGCGGCGTCACACAGGAAAACCGAAGTATTGAACCCGAACCGGCCGTGAACGTTGGCGAGTCCAAGGACTGCCGGGTAGCCGACCAACCAGCGCACCGCCTGTGCTCCATATAGGCCGGTGTCGAAGTGTTCGCACGGTCCAGCAGCGCGTAACCCTATGACGGCGACAATTCCTGCATAGGCGATGAGGAACAACTTATTGGAGGCGATGATCCGCACGGCGTTCCGAAACAGGCGTCCCGCATCCAGACATAGGCCAGCGAGGCCAGCGACAGCCAGAGGCAAGTCCGCAGCGGCGTTAACCGGGGAAAACAGGTTCCAAATCTGGAGGAAGGCAACCGACGCGGCCAGGCCGACCCAGAAGGCGTCAGTCGAGTGAAATGATCGGTCGAGACAGCGCAGAACGAGCGAGCCAATGCCTACTAAGATTGCGGCACAGAGCACCCACGTAAGCACGATACAGCCGGCAACTGCAACTAGCATGTTTTCAGCCTAGGTGGAGACGCAATCGTGAGCTTTTGGCGGGCAAAACACGTAGGGATCATAACGGATGACGATCAGACTACAAAGCTAAGGCCAGTTCGCAGCGAGAGTAGGCTATTGTTGGCCCGCATTCTGGGGAACGCGCTCTGCTTCGTGCAACCCAACTGATGGCAACGCCGCGGCCTCGGGCGCAATAGCAGGCTTTGCTTCGTTTCGGAGGATCGCGATCAGGGAAAGTGGCGGAAGCGGAATCAACGGGTCCAGCAAACGAAAGACTGGAGTCAGAACATTCAAAAGGCGGACCTGCCAAAGACCAAAAGTCTCTCGGTGCAGAACGCGTCCGTTCAGCCACCAAGCCGGAACTCCGGCACGGTTGAATTTCAGCACCCGCTCCACACGGAAACCGGCGCGTTCCGCCACCTCGACAAGCTGCTGGCGGGTGTAACGGCGACAGTGTCCCAGTACCTTATCCAAACTTCCGTATAGCTTAGGCCCACATGGAACCAGAATAATCGCGCGGCCACCCTCGTCCAGGATGTTGCGGATATTGCGCAAAATCTCCGCGTCATCCTCAATATGTTCAACGACGTTGAGACAGACGACAGTATCGAACTTCCGATCGCTGGGGAAGGTTTCCGCGTTCATCCCATCCGTTTCTCTCACGAACATATAAGGGCGCGTGTCGCGGAGTTTCTCGAGGTGTTCGAGGTAGTGTGGATTGACGTCCGTGGCCCAGTACTCGCGGCGGGGCATGAGATGGAGAGACATATTGCCGATTCCGGCACCGACTTCTACAACCCGGTCGCCAACGTAGGGCCGGACTACGTCAGCCATCCACTTGGTAAAACGCGGCGCCCGGTTGAGCCGTTCCAGAATCTCACCACCATGGGCATCGTCCACAAAGACTTTGTCCGAGGAGGCATAGCGAACAATGGCCCACAGCGCGCGTACCCCATCCTTCCATCCGATTTTCTTTCCCTCGCGGTATGTCCGCCCCGAATAGCTGATCGGCACTTCGAAGATCCGCGCGCCGCGCTTAGCGAGCTTGATGGCTAGTTCAGGTTCCACATCGAAGGTCGAACTTTCCAGAGGAATGCTCTTAATCAGGTCCGCCCGCATCATTTTGTAGCAGGTTTCCATGTCGGTCAGGTTGAGGTCGCAAACCAGATCGCACAGGAACGTAAGGAGCTTGTTGCCCAACGCGTGGCGGAAAAGAAGCGCCCGCTTATATCCACCAGCCATGAAGCGCGAACCGAAGACGGCGTCTGCATCTTCCAGCAGGAAAACTCGCACCATCTTCAGCAGATCGCGGGGATGGTACTCAAGGTCGGCGTCGTGGATCACCACCAACTCCGTGTCTACATGGGCGAGGCCGGTGCGAATGGCAGCACCTTTCCCCTGGTTCTGCTGGTGCCGCACCCATACCCATTCGATTTTCGGGCTTACCTCCTCAGCCTCCACCTTTGTGCGGAATCGCGCGATGGCCTCCGCCGTGCCGTCCGCGGATCCGTCGTCCACGACGATCACTTTTATTCGGCGCAGTGAGGTGGCTGTTTCCAGTACCTTCAGCCTCGCCAGGCTTGCCTCAATGAGATATTGCTCATTGTACGCAGGCACGATAACGGCAAGGCTAGCGTTCCTGCGTCTCTCTCTGGGGCTTTTCGACCGATAAGTGAAAGCTGAAGATTTGGACGTGCCAAGGCGATCGCCTTCGCTTGAAGAGGAGGCTGTACTGGTATGTGCACTCTCGTTAAACACCGGCAGACAAGCCCCCGGTAAGAAGTGTCAGACGATTTTCATTTGCAGCCAGTCTCATTAGCGATAACCAAAGAATCCCGGATTTTTTCGCACGCTAAAACTCAGATGCTATCACTACCCAAGTAGCGGTTTCCAACTAATCTTTGCTCCGAGGCAGTTCTACCGTTAGGTTCGCCTCATCTGCGATGTCGCGTTTTGGCGGTCACGCGGACCGCAATGTTACAAGGCTGAGGGCGTAGAACCCCTTAATTTTCAAGCGTGTTTCAACTCTCACCCCACGTTTCTCTTCTTAGGACGAGCGAAGATTTTCGTGCAACCAATTTCAGCCGCAACGATCTGGAAGACATGAAGCAGTTACACCATGGCATCGCCACCGATTCGTTGAGGTGGTAGCCCTGGAATTGCCGCGCCGGACAGAATTCCATCATCATCCGGGTGGACGGTACCTTGGCGCCGTGCTTCCCGGTGTATTCGGCCAAGCACGACTGGGGAACCATCGAAAACCATAAGTACGAAGTCCCAGAATTGGACGAAATGAAGAAATCGTGCCAGACCCATTGTTTCTCGACCTTGAATCACAACCTGGGTTTCTGTTACAACGACAGTAGAGTCATCAGGTGGGTGATGAAGCAGGCTGCCAGGGATTCCAGGGCGTGACCGGCAGCTTTGTTTAGCTTGGTTATTGGGGCGGGCTCTGTAGCGGCGGTTCGATCCGGCCAAGACCGGAGAAATCGCTACGTTGTAACGCTCTGATCCGGCGCCAGGAAGTTTCGTCGCCAGACGAATTTTCCCGGTGTAAGGCATCAACACTCCTTGCCTTAAGTTCGAGGGAGTTCTTGATGAGACGTAAGACGCCTCTGGAACCGCTGGGCCTTTACTCGAGTTCAGGCTTCCGGGAACGTCTGTTTCCTGTTAAGTATTCCCTCCCTGCAGATGCCGTCGCGGCTTTCTGGCAATCCAGCCATTTATCCCAGCAGACATTGCTGAAACATACGCCGGAGGAAGGTGAAGATTATGGCGACCAATCTCGTTCAAATTGATAGTGACGTAGAAATCAAACAGCGCCTCGAAGCGGAGCGCGCCCGCCTGCGCAAAATCGCCGGCCTGGACCAGTCGGCCCACTTTCACCGGCCCATAGAGCGGGCCTTTACTGCCGCGGAACGCAGCAAGGTCACCATTCTTTTTGGTGGCTTTACTTGGAAACACGAGGATTTGATCCGCGCAGTATTTCAAGGCTGCGGCTATCGCTGCGAAAAACTCCCCGTGCCCAATGTCGCCGCTTTCCAGACCGGCAAGGAGTTCGGCAACAACGGCCAGTGCAATCCTACGTACTTCACCGTGGGAAACCTCGTGCAGTATTTGCAGTTCCTCGAAAAAGAGGGACTGTCGCGTCGCGAGATCCTCGACAACTATGTTTTCTTTACCGCCGGATCATGCGGTCCCTGCCGCTTCGGCATGTATGAAGCCGAATACCGTTTTGCCTTGCAGAATGCCGGCTTCGATGGCTTCCGCGTGCTGCTGTTCAAAGACAGCGATGGCATCAAGGCGGCATCGGGTGAGCCTGGCCTCAAGTTTACCGTGGATTTCGGCTTCGGCATGCTCAACGCCATGCATCTCGGCGACGTGATCAACGATCTCATCTACCAGATTCGCCCCTTCGAGACGAACCCGGGCGAAACCGATCGGGTGTTCCGCGAGGCGGTGGATGGCCTGTGCGAGGACTTGCGCAGCCGCAAGTCCTACGAAATCGAAGGGCGCGCGCCGAACTGGGCCAAACCCAAATTCAAGAGCAACAAGGTTCTTCGCAACACCTTCAACGTCTTTGGCAAAATGCACGAGCACATGTGGGGAAAGGACTATCTGCATGCGCTCGATACCGCGACCGAGAAGCTGAATTCCATTGGAGTAGATCGCACCAAGGTAAAACCGGTCGTCAAAATCACGGGCGAGTTCTGGGCGCAGATTACGGAAGGTGACGGCAACTTCCACATGTTCGAGTTCCTGGAGCGCGAAGGCGCACAGGTGATTGTGGAGCCGATTGCAACCTGGGTTGCTTACCTGATGTACCAGGCAAAGGCGCACGCGATCGCGAAGTGGCCGGTGAACCGTCCGCATCGCAATCCTGAGTGGTACGAGGTGAAGAAAAATTTCGCCAACTACATCGGGCTGCACAAGAAACTGTGGGGCATCGGTGCCGGCGAGCATATGTGGCGCTACTTCTACCACCGCACCATCAAACACATGGGCGGGATCACACACCATCTGGTTCCGCAGACGGAACTCGCCGCGATGGCGCATCCCTTCTACAACCAATTTGCGCGGGGCGGGGAAGGCCATCTCGAAGTCGGCAAGAACGTCTACTACACCGTGCACAAACTCTGCCATATGGTGCTGGCGCTTAAGCCGTTCGGATGCATGCCGTCTTCACAGTCGGATGGAGTGCAATCGGCGGTCATCAACAAGTTCAAGGACATGATCTTCCTGCCTATCGAGACCTCCGGCGAAGGCGAAGTCAACGCCCACAGCCGCGTACAGATGGCACTGGGCGAGGCCAAGGTCAAGGCCAAGACGGAATTTGAAACCTGTCTGAAGTCTACGGGCAAGACGATGCAGCAGATTCGCGAGTACGTGGATGAGCATCCCGAACTGAAGCGGCCGTTCTATCACGTTCCGCATCGCGAAGGCGTTGCCGGTACTGCGGCGCAGTTCATCCTGCATGTGAACGACCGCATCAACAAGGACACACACTTCTGGAGGCGGGTGCGAGTGCCCGGCGTGGCTCTGCCCGCTGCGGCCAGCGGAGACTGACACAAGAACGATTTACCGCCGGGATCGCGAGAAGACAACGAATCAACTGTCTGCTCCACGTTCTCGGCGGCTAACGGTTTTTTTGAGGTTTCGGAGAGGACCACCCCATGCACGAAAACCTAGCGCACGGACACGACCACCAGGGAAAATTCATGGTTGGGTTGGACGTCGGGTCTACGACGGTGAAGGCGGTAGCCGTTAATCCCGCCACGGACGAAATCCTATGGCAGGACTACCAGCGGCACGAAACCAAGCAGCCCGAAAAGACGCTGGAATTCTTGCGTCGTATGGAAGCCGAAATCGGCATCAACCGCCACAACACGCGGATGTTCCTCACCGGCTCGGGCGGCGGTTCGATCGCCGAGCAGATCGGCGCGAAGTTCGTGCAGGAAGTGACCGCGGTTTCGCTGGCTGTCGAAAAGCTGCATCCCGAAGTGTATTCCGTGATCGAACTGGGCGGGCAGGACGCGAAGATCATCGTTTTCAAGGACGACGAAGAATCAGGCAGAAAAAAGAAGATTCCCTCGATGAACGACAAGTGCGCCGGCGGTACGGGTGCGGTCATTGACAAGATCAACGCCAAGCTGAAAATTCCTGTCGAAGAACTCACGGACCAGGGCTACCACGGGATCAAGCTGCACAAAGTCGCGGGGAAATGCGGCGTATTCGCAGAAACCGACATCAATAGCCTGCAAAAAGTAGGCACGCCGCCCGATGAGTTGATGGCCTCGCTGTTTGAAGCGATCATCCTGCAGAACCTGAGCGTGCTAACCCGGGGCCACACGCTTCGCCCGCATGTGCTGCTCCTCGGCGGCCCTAATACTTTCATTCGCGGCATGCGGGAGGCTTGGCAGGCCAATATCCCGCGCATGTGGCAGGAGCGCAAAGTTGAGATTCCGGCCGGAGCGAAGCCGGAAGACCTGATCAAAGTGCCGCAAAACGCGCAGTACTTCGCTGCGCTGGGCTCAATTGAATTCGGCAAAGCCGAGGATGATTGCGTTGGCTGCTACCGCGGCGTGGATCAACTGGTGCACTACATTGACTACGGGCGCCAGGAGGAAAAAGTAAAGTCGGGAGCGAAGGGCCTCATCAAAGACGCTCCCGAACTGGATGCATTCAAAGATGCTTATCGCCGGAAGAAGTTCATTCCGGCGACATTCCAAAAGAATTCCACGGTGGCCGGATTCGTTGGCATTGACGGAGGTTCAACGTCTACCAAGGCGGTGCTGCTGGATGAGAACGGTGACATCCTCTGCAAGTCGTACCAGCTCTCGAATGGCAACCCGATTCAAGACACCATCGAAATGTTTGAAAACCTGCGCAAACAGGTAGAGGCGCAGAACGCCAGGATGGAAGTGCTGGGCGTGGGCACAACTGGCTACGCGAAAGACATTCTGCGCGACGTGCTGAAAGCGGACGTGGCGCTGGTCGAGACGGTGGCCCACACCGAATCGGCGTTGAAATTTTATGACGACCCGCACGTGATTGTGGATGTGGGCGGGCAGGACATCAAACTCATTGTCCTGCATAACGGGCGGGTAAAGGATTTCAAGCTGAACACCCAGTGTTCGGCCGGCAACGGTTACTTCCTGCAATCAACTGCCGAAGGTTTTGGACTGAAGGTCGAAGAGTATGCCGACCTCGCTTTCTCGGCAAAGTCCATGCCCATGTTTGGCTATGGCTGCGCGGTCTTCATGCAGTCTGACATCGTGAACTTTCAGCGCCAGGGCTGGCGGGCGGAAGAAATCCTTGCCGGCTTGGCCGCGGTGTTGCCGAAGAACGTATTTTTGTACGTGGCCAGCATTCCAAATCTGGCTGCGCTCGGCTCCCGCTTCGTGCTCCAGGGCGGAACCCAAAATAATCTCGCCGTGGTCAAAGCCGAAGTGGACTTCATCCGCAGCAGTTTCCGCGCCGCGGGTAAACAGCCGGAAGTCATCGTGCACGAGCATTGCGGCGAATCGGGTGCGATTGGGGCGGCCGTGGAATCGCTCCGCCTTTGGAAAAACGGCCTGCAAACCACGTTTGTCGGCCTCGAGGCCGTTCGCAAAATCGAATACCGCACCACCCGCAACGAGGACACGCGCTGCAACTTCTGTAAGAACAACTGCCTGCGCACCTTCATAGACATCCGCACCGAAGCGCCCAAGGAACCGCAGAACTTCGTCCCCATTGCCAAAGTCACCAAAGTTCCGCTCATGCAGGGCGAGCAGCGCCTCATTATTGCCACCTGCGAGAAGGGCACGGTGGAAGACGTAAACGAAATGAAGGAAATCAAGAAAGGGTTGGATCAACTCAAGGACGCTCATCCCAACTTCGTGGATATGGCCTCTAAAGAAGTCTTCCGGCCCACCAACCCGAAGAGTGTGGCCGATCCGCTGCCGGCGCGCGGGTGGGCGGGGTGGAGCAAAGCCGCCAAAGAACGCGTCGCGCTGATGGAAAACCGCAAGAAAATTCGCATCGGGATTCCGCGCGTGCTGAATATCTATACTTACGCGCCGCTGTTCAATGGCTATCTCGAAAGCCTGGGCGTGCAACCCGAGAACATCATCTATTCTGACTACACTAGCTCAGAGCTATACCGTGCCGGCGCCAGCCGCGGGGCCATTGATCCCTGCTTCCCCGCAAAGATCGGCATCTCGCACGTTTACAACCTGATCCAGGAGAAGCACCGCAAGAAGCCGCTGAGCGTCATCTTCTTCCCCATGTACGACGTGCTGCATTCGCCTTTAGTGAAGCTCGTCGGCACCAATGCCTGCCCCACCGTCACCGCGACTCCGGAAACTGCGAAGGCTGCGTTCACCAAGGAAAATGACGTTTTCGCCGAGCACAACGTGAAGTATCTCGATCCCATCCTGAACTTTGCCGACCGCAAACTGTTTGCCTACCAGATGCTGCAGGCCTGGCAGCCAATTCTGGGCCTCTCCCAAGAAGAAAATGATCGCGCGGTCGAGGTCGGTTATCAGTGCCTGAAGGATTACGAGGCGAGCATTCGCCGCCGCGCGCGGCAGGTACTCGACCAACTCGAGGCGGAAGACCGCATCGGCATCGTTATGCTGGGCCGGCCGTATCACCATGATCCCGGCCTGAACCACGAAATCATGGAAGAGTTCCAGAAGCTAGGCTATCCCATCTTCTCGCAGAACACGTTGCCGCTCGACGAGGACCTTCTGGAGCGGCTCTTCGGCGAGGAAGTGCGCGCGGGAATTATCAGCAGCCCGCTCGATATCACCGACGCCTGGAAGAATTCCTATTCGTGCAGCACTAACAACAAGGTGTGGGCAGCAAAATTCACCGCGCGGCATCCCAACCTGGTGGCGCTGGAAGTTTCCAGCTTCAAGTGCGGTCATGACGCGCCGATCTATGGAGTGATCGAGGGCATCATCGAGAAATCCGGCACGCCGTATTTCTGTTTCAAGGACCTCGACGAAAACAAACCTGCCGGCTCCATCAGGATTCGCGTCGAAACGATTGACTACTTCCTGCGGCGCTACCGTGACGAAATCATCAAGAAGCGCAAGGCCGAACAGGAGATCGAGGCGCAATTGGCTGCGTTTGAAGCACAACTGCGGGGCGAATTCGCTGAGCAGCCGCAAAGTATGGCCGCCGACTGATCGGCGAGCTGCTCTTCATCCGCTGACCAGAGTTTGCGTGGTGCCGTCTGTTAGACCCAGATCGGTAAGGTGGGGGCCGGGATTGCACGCCAGGCATGTGCCTTCAATGGCCTTGAAAGTCCAGTACGGAGGTTTCCACTCGGTGACTTGGTCGGCGGCCTGACGCAATGCTCGAAACTTGGCCGCCAGCGCGGCTGCCGGCAGCTGAGACAACATTCCGGCAATCGGCAGTTCGACCAGCGCAAGCAACGCTCCATTTTGCGCGACCGCCATGCCCCCTCGGCAACGGATCAGGGCGTTTGCCGCCAATTGCATATCTCTTGGCGTTCCGCCCAGCACGACCAGATTGTGTGAGTCGTGCGAATACGTGGTCGCAATTGCGCCGTTCATGCGCCCGATGCCTTGTTGGATAGCGGCTTTTCCGCCTTCGGCATGTCTTCCGTGCCGATGACGCACATAAATCAGGCTCGCGTCGCCAGGAATCTCGGCGATGCCGTCGCGCACTTTGACTTCAAGTTCCCTCCATTCGGTGAAGCTCACCCTTGTTGCCCTGTCAACACGGTTTACTTCGGACGCTTACGAAACGCTCAAAATCATAAAGAGTGATTTGGCAGGATGGATCGGACGGTGATGCATTCTCAGAGGGGGCAGAAAGGGTCAATCACTATTCCTGAGAAAGTTCGAAAGGGTTTGCGAGTCAAGCCGGGTGACAAGCTGCAATACGAGGTGGAGGAAAACCGAGCTACGGTTCGGGTGCATCCAGGGATTCGGTCACTCAAGGGTGCGCTTGCCAGCAGAAAAGAAAAGGAATGTCTTTCGCTGAAATCCGCGAAGCCGCCGCTGAGTCTGTGCGCCCGCGCTGATATCGCGTTTTGCAATGGTGCCTCATGCCATGCCCTGGCGTCGAGATTCGGTGAAGTGACGATCCATCTCGACGACTTGAATCGCCATAAAGGATCCAAACCAATTTTTGTCGATTGTCTGCTCGCCGCCACCGCCGCCGCTAAGGGCCGATCGCGATAGCTGCCGGTTTCGCCTCCCTGCCCGCCCTAAACCATCCAAACTGAAAAGACGTTGCAGATTGATCCCAGACACTGGCAACGCCTCCGCAAGAAGGTCTGTGTGGTCGAGCACTGAACCCACTGTGGTGTACTCGGGAAGGATCTCCTCGAACAGATCACACCTGAGCAGCTTCGAATATTTCCAACCGGAAGGATCACGCGTTGGAACAGACACAGCAAAGCAACAACCAAGCCCTCGAACCTGTACAAGCTGCGGCAAAGGCTGCGCTCCTCGCGGAGTGTAACAGATTAGCCACGGCGGGAGTCACGTTTGTGGCGTCCACTTCGACGGTTACGGCGACGATGGAACAACGGAAGAAGTGAAGTGCTAGGCCGGCGAATGGTTTGCGTCTGACGAACATGAACCGGTCAAATATGACGCCTCTTGCATGCAAGAACACTCCGAATCTCTTGTGCCTTTCGGATATGAGAACGATTGTGGCGGTTTCGGAGATGTCGTTCTCGACGTGCGCGCGCGTAAGTTGACCGTTGAGCGCAATGACCGGTTTGAGGATTACACGACCAGCACATACGAGGTGTAGGTCCATGGACCATCCACTCAAGCACGCGGAGAACAGCGCGCGGAAGTTCGGCGGAAAAGCGGAAGACTACCTTCCGATTCACAACTGGTTTGATAAATCGAATGCATTCTTCCCCGACTTTCGTCATCGAGCCTTGCGCCATCATGCAGAAGGCATCTTCCTAGCAGAGAGACTATTTGGCGTTGCCATCGTGAATAGCGACGGGAAGCAGATTCCTGTTTGGTATCTGGGAGAGCAGCACGTCCGGGAGGATCTCGGCCGCATTCCCACAGCACAGGATTGGCTGTCGCAAATCAAGCCACGGCGGTGGATGTACATGCACTGGAGAAAGAGGAATCAACCAAGGAGGAGGGAGTATGAGCGGCGCGAATGGACATGCACTGAATGCGACCGAAGCGATCCCGCCGCCAGGGATGATTGCGACGGGAGCTTCCCGGTTTTCTGCCGAGCAGATCAAAGAATTGGTCGCGGCGTTGGAAGTGCCGTTCGATCCCTCCCAGATCGACCCGATTCCGCAGTTTAAAGCGACTGCGAAGTTGGGCGCATTCCTTTCCGGACTCACCAATTAAGGCAAAGAACTCCCCGCGTAAGACGCACGCCTCTTCATGGCAGAGCAGTGAAACTCACCGATCAAACTTACGGATGGCCCCGCGCACAGCCCGAGCCACGAATCGCTTCAATGACAGGCCGGCAGCTGCCGAGGACGCTACGCTTATGAGGTCGTAGACCACAGCTTCTCTCTTGCACTTGCTTTCATCCGCTGCCGAACCGGACACACAGGGTAATCTTCATGTCCGAACGCCTAATGGACCGTCAGCGTAAAGCTCTCAGTACTCGATCCCGCACTGTTCTTGGCAGTTATGGTGATGGTGTAGGTTCCGGTCGTGTTTGGCGCAGGTCCGCCGCTCAGGGTGCCGGTACCGTTGCCGTTGTCCACAAAGGTCACACCCTTCGGCAAAGTTCCCGTCTTACTCAGTTTTGGTACGGGGAAGCCGGTTGTCGTTACCGTAAAGAAGCTGAGAGTTCCCACCGGGAATGTGGCCGCGTTGCTGCTCGTGATGGTCGGCGACTCGTCAACGGTAAGCACAAAATTCTGCGTCGCGTTGGCGTCATCCCCGCTACTGGCCGTGAGCACCAGCGGGTAAGTTCCGCCCGTACCTGGCGTCGCCGTCCCACTTAAGACGCCGCTTGCCGTGTTAAGCGTGATCCCGCCAGGCAGGCTGCCTGAGTAAGACAGAGTCGGGGCGGGAAAACCGCTCATGACCACAGTGAACGACTTCGCAGTTCCCACCGTAAATGTGGAGTTGGCGGCGCTGGTGATCGCCGGAGGTTGATCCACAGTAAGGGTGAAGGTTTGAGTGGCATTCGTTCCCAGGCCGTTCTTGGCGGTGATGGTGAGAGTGTACGTGCCCCCCGTTTTGGGCGCGGGAGTTCCGCTTATGCTGGCAGTTCCGTTTCCGTTATCTACAAAAGTCACGCCTTTGGGCAGATTGCCTGACTTGGTGAATTTCAACGGGGCTGAACCCGTGGCGGTAATCGTGAATGACCCGGGTGTTCCCGTCGTGAAGCTTGCGGCGGAAGGGCTGGTGATGGCGGGAGCGGTGCCCACTGTCATGGTGGTGTGCGCAGTCTTGGCGCCATAGACGGCGGTGATGGTAGTAGTGCCGTCGGCGATGGCCTGTGCCAGCCCGCTACCGGAGTTGATGGCGGCAACGTCAGGTTCGCTGCTGGTCCAGATCACAGACGGAACCAGCCCGAAGGTTGGAACCGGCGTATCGGATTCGGTCGTCGTGCCGTTGCCGAGCTGGCCAAAGCCGTTCCAGCCCCAGCACTCCACGGTCCCGTTGGACAGCAAACCACAGCTATGCGCATAGCCTGCGGTCAAGCCCATGAGCCCCGACAGGCCGGTCACGGCTACTGGCGTGTTGAATTGTGCGTTCGTGCCATTTCCCAACTCGCCATCACTGTTGTTGCCCCAGCACTGAGCAGTTCCGTCGGCGGCCAGCGCACATGCATGCGTCTCGCCAAGAGCGAGCGCCTTGTATCCCGTGTAGCTCAGGACGGAAACCGGGCTGGCGCTAGTATGGTTGGTTCCGTCGCCCAGTTCGCCAAAGTTGTCGTCACCCCAGCAGAGAAGGCCACCACTCACGTGCAGGGCGCACGTACTGGCTCCGCCGGAGTCTATCACCGTGATTCCAGGCAGATTCGGAACCGCTGCCGGCTCGGGGATGCCATATGGCGGGGTGCTGTTATAGCTGCCGTTGCCCAGTTCGCCATCATAGTTGTAGCCCCAGCACTGTACCGTTCCGTTTGCCAGCAGAGCGCAAACGTGATCAAGGCCAGCCGAAATTGCTTTTACGTTGCTGAGACCACCGACCGCGAAGGGCGGGCCGGTGACCACGGTGGGCACGCTGGAATCGGTGAAAGAGCCATTGCCAAGCTCACCCAAGTCGTTCTCCCCCCAGCACTCTACCGTTCCGCTAGAGAGCAAAGCGCAGGCGAATTGATACCCAAGGGAAATGGCTTTCACCCCGCTCAAATTGCTTACGGTCTGAGGCGTAATGGAGTCGGTTGTGGTTCCATTGCCCACCTCGCCATGGCCGTTGCCACCCCAACATTGCACCGTACCGTTGGCAAGCAGAACGCAGGTACCGAATGCCCCATTGTTGACGGCCTTCATTTCGCTCACCACAGTCATCGCCACGGGCGAGGGGATCTCCAGGGTAGTGGCGTCGTTACCCAAACCGTCGGATTGGTCGTCGCCCCAACACTCCGCCGTGCCGCTGGCCAAAAGGGCACAAGTGTTTATTGAGAATTGACTCGCCACCCGAATCGCTCCCTGCGCGGAGAGGTCATTGATGAGCACCGCCACCGGCACATCAGACTCCGTCGTGCTGCCGTTGCCCAGCTGGCCCTCAATATTCCCGCCCCAACAATCGGCGGTTCCGCTCACCAGCAGCGCACAGGTGTGGTCGTTCGCCGCGAAGATCGCGGTGGCGTTGCTCAAACCCGAGACCGTTACCGGCGGATTAACTCCAGGGGTGAGAGTGGTAGTGACCACGCCATCGCCCAGTTCTCCGGAAGTATCGGCTCCCCAGCATTGCACTGTTCCGTTATCGATCAAGGCGCAACTTTGTCCGCCTCCTGCCGCAATCGCAATAGCTCTACCGCTCAGCCCGGCCACAGTGACAGGCGACGGCGAGTCTACGTTGGTTCCATTGCCCAGCTGTTCCTGGAAATTCAAGCCCCAGCACTGTACGGTACCGTCCGAGATCAGGGCGCAGGTGTGCACCGTACCCGCCGCAATCGCAACTGCCCCGCTGAGGCCGCTGACGGCGACGGCCTGTCCGGGTGAGGCAGGAACGCCACCGAGTTGGCCATAGGTGTTGTCACCCCAGCAGTCTACGGTTCCGTCAAAGACCAAAATGCAGGTATGCCCGCTGATCCCTTCATCGCTTAGGGGGCCTGCACTGGCGGCGATGGCGATAGCTCCTTCGAGGTTGTCGCCCAGGGGGCTGGTGACACTGGTGGGTAGATTCGAGTTGGTATTCCTGCCCCAGCATTCCACGTTCCCGCCGACAATCACCGCGCAGGTACCGTCGTAGCCGGCAGCAATGGCGATCACTCCGCTAAGCCCACTGACCGTTACCGGAATGTAAGAGTTGTTGTTGTTCCCGTTGCCAAGCTGCCCAAAACCATTCTTCCCCCAGCATTGCACCGTGCCGTTGGCCAGCAGGGCGCAACTGTGAAAGGACCCGGCGCTGACCGCGACGGCTCCGGTCAGGCCGCTCACAGTCACCGGCACGTCGGAACTCACGGTGGTGCCGTTGCCCAACTGGCCGCCGTTATTGTAGCCCCAGCATTGGACCGTGCTGTCTGGCATCAGGGCGCAGGTGTGCCATCCACCCGTGGCGATGGTGCTCACCTGGCCAAAGGTTGTCGGATTAACGCTCGCCGCGATAAAAAACTGTGTCTGGCCAGGGCTTACAAGCGGCTTGGCGGGCAACACTTCGATTGACTTCGGCGAAGTCTGGGCGCTGGTGCGTCCTACCAAGAGCAAAACGGCCAGCAACGTAGCAGTAACTGCAATGTGGAGTGCCTTCATTGGAACCTCCTTGGTTTAGCCAGACCGTCGCCGGCCGAATACTCGAACCAGCAATCTGCCAAGCGGGATGCTAGGTGCCCTTCCCGCTCAGCGAAACCGTTTGCGGCGCAGATTGCGCGTTGTCGTTGATCTTCAGCGTGGTTGAGCGCGTGCCTTTCGCGGCAGGGGTGAAGGTCAAACTGACCGTGCAGCTGCCGCCAGCCAGCAACGACCCTCCGCAATTGTCCGACTCCGCAAAGTCGGCGGCGTTCGTCCCGACAACGTTGATGGAAGTAATGGTGAGCGATCCGAGTCCAGGATTACTGAGCATCACGCTCCCCGCCGTGCTGCTGTTCACCATCTGGCTGCCGAAGTTCAAGCTCGACGAACTGAGTTTGGCTTTAGGAGCAATCACGTTGGCGGTGACTTGCACCTGCTGCGGGCTGCCGGCGGCGTTGTCCTTGAAATTCAGCAGCGCCGTCACCAGCCCGGTCTTGCTGGGCCACAAGCTCAACTTCACGTTGCAGCTCTTACCGGAAGCAATGGAAGAACCGCAGCCTCCGTCGTAGGTCAGGTCCTTGGCGGTGGCATTCTGCAAATCGCTCACATAAATGTCTCCGAAGCTCACCGTGGTGGCGCCCGTGTTGGTCACGGTGAGGACCTGCGAAGTTCCGCCCCAGAGCGTCACCGTGCCGAAGTCAACAGTCGGTGACGAAAAGCTGACGCCCGAAGGAGGTGCTTCCACGGTTACAGTAGCGGTGTTGCTGCTGCTGCCTTTTCCGCTCTCGTTCGCGCTAATCGCGCCGGTCGTGTTGTTCTTTACGCCGGCTGAGGTTCCGCTGAGGTTCAGCGAAATCGCGCACATATTGTTTGCAGGCAACGCTCCTCCCGAGAGGCTTACCGAGCCTGCATTGGCCGAAGCCTGGACCGTACCGCCGCAACCGTTCGTCACTGCAGGATTGGAAGAAACTTTCAGACCTGAGGGCAGGTTGTCGGTGAACGCAATGCCGCTCAGGGAAACTGTATTGAGATTGGTGATCGTCAAACTCAACTGCACGTTGCCGTTGAAGGGAATGCTGGGCGCGCCAAAGGCTTTCGAGATGGTTGGCGGGCCCACCACAGTCAATGCCGCGGTATTGCTGGTGCTGCCCGCGCCCAGCTGCGTGGAGCTCAGCGGCCCGGTGGTGTTGCTCTCCACTCCGGCGGTTGTGCCTATGACCCTCACCGAGATTCCGCAGGAGCCGTTGGCCGCCAGCGAGCCGCCCATCAGGCCCACAGTTCCCGAGTTCGCTGCCGCCGAGAATGTCCCGCCGCAAGTGTTGGTGGCATGAGGTGTGCTGGCCACCTGGAGTCCAGTGGGGAACACATCAGTGAAGGAGATGCCAGTAAGAGCGATTGATGTGCTGGGGTTGCTAATGGTGAAGCTGAGCACGGACGTTCCGCCGACCGGGATGCTGGCGGGCGTAAAGGTCTTGCTGATGGTGGTGGGAGCAAACACCGTCACGTTTGCTGTGGTCGCATTTCCGGTTCCGCCGTTTGTTGAGGTTACGTTTCCCGTGGTGTTTGTGTAAGCGTTGGCGGCAGCGCCGGTCACGACCACGCTGAACTGGCACGACCCGTTCACCGGAACTGTTGCCCCGGCCAGCGAAATCGCCGTGGGAGCACTCGTAGTGAGCGTTCCGCCGCACACCGTGGACGCCGAACTTGGAACGGTCAGTCCCGTGGGAATGATGTCGGTGAAGGCTACGCCGCCCAGCGCAGCGATGTTAGTCGTCGGATTGCCGATGGTAAATGTAAGGGACGTCGTGGCGTTCAATGGGATGAGATTCGGATTGAAGCTCTTCGCGATCACCGGCGGAGCTTCTGCTACGAAGTTCGCAGTAACCGTATAGGGCTGGTCCATGGTGATTGTGGTCGAGGCCAGCGTGGGTTGAGCAACGTTACCCGTCCAACTGCTGAAAGCGTATCCCACGTTGGGCACCGCACTTAGAGGAATCACGCTATTCTGTGTTTCCTGGTAGGTCGCCGGCGCCGGGTTCGTAGTGCCGCCCGCAGCCGGAGAAACCTGCACGGTGAGCGCTTCGTTCTGTGGCTGATTGGGATTGGCCAACACCAGGCAGGGCCCGATTTCCAGGTCCGGGCCAACCATTCTTCTGCATATTTCGTAAGCTCCTATATCCCAGCCCGAAACTTGCGGCCGGGTCACATCGCGCTGGTCCACCGTGAGTGAGGTGGCGGAGTCAGCCGCGCTCATCGCTGAACTGTAGAGAGAAATCGCCATGGTCGGCGTGTAGCCGGGAGCATTCAGCGTCAGAGCGCCTAATTGCGGATCGGTCGTTGTCACCACTCCGTCGCACGCGCCCAGCGGCTGCGTTCCTGAACCGTTGCTCATGATCAGGTTGCCCGCGCCAGTGTGAGTTACATTGCCGGTCCAGGCACATTCGTTGGTGCCGTTGTTGGCCAGAATGGTGTCGTCAATTTCGAAAGTGGTGGCCGTCCCGTCCGAATAGATCTGAACGCCGCCGCCAGAAACCGAGCTCTGATTGTTGGCGATCGTGGAATTCACGATCAAGGTTGATCCGTTGCGCGAGAAGATCGCGCCGCCGGTATCCTCGCCATCCTCTCCCGAGGTTTCGCCGGGCGTGACCCCGCCGTTGCCGCCGGCGGTCGAGTTGTTGTAGAAGGTACTGTTGTAAATCCACAGGGTGCCGCTGTCATTGAAAATGGCGCCGCCCAAGCCTGCACCACCCCCGCCGTTGGAATCCGCCTTGCCGCTTCCGCCAAATGTGCCACCATCGCCATTGGTACCGAACCCAGCTCCCCCACCGCCTCCGAAGCCTCCAGATCCGCCGTTGCCGTCACCTGCGGCTCCCCCTCCGCCACCAAAGCCTCCGGTTCCGCCGCCTCCGTAACCGCCTGCGCCGCCCCCGCCATAGCCTCCGTTCCCGCCACTGCCATAACAATCAATCAGGCAGTCCCCACCGGAACCGCCGCCGCCTCCGCCGCCAGGACAGTTGGCAGATGGACCATTGTTGTAATTGAACCCTCCATCGGCTCCGCATAGATAGCCGCCGACCCCATTCAAATCGGTCGTGGCATCTCCCCCGGAAGTAACCGTCCCCCCGCCGCCGCCGCCTGAATTGTAGTAACCCTTTCCACCATTGCCCCTCGAGCCGCCGGCACCGCCTCCTTGAACGACAGCATCGGCTCCGCCACCGCCGCCACCGTTTCCCCCCACGCCACCGCCGCCCCCGTTGCCCCCATAACTACCACCCGGACCTCCAGTGGCTTGGTCACTCGAGAAGCTATCGCCTTGCAGGGTGAGGGTACCGCTCTGCAAGTAAATAGCGCCCCCGGCGCCCATCCCGCCGCCGCCGCCAGCAGCGCCGCCACCGCCCTTAACCGAAAAGCCCTCAATATACAGATTGCGGATCGTAAGACTACCTGTTCCCGTCGCAGTGCCGTTCGGCGTGGGCACACCTCCTGCCGGGGCGGGGCCCACAGCGAATGCACGTAAGCTTCGAAAGAGACCCGGGCCGATGAGCGTCGCTCCATTTCCCTCAATGGTGAGGCTGGTGGCGTAGATCATCGGGGTGGCGGTCGGACCATAGGGGTTGTAGGCGTCGCTTGTCATATCGGCGTCAAGCACAAAATAGCCGCCAGTTGGGAGAACGATCGTGTCTATGCCGTCGCCCCTGACGCACTGCGTGCTCACGAAAGTGTCCGGGTTGGTCGAGATGATCGCGATGCCGGAGCCACCGGGCCCGCCGAGGGTGTCGTGCAGGACGGACGAATAAATGGCCTCTTGCAGCGAGCATGCGCCGGTGCCGATCCCCTGCTGAAGCGTGGTGACGTAGATCGTGGCCGCCCTGGCTATGCAGTCGCAGAAACCCACTCCCAACAAAATGACTGCAAAGAAGACCTTCTTGCGGATGACTGGCGATCTCATAGCGTCTCCTTGAGAAAATTCAACCTGGGCCGCGGTACCGCCAAGAGGTCGCAGCTGGCGATGAAAAAGCGAATTCCTGCCCGCCTGAAATCGTGCTAAACTTTCAGCCCTCTCCCCCTCGAACTCTCGACCGCCCAGTTCGTCAAGGGCGGCCCATTCTGTAGACTCCGGGCATCAAATGTCCTCAGGCGAAGCTCAAAAGTTCTCAAATTCGCACCAGGACGGCCTACCTAGCTCATTGAGCCAGGCTCAGTTATATGAGTTTGAGGAGTACCGGCTGGACGTGCAGAAAAAACGCCTCAGGCGTCAAGGGCGGCCCGTTCCACTGACCGCGAAGGGAATGGAAATTCTTCTGCTGCTGGTGGCGCACGCCGGTGAGGTGGTCTCCAAGAACGAACTGATGGACGCGGTCTGGCCTGACTGCTATGTGGACGAAGCCAACCTCACGCAAAACATCTTTCTGCTTCGCAAGGCGTTTAGAGAAACGGCAAAAGACCGCAACTATATCCTTACCGAGCCGGGTAAGGGCTACCGCTTTGCTGCTGACGTGCGCAGAGTCGCAAACGCAAACGTCACCGTTGAGTCGGGGGAGCGTCTGAATTCCGGGACGGTGGCCCTAAGCGCGATCGCAGAATCTGAGCCGATGCCAGTTACGCCTCCCAAAGAAAAGTGGCGGCGGGTGGCGCTGGCGGGCATCATCCTTATCGCTGCTGCGGTTTACCCGGCCTGGCGGCTTCTGCGTTCCCAGACTCAGCCCGACGCCCGGCGAGCTGTAATTGCCGTGCTGCCCTTCGAAAATCTCACCGGCGATGCTAACCAGGAGTATTTCATTGATGGTCTCACCGCGGAAATGATCGTTCAGCTGGGCCGTCTCGACCCGCAACACCTGGGCGTGATTGCCCGCACATCAGTCATGCAGTACAAGAAAGGCCGCGAGCAGTTGGAACACATCGCACGCGAGCTGGGGGTTGACTATGTTCTGGAAGGCAGCGTTCGCCGCAATGCGGACCGCGTGCGAATCACCGCAGAATTAATCCAGGTGCACGACCAGACGCACCTGTGGGCGCGTGAGTATGATCGCCAGTTAAGCGACCCGCTGGTTCTTCAGGGCGATGTCGCCGGCAAGCTGGCTGCCGAAGTTGAGACTTCCCTGGGGAAACAGCAGCAAATTGATCCAACCTACCGTCCCCCCTCTGATGCCGCTTACCAGGCACATGAGCTCTATCTCAAAGGAAGATATTTCTGGAATAAGCGAACTTACCCGGGCTTCGAGCATGCCGCGGAATATTTTCAGCAGGCCATTGCCAAAGAACCATCCAACGCGCCCGCCTACGCCGGACTGGCCGACACCTACACCCTGATGAGCAGCTACCATTTTGTTGCTCCTAGCGAATTCGTTCCCAAAGCGCGAGCGGCGGCACAGAAGGCCCTTGAGATTGATGCCAACTCTGCTGAAGCCCATACTTCTTTGGCCCTGATTGAAGAAATGTACGACTGGAATTGGCAGACTGCGGGGACTGAATTCCAGAAAGCGGTTGAGTTGGATCCCGACTACCCTACTGCGCATCAATGGTACGCGGAGTACCTGGGCTTTCAGGGGCGCTTTGATGAAGCTCTAGCCGAAAGTGCGCGCGCTCGTCAGCTCGATCCTTTGTCACTGATCGTTAGCACGGACGACTCCGCCATCTTGTATTTCGCGGGCAAGTACGATCGCGCGATTGAGCAACTGCAGACCGTACTTGAGATGGAGCCGGGTTTCCCAAGAGCGCACTATCTCCTGGTATCCGCCTATGTCCAAAAGGGAGATTTCGTTCACGCGTTGGACTGCCTCACCCAATGGCGAGGCTACGAGGACATGCCGTGGATTTGGGGAATGCAAGCCTATGTTTATGGCCGTATGGGCAAGCAACAGGAATCTCAAGAGGCGCTAGCACAACTGCAACGATCCAAGCCAAACACGCCGTGGGACCAGGTCCCGACTCTGCCCGTGGTATTTTCCGGAATGAACCGGAAAGACGAAGCGATAGCCTGGCTGGAAAAAGGCTATGCGGAACATTCCGGCTCTCTCGCCGCGCTGAAAGTTGACCACGTGTACGATCCCCTGCGAAACGATCCGCGATTCACAAGCCTCGAACGCCGCATTGGGCTATTGCAGTAGCGCTGAAACCCTGCAAGTAGTACAGCTTTCGCGCGGTCTTCGCGTCGCGCTGGGCATTTCTCGCGATGGAAACTGGGCAAATTGTCTCGCCCAGTCCTCGCGAAGCACCGGTCTAGCGCAAAACGCCAGCCTCGATGACATCGCGAAAGGCGCCGAACGCAGAATTTTGGAAACACTGTCCTGCGTGCTTTCAGGCGTCCTGTCGAAGCACGCAAAGGGATCGCTATTTTCCGTGGAATCTTTCAACAGGTGGCTCAGGAGTTTGCAAGTGCCGCTCCGGTCGTGCGCAAGTTGGTTGATCCACGACCGGAACGGAAAGAAGCTGCGACGGTCTCGCAGCAATGGGCCGGTTTAGGGCGCGGGCACGAGCGCGTAAGTAATCTGGTCCACAGGCGTGCCGTAGCCCAAACCCGCCTTAGTGAAGCTCACGATTGTGATGCTTTTCGCAATTTGGCTGAATCCCAGCAAGGTGTTGGTGCTCCAGCCGTTGATCGTGCACGCGGCGCTCCCGACCCCGTAGCTCCATGCGGTTGACGTGATTCCGGCCTTATTGATTCGAACCGCCAACGGATTGGTCGCAGTTGGCCCCACATACCAGTTCGCACTGCTGAGATACGTACAACTAGTGCCGCCGGCTGTGGCACTTAGGGACCACTCTGTGGCACCACCGGTCGTAACCCCCGGGCCATTCACAGCGATCTTCATGTCCCGTTGTAAATCGCGCTAGGCCCCATATAGTTACCCGCCAGGAAGTTGGAGACGACCGGAATTGACGCGGCGACGACCTCCGGGTGATTTGGAGCCAACGTCGACCAGAGTGAAGCGTGGCCTGAAGATTTTACGCACGGCGGGATCACCTTTAGAAAAGCGGCGGTCCTGAAGCTTTCTTAATGGTAGTGATCCAGACCCGATAGTCGCCATCCGAGCCGAGGGTTTCACCTAGATCCTTACGGACATTGGCGAACATGATCGCGAAGAGGCTGGAGTCGTCGAGATTTAAGTCTTTGCGAGCTCCCTGCGGATTTGTCCTTGCCTCTATGTACAGGGTCGCCCGATCGTTGGGCAGCAGCTTGTCCGGCGGCTGCAGGCCGTCGGTGCGATTGATCCCGGTAGTCTGGCCGTAGTCAGCCCGGGGGCATCAGGCTCATCGAGTAGGTCGGCTGCAGCTCACTCATGAACATGTCGTCATCAATGCACCATTCGAACTGGTCGGTGTTTTTGGAGCGCGTGGCATCGAGCCAGACAACGGCTTTGAGTTTGAAGCAGTTGGGAAGCTTACCCTTCCGGCGAAGGACTTCCCGGTAGTCATCAGTCCATCCCATAGGCGCGTAGAGGCCAGTGATCGCAATATGGGGATATTGCTGATCCAAACTCTTGTTTGGGTCCCAAGGCGGCAAGATGTTGCGCATGCTCAGCTTATCAATCACTGACTTCCCTTGAAGAGCGTTCTTTGTTTGATGACCGATGGCCGCAAAGAATCCCTCTTTCGGCAGCTTGCCTATGTTGGGGTTTTCAGCCACGGGGTTCGGTTCAGCAGCGCTTGGGGGAGGAGCCGTGGTACCGACTGCAGGCGTGGCACTGCTGTTGGGCGTGGGAACCGGTGCGGAAGCCGAGTTCATCATTGCCTTGATGACTGCATCACTCGCCTTCGCCTTCTCGAGGCGAATCATATCGTCCGTGCTGAGGTCGAATGACTGGTTGCTCTTGTGAATCTTGGCGACGATGAGATCGTCAGACAGACCCGCGTTTAGGAGGGCAATCACGTCGTCTACAGTCAGACCGGATGAAGAATTGGAGCCTGCGCCAAAGGGAGATGGGCGTCGCGGCTCGGAAGGGGCTCCAGCCTTGTAGGCCTTAACCGCTTCTTCGGCTAAGTTCACTGTGTTGGCATCCTGCGTGATGGGATGAGGAGTGCCGCGCATGACCGCAAGCACCGGGAAGTTGTCCTTGATTACCATCACCACATCACCCCGGTAGATGCGGAACTCGAAGGTCTGGCCCTTATACGTGTATTCGATGCTGCTCATTCGGGAGGCATCGGCGGAGAGCCGGTCTGGCCCGCACCGGGCGTCGGGCTCAATGCCAGGAAGAAAAACACAGCCAACACGAGAATGTAACCGCAAGCGAAACGGCGATTAGGGCGGGTCATAGCCACACACGCTCCCTTTTGGACTTGAACTTAGACTGGAGTATAGAAAGCGGACTGGGACGTATTGATGCAGCTACTAACTTCGTTGGCCAGTCTAGCGGGGGTAATTGGTTCTTTCAAGCGTACTGTGTGACGGGTAGTGGGCCAGTGGCCCACTACCGTGAGACGTTCCCACACAGTAGTGGCCCGCGCCGCGTTTGCTCCTTGCCGCCAACAAGTTACAGCAAGAACCCCGACCGCAAGGCCAATCCGCTCGAACGACCCGAAAGAATCTTGACGAGACATTTGTTCCTTCTTTCCAGAGCTACTCAAAGCTGTGCCGCGCCCGAGTTCACCGGTTGCAAGCTGCCCTCCCGCTTGGTAGGATTTCGTCTCTACTACGGGCCAGGCGCCGCCACCTTCCTCGTGGCGGCGCTTTGGTCCCGTTCGGGGCCCCTCACCCAGTACTGCGGAAACCGGAAGGAAAAAGCCGTCATGGCGCATGAGTCTCTGGAGCCAGAATTCCCCGACGAGAGCAAAGGCTCGTCTCTGGAGGAGAAGCGCGCTCTCGACGATATCTTCATCTTCAGCCTGGTCTACGAAGAGCCGCGGCGTTTAGCCTCTTACATCCGGGAAGAACGAACTTCACTCGACCCTGATCTCCACCGCGCTAGTCCACGAGGCCTGGCTGAAGCTGAAGGGTTCCCCTCTTCTGGCTTCAAATTCCTCATCCCATTTCAAGACCATCGCGGCAAAAGCCGTGCGCCAAGTCTTGGTGGATAAAGCGCGGCGCAGGTCGTCTACTGCGCAGATGGGTTGCTCGTGGACGGTTGGTTCAGCTCTTGCTGCAACTGCAACAGTTGGCGCAGTTGCTCAACATTGGCTGAGTTGGATGTTGGAACGCTCCTCGCACTGGCGATGTTGGTGGGACAAAGCAGTCTGAACCAGCCGCTGAGCGAGTTGGACTGGCAGCCAGGAAGAGGACTTATCCAGGGCAGAACGGATTGAGAGTCCACGTTGGGAGAAGTCTTCGCTGTGGGACTACTGGAGAAACTCGCCGTCGCCTTTGCTGGATGGCTGGGACCGCGTCTCAGCGAGGCGTTCGGTCTCCAATGGCAGGACATGAACCTCAATCGAGGAGTAGTTTCCTTCAAACGAGGTCTTGTACAAGGGCGCATTACACCATTGAAGACAGAGGCGTCACGAACCAAATTGCCCATGCCGGAAGAGGTGCTGGATTTGTTGCGGCACTGGCAAACCATCAGCCCTTACAACCAGGCGAGCGACTGGATCTTCGCCTCGCCACACACCAGAGGCCAGCGTCCCTTCTGGCCAGCTCAACTGCTCAAGACACACATCAAACCTGTCGCACTCGCGGCTGGCCTTCCTGGGATCGGCTGGCACAGCTTCCGCCACACGGTGAGTGCATGGAGCAAGGAGGCGGGCCTCGAACTGGAAGACGTGAAAACCCTTCTGCGTCACGAGGACATCGCAACCACCTCGAACGTGTATGGAGACCTGGGGATGGATGCCAAGCGGCGAATTCAGCAGCGGCTTGTCAATTTCGTCAAGCAGCAAGCCCTCGACGAAGCCTCAAAAACCGAAATGGCCTGGCCGCAAAACCCACCTATTACCATTCAGTAACTTTACGTGACCCTTATTTGACCCAGATTCTTTTTGCGGATTCGCCGGATGTCCAAGAAAAAGAATGGCTCCTCAGGTAGGACTCGAACCTACAACCCTCCGGTTAACAGCCGGATGCTCTGCCATTGAGCTACTGAGGAGTGTTGTGCATGCGCTTGGGGCGGCGCATCTTTCCGATGCAGGTTCCATCATATCATTCGCGCTGAAGGGTGAAAACCCGGCGTACTCGTCCAGTAGATGGGTGACACTTTCATTCCTTTCGCTGGGATGAGAGCTGGCAGAGAAACTGATGGGGAGTGAGGTAGCCCAGAGACTGGTGAGGTCGGTGTGAGTACGGTTGGCACGCTCCACCGCGCCGTTGAGTTTGGGGGAGCGTGGGGGCAAGACAAACAAGTGCAGGCCGCGTTGCTGGCAGGCCAACTCGAACTCGGCGGCAAACTCGGAACCGCCGTCGACCTGCAGGGCGCGGATGGGAAAGGGCATGCGGTGCAGCAGAGTTTCCAGAAACTGGGTGGCGCTCTGCGCCGTGGCGCGGCCATGGGCCTGGATCACGTCCCAGCGCGAAACCACATCGCGGGCGGTGAACTGTTTGAACACCACTCCGGGCAGCCGACGTACGTCCAGGGTGTCGACCTGTACCAGGTCGCCGGGCTGAGAAACCGCATACTGCTTGGGTTTGCGCACGGCATAGGGCCGAGGCCGCAGCCGGCGGCGCGATCCGGGCACGGGGCGGCGGAGTGGCTCCGCCAACTGGCCGCTGCCTTTCAGTTGGTTGAGAATGCGGCCCACCATGGAGGTGGAAACGGTCTCTCCCTGCTGCCGCAGCAGCACCGCCAGTTTGTCTTTCCCCAGCGCGGAAACTGCAATCGCAACATCAAAACCTTCCTTTGAAGAGGAAAAGACCAAGTCGGCTGGCGGCGGTGATGAGGACAATGACTGCGCTCTTCCAGGGTCGCCAAATCCAGTGGCTCCTAGCGCTTGAGCCAACGGTAAAAGGTCTAGCGCGAAATCCCGAAATGGCGGCAGGTCAGGGCCACGTTCTCGGTCTTGCGATAGAAGTCCATCCAGCCCAGGCGAACCTGCGCCGCCCGACTCAGTTCCACACCGATCGTCGCTAAGCGCGCCGATCGCGCTGGCTTTCCACTTTTGGGTTGCATGGAAACACTCTACTTGAGAGTGTCACTCATCATTCTGAACGAGAACACCCGGGGTGGAACCTGCTTTAGCTTCAGAAAGGGAGCCTTCGGCTCTGCGATTTGGAAGGACTTACAAATCGCTGCAAACGCCCTTGCGTCGGCAGCCTTTCCAGTCTTCCGAGAAACGGTTGACGCGTCACGCATACGGCCTTCTGCCCACCCACGGCACAATTTGATAGGCTATTGTTCTGCTCCGTACGAGGTCTGTGAGGTGATGTATGCCGGGAGGGTTCCGCTTGCTTTGCATGTTTGCCGTGTTTTTCCCGCTAGCCGCCGCGATGTGGGGGGGGGACAGTTCTGCTCCCGCCACAACGGCTTCTATCACCGCGCCCCCCAAAGCTAAAGTGGACAACGTCGAAGAAATCCTCCACGGCCACAAAATCACCGACCCTTATCGCTGGCTGGAGGACGGCAGCAGCCCGGATACGCAGGAGTATGTCCGCGAGCAGTTGGCGTACACACGCAGCGTGCTCGACCCGCTGCCCGGGCGCGCGGGAATCGAAAAGCGGCTGACGGAACTCGCCGCCATCGGCACAATTGGCACACCTCAGCCGGCGGGCCCCTACTACTTTTACTCGCGGCGCGAGGGCACGCAGAACCAGCCAGTACTGCTGGTGCGCGAAGGACTTCACGGAGAAGGCCGGCCGCTCGTGGATGTGAATCACATGGCTGCCGATGGGACCGTGGCGCTCGATTGGTGGTATCCCTCGGACGACGGCAAGTACGTGGCCTACGGCACTTCCACCAGCGGCTCGGAAGAGAGCGTACTGCACATCGCCGAAACCGCGACCGGCAAACTACTGCCCGACACGATTGAGCGCACCCGCTTCACAAGCCTGGCATGGAAAAAAGACAACTCTGCTTTCTACTACACTCGCCGCCCCAAGAAGGGCGAAGTGCCGCCCGGAGAGGAGGTCTATCACGTGAAAGTCTTCTATCACGTGCTGGGCACCGACCCCGCCAAAGACCCCCTGGTTTTCGGCGAGGGACGCAATGCGCAAGATATTCCCGGCGTGACCTTGGCCGATGACGATGACCGCTGGCTGCTGTTTAACGTGGCTGAGGGTTGGGCGAAGAGCGAGCTCTACTTGCAAGACCTTAAGGCCGGTACACCGCCGGTAGAACTTACCAGCGGCAAGACCTTTCTTTACGACGGCGAAATATTTAGCGATAAGCTATACATCATTACGAACGAAGACGCTTCGCGCTACCGCGTATTCGTGGTGGATGCGGCCAATCCGAAACGCGAACACTGGAAGGAGATAATCCCGGAGTCTGATGCGGTGCTGCAGGACATCAGCGTTTTCGATGGCAAGCTGCTGGCCCGCTACGAAAAGAACGCCACGTCACAGCTCAAAGTTTTCAGTCTCGCGGGAAGGCCGCTGGGCGAAATCCCGCTACCCGCCATTGGAACAGTGGTTGGGCGGGGCGGCCGCTGGGACCGCAAGCAAGTTTTCTTTGGCTTCCAGTCGTTTACCATACCGCCAGCGGTGTATGAAGTCTCAGATCTCGCCAAGCCGCATTCAGAACTGTGGGATAAGGTGAGTGCGCCGCTCGATCCGGCCAACTACGAAGTCCACCAGCTTTGGTTCACCTCGAAAGACGGCACCAAAGTCCCCATGTTCGTGTTTTACAAGAAGGGGCTGAAGCTCGATGGCCGCAATCCCACGCTGCTCACCGGTTATGGCGGATTCAATATCAGCGTCAACCCCAGTTTTGTAGGCGGACGTTTTTTGTGGCTCGATCACGGCGGCGTATATGCGGTAGCCAACCTGCGCGGCGGCGCGGAATTCGGCGAGGACTGGCACCGGGCAGGCATGTTGGACAAGAAACAAAACGTGTTCGACGATTTCATCGCAGCTGCCGAGTATTTGATTTCAAAAAAATACACGGACAAAGACCATCTAGCGATCCAGGGCGGCTCCAACGGTGGCCTGCTCGTAGGCGCGGTGTTCACCCAGCGTCCGGAGCTGTTTCGCGCGGTGGTTTGCCAGGTCCCGCTCTTGGACATGCTGCGTTACCAGAATTTCCAGATTGCCAAGCTGTGGGTTCCGGAATACGGCTCGGCTGATGATCCCAAGCAGTTCGAATGGCTCTACGCATATTCGCCCTATCACCATGTGAAGCCGGAGACGGAGTATCCGGCGATCATGTTCATGACCGCCGAGAGCGACACGCGTGTGGACCCCATGCACGCCAAGAAAATGGCGGCGCTGATGCAGGCGGAAGCGGCGAACGGGCAAAGCCGCGACCGGCCCATTCTGCTGCGGATCGAAAGCAAGGCAGGACACGGCGCGGGCAAACCATTGACCAAGCAGATTGAAGAAGGTGTGGACATTTATTCCTTCCTCTTCTGGCAGCTGGGAGTGAAGCCGTAAGGCCTCTATGGACATCCGCGAAATTGCAAAGCGGGCCAGGGTTTCCACGGCCACGGTGTCGCGCACCATCAATCGCGTGCCCACGGTAAACCCCAAGCTTGCGCAGCGGGTGTGGAACGTGGTGGAAGAGCTGGGCTACTACCCGAATACCCAGGCGCGTGCGCTGGTTTCAGGGCGCAGCCGTATTTTTGGCCTGGTAGTGTCAGAAATCACCAACCCATTTTTCCCGGAAATCGTGCAGGTGTTCGAGAGCATCGCCGTCCAGCACCACTACGAAATACTGCTCACCTCAACCGGCCACGATCCCAAGCTGATGGAAATTTCTGTCCGGCGCATGCTGGAGCGGCGTGTGGACGGCGTTGCCGTCATGACCTTCGGCATGGAAGAGTTGTTGTTGGAGGATTTAAAGCTCCGCAAAGTTCCACTGGTCTTTGTGGACGTTGGTCCGCAGCGTCCCTACGTGAGCAACATCCGGATTGATTATCTGCATGGCATTCGCCAGGCCGTGCAGCATCTGGCGGCCCTGCGGCACGAAACGATTGCCTTTATTACCGGCCCGCTTCTGCTGAAGTCGGCCTCGGCGCGCAAGGCGGCATTCGTCCGCTCGATCCAGGAAATCGGGCTGGAGGTGGATGAACGCCTGATTGTCGAGGGGGACCACACACTGGAGGGTGGCATGGCCGCGCTGGTGCGACTGCTGGACGGCAAGGTGAAACCCACCGCCATAGTGTGTTCCAACGACATGACGGCCATCGGAGTAATGAGGAAGGCCTACGAGCGGGAGATTTCCATTCCGCGCGACTTGTCGCTGATTGGCTTTGACGACATCCGCCTAGCCCGCTTCATTTTGCCGCCGCTGACCAGTGTGCAGATGTCGCAATCCGAGTTGGCCCGCCTTGCATTTCACGCGTTGCTGGCCGATGTGCAAAGGGAAGCGCCTGCCCCAACTGGGACGGAATACGATTTGCAGACCACGCTGGTGCTACGGGAGTCCACAGCTTTGGCGCCAGGGTTCAACTCGCGCGGCAAGAAAAACACGCGCGGACGATGAAGGAAGTTTGCGGCGGCTTAGTGTCTTGGGGCGGCGGGGGTAAACCACTATGGAAAACGTTTACTGACCGCGCCTCTTATGGTAGGGTTGCAGGTTGCAGTGGTCACTTCGGGGAGCCCCATGCGGTTGCGCGCTTTACGGGAACAGGTTCTGGACGCCAATCTTGAGTTGGTCCGCCGGGGACTCGTCCTCTTCACCTTTGGCAACGCCAGCGGCATCTCGCGCGAGGAGGGTCTGGTCGCCATCAAGCCCAGTGGCGTTCCCTACGAGACCATGAAGCCAGAGGACATTGTCATCTCTGATCTTGATGGCAGGATCGTGGAAGGCAATCTTCGGCCTTCGTCGGATCTGCCCACCCACCTCGAGTTGTACACGCGCTTCCCCAGCGTCGGCGGTGTCGCACATACGCATTCCGAGTTCGCCACCGCCTGGGCGCAGGCGCGCGAGCCGATCCCGTGTTTTGGCACTACCCACGCCGATTATTTTCACGGCCCGGTGCCGGTGACGGCGGAACTCACGCCGGAGGAAATCGCCAACGGTTACGAGAAGAACACCGGAGTTGCCATCTGCAAGGCATTTCAGCACCTGGAGGCCGAGCATGTGCCCGCCGTGCTGGTGGCCGGCCACGCTCCTTTTTGCTGGGGGCCCACGGTGAGCGAGGCAGCTCACATCGCCGTTATACTGGAGTCCATCGCGCGTATGGCATACTACACAGTCGGAATTGCGGCCGATGCCGCTCCGCTTTCCCGTGCGCTGCATGACAAGCACTTTCTCCGCAAACATGGAAAGACTGCTTATTACGGTCAAGGCACCGGGAGATAGTTTTCGAAAGGTGAACTCATGCCGAATAAGAAGATGACTATGGGTGTGATTGTGGGCAACCGGGGATTTTTCCCCGACCATCTCGCCAAAACCGGCCGGGAGGAGATGATCCAGGCGCTGGCACAAGCCGGCATAGACAGCGTTGTGCTTACTGCAGAAGAGAGCAAATACGGTGCGGTGGAAACTCATGAGGAGGCCCGCCGTTGCGCCGCTCTATTTCAAAAGAACGGCCATCGCATTGATGGCGTGATCGTGACACTGCCCAACTTTGGCGACGAGCGCGCCATTGCCGATACCTTACGTCTGGCCAGACTGGACGTTCCAGTGCTGGTGCAGGCCACGCCCGATAATGCGAGCAAGATGACCATCGCTTTTCGCCGCGACAGCTTCTGCGGCAAGATGTCGGCCTGCAACAATCTTAAGCAGTATGGCATTCCTTATTCGTTGACCCGCCTTCATACCGTGGCTCCTGACTCAGACGATTTCCGCAAAGACCTGGCATGGTTTGCCGCGGTGTGCCGCGTCGCCAATGGACTGCGCAACCTGCGCGTGGGCAGCATCGGCGCGCGCCCGGCGGCGTTCAACACCGTTCGATACAGCGAAAAAATCCTTGAGTCCAATGGGATCTCTACAGAAACCGTGGATTTGTCGGAAATCATGGGAAGAATCGAACGCCTCATGGACGATCACGAAGGAGTGCGAGCCAAGCTGAATTCAATCAAGAAATACGTCACCACCAGCGGGATTCCCGACAGCTCGCTTATCAAGATGGCCAAGCTCGGCTACGTGATTGACGACTGGATGAAGTCCACTGCCGTGACCATCAGCGCCGTGCAGTGTTGGACCGCGATGGAAGAGTACTTTGGCGTGGTTCCATGCACCATCATGAGCATGATGAGCAACGAACTGATCCCCAGCGCCTGCGAAGTGGATATCTGCGGAACCATCAGCATGTATGCGCTCGCCCTGGCTTCGGAAACTCCCAGCGCGCTGCTCGATTGGAACAATAATTACGGCGACAATCCTGATAAAGCCGTGTGCTTCCACTGCAGCAACCTGCCCAAGCACTTCTTCAAGACTGCGCGCATGGATTTTCAGGAGATCATCGCCGGCACAGTCGGCAAGGAGAACACATTCGGCACGGTTGTGGGGCAAGTAAAGTCGGGCGCGATGAGCTTTGCCCGCTTTTCCACCAATGACACGGCCGGCGTGGTCCGCGGATATGTAGGCGAAGGCGCATTTACCGATGATCCATTGAATACCTTTGGCGGCGCGGGTGTGGTCGAGATTCCCGGCTTGCAGAAGCTGCTGCATTACATCTGCGAAAACGGATTCGAACATCACGTGGCAGCGAATTTCTCCACGGTTGCCGATGCGGTGTACGAGGCGGCAATTCGCTATCACGGCTGGGAAATGCTCCGCCACCAGAATTGACAGCCCTGGGAATGTTGGTGCAGGCGTCCTCGCCTGTGCGGGGGGCGGTCCACGACTTCGGCTTGCTTTGGATGAGACCGACGCACGGGCGAGGACGCCCGCGCCCACATTCGAGGCCCAATGGCGATCGTTGCGGGAGTAGATTTCGGCACACTAAGCGTTCGCGTTTCCATCGTGGACAGCCAGCGCGGCATTCTGGCGTCGTCTGTCGCCGAATACCCACTGCACCGCAAGCGCGAAGACCCCGAATACGCCACCCAATCCCACGAAGACCACATGCGCGCCCTAGCCGAGGCCACGCGTGCGGCGCTGCGAGCGGCGGGCGTGGATGGCGCCCAGGTCGCCTCTATCGCCCTCGATACTACCGGCTCGAGTGTCATTCCCGTTGGCGAGGGCATGGCGCCGCTGAATGAGTACTACCTGTGGTGCGACCACCGCGCCAAGAACGAAGCCGCAGAGATCACCGAGCTTGCGCATCGCGAAGGATTGAAGGCCATCGAGTGGTGCGGCGGGGTTTATTCTTCCGAGTGGGGATTCGCCAAACTGCTGCACTGGCTGCGGCACAATCCCGAGAAGCGCGCGCATTTCCGCAGCGCCTTAGAACACTGCGACATGGCCGCGGCAACACTGTGCGGTATCACCGATCCCGCCACGGTCAAGCGCAGCATTTGCGCCATGGGCCACAAGTGGATGTGGAATCCACAGTTGGGCGGCCTTCCACCCGAGAGCTTCCTCACTAAAGTTGATCCGCTGTTCGCGGGAGTGCGTGCCAAGCTTGAAGGCGAATATGCGACCTCCGACAAGATCGCTGGCCATCTTTCGCCTTACTGGGCAGAGAAACTCGGTTTACGCCCAGGCATTCCAGTTCCGGTCGGCGCATTCGACGCTCACTGGGACGCGATCGGTGCCGGCGCCAAAGAAGGCGATGTCGTGAACGTGGTCGGAACCTCCACCTGCATCATCGCCTATGTTACAAAGGCGGAGTTGATTCCCGGCGTTTGCGGCGTGGTGCAAGGCAGCGTGCATCCGCAATTCACCGGGGTGGAGGCTGGCCTCTCCGCTACCGGCGACATTTTCAACGCCATCGCGCAGCGCGCGGGGCGGACGGTTGCCGAATTGAGTCAGGGGCTGGAGAAATATCGCCCCGGACAGACCGGCCTGCTGCGCATGACCTGGGACAACGGCGACCGCACCGTCCTGGTGAATCCGAATCTTGGCGGCATCACCCTCGGATGGAACCTGCAACACACCGCGCAGGACGAACTCTTCGCCGCCATCGAAGGCACGGCGTTTCACACGCGGGTGGTCCTCGAGCGCATGAGTGAGTACGGCGCCGTCACTCGCCGCGTGATCAACGGCGGCGGCGTCCCGCAGAATAATCCTGTACTCAACCAGGTTTACGCCAACGTGCTCGGCAAACCGGTGCTGGTGCCCAGCAGCAAAGTCACGGGGCTTGGTTCAGCGATCTTCGCATTCATGGCAGCCGGCATTTTCTCTACCATTGACGAGGCTCAGAAGGCCGTCTGCCCAGCCTTTACCGCTTTCACTCCGCAACCCGAAGCGCAGAAAATCTACGACGAACTCTTCCAACTCTATCGCCGGATTTACTTCGACTTCGGAAGCCCGAGGGAATCCAACCGCTTCGGCGATGTGTTGCCCAAGCTGATCCAGATCGCGCGCGGCGAAGCCAGCCGTGCCTCCGAAAAGCCCGCGGACCAGTTGGCCTGAGCGGGTCTCTCAGTTCGCTGAAGACGCGGAACTTGTCCATCCCGTTTCGCCTTCATCCTTCTGCCAATCAGGAAAGATCCGGGCAAGCCACGTCAATCGCTTGCGAGCGTCACGCAAATCGAGTTGAATGTCGGTTCCCGAGTTTAGGCTCCGAAGGAAGGAAGACATCGAGAACACAGATACCTGAGCGAAGTCGTTGCCAGGAGGGAGAGGAATGGTGAAAAAAGATCGACGGCACCGTTCGGGTGAACTGCATCCCACAAGCAGGCAAGCGGTTGAATCATCCCTTCGGCCTTGGTCGGTCTCCTCATCGGCGTCAGGACCTTGTTGAGTTCTGGGTCACAAAATGCTTTGCCGTCCCAGTACCTCTTCCATCGATTCCTCTTGAAGTCTGAGACTTCCTCAGGCGTCGCGGATACCGAAAGACAGCGACCCTTCAAGGAATGACAGGACCAAGATTTCACTTCGACCTGATAGAGCGTCGTGTTTGGGCCGATCTTGGTCTGTAGCCAGCCATCTAAGCGCCTCCCCTTCGCTTTTCCGGTGGTGGGTGTGTCCCGCAGAATCGTCGCTTCGACGCCAGGTTTCAGGCGGAAGTACTCGAACAGAAGCGCAAAGCCTAACTCTTCTCCGGCGATAGTCTTAATCGATGACGCGTGTATTCCCGCATCTTTGTCTTCATCAAAGAAAACAAGCAGTTCCCGAACATCAACCGTTAGCTTAGTCATTTCTAGAACTCCCATCCTTAAACGCGCGCGGACCATCCACACGCCGCATGCGGTCGTCATCATATGTCGGGTTCCCGTTAAAATTGAAAACTTTGCGACACACCGGAGGCCAATGTACTTGCGGCTGCCGGTTGCCAAATAGCCAAACTCCGCGCCGGTAGCGTCATCTCTTTCCCTCCTCGGATAGGACTCATTTGTTATCTTCGATCATGATCCAAATCCGCTGCAGCGCTTTTCTGTTCGACATGGACGGCGTCCTCATAGACTCCACTCCCGCCGTCGCCCGCGTCTGGAGGCGCTGGGCGGTCGCCCACGGCTTCGATCCCGCGGAAGTGGTTGCCAGGGCCCACGGACGCCCGAGCATCGCCACCCTGCGCGACTACCTGCCTGGCGCCAACCACGAAACTCTGAACCGAGAAATTGAACGCCAGGAGATGGACGACCTCGAGGGCGTGTTGCCCTTGCCAGGCGCGCGCGAATTGCTCACGCACATTCCGGCGGACCGCTGGACGATTGTGACCTCGAGCACTCGCCCGCTGGCTGAAGTACGATTGCGCGCCGCCGGTTTGCCGATTCCGCAGCTGATGATTACCTCGAACGATATTACGAATGGCAAACCGCATCCCGAGCCCTATCTGCGGGCGGCTGAGCGTTTGGGGTTTCAGTCGGCGGAATGTTTGGTGGTCGAAGATGCTCCTTCAGGAATCCGTGCCGGCAAAGCCGCTGGCGCGCGGGTGATTGCCTTTACCACGACTGCTGCGGCCGAAGAATTGAAACACGCTGGGGCAGATTGGATTCTGAAGAACTGCGCGGATATTTCGATTGAGGCTCAGACAGAAGGAATTAACGTGGGGTTGGCGAACAACCGGTAAACCACGAAGGACACTCAAGGTACACGAAGGAAACCAAAACAAGGAAACCGAGAACAGAACGGGCGCTTCTGACTCAAGGCCAGAGCGCCCGCTATCAATTCATTGCAACGCCGCAGTAGAGGTTAACTATGCGCGGGCTGCGTTTGTGGTCTCGGCGGAAGAGGTGGCGGCTGCGGCCACACTCTTTACTTCTTCGCCGTTGGCCTTTTGTCCGGTCTTACGGATGTCAATGCCACCCTTGAAGTAAGCGCCGTCTTCAATGGAGATGCGCGCCGCCACCACATCGCCGGTAAGCGAGCCATCACTGCGGATGTCCACGCGGTCGCTGGCGGTGAGATTGCCGCGCACTTTGCCCAGCACCACGATCTCGCGGGCATTGATGTTGGCGGAAACCACCCCATTGCGGCCCACGGTTACGCGGTTGCCCGCCAGATTGATGGAACCTTCCACCCGGCCGTCAATGTACAGCGATTCCGAGCCGGTCACTTCGCCCTTGATGACGAGCGACTTGCCAATGGTCGCCTGGTCCGGGGCCGTGGTGGAAACCGGACGCGGCGCGGCTGTGGTCTCCCCTACCGCGGTCGGCACCGGCGCGGGTGCAGCGGGGCGCTCGGGCTCGTTGGGCCGCGAAGAAGGGGTGGTTGGTTGATTGGTAGGTTTCCACATGACGCGAAAGTCCTTTCCAGATTGGGGTATTGGTCACGTCGCAATTCGGTAACCAAACGCGATTGTACTCCTGTGGTTAACCTTTCCACTGTGGAAATTCGCTTCAGCATTGACATTTCGGCTACCCAAACCATTACTTTGGGCCGCGAACCAAAGTTAGAGGGCGGGAAGATTTTTCACTTAGCCGCCGTCGCGAGACGCCAGTTCTACTCTCGCGGTATCATTTCAGGAACCGGTTCGGGACCAAAATTCCTTATTCAGGATTTCATCATGACGAGCTATTCCGCCAAGCCTCAACCCGGCGAGTTTGCCGCTTACTACGAGCGATACATTTCTCAGGTCGCGCCGCCTGATATTCTCGCGGCCTTCGATCAACAACGCCGTGATATGGTGCGGGTGCTCTCCGGCCGCAACGAACCCGACGGCAACCTGCGCTACGCACCCGACAAATGGAGCGTGAAAGAAGTTCTAGGCCACGTCTGCGACGCCGAACGCATTTTTTCCTATCGCGCTCTGCGCATTGCGCGCGGCGACGCTACACCGCTGGCTAGCTTCGAGCAGAATAACTACGTGGCCAACGGCCCTTTCGCTCTTCTGGCACTGAGCGATTTGGTGGAGGAGTTCATTGCGGTGCGGCGGGCTACGATCTCGCTGTTTCGCAATTTCGACGAAGCGGCGTGGACCCGCATGGGCGTGGCTTCTAACAACCCGGTGAGCGTGCGCGCCCTTGCGTGGATCATCGCCGGCCATGAATTGCACCACCGCCGAATTCTGGAAGAGAAGTACTTCTCGCTGAATCGGGCGTCGGTAGCCTGAGAGGAGGCTGTCTATCTCAACCTCCGCCGTTCACGAACCCGCCTTGCTCGAACTTCTGCGCGGCAAGGGAGCACATGCCGACCCGGTCGGATGTGTGGAAGACCTTACTGCGGAAATCGCCGGACGCCAAGTGACCGGACTGCCATACACCATCTGGCAGCAGCTTTCCCACATGACCTATTGGATGGATTACGAATTGCGCAGAATTCGCGGCCAGCGCCCTGCATATCCTGAACATGCGGCGGAGAGCTGGCCGACAGACGCCGCACCCAGCGAAGCCGAGTGGCGGGAAGCGGTAGAGCAGTTTGGAGCGCTCATTAAGGAGTATGCAGCGCTGGGGCAATCGCCGGGGGATGAACTGCGCCGGCAAATCGAGCCCATGCACCAGGTGGATAAACATCACTCCTCAACGCTTTCCGCAATCTTGTGGCAGATGGTGGCACACAACAGCTACCACACTGGGCAAATTGTCATGCTGCGCCGCGCCATCGGCATGTGGCCTCCCCGTTGCGGCGGCGACACGTGGTAGCCCTAACGACCAACGGCCAAGGACTGACCACACTTCATGCTTTCTGACCTCGCCATTCTGAAGAAGATCGAGAGCCAGCCAAAACATATCGCCGGCTTCAAGCAGCTGGTGCGTGAGCTGGGTCTGCACGGAGAAGAACGCGGCCAGTTGCACGATAGGCTGAAGAAACTCGTAGCAGGCGGGCAGTTGCTGCAAGTTGACAGTGACCGATATGCAACTCCTCAAGCTTCCCCCGGCCGGAATATAGTTGTCGGCCGGCTGAGCCTGCACCGCGATGGTTTCGGCTTCGTCCTGCCGGATGCGAGCTCCCTTAGCTCCCAGCTAAAAGCGCGGCTGCAAGGCGACATCTTCATCCCGCCGCCATTCATCGGCGCCGCAATGCATGGCGATCGAGTGCTGGTTGAGATCAGCTCGTTTCGTCAGGACGGCCGCGCGGAAGGCCGCATCGTGCGGACGGTGAATCGCGCGAACCCTACGGTCGTGGGTACGTTCCACTACGGACGGCGGCAAAACTATGTCACGCCGATTGACCAGAAAGTCGCACAGGAAATCCAGATCGCGTCCGGGATGGAGATTCCCTCTGGGCCCTCCGTGCCGTCCCCGGTAAATCCCGCCGGTTCCAGAAATCAACCACATAGGATCGCGGGGGCGCCCAGGAAGAACGTGGATCGAGTCCTTGGGGAAGAAGCCGCGCGGCGCAGCAAGTGGGACGATCTGGAAGGCGTAGTAGTGGATGTAGAAATCACCCACTGGCCCACCGCGACGCAAAATCCGCGTGGCAAGGTGATCGAAATTCTTGGCTATCCTGATGACTTCGGGGTAGATATCGAAATCATCATCCGCAAGTTTCACCTGCCGCACCATTTTCCCTCCGAAGTGCTGGAGCAGGCGCAAAATGTCGAGCCAGTAATTTCCAGCCACGAGATGAAAGAGCGCCGCGACTTCCGCGCTCTTCCCATCGTCACCATAGACGGAGAAACGGCGCGCGATTTCGACGATGCCGTGCTGGTGCGCAAGCGCGAGGACGGTAATTACGAACTGCAGGTGCACATTGCGGACGTTGCGCATTACGTCACAGCCGGTTCTCCGCTCGATCGGGAGGCGCGGCTGCGCGGCACCAGCGTTTACTTTCCTGATCGCGCCGTGCCCATGTTGCCGCTTGAACTTTCCACCGATATCTGCAGCCTGCGCCCGCAAGTGGAACGGCTGGTGAAGTCTTGCATCATGGAAGTGGACCATCGCGGAGAAATCCTGGGCTACGAATTGTGCGAGGGCGTGATCCGCTCTGCGGAGCGCATGACCTACACGGCGGTGAACGCGGTACTGGAAGGCGACGCCTCTATGCGCGAGCGCTACGCTCCGCTGATACAGAATCTCGAGATGATGCGCGATCTTGCTTTGATCCTGAAGCGCAAACGCGAGCGCCGCGGATCCATTGACTTCGACCTGCCAGAGCCGGTGATCGAGTTCGACGAATTCGGAATGATGAAGAGCATCGCCCGCTCCGAACGCAACATCGCGCACCGTCTCATTGAAGAATTCATGCTCTCGGCCAACGAGTGCGTGGCTTCGTATCTCGAAGAGCGGCGCATCGCGTCGTTGTATCGCATTCACGAAAAACCGGACGCCAAACGGGTTTATGACTTCGAGGTCATTGCCGCCACTTTTGGCTATTCGCTGGGCGTGGGCGCGCTGCCCATCCAGCGTATGCAGCTCAAGGCTGACCGCCGCGCCAGCTACGGAACCGGTAAACGCGTGCATGAAATCGAAATTCCCAAGGAAGTGCACATTACGCCTCGGATGTATCAGAAGCTCACCGAGAAAATTGCCGGCAAACCGGAGGAGCGCATTCTTTCCTACCTTATGCTGCGCTCCCTGAAGCAGGCGCGCTATTCCGAGGAAAACGTCGGACACTTTGCGCTGGCGGCAACCAGCTACACTCACTTTACCTCGCCTATTCGCCGCTATCCGGATTTGATTGTGCACCGCATTCTGAAGGAAGTATTGCGCGACCGTGTGGCGCGGACACTTCTTCCCGCGCTGCCGGGAGCGGCAAAGCCGCCGGCCACCGAAGAAGATTTCTCGAGCGTTCCCGCCGCTGCCGCAACGCGGGCGGGGCGCCCGCACCACACGGACACTGCTGCCTCGCCCTGGTCCAAGCGGCGTGAGCACATGCCCGTTGAGCCGCTCGGCGGCCCCATCCCACTCGACGAACTGCACGATATCGCCGAAGAGTCCAGCCAGACCGAGCGCCGCGCCGACGAAGCCGAGCGTGAACTGATGGAATGGAAAAAAGTGAAATTCATGCAGGACCGCCTCGGCGAAGACTTCGACGGCCTGATCATCAGCGTCACCAAGTTCGGATTCTTCGTTGAACTGACCGATCTGTTCGTCGAGGGGCTGGTGCCCCTCGCCACGCTTACAGACGACCGCTACGTCTATCACGAAAGTACGCGGGAGATCATCGGCCAGCGCAGCCGCAAGATCTTCGGCCTGGGGCAGAAAGTACGGGTACTCGTGGACCGCATTGACCCGGTGGAAAAGAAAATCCAGTTCGCGGTTCTTGAGCCCGAACCGGTCCGGCTTCCCAAGCGGAAACGGCGTTAGCCGGCGCCTCAGACTTTTGTCATTCCTCGTCCTAGAAAGCGGCGCGGGCAATGACAGGGTTTGGCTAAACGGCTAGGCGAGATTGGGCCTTTCGCGAGTTTCGTCAGTGCGTTTCGTCATCGCTGGGGGCCGTGTCCGGCGTGTCTACTTTCCGGGCAATGGCATTCGGCGTCGGTTCAGGCGCGGGGAATGTGCCTGGATCTTTGCCTGCCAGTGCGACCTTCATGAAGTCCATCCAGATGGGGAGAGCGGCATGCGCGCCAGTCTCCTTCGGCCCCAAGGTTTTTTTCTCGTCGTAGCCGATCCAGACGCCGCATGTCATTGAAGGCGAGAATCCCACAAACCAGGCGTCGGTAAAATCGTTGGTGGTGCCGGTTTTCCCCCCGAGCGGGGCTTTCAAGCTGCTGGCCGCGAAGCCCGTGCCGTGCTGCACCACGCCTTGCAGCATCGAGGTGATGATGCGCGCCGTACGCGAGCTGATGACGTCCTTCACATCGGGAAAATCTTCTTCCAGCACACGGCCGTCATAGTCGGTCACCTTGGTGATGTAACGCGGTGTAATGCGCACTCCGTCGCTGGGAAAAACGCTGAATGCCGAAGTCTGCTCGTAAAGCGTGACCTCGGCTGCGCCCAGTGCCACTGGCAGATAGGGAGGAATGTTCGACGTAATGCCGAAGCGGTGGGCGTAATCAATCACGTTCCGGATGCCCACCTGGTCGGCCAGTTTGAGAGCAGGAATATTGCGTGACTGCGCCAGCGCGCGGCGAAGCGTGATGGTGCCTTCAAACTTTTCGTCGTAGTTGTGCGGAGTGTAGGGGCCGGAGGCGGTTTCAAAGGTGACCGGCGCATCAACGATGGTATCGTCGGGGCTCGCGCCCTGATCAATCGCAGCAGTGTAAACGTATGGTTTGAAGGACGAGCCTACCTGGCGCAATGCCTGAGTAGCGCGGTTGAACTTGGAGAGTTCGAAATCCCGCCCGCCCACCATGGCCTTAATTCCGCCACTGACGTTATCAATCGCCACCAGAGCGCCTTGCGCGCCGGAATCCTGTTCCAGCCCGACGTGGGCGCGCCCATTGGGCCCTAATGAGGCGATCTTCACATATACAATGTCACCCGGCCGGAGAATCTCCTGCAGTTTGTGGTGGGTCCAGGCGGCGTCTGATTGGGCGAGAGTCGCGCTGTAGCGGCCGAACTTCAGCGTGGCCGATCCTGGCGAAACCGCCATCACCAGTGCGTGGATGTAGCCGCCGACTTCGGGTTCGTCGTCCCAGTCCGGATGCTGGTATGCGGCCAACGAAACGCCGGCTTCGCGCACATTCTCCAGGTTGCCTTTCCATCCGTGGCGGCGCTCATAGGCAGCCAAGCCATCCAGCACGGCCTTATCGGCGGCGCGTTGCAGGTCGCTGTTGAGAGTGGTGTAAACCCGCAATCCGCCCTCGTGCACCTGGTCCGCGCCATATTTGCTTTCCAGATAACGCCGAATATCTTCGATGAAATAGGGCGCCAGCGAAGCCGGATCATGCGCCAGCTTCAGCCGAATGGGACGGTTGCGCAGTTCGTTGGCGTCCTCGGCGGTGATTTTTCCGTCCTCCAGCATGGCGTTGATCACCAGATTGCGGCGCTTGAGGGCGCGGTCGGGATGCGTAATCGGCGAGTAGTACGTGGGAGACTTGGGCAGGCCCGCCAGCAGCGCTGCCTCTTCCAACCGGAGCTGTTTAGCCGGCTTGCTGAAATAGAATTCCGAGGCTGCCTCGAAGCCATAAACTCCGTGACCCAGATAAATCTGGTTGGCGTAAAGAGTGAAAATCTGCGGCTTGGTGAAGCGGCGCTCGATTTGGATGGCCAATAGAATTTCCTGGATCTTGCGGTGGAAAGAGCGGTCGGGTGACAAGAAAAGATTGCGCGCCAGTTGCATGGTGAGTGTGGAAGCGCCCTGCACCTTGCCCCCCGACTCCACATCGCGGTAGGCGGCACCGACCATGCGCCAGATATTGACGCCCCAGTGGCGGTAGAAATCTTTGTCTTCGATGGAAATCAGGGCATCGCGCAGGACGGGCGGGAAGTCGTCGTAATTTGAAATCACTCGCCGTTGCAGCGCGAATGAGCCGATGATGCGCCCCTGGTTGTCGTAGATCTGGGTGATCGAACTGGGGCGGTAGTGTTCCAATTCCTCGACTTGCGGCAGATCGGTGGAGTAAACGAGCAGCACACCTGCCAGCGCTCCCATCACGGCTGAGAGCAGCACCAGCAGGCCGAAAAAAAGCCTCCCCATCAGTTTTTTTTCTTGGAAGCGAGAAAATCCCTTTTCCCGTGGAGCGCATTCCTCGGCCAGAGGAGGAGGTTGGAAAAGGGACTGCATGGACGGCTTTGTTCAGGATAGCAGGGCAGGGCACAGGCTAACAGCCTTTTGCCGGGCTTGGCCTTTAGTCACGGTCTGAGAAAGCGGTTTTGCCCCACGAGCTGCAACCCGCGAGGAAGGCCTTACCGCTCACTTCGTATCAATGCGGAGGTTGATGTTGACCTGCTGGCGACTGTCGAAGTGGCTTACCGCCTTAGTGTCGCTCTTGCGGCCGTTGAATTGGGCGTAGACCTCGTAATCCACGTTGGGTGAGAGGGCAGGAAAGCGATAACTGCCGTCCTGGCCCGCGATGTAGCTCTTCACCACGTTGGTGCGAGTGTTGTTGAGGTAAACCACGGCATTGGGCAAGGGCCCGTCGTGTTCGTCAGTCACTCTGCCGGTGAGAGTGCGGCTGTTGTCTTCCTTATCTTTCGCGTAGCCCGGAGCCGCGGCACCGGCTACGACTGCCAGGAACAGCACCAGCGACAGAACGGAGTACTTTCTCATTGGTGCCCTCGGAGAAGCGCTCCCGTGCGCTTGAACACCGGGAGACAAATCGTCTTTGCGGTTAGGAAGCGACCCAAATACACCCGCAACCGCTCCCTTATTTTAGATGCAGCCCGGTGTCCACGCGCTCATCATATTCGACATGGATCTGGGCCGGTTCCCCCGGCTGTAGGTGACGGCCATCAGAGAGCTTAATGTGCTTTACGTCAGCCCAGATGACGTAATCGGCCTTGCCCGCTGGCACGCGAAGGGCGAATTCGCCACGGTGGTCGGAGTAAAGCTCCCAGCGGGCCTTCTTTTCGCTGGCGCGGCGAATCTTTACCGGAATCCCATAGATGGGAAGACCGTCCGGCCCCCAAACCGTGCCAAAGATCAGGGCATAGGGTTTCTCCTTCTGGTCGCCGGGCGGGCTTGAGGAAGCAGCGCCGCGGGCAGGAGAAATCTGCACCAGGCACAGGGAAAGTAAGGCAAGTGGCAGCAGAAAGCCGTGTAGGACGGCAGTCGGGTTGGCATTCCTCGCTGCGCTCGAAATGACCAGCGTTGAGGAAGTACGAGACAGACTGGGG
>Ga0335078_10000153_pt1 | contig 114380 bp, 96 predicted proteins | sample Lox_Sample_32_FD_206711 | JGI IMG/M metagenome (GOLD analysis project Ga0335078, IMG submission 206711) | Soil microbial communities from Loxahatchee National Wildlife Refuge, Florida, United States - Lox_Sample_3.2 | ecosystem: Environmental > Terrestrial > Soil > Wetlands | place: USA... | reverse complement strand
GGAGCCCCCTTACGGAATCGAACCGTAGACCTTCTCCTTACCATGGAGACGCTCTGCCGACTGAGCTAAGGGGGCAAGCTTTCAGTTGTCTGACCTGGGGTTTTCCGCCTCCGGGCGGTCAGCTCAGGTCGTGCACACCGGTCATACAGCGTCTAACCTGGCTTCATGGCCAAGCCCAAGTTATCCGCTCCAAGCGTTGGAGAGCTTACCTCACTGCTGGACTCCTGGCGTCTCCACCTCCAGGCGTCCAACCTGTCTCCCCGCACTATCCGGGCCTACACCGACGACGGCCTACTGTTCGCCGCGTTCCTGGCCCAGCAGGGCATGCCGACAGCCGTCCGCAGCATCCACCGTGAGCACGTAGAGGCGTTCATCGTGGCTGAGCTGGAGCGGACCGCCCCAGCGTCCGCGGCGACGCGCTACCGCTCGCTACAGCAGCTCTTCGGCTGGCTGGATGACGAGGGCGAAATCGATGCCTCCCCCATGGCCAAGATGCGGCCGCCCAAGATCCCCGAGAAGCCGGTCCCGGTGCTCTCGGACGAGGAGATCCGAGTGCTCCTGGCAGACTGCTCGGGCAAGGACTTCCGTAACCGCCGTGACGCGGCAATCATCCGGCTTTTCCTCGACACCGGCATGCGCCTCGAAGGCATGGGTGGCCTGCGCTACAACGCGGAAGATCCGGAACTTTCGGACGTGGATCTCAGGTCCCGTGTCGTACGCATCACGGCGAAGGGTCGTCGTGAGCTGGTGCTGCCTATCGGAGCCAAGACAGCCCGCGACCTTGACCGCTACCTCCGCGTCCGCGCCGCTCATCCCCACGCAGCCGACCAGTGGCTATGGCTCGGCAAGAAGGGCCGCCTCACCCCGAGCGGCATCTACCAGATGATCAAGGACCGAGGTAAGGCGGTCGGCCTCCTCGACCTGCACCCCCCACCAGCTACGCCACACGTTCTCCCATGACTGGCTGGCCAACGGCGGCTCCGAGGGCGACTTGATGCGGCTCGCCGGTTGGAAGTCCCGCGCCATGCTCACCCGCTACGCTGCGAGCGCCGCCGACGAACGCGCCCGCGACGCTCATCGCCGCCTATCCCCTGGCGACCGGTTCTAGGTATCACACAGCCCAGTTATGCGCGGTCGCGCGATACACCCGCTCAGGGCGGCTGGTCGTCTATGATACGAACTCGCCGACTGAGAACAGTCAACTGCTCGTGGGTGGTCCGACCCTTGGAACTTCTGGGCTTTGCCGAGTTGAGAAGGGGCCGACCACGAGATCCGGCACCCCGCATGCCACCGCTAGCGTGCCGGCATAGGACATCAGAAGTTGCCCGGCATCTACCAAATCAGATCTAAGCTCCGGCGCGTTGGCCCACATCCGCTCATGCTCGGCACGAGAGCGGCTGGGTAGTCGAGTCGCCTCCCAATCTTCCAAAGCCGGATGCCAGCGGTTGAGCAACGGACGTATTTCAAAATTGAGCAAGGTTACCGCCAGGAAGCCAAAACTGTATTGACCATTAGGCTTTGGCTCCGCGATGACAGGCCCATAGCGCCGTAGTATATCCCTTGTCGTACGGAAGAGGGAATAGTAACTATTCAATGCTTCTCGAAGCAGCCCCTCAGTTGGACCGAGCGGTGCCACTGCCGTACGTGTAATAACCTCGACATAGAGTTCCCAGGCCGCTCTTCGTTCAGCATCGTTGGGTTTCCACGTTCCGCTAATCTCCAAGACATGCAGATTCAGTTTAACCGCGATTGAGGTCGGCGCCCTCACGACAGCTCCCATTCAGTGGTCTTTATGCAATAAGCTTCTTGACTAATGCATCAATCTCGGCAATAACCCCCTCTTCTACAAGTAGATCTCGTACCTGACTGCGCATAGCCTTAAAGTCGAGCTGTGTTGGCAAGTCGTGAGCTTCAACTACACGCTCTGCCCTTTCCGCAAGCGAAACCAACTTTTCGTGCTCATCGTCTCCGGGATCGTACAACGGGATGGTGAGTCGGAAGGGGAGTCGTGCGAAATCCCGGAAACTATTCTCTCCGTGAGATTGCAACGGCTGAACAGCTAAGGTTACCGTTGTTGAATTAAGTATTGCAGTTAGAAACCTAGCTTCTTCAATGCTCGAGACTGCACACCAATAGAGTTGCTGCGCAATGACCGCGCGAGAATCTCTCACTACCGCTGAAGCGAGAAACTTTCCACTCTTGTTATAGACTACACGAAGTTCTGCTGCCGGAAGCTGTTTCGATAGTGCCCGATGATGGTCGAGCCGAGACCTGAACCCTAGTCTGTCGTTGGACCTGTACTCGTTCCAGAGGCCTTCCGCATGGTGCCACCAGTCCTGCAACCCCGGATACGGGAATAGATCCTCTTCTCGTCCGCGGAGCAACCGAGTCCCGTCCCACGGAACGATAGCCAACTCCGGGGCAAGGACTTTAAACGGAACCAACGATTCTCCGAGATAGACGGGACGTAAAAACTCATTCTCAATCACCTCGTGCATGTCTTCAATATCGGCCCAGGGAGGGTGCTCATTGGCAGTCCGCCGACTTTGCACCGCTGTACGCCCAACTCCAGCACTAAGAAAACCGATGTCCTCTAGCTCAACCGTGAATACGAACTGAGGTACGAAAGTGGCGCCCTGAAAGACTCGGGACCTATAGGGTGATCCACTGGCAACCAAGATCGGCGGTAGTTCAGCGATTGTTCGGGTGATATGTTCCCTAGCCTCACTCTTTAAGGCCGTAGTGGTTGAGAACCTTCCGGACCATACTTCAGGTACTTCGCTCAGCGGCTTAGCGCTCTCCCCGACCGATGCCCGTTTACCATGGACGACGCTCACGTGCTGAGAGAAAAACTTAGGTTTGATCTTATACAAGTCCCATGGCCGTTTGAATCGGACCCACACAGGCTCAATTTTTCCGCCGTACACTCCCGTACGAAAGCCTTTGTAGTTATCGAGTTTCAGGACCGCCCCTGGCATCACAAATCCGAATCTGCCTCCAGGCTTCAGGTATTGCTCTATGCAGCGTGCAACGAATAGCGCTGATAGATCCTGCGTTGGAGCGAACTTGATTCCTTCGCGGAGCCATCTTTCCTTCACCATGTCACGGAACGCTGCTTGTTGGCGTTCGGTCATGTGACGATATGAAAGCCATGGCGGGTTGCCGACCAACACATCAAGGCGGTTCGCGGGCTGGGCGAGCCAGGAGGGTCGCGCCAGGTTCCGCACGTAGTAGCCCCAAATATGGTCTTTCTCGTTATCATGAAGGTCACACATATTCTTGAAGGTACGTTGAATTATTGCTTGATCTTCTTTCGCAATCGAAAACTTTGCAAACGTGGAGGTTAGTTTCGGTCGCGGATCTCCACGATCGCGGGATGAAGCCTTGACCGCCAAGTCAGTTACAAGTTGATCGAAGTGCTCTGTGTCAGCTACCACTCGATCAGGAAATTTGAGGTAGTCGTCGAACTCTGATCCAGTTATCTTGCCGGGATCATTTATAAACATCTCATAGTCATCGCCTGTCGGAATGCTCAAGCCCTCATATGACCAAAGCGCTTGGTTCCTGCCCCACTTCAGTGAGTCCCCAAGAAAGACTGGGACCGCGAACGGCGGATGTCGGTTGGAACTGAGGCGTTTCTTTCCAATGGCAAGCAGGTATGTAACGCGTGCCAGGGTTACGGCTACTGGATGAACGTCGACACCGAAGACATGTCTGACGACGCCACGGATCGCTTCGATATCAGAATATTCTTCCTTATCCGCCGCGTCCAAGTACCGACGAACTGCATAGAAAAGGAAAGTTCCACTCCCGCAACTTGCGTCAAGTACTCGTTGCTTCAATGGGTCCGATATGGACTCTGCGACTATCTCCTCCGCCAGCCAATCTGGAGTATAGTGCTCACCCAGTTGCTTTCGCGTCTTAGCGGGTATTATGGATTCATACAACAATTTAAGCACATCATGCTGGACTTCGCGCCAGTCAAATCGCATCAGGCGCCGGGCTAGAGACTCGATGAATGCCGAACCGCCTGCGACATCGACTATCCAGTCGAAGAAGTCAGCCTCAACGACTCCAGTAATCTGTGCCCTATAAAACGTTGCGCCGGACATTAGACTGCCAGCATCGATATCTTGGCTCTCTGGATATCGGTTAATCACAGCATGCCCGATAATTTTTGCCATCGCCACCAAGAGCGTGTGGTTGACAAAGAGAGTGTCTTCGTCAGTGAAGTTAGTGCCAGAGGCGGTCGTGAGGAGGCGCGCCCACATATACCTTCTTACTCGGACATTGGGCAAGTTGCGATGCGCACTATAGAGTGAGCGTAGCTCTGCCTCATCGAGAAGGTGGCCGGGGCTATCGACGCCCAGCCTGGCGACAATCTCCCTAGGAGTGGGTTCAATCCTGATGCCGGTAGCAAGTATGGACTCAAGCCACGTTAGCAAGCGGTAAACACTGGCTTCGGACGAAGCGCATGTTATGGAAGCCACACAAACGAGGTTGTCATCAACTACGAGATACGCATGCCACTCTGTGCCATCAGTTGCTATGCCGACGTACCGCTCGCTTGTTTGCAATGTACGCTTCTTTAGATAGAAGAAGAGTCTATTTCTGACGGTGCTAAAAGTACTCGGCGACCGAAGGTCGCGACTTACTTCTATGGCTGTATGGGCGGGCTCAACATCGAGACGCGCATGCATCGAGTCTCGATCTATGGAGTCAGCGCACAGATCAATGGGGGTAACTCCTATGCCTCCTATCAGGAGGAACTGTTGAACATCAGCGTAAATCATCGGGACGTCGCGCTTCTCAGACCGGTCGACGAGTCGGCCTAGTACTTCTCGCCGCAATTTGTTAATCGTCGTCTGGGACGGTGCCTCTAGCTGCGATGGCAGAACACTTAGTGGTTCTAGTGGGAGAGTCTTCTTATGCAGCCGGGACGTGAGGACCCGTGTCAGCTCTATAGTGCCGTTCGTCGTATAGCCGCTAATAGTATAGACAGTTGCGGAGTTGGGTTGCATCCAAATTGGTATGTCGGAAACTAGGCAACCGGGAAGAACAACAGGCAGATATCGGTGTATAGCTGTTCGAGGATTTCCGTACAGGTCGTTCCTTATTAGGGCCGTCTCCCATTGAACACCTCGTCCTTCGTCGGATCGGGCGCGGCCCTCTGCGCGACGTTTGTATTCTGGTGACGCGATGACTAGCACATAGTCCGCTGCCAGAAATTGATCTAGCATCCACAGTGGCCAGTCTTGGCGCTCCGCAGCTGCTGGGAGATCTATCCGAGCGTCGATGCCTTGCTTGCGGAGGGCATTACAGAGGCTCTGCACTTTGTGCTCATGCTCAAGGTTGTCGTGGGCGTACGATATAAAGACTCTGACGTTCGCGTGGACGCGAGTCGCGGAGAACACTTTCTGACGGCCCCCTGACTGCTGCTGATCTTGCTACGCACTGGTCCTCAATTCCAGCAACGGATAAAAAAGCGGTTCTGTCAAGAGGCCAGCCTTGTGACGATGCGCCTGGTGCCTCGCGGGAAGTCGAACGGCTTGCTGCCCACGCTTCGCGACGACTATCCGGCCCTGCGGGCAGCGACTGCTCTCTTGGCGAGGCGAAGCATGTAGGCACGTTTGGCGTGCTCGGCGCGACGCCGACGCTCGTCGGTGGACAGTGTGCCGTCAGGATCGACCTCTCGTTCGAAGCGTTGCAGGAACTTCTCTCGCGCTGGCCGGGTGCGGGCACTGCGGTCGATGGTGCGACTCCATGAGATCTCTGCTGCTATGCGTCGGTTGATGTCCTTGCCCGCGACGGCGCGCACCTCCCCTCGGCGCTACGCTCCGCGCTCGTCTCAGCGTTTGTCTCATGGTCCGCGTACGAGCGTTTACGTGCAGACGCGCGTGCGAGACGTGAGACGAGACAAGCAGTGAAACGATCACTCATAGTGACGCTCATCAGAGGTCCGCGCGCGCCAGCGTCCGCGCCTGACCTGAACTGCACGCCCGGCTTGAGCATGCTCGCGAAGGTGCCGGTACAGCGTTGGGCGGCTCATACCGGTGAGAGTGAGCAAGACCCCGACTTCGGTGCCTTCCTCTGGAGCCATGCATAGCGCGAACCACAGCGCTTCCTCGGCCGTCGCCGTCTCCCGAGACGAGTCCACGCGCCCTGGTCGGCTCACATCGGACAGGCCATCGTGTGCATGCTCATAAGCGTTACCGGCAGACTGGGCTACCGCACCCATGGCACGCTGCGATACCTCGTCAAGTTGCGGACGGCTGTTGGCGTACTGCGCGGCGGTTTCCGTGACTGTCTCGTCGGTAACGAGGTAGGCACGTGCGCGCTTAGGGGTGCCGTGCTCGGGAGCGGAGACAAGGAATTTCCCTGGAGCGTTGAGGGTATGAGCGTGCCACCCAGCGTTGAGCATTCCTTGCCCTAGCACGAGGTCGACGTCTTTGCGCTCGCGGACACGGAAGCACATCCGCGTGTCCATCTGGGAACGAACCGCTCCCTGACCCATAGCCTTTTGCGTTGGCCGCTGAGTTGCGGCAACCATGGTCACGGCAACCGCTCGGCCAAGCCGGGCGATCGAGTCCGCCTCCTGGATAGCGTCGGGTGCTTCGTCCACCAGCTCGGTGTATTCGTCAATGACGATTACCAGCGCTGGCATTTCTCGCGAAGGCACCCATACGCGCTGGCCCTGGCCGGCGAGCAACTCGGCACGAGCTTGCAGGATTGCTACCGCGTCACAGAGCAGCGCCGTAGCTTGCTCGGGGGTTGTGGCGAGTCGACCGATACACGATTGCCAGGGCTTCAGCTCCATGCCCTGCTTAAGATCGATCGCCCAGATCACTACATCGGGACATGCAACCAGGTTGCCGAGCAGGACATTGAGCCATCCGCTCTTGCCTGATCCCGTGGTGCCGCCCGCCAGGCCGTGCCTGCGCAGGAACAGCACGCGGCATGGACTGGCATCCTCGAACGGCCCGAGGTCGATGGCTTCCGCGATCGATGCCACCGATGGGCCAGGCCACGGGATGGCGTCCGCGTGCGGGTCCATATCCAGTACGCGAAGCTCACACCGGTTGGCCAGATCATCGGGGGTCGGATAGACGCGCAACGCGCCCCTGAAAATGCCAAGCCCTGATTCGAGGGCGGGGATCCTGGCCGTTACGTCGGCGATGGTCTGGCCACGAGCAAGGCGCACTCGTGCACGCCATCCCCACACGTCCACTACGGCGGACATGACCTGTGAGCCAGTCAGCCCTACGGCCCTGGCGATGTCGGGCCAGGCTTCGAGTTTGCGCTCCACGCGGACTCGGGCACGCCGTCGCCGGTGCGCCCACCAGGGCACCGATAGGACTACTCCCCCAATGACCAGGGCTTGAGGCAGTGGTGAGGCGAACGGCCCGGCCGCAGTCGCGACGGCCAGCCAGCCGCCGGCCGCCAGTGCGCCCGTGGCCGCGTAGAAGCGTTCGGTTAGCGAGGGGAGACCAACCCGTGCTCCCAGCGCGGCCAACGCCCATGAGGCCATGACAGCGACGCTCAGGAAGTATTCCCACCATCGCGGGTGCGCAGTGTGCAGCCACCACCCTGCTGCGAGAAGCACGACAGCCACGAAGAGCGGAGCCAACTCGGATCTGTAGCGCCAGGCGAAGCGCAGCAACACCACCCCGGCGGTTTCGGGGGGTTGATCGCCACTGTTGATGACCATCATCGGCTGCATGCCGGCGCGGCGGACATGCCTCGCCTGACGGCGCATTCTGCGGTAGCTGCTCATGCGCGCCTCGCCGAGTCCGGGGGGAGCGAGGCTTGCGCATGCACTTCGTCGCGCAGGTAAAGGAGTGGGTCAGCTTCGCCGTCATGGTGAGCGGCTAGGGTGGCTCGGGCCGCAGCGTGCAGGTTCGCTTGGTCGAGCCGTGTCGTGTAAAGCTCAGTAGAGAGCCGGGAGACTTCCGCCACGAGCAGCGGAACATCGTTGAGTGCATCTAGCAGGAATCGCCAGGTATCGGCAAGCGCGGGCATGGCGTCCGCGAATCCGGCAACGATGTGACGGGCAGCGTCGTTTGTCGTAGTGACCCCTTGAAGGTTGATGTTCGTATGGTGGGGAGCGTCAGGCATTAGGCATCACCTCCTCGTATCGGCATCGGGTCAGGGCTTTGTGAACCACTGGACGATGCCGGTGATGATGTTGTTGATTTCGGGGGCGGCGGTCGTCGCCGCGAGAAGGAATCCGAACACAAGGCAGACCAGCGCTTGCCAGACCCGAAGGCCCATGTACCGCCAGGCGATGTAGACGACAGCGCCAACGATCAGCACCAGAGGAATCGATACGGTCATCTTTCGTCACCTCTCCGTTCCGGACATTGAGCGGTAGGCCGAGTTGGTGCGCCAGGCCTTGCGTCTGTACCACCTGAACCGTGCGCGGCACTTCGGGCACCGGAGCTTTGTCGGATCGCACGGTGCGCCACAGTGGCAGTAACCCGGAATCCGATAGATGGGGAATTTGCGAACCTTCATTTGCTCTCCCGCTGGTTGCGGGCACTGATGCCCAGGATTCTGCGGGTAGCGATCTGCATGCGACTGGGGGGCCGACCGACTACTTTCCCGAAAGGGTTGCCTTTGTGACTGTCAATGACGACCACCGTCAAGAGGATCGCGACAGCAACGCCAGCCAGAAGCACGAGGGCGATGCCTATTGCGGCGATCGCCGCGGCCATCTCTTACGCCTCCTCGTTTTGCGAACTGGCTTGGGACTTGCGAGCCCGCAACGGAATTGCGACGGCTCGGTAGTGCAGTGGGCCAAAGGAACGAGATGTCGTGTAATGGCCGCCGCTTGCTGTTTCGTCACTGACCGCTGCGCCGATGAGTGCCGCGATAGCGGCCACCTCGCTTTGCGCTTCCGCGTCCGAACTATCTGGCGGGAAGACCAGAACGTCCGTCCAACGTGGCGCTGGAATGTCCGGATGCTCTTCCAGGAATCCGGCCAGAGCGCGTAATCCAGCAATAAGAGAGCCGCGCTCATCTGCATTGGCGTAACTCATTTTGAAACCACTCCACTTCTACGTTCTGTTGGGGGAAGCTTGCGCCAGTGACATTAGGCGTGAAGGGAAGTGGCACCAATGACGCGGTGAGATATCTCAAAAACCTATAGGAGATATCTCACCGTGTAATTGACATCAGATACTTCAATCGCTATGCGCATCACATCTAGATCGACTGGGCGGCGCCCAAGACTCGAGTGCTTGTGATTGACTAGGGGCAACATCTCAGTTGCGGGCGAGCAACCAAGGGAACGGGAAGCGCGCCATGGCTGTAGGAATGCCCGGCTCAGCCCGGGGCACCAGATCTGCGCACGTCAAAGCACGCTCAGCTCGTCCAGTCTGCGCTGGGCGCCAGCCAACCAACGATCAACGGTTACCGCTAGATCGGCCTAACCAGACGGTTCGTCCGGCGCGACGAACCATCCTCCCGCGACTCCCCGATGCGGGCTGAATCCGTGGGGCAGGAGCTAGACGAGGGGCGCGCTCAAGGTCTGCTCGAAGAGGCGTGCCGCATTGCTGGGCTGGATGCCGATGATGCGCGCGTGATGCGCATCGGCTCTAACGCTGTCTACCACCTGACGGCACCGGTAGTCGTACGGATCTCACGTCATGACGCTGATCTTGACCAGGCGAGTCGAACAGTGGCGGTCGCAAGGTGGCTGGAGCAGGTTGATTATCCCGCTGTGCGTGCAATAGGTATTGACCAACCTATCGAGATCGACGGGCACGCAGTTACCTTCTGGAAGTCAGTATCAGAGGATGGCGAACAGTACGCGACCATCCGCGAGGTGGCACAGGTTCTGGCTGAGCTACATCGACTCAATGCCCCACCGGAATTGCACCTACCCGCCCTTGAGCCCTTTGGTGATGCTGCCAGGCGAATAGCGACGAACAACTGGCTAGATGGTGATGATCGTACTTTCCTCACCGAACAGCTAACCGCGCTACGGAGTCAGTATGCAGCTCTCGAGTTCGCACTACCAAGGGGAGTCATTCATGGTGACGCGAACGTTGGTAACGTACTGCACGATCGTCAAGGCAGACCCGTCGTCATAGATCTCGACGGCTTCGCGATCGGCCCCAGAGAGTGGGACCTTGCGCTAACGGCAATCTTCTATCATAGCTTCGGCTGGCACACGAGCGAAGAGTACAAGACATTCGTTCATATATACGGCTTCGATATCATGCAATGGCCGGGGTATCCAGTCATGCGTGCCATCCGCGAGTTCCTTATGGTTACCTGGATCATTCAGGGAGCGGCAAAGAGCCAGCGAGTCGCAGCCGAGGCAAGCAAGCGCATTACGGCACTCCGGACAGGCACGAGCCGCCAAGACTGGGAACCCTACTAGTGTAGATGAGCTAACCAAGCGTTATTCGGGTTTTCTTGGTCACGTCATATGTAGCAGAGTATCTGAGTGCGATCGCTGCAACAAACTGATCGAGGACATAAATCAGAACAGAATTAACCAATTCAACGCATTGCTCGATTGGCTCCAGCCTCAGTTGCGTAAAATTCGATCTTACACGAGAGAACCTGTGAATTTCCGATGTACGTAGTTGATCCAACTTGCTGACAAGCGGTTCAAAGGTTGCCAGTGAGGTCCACGGAGGCTGCTCGGAGACCCAGGCAAAGAACTTCTTCTGCTTCGACTTATACGACACTCCGTCCTCATCTACAGTCTGAACCCCTTGGATCTCCTTGCCAGTGACATACCAGTAAACCAGGTTCATTATGGATTCCCATATAGCACGAGACTTCACGATGAGCGTTACTTCCTCACTTAGTTGGACGGCGAAGCCATGCAGCGTATCGCCCGGGCTATCGCGGTTGAGTCCCCACATTTCTTTCGCGCGAGCGTAGGTCGGGACATCTACTTCTGCAAGCATGTAGAGCTTGAGCTTTAGATCGAGAAAGTGATCGATAAAACGCCGCAGCCGCTTACCCACGAGTTGCCCATTGATAAGGCAAAGCTCAGCGAATGCCTCGATGTTCCACGATTCCAATTTCTCTCGGCTTACGCGATGTTTCCGCAACTGGCCACCATCGTCAAAGGCAGCGAGCAGAAGGCTCTCGAAGTCTCTAATTCGCTTGAAGAGCGCTGCCAACGTTCCTATCTTACCGTGCATTTGAACATCTAGCCATGCCAAGATTTCAAGCCAATCAATCGAGAACGTCGCATCAGGATCGGCCGGGCAGATAAACTCCTCTGCGAATTTCTGATGCAATCTCGATGGGAAATCCTGGCTGGAATCGTCCGTAGAAGGCGGCTCATCAGAACCTGCCTCGGCAAGTCGTAGGCAATCTGTCAACAATACGACCGCCAACGGCTCGGCATCTCCAACGCTACCTCCCCACTTGAAAGGCCTAGATGCGTATGTATCCGGAATAGCGATTTCACCAATCGCGCTATATTCTCCTGCCGAGAATACAAGCAGGCCGGTTATCTTCCTGACCGGTGGGCCTCCGGTCGCTTCGCACACATAGGTCATAGTCATGTTGTCGAGTCCTGCCGTCCGCACTTGTTATGTAGACATCTACCATTAATGTTCTTTACCAGCACCTTTGCTCGGTCCCGAGGCGATACGCCACAGCCTCGAAGGCGCAGCCTGCTCAATGAACTCAGCCGCTAGACGGCTGTTGCCCACCATAGTAAGACGCTGACGGAACTCACGGAGATAGCTGATACAGCGAGCTGATCTTATCTGCTCGCCTGCCGTCAGCGCCATGAGTGCCACGCCGCATGCTTGCTCAAGGTCTCCGGCTGCTAAGTGCGCATCGGCCAGTATCATCGTGACGAAGAAGTCGCTACGCAAGAGCGTCGTTCCGTCCACGGCAACGAGACTACGGCTGGCGTACTGAGCGGCATCGGTGGGCCGACCGAGATCTCGGAAGCAGTGGCCAAACTCGGCGGACAACTCCGATTCGTCAAAGTATTTGATCCAATGAGGATCGTCCTCCGGATTGCGACGCTCAAACTCTAGCACCGCTTCGGCAAGCGCTCTATCACATCCTTTCGCGTCGCCCACCCGTGCGAGAGCACGTGCCTCCATCGCGTGAAAGTGCGATGTGAGAGTAGCGGTTGCGACTTCGCGAGTACCTGTAGCCGCGGCCCGCGCCAGGTTGGCCGCCTCAGCAAAACGACCCGTGTATGTGGCCTGGCGGCTCATTGCGTCTAGGACACTCGCACCAAGCAGCCGGTCATTTCCGGCACGCGCTAGGGATAGCGCCTGGATGAAGTATCGCTGCGCAAGCCCGCTGCCGGGCATGCTGTCATAGCTCATCCACGCGGCAAGCAGCGTCGCCTCGGCCGTTGCCGAGAACAGTGCCCGGCCGACCGCGTCGGTGTACCGGCCATGCAACAGGCGTTCCGCGTCGGTGCTGAGGTACTGAATGAGAGCTTCGCGCGCATGGCCGCCACCGAACCGGTTGTCGAGCTGCGCAAACATGTCCACTGTGGCGCGAAACCGGTCGACGTCCGCCAGGCCGATGCGGACCCCACGCGCTATCTCGCTCTCCGACTCGCGGCCAGCGTCAACTAACCAGCGCAGCGAGGCGTCTTTCCACGCATCTGGATCAAGCTGGCCACCCAGCGTTGCCTTGTCGCTGAGATCGGAGCGCCAGAGTAAGGCGAGGTTGCCGGCGGCTTCCGTAGGCGAATCTAGGTAAAGCAAGTCAACGTCGTGGCCCGGTTCGTTGGGCAGCTGCCCACCAATGCGAGGCAACCGCTCGGAAGTCAGTCCCAGTGCCTCCCGAGCGACTGACGGCATGCCCACGCCATCAGCGAAGTCCCGGAAGGTCGTTGCGGCTTTCGGCTCTCGCTTCCCTGTCCTGTATTCGCTCAGCCTGCCCTGCGAGATGCCGGTAAGGGCAGCTATCCGGCCCTGAGTCACGCCATGCGTGCCGAGCACCGTGATGATCGCGCCAAGGTCATGCCGACGGCAGGCATCGATCACATCGGGACGCACACAGACTCGGCTCACGATCTCGTGCACGTCAGAAGGGATACCTAGGACCATGGCGCGCTTCCCGTTCCCTTGGCTGCTCGCCGTGTCCCAGCAATTCAATCACAACACGTGATAAACCGGTCACGCTCACTGAAACGGGGCGCGAAAGGCGTGCGCCGCTCGTCCAGCTCCCTACCGTGGTGGAGACTCGCTGACGAAGGTGCCCCAGCCCTGCACGGTGTGAAGCCAACCCTCGTCCACGAGAAGCTTGATCGCCCGGGCCACGGTTGACTTGCCGACGCCGTACTCAGCCGCTAGCGAGTTGACTCCGGGCAGCGCTTCGCCTGGCAACCACTCTCCCCCGAGGAGTCGTCGCCGCAGTGCGTCAGCCACACGCAGGTATGGCGGTTGCGGAGTCCGTGGCACAGATTGATCATCTGCATTCGTGCCCCTGTGTGTCCGAGGTCATTCCGAGCACTTCTAGCATGTCTAACTTTCCGAGCTTTCCTAAGTGTTCTATGCTGACCGGACAGGACTCCACAGGAGAGTCAGAGGCTCCCCCGGCAGGGTCGGCAGTGCCATGGAGGAGTGGCGCTCGTTCCCACGGCCCTGCTGGGGGGTTCTTTAGGGGGATGACCGCGTGCCCGACACCGAAGCGCCTGGAAGCGACCAACGCGAGCTGACACCTGAGGATGTCGGCCGCGAGTTCCCGACCTGGCGTTGCTACGCACCCGGCGTCAACGGATTCGTGTACGCCAACCTTCCCGGCAGCTTCCCCCTCGTCGTCGTGCGCGGAAAGAGCCCTGCGGACCTGCGCAGCAAGATTCGGCGCTGGATTGGTGACTGAATGAACGATGAGACCAAGGCCAACCTGGCCGCCTCACTCACTAGTGCCATGACAGATCTGGGCCAGGTTGCCAGGCAACTGCCCGACCTGATCACGGACAAAGAGATCGAGCAACACGCGGAGATCCTTGATCACATCGCGGACAGCGCACGCGGGGGCGCAGCCATCCTGCGAGCAGCACTCGACGCTGACCGCCGCTTACGCCCGCCTCTCCCACGGCGCGTACGTAATGCGGACAACCGGCCCCGGATTCCGCACGCCCGAAGCGGCGATGCGTCGTGACCGAGGAAGTGCGCGCGGACCTTGAGTTACTCCGCCGCGAGTGGGGCCACGGGTACGTGATCTGGTTCCAGGCGGGCCAGTACTGCGCAGCTCGGCGTGACAACGCAGCGATCTGTCGTCGCAAGAACGCGGATGACCTTCGCAGAGAGATCGACGCGGACCACCAAGTGTGCCCCGTGCTTGTTTGAGCCGGCGCCAAGCACGAAGAGCCCGGCCGACGCACGAACGTCGGCCGGGCTCTTCGCTGGTTCGTGTGCCACCGAGCTGGCGCGCCAGCCGTTGTCCGAGCGATCCCGCACGGGTCTTGAATGCGCGTGACTTGAGTCACATTCTCTTGATCGTTCAGAAGGCCATTTTAGAGCGTCTAATTGTGCGCACAGCGGTCAACCGCAACGTGGCTTTCGCAGGTCAGCACAGCGATTCGAACGAAATACTTACCATGGAGACGCTCTGCCGACTGAGCTAAGGGGGCAAGTCTTCAATTATCTGACCTGGGGGTTTTCCCGTTCAGGCGGCCACCCCGGATCGTGCACAGCGGTCATACAGCGCCCTGACCGTATGACTTGTCGGTCACCAGCCCCAGGCCCTGGAGAGCCTACCGCACTTCTGGATTTCTGGTGTCTCCGCCTCCAGGCGCCCAGGCGCCCAACCTGTCGCCCTCGGGATGGCGGGTGCCATCGTGACCACTGCGTCGGATGCGGGATGGCCGACCGCGGCCTGGTAACGCCTGGTGACACAGCCACACTCACGGTCCCTCCGCAAGCAGGCCAGGCTGACGGGTTAGGAGCGTCGGCCGCAACGAGGTGGCATGATCACGAACTCGACGTAGCACCAGGGTTGGATGCTCGGTGCCGACCCAGACCGGCCTCCGCCGGGGTACCGGCCCAGACCAGCCTCGGCCTCGGTGCCGACCCAGACCGGCCTCCGCCGGGGTACCGGCCCAGACCAGCCTCGGCCGGGGCACCGGCCCAGAACGGCTTCAAGGTGCTGGGTGTCTCGATCACCCTCACCCTCAGTAGCGGCCAAGGTGTCAGGCACCTTCGCACTGGCACCGACTGCTGGCAAGTTCATGGCAGCATCCCCCTGGCCGGGGCCGGCCTTACGCTAGGCGTGATCTCGCGCATCAGTGAGCCGACGCCTGCCACCCACGACATCGTCTCTGCGGTCACGGTCGCGCTGCTCCTCGCGGCCCTGGTCTGCGCGCTGATCGGGACTGGAACCGCCATACGGCACCAGCGCGCAACCCAACCATGACCCAGGCATGGTGACAGCTCTTTGGCTGTCAGTTCAGGCCGTACGCACCATCCGGGCTATGCCCAGCGACAGCGCACCGTTCGCCGTGGCCTAACGATCCCGCACGGCTGGCTCCCGCCCCACTCACCGGACGGGACGCGCGGAGGGTGCCGAGCCTCAACCTTCGGCACCCTCCGCGTGTTCTGGACCACTCAGATCCTGGCCTGGACGATCTCGAACATGTTCCCGTCCGGGTCCTTGAACTCGAACATAGCCGGGACACCCGGCCACCGAAGTAGGTCCCCGACCTCGATGCCCCGTTGCCGCATGGCGGTGTACTCGGTTTCGGCGTCCGGAACCAGGAACCGGATACCGGTGTCGGCCCCAGTGTCAGGCTTCGCGATCAACGCGACCGAGGTGGATGCGCCCGGGGCCGCGACTGTGACCCAGCGGAAGCTCTCCCCCATCCGCACGTCGAGCCGCTTCTCGAAGCCGAGCCTGCCGACGAAGAACTCCACCGCCTTGTCCTGGTCGCTGACCGGGATTCCCACGGTGCCGATGTCGGTGATGGTGGTCTGGGACATGGCGATCTCCTCGCGCCGCTGGATGAAGTGGATAAATGTGAATGGTTACCGCTGCTGCTGATACATGAGCGACCCGGGAGTGGTTAGCGTCTGCCCGGTTTCGAGCCATGTCTTCAGGCCGGAAAGGATCATCGGCCACCCGCCGTAGAGCTCGGCCGGTGCGTCAGGCGGCAGCTGATCGTGGATCACCGTCAGGCGGCAGGAGTCGCCGACCGGCTCGATCTCCCACGTCACCCGGGAGGTGCCAGCCCTCTCGGCGTCGGGCCCCCAAAGAGCGCGCATCGTCTGCACCAGCCGGCTCGGCCGTTCGACAACCAGGTTCTCCCCTTCGACCAGCGGTCGTTCCGCTGCCGGATGATCCAGCCGGTAGGACGAACCTACGATCCAGTCCGACTCGATCGACGCGCCGAACTGGTACTTCGCCCGGATCGCGGGATCGGTGATTGCCGCCCACAGCCGCTCGGGCGTGGTGTGGATGTAGATCTCGAAGACCTTCTCCATCTGCTCCTCCAGCTCGTGCTTTAGGCCGACGAGCCCGACCGCCCACGGCTCGGTGTACTTGCTGACCCACCGGTCGTGGACCTGGCGGATCGGGACCGGGTTGAGGTAATGCAGCTTCTCCCGGCCCCGCCGCCTGCTCACGATCAGCCCGGCGCCCTCCAGGATGTTCAGGTGCTTCGCCACGGCGATGCGCGTCATGTCATGCCGCGCCGAGAGGGACACGAGCGTCTGACCATCGCGGGCGAACAGCTCATCAAGGAGCGCCCGTCGGGTCGGGTCGGCCAGTGCCCTGAACACAAGATCCACACCCTCACAATAGGAAACCATTTGGTTCCCTGTCAAGCCGGCACCTCGGCACCACGCGCCCCCCAGATGCTCACCGCCCCCTTTCCTCCACGTGATAACTGCTGACCCAGGATTCACCGGTATGTGATCCACAACTGGCCTCCGACATGGGACCATCACCAAGTGGATGTACAGGCGGGGCCCGCACGCTCGCCGCGGAACCGTTGGCCGACACCGAGACGAGGCGGCTTGACAGCGAAGAACGGGGTCTTAGCGGCCACCGGCTGGCCGGCTCGTGCTACGCACCTCCCGCGTTGCTAAACACCGTGCCCGCCCGGCAGCCAGCCACCGTTGCCACCAGCCAGACCCCTGCTCCACGCCGCAGTACGTCGGCCGCCGAACGCATCCGCAACATATTCCGAGACGAAACGTGAGGAGAGGCTCGATGTCATTGGCGCACCGATCTGCTGTACTGGCCGGCGGGGCCTCGTGCGCGGCTGTGCTGGCCGGACTGGTGATTGCCGGTACGCCGATGGCGTCTGCGCAGTCGCTGGCCGGGGCCAGGACCGCGGCGGCGTCCGCGTCAACACCACCGCCAATTGTTCCGCGCCCGCCGCTCGGGAAGCCGAAACCATCCGGGCAGAAGGCGGATCTCGCCCCGGCCACCGGCACCGCCGCCGGCACCGGCACGACGTCACCCTGGACCCCGCTGAAGAACCCGCCGCCGTTCGGGACGCCCGGCACGATGCTCCTAGAGAGCAACGGCACCGTCCTCGTGCACGACGAACCGGACAACAACACCACCGGCGGCACGAACGCGTGGTGGAAGCTCACCCCGGATTCGCACGGCAGCTACATCAATGGGACGTGGAGCCAGATCGCGTCGATGCCGGCCGCTTACACGCCGCTGTATTTCGCGTCGGCGATCCTGCCCGACGGGCGCATGATCGTCGAGGGCGGCGAGTACATCGGGGAAAACGCGGTGTGGTCCAACCGGGGCGAGATCTACAACCCGGTGACCAACAGCTGGGCTTCGGTCGCACCGCCCCCGGGCTGGACGAACATCGGGGACGCGGCCAGCGATGTGCTGCCCAACGGCACGTTCATGCTCCAGCAGCCGTGCCAGACCTGCGTCAGCAATCCCGATCTCACCGTCGATGACGCGCTGCTCAATGCGAAGACGCTGACGTGGCGGGTGATCCCGGGCACGGGCAAGAACGATCCGAACGACGAAGAGGGCTGGACCCTGGAGCCGAACGGCCAGTTGCTGACCGTCGACACCTGGATACCGGCGGCGACCCAGCTCTTCAACCCACGCACCGAGATCTGGTCGTTCGCGGGAAACACGGCCACCAACGGCAACCCGGTCAACCCGTTCCCGGTCGTCGAGATCGGGCCGCAGGTCGAGATGCCGGGCGGCAACACGTTCGTGGTCGGGGCCGGCACGAGTACGCAAGAGCCGCCCACCGCATGCACCACGGACGCGTCGACGCAGACCGCGCTGTACAACTACAAGGCCGGGGCACCGGGCACGTGGACCGCGGGGCCGGAGATCCCGGCTATCGGCGGTCAGCAGTTCGGCAGTACCGACGGGCCTGGGTCGGTCCTGCCGGACGGGAACGTGCTGTTCGACGCGAGCGCGTGCCTGTACAACACGCCAACGCACTTCTTCATCTACAACGCGGGCCCGGGCACGGTGACCCAGATCCCGGACGTGCCCAACGCGCCGAACGACTCCTCGTACTACACCCGGATGCTGGCCCTGCCGAACGGGCAGGTGCTGTTCAACGACGGCAGCAACCAGATGGAGGTCTATACGGCCGGTGGGACGCCGAAGGCGTCATGGAAGCCTTCGATCACGTCCCTGAGTTCCACGGCGCTGGCCCCGGGCGGCACTTACTCCCTGTCCGGCCAGCAGCTCGCCGGGCTGGACCCGGGAGCCACCTACGGTGATGACGTCCAGGACAACACCAACTTCCCCCTGGTACGGATCACCAACACCGCTACCGGCGTGGTGACCTACGCCCGGACCAGCGGCTGGACCTCGGTTTCGGTCGCGCCCGGCACTAGTTCCTCGACCAGGTTCACCCTCCCGGCGGGTACGCCGGCGGGAGGGAGCACGCTGGTCGTGGTAGCCAACGGAATCGCCTCACCGCCTTCGACGGTGACCGTCTCCTGACGGCGAACGAGCGGTCGTTCCGCGCGAACGACGCAGCTGGCTGCCCAGGCCCGCCCCGGACCTCCGGGGCGGGCCTGCTGCCCGCTGGCTGGCCTTGATTCCACTCTGCCCAAGCTTGAATCCCACGCTGACCTCCGCTGCCGCCGGGATACTCAGCCAGGCTCCCCCACCGCGCGGAACGCGCCTAGTACGGCCGGCCAGGCCCGGGACAAGGGGTCGATCACGTCGAAATGACCGCCGCCGGGCAGCACATCCAGCTGCACCGAATCCCGCGCCGCCCGGGCCCGCTCCGCGAACTCGCGGCTCATCGCGAACGGCACCCGGTCGTCCGCCGTGCCGTGCACGATCCGCACCGGCACCCCGAGCGGCACCAGCCCGGCCGGATCAGCGGCCGCATACCGCTCCGGCCACCGGCCCGGCCCACCACCCATCAGATCCCCCGCCGCATCACCATCCAGCCCCAGCTGGTAGCACGCGGCCAGCTCACTGACCGGCGCCAGCGCTATCACCCCGGTCACGTCAGCACCATCAGACCCACCAGCCACATACCACGGGTTCCCCGGATCGAGCCGGTGCCGCCCCGCCGACCACAGCGCCAGATGCCCACCGGCCGAGTGCCCGGCCAGCACCAACCGCCACTTCGCAGCGGCGCCCGGCCACCCGTCACCAGTGTCCCCCACGGCCGAACGTACCAGCTCAGGCAGCATGTCAACCGCCGCCGCGACGTCGTCGAACGTGCCCGGCCACCCGCCGCCAGCCGACCCACCCGTCCGGCGGAACTCCGGGGTGCACACCACGAAACGTTCCGCCGCCAGCGCAGCACTCAGCGGCCCCAGATGCGCCCGGTCGAAGGCCGCCCGCCAGAACCCGCCATGCAGCAGCACGACCAGCACCGGCGCCTGGCCCACGTCGCGCGCTCTCCAGGCCCCGCCCCCCTCAGCCCCCCACCCAGGCGGCAGCCGCAGGTCCGCCACCTGCTGCGGTCCCGGCCCGTAGCGCAGCACCTGATCCGGCGGCGGGGCAGGCCGGGTCAGCACGTCGCGCGGATCAGCCGACATACCTATATTCCTGTCCGCAACTTCTACCTGGGAACCGGTTTGCCGTCCGGTGCGTCAGACGTAGGTGTTGAACGCCGGCAGCAGGGAATGGTGTTCGCGCACGGGCGGTGTGATCAGCTAAGACGACAGGCGAGGTTCCGACGGCGATGACCGTGGCTAACCGAGCGCAGCCATGAGATCAGCCCGACCTGCAACGACAGTGCTTGGCGCGGTGGCCAGCGCGGCCATCGTGTCGTCCGGCATGGCGGCCGGGCTGGTGGGCGCGGCCAGCCCGGCCCAGGCCGCGATCACTACGTCCGCCGCCCGTGACGCCGCCGCCCCCGACGCATGCGGACAGCCGCCGGCCGCGGCCGCCGCAGCGCGCGTACTGCCCGCCGGCCAGGCCGTAGTGAGCCTGGACGCCGCGTTCCAGCCGGCCGGCAAGCCCAAGGCCAAGCCCAAGGCCACCAGTTCCGCCACGGCCACCAGTTCCGCCACGGCGGCGAGCTCGGCCAAAGCGACCAGCAGCGCCAGCCCGTCCGCCCAGGCCAGCTCGACCAGCAGCGCCACCCCTACCGCCAGCGCGAGCGCCAAGGCCACTACGGCCAGCCCGTCGCCCAGCACCTCGACCAGCGACCCAGCCCCGTCCAGCACCAAGTCAGCCACCCCGAGCGCCAGCGCCACCCCCAGCAAGAGCTCGGACCCCACGCCGACTCCCTCCCCCACCACGAGCCGCTCCGGGTCGCCCACCCCGACCCCCACGCCGAGCCCGACATCGACCAAGGCGAAGGTCCAGCTCTGCCTCGAGGTGCAGCCGATCACCAGCAAGTCCAGCCTGCACCCGGGCGACAGCGCTAGTTATGCGGTGTGGGTCTGGCCGGCCGGCGGGGCGGCCAGCGCGGTCAGCGTGACGATCAGCGCCCAGGTGGGGGGCAAGTCGGCCACGCCCACGTTCACCGTCTGCCCGACGGCCAGCGGCCGCACCTGCACGGTGGGCGGGATCGCCAAGGGTTCCTCGGACGAACTGCAGGCCAAGGTGCCGGTGCCGTCCAGCGTGGCCGCGGGCAAGGAGGCCGTACTGTCGGCCACGGCCAAGTCCAGCGACGCAACCACCCCGGCGCCCGCGTCCGGCGCGGTCAGCGTCACGGCCAAGCCGGCCGCGAGCAGCTCGCCGTCGCCCACGCCCACGGCGTCCACCAGCACCACCATCCCCCCCTCGGGCGTGGGCGCCACGCTGCCGGCCGGGATCCTGCCCACGATCGCGGGCTACACCGGCCCGCAGACCACGCTCCCCGATCTGCCCAACCCGGAAAGCTCACCGGGCGGCCTCTTCCCCACCGTCTCGCCTGGCCCCAGTGCCAGCCCGAGCCCGTACTCCGCTACTTTGCCCAACGCCCGTGACGTCCGGGTCGCCGACGCCGCCGCGTCGTTCCCGTTCAGTACTCGACTGATGGGCGGTGAGATCGTCGGTCTGGCCGTGCTCGCGGCCGCCATCGCGATCGCCATCGTCCGGTTCTCGCTGCGCAGGCCGCGGCCGCAGCACGGCAAGGACCCCAGCTGACTACTTAGCGGTCCGCTCCACCATCGGCCGCATCGCGCGCATCTCGGCGGCCAGCCTGGTCGCGTTCATGGTCAGCGAAGCCACCACGCCGAACGTGTCGTTGTCCGCCCAGGTGCACAACGCGACGCTACCCGGCACGCTGGCCTGCGCGTTGATGCAGGCCGCGGAGCCGCCGAGCGGGCCAGGGCTGGTCACGGACGAGCCCTTGGACTGCTGGGTGAAGCTGGAAATGAAGCCGCTGGCCGAGACGCCGGACAGGTTCCCGCCGATGAACAGGATCATCTGCGGCGACGAGCCGGTGCTGTCCTCGTAGACGGCCGACACCACGTGGCTGGCCTGGCCCGCACTCTTGGCGATCACCTGGCGCTGCAACGCGGCCGCGTTGGCCTGCTTCTCCAGTTGCGGGCGCCGGACGTAGCCGCCGATCCGGTCCGGGGTGACCACGACGTGCGCCGGCCCGCGGCCGCCGAAAACGCCGAGCACATCCGCGGCCCCCACCGCGGCCAGGACCACCGCGAGGCCGGCCGCCATCACGATCATCCGGCGGGACCGGCGGCGCGCGGGCCGGCGGCCCGCGCGGCTGGACCCAGCGGGCCGGTCGGCCCGGTCGGCCGGCCGCCGCAACTCCGCGCCCGCCGGGCCGGGCGGCCGCCGCAGCTCCGTGCCGGCCTGGGGGACGGGGGGCTCGCCGGTGTCCAGTGCCGCCTGTGGCCCGGTGCCGCCCCGGTAACCGGGCGGGTCATCCACCGCCAGGTGTGACCCGGCGCGGGGCTGGAGCGTGCGGATGCCGCCCGGGGCCTGGTCCGGCCCGGCGCCCGGCCGCCCGCCAGCGACGCGGCCGGCGGCCGGTTTCATCTCCACTGTGGTCTTGTAGCGGAGCCGGGGACCGGTGCGGGCCGGCTCCGCGGGACCGGGCCCGGCAGGGCCGGCGTGGCTGCCCGTGCCGGCTGGCCTGGCTGGCCACGGCGCGGCGGCCCCATCGGGCGCGGGCGGCCGGTGCCGACGGCCGCGCAGGCCGCCCGGGCCCGGGCCGCCCGGCTGCGGTCCGCTGGATCCGGGCCACGGCCGGACCCCGTGCGGCCCGGTAACCGCGTCCAGGGGCGGAACCTCCGGCGCCCGGCCACGACGTGGCGATACGCCCCGGTCCGGCCCGGCCGACCCGTCCGGGGACGTGACTCCGCGATACGCGTCCGGTCCGGTTATCCGATCGTCGGGGTAGCGGCCGCGGTCTGGCCGGTCAGCCTGCTCCGCGTACCGGCCCGGCCCGGGCCGTCCCGGGCCGTCCTCCCGGCCCGGCCGGCCCGCCCGCTCCCGGTCCCAGGCCGGGTCCAGGCTCGAGCCACGCCCGGTATCCCGGCCCGGGCCGGCGCCTCGCCCAGGATCCCGGCCATTCGCCGTGCCCGGGCCGGCGCCACGCCCAGCATCCCGGTCCCGGCCATTCGCCGTGCCCGGGCCGGCGCCTCGCCCAGCATCCCGGTCCCGGCCGCTCGCCGGGTCCCGGCTGGCACCGCGCCGGTTATCCCGGTCCCGGCCCCGCGCCGGCCCGGGCTCGCCGTCGAGCGCGACATCCGGCTCGTCGGCCCGCTTGGCCCCGCGCCGGCCGAACAACCCGCGCCCCCGGCCCCGGCCCTCGCCGGGCGGTTCCGGGCCCGGTTCGGTGGCCCGGCCCGGCACAGGCCGCTCGCCGTCGTCGGGCAGCAGACCCGGGCCGCGGTACGGGGGTTCAGCCCGGCCCGGTGCCCGGTGGTCGGCATCCCGGCCGGCCGCGCGCCGGCTGGACCGGCCGCGCCCGGTGTGCCCGGGTTCTCCCGGCTCCCGCTCCACGGTGCCGGGAATGATCCGGCGCTGCCGTCCCGGCCCATCCGGGCCGGCTGAGTCCGGCCCGGCGGGATCGGCCAGCAGCGCGCGTCCCGACGGCACCGCCGTTCCGCTCCACCGCGGGGCGTCCCGGCCAGCCGGTTCGGCCGGAGCGGGCCGGTGTGGCGCGGCGGCCGCGCCTGGCGGGCCGGGCGGCCGGTAATCCCGCCCGGCCGGTTCGGGTGCCGTGGTGCCTGGCCGCCCAGCCGCCGGGCCCGCCGGGTAACCAAGCCCGGCCGGCCCGGGGGCCGCCGGCCCGCGCCGCGCCCCCTCCGGGTAACCCTGACCACCCGGGGCCGCCGGCCCGCGCCGCGACCCCTCCAGGTAAGCCTGGCCGCCCAGTGCGTAGGCCTCGGCATCCCGGCGGGCCGCCGGGCCGCCGGACTCCGGGGCCGGGTATCCCGTGCCGTTGGTTCCGGGACTGGCCGGCTGACCCCGCAAGTCCGGGCGGCCGGCCCCGGGCGCCGGGTAGCCGGTCCCGCTCGGTCCCGGTTCTGCCTGACCGGTCCCGGAGCCCGGGTACCCCCGGCCAGCACGATGGCCGCCATTCGGGCCGGCGGTTCGGCCCGGTGGGTCCGCGGATGGGCCGGGGCGAGCACCACGGCCCGGGCGTTCGGGATAAAGGTCTCGGGTTTCGCGGGGAGCGCCGGGCGGCTTGCGCCGGGTGCCCGCCCGGTGCGCGCGCTCCTCTTCGGGCGGCGCCCACGCGTATCCGCGGGCCAGGTCGTCCCGGGCCGGGCCGGCCGGCTGGCCGCTGTCCCCGGCCAGGGCGGCCGGGGACCGGCGGGCCTGGCGCGCCGCCATCCGGCTGCCCGGGCGCGGGCCCGCGGTCGGCGCGGCCAGGTACTGGTCGGCGGTGGGCTCCGGCGCGGCCAGCTCACCGGGAGAGGCGGGGTAAGCACGCGACCGCCGCGGGTATTGCGGCTCGCGCGAGCTTCCGTCGCTCATGGTCCCCCATCCTGGCGCTGGCGCGATCTTGTCAGACCGGGAAGTCACCCCATCATGGGGCATCGGGGCGGCGCCCACCACCGGATCCGGCGTGCTGCACCGATCAGCGCGGTTAGTTGTGCCCCGCCGGCGGGGCACAACTAACCGCAGCGATGCGTCCACCCGGGCACGCCACTCCCAGCGAAGGGAAGCCGGCCGGAATCCGCCGCCGCTGCCCCCTTGACGGGCCGCCCGTCCGCGCCGGACGATGTCAGTATCCTGACGACGGTATACAATGCTAGGAAGTGGCACGTGTATCACGAGCTCACGGTCTGGTCCCGCGGCATCATCATGGACAAGGAGGCTCGGGACGTCTCCTCGTGCATCGCGGCTGCCGCGCGCGCCCTCGGCTACTACGCCGACAATGTCAGCGACTACGTGGACGACCCGGACCGGACCAACTGCCTGGTCCGCCGGTACGCGCGGTTCGGTGACTCGCCCATCGTGGACCGCTTCGTATACGAGAACCCGCGTCCGGACTGGGTCGTGCTCGTCGAAGAGACGATCATCAAGGCGGTCAACTTCCTCCGCGGCACGCCGGACGGCACCGGTGTGCTGGTCGTCAATTCCGCCCGCGACCCCGAGTACCTGCTGAAGTTCCTGCCCGGCTCGATGCGGGCCAAGCTGGCCAAGTTCGTCGTGGTGGACGCGGTCGGGCTGGCCGAGCAGCGCGGCAGCAGCCCGTGGATGTTCGTCCGGGACCTGGGCGAGCTGGCCTGCGACCGGATGTCCACCGAAGGCGCCGAGGAACGGCTGGCCATCGGGATGGGCATCGCCGCGCCGCTGATCGGGGCCCTGGTCGCGGCCACCGGCGAGCTGCCGGCCGACGGTGTGGCCGAGCAGGTGGCCGACCGGGACGCGATGTTCCGCGGCGTGGACAAGCACCAGGTGATCGAGTTCGCGCCGCTCCGGGCAGCCACACCCTGACCTACTCAGTAACCACCCGCGCGCCGCAGCAACGCGAGGAGGCCCCATGTCCGTACGCGGCACCCGGATCCCGCCGCACCTGCAACTGCCGATCGCCGGCGTGACGCCGCCACCCACCGAAAAGGAGGGGCAGCGGCTGTTCCCGACCGGCAACTTCCGGTTCTTCCGGCCGGTTTACCGGGACAAGATGCCGCCGTGCAACAACGCCTGCCCGACCGGCGAGCAGATCCAGAAGTACCTGGACTACGTGAAGCACGAGCGGTACCTCGACGGCTACCTGACGATCATGGAAGACAACCCGATGCCGTCGGTGACCGGCCGGGTCTGCTACCACCCATGCGAGACCGCGTGCAACCGGGCCCAGCACGACGAGCCGATCGGCATCCGCAGCGTGGAGCGGTTCCTCGGCGACTACGGGCTGAACCTGCCGGAGAACCCGATCAAGGACACCCTGCCCGCACTGAACGGGACCACGATCGCGATCGTGGGCTCCGGCCCGGCCGGCCTGGCCGCCGCTTACCACCTGCGCCGCCGCGGCTACCCCAGTGTGATCTTCGAGGCGCTGGGCCAGCCGGGCGGCATGCTCCGGGGCGGCATCCCGCACTGGCACCTGCCCGAGGAGATCCTGGACGCCGAGATGGCCAAGCTGCTCAGCCTGGGCGGCATCGAGATCCGCACCAGCACCCGGGCGGGCGTGGACATCTCGTGGGACGAGCTGCGCAACTACCCGGCCGCGTTCCTTGCCCTGGGCCAGGATGTCGGCCGCCGGCTGCCCGTCGAGGGCATCCAGTCCCGCGGCGTCGGCGGTGGCCTGGAGTTCCTGCGCGAGGCCGGCCTGGGCCGCCCGGTCAAGGTGGGCCGTGAGGTGCTGGTCATCGGCGGCAGCAACACCGCGTCTGACACCGCCCGGTCAGCGATCAGGCTGGGTGGCGGCGCGGCCACCATCGTGTCGCTGGAGTCCGGGGACGAGCTGGTCATCGTCCCCGAGGACCTGGAGCAGGCCAGGGACGAGGGCGTGCTGCTGTCACCGAACACCGCGCTGGTCCGGGTACTGGCCGACAACGGGCATGTGACCGGGGCGATCCTGAGCGACGCCCGGCTGGCCAGGGACGACAGCGGCGCGGTGCGCCCGGAGCTCATCCCGGGCACCGAGCGCGAGGTCATCTGCGACACCATCTTCATCGCGATCGGCCAGGTCCAGCAGCTGGACTGGCTGCCCGGGCAGCTGGCCGACGGCAGCGGGGTGATCACCGCGGACGAGCACGGCCGGGTCGAGGGCAACGTGTTCGTCGGCGGCGACGTGCTGCGCGGACCGTCCATGGTGGTGGACGCGCTGGGCGACGGCAAGCGGGCAGCCCGGGACATCGACCGGCTGCTGACCAACCAGGCCCTGGCCGACGACCCGGAGCCGGTGATCATGCCTTACGAGGGGCTGAACGCGGCCTATTTCCGGCCCGCCCCGCGCACTCCGGTACCGCTCTCTCCCGCCGCCGAGCGGCGGCGCAGCCAGCGCGCCGAGGTGACCCTGGCCTACAGCCGGGAGCAGGCGGTAGCCGAGGCCGACCGGTGCATGAGCTGCGGCGTGTGCAACGGCTGCGACAACTGCTACATCGTCTGCCCGGACGTCAGCGTGCTGCGCGACACCAGGGAGAACGGGCACTACTCGATCCGCACCACGTACTGCAAGGGCTGCCTGGTCTGCGTGCAGGAATGCCCGACTGGCTGCCTGGAGAAGGTGCCGGAGATGGACTTCGACGACCCGGCCGACGTTACCCGGATGGAGACCGCGTTCGCCCCGTACGACGGCGCTCATGCCGAGCAGTCGGCGTTCACCAAGCAGCTCATCGAGGAAACCATCGCCGAGTACGACGCCACCCGCCGGCCGCCGGCGCCCCGCAGCGGATCCGGCCACGGCAAAACCACACCGCAGCCGAACGCTACTCCCAGGGTGATGCCATGACTACGGCCGGAGTCGAAGGTGGCCGGGGTCAGGAACCGGCCTACGGGCCGGGGCTGCGCACCCCGGCCGGCGAGCAGCGGCTGGCCGAGCTGGCTGGCACCCGGAAGCGGCTCAACGGCTGCGCGGCCGCGGCCTACGCCGCGCTGTACGCCAACGTCGACGTGGTCACCGCGTACGCGATCCGGCCGTACACCGCGATCATGATGAACCTGGCCCAGTTCATCGCGGACGGGCTGCTCGACGCGGAGTACATCCACGCCGACGGCGAGCACGCGCAGCTGTCCGCGGCGTTCGGCGCCGGGTCCTGCGGGGCGCGCGCGTTCACCGGCTCGTCCGGGGTGGGCGTGACGTACGCGTACGAGATGTACTCGATCATCTCCGGGGCGCGGATCCCGATCCAGATGTCCATCGCCGACCGCACCCTGGACCCGCCGGGCGACTTCGGCTCCGAGCACACCGACGCGCTGTGCACCCGGGACATGGGCTGGCTGATGGGCTGGGCCGCCACCCCGCAGGAGGAGTTCGACAAGAGCCTGCTGGCCTACGCGATCGGCGAGGACCCCCGGGTGCTGCTGCCGCAGATGGTGGTGCAGGACGGCTACTTCGTCTCGCACATCGCCGGCGAGGTGGAGATGCCGTCGGTGGGCCAGGTGGACGCGTTCCTGCCGCCGTACAAGCTGCCGTTCCCGCTCGACCCGCGGCGGCCGGTGTCGCACGGCCCGCAGATCCACCCGTCCCAGGGACCGCCGCTGCAGCTGGAGCGGGCCCGGGCCATGGAGGACGCGATCCCGGTCATCCGGGAGAAGACGGACGAGTTCGCCCGGGTGTTCGGCCGCCAGTACCCGCACTTCGTGGAGGAGTACCGGCTGGACGACGCGGAGATCGCGATCGTGATCTCCGGCGGGCACTCGGTCACCTGCCGGGCCGCCATCAACCGGCTGCGGGAGCGCGGCATCAAGATCGGCATGGCCCGGCTGCTGTGGATCAGGCCGTTCCCCAGTGACGACCTGTGCCACGCGCTGCGCGGGGTGAAGGCCGCCGGGGTGGTGGAGACCAACCTCGGCCTGGGCGGCCCCACCTACGGCGGGATCCTGGCCCCGGACGTGTCCGGCGCCCTGTACCAGGCTGGGCACCGCCCGCTGCTGACCTCGTTCATGGCCGGGCTGGGCGGCGAGACCGTGCCCACGGCCGAGTTCGAGTGGATGGCGGCCAAGCTGGCCCAGGCCGCCGAGCGCGGCCATGTCGAGAAGGCGGCCCACTGGGTCGGGTTCGAGGACTGAGGAGCTGTCGATGGCGCACGAAGTGATCCGCCAGCACCTGCCCCTGCTGGACGAGGGCGGCCGCGGCGACGCGCTGGACGACCAGGCGGGCCGGGACCGGCACTACCTGCCCGACCTGCCCGGCGAGGACCCGTACCAGGCCGGCCACCGGACCTGCGCGGGCTGCGGGCCGGCCATCGAGTACCGCTGGGTGCTCAAGGCGGCCGGCCAGGACACCGTGGTGGCCGGCCCGACCGGCTGCATGTACGTGGCCAACTCCACGTACCTGTGCACGCCGTACACGGTGCCGTGGGCGCACACGCCGATCGCCAGCGGCGGCTCGTTCACCTCGGGCATGGCGGCCGGGTACGAGGCGATGATCCGCAAGGGGCGGCACCCCGGCCCGTACCCGAACATCATCGTGATGGCCGGTGACGGCAGCGCGGCCGACATCGGGCTCGGCTCGATCTCCGGCGCGCTGTACCGCAACCACGACGCGCTGTTCATCTGCTACGACAACGAGTGCTACGCCAACACCGGCATCCAGGTGTCGCCGACCACGCCGTACGCCGGGCTGACCACGTTCACCCCGTTCGGCAAGGCGAACCCGGCCGGCAAGCAGCTGCCGCCCAAGAACCTGGCCCGGATGATGGCCGAGGGCCACCCGCACGCCTACGTGGCCACCACCACGGTCGGCTACCCGGTGGACCTGATGAACAAGACCCGCAGGGGGCTGAACCGGCGCGGCGCGGCGTTCATGCACTGCTTCACGCCGTGCCAGAAGGGCTGGGTGTACCAGACGTCGATGACGGTCGAGCTCGGCCGCCGGGTGGTCGAGGCGGGCCTGTTCCCGGTGTGGGAGTACGACCCGGACAGCCGGGAGTACCACTACTTCCACCCGCCGGCGCAGCGCCCGGTCACCGACTACCTGGCCATGCAGGGCCGGTTCGGGCACATGCTGCCCGAGCACGTCGCGGCCACCCAGCGGGCGGCCAACCTGAACTGGCAGGACATGGGCATGGACGTGCCGGCCGAGCTGCGCGAGGGCGAGGACCCGGCCCGGCATCACCGGCTCAAGGAGGAGGGCTACTCGATGCCGCTGAACCGCGGCGTGGGTGCGTAAGGAGTTTCATGGCCGACCACTGGCAGATCCGCTTCGACGAAGGTCACCAGCAGCGTTACCTGCCGGACCGGCAGGCCGTGCTGCGCTACGTGCTGGCCATCGGGCCACGCTCCGCGAGTACCCGGTTCGAGGTATTCACCGAGGCGCCGCCCGTCCGGCTGGCCGATGGCTCGGCGGGCGGCCGCAGCTACTCGTTAGTGGAGGTCATCGACCTGGCGCTGGCCGGCCAGCGGGAACGGCTGGCCGCCGAGCTGGCCGCCCTGTCCGGCCCGGCCGCCCTGTCCGGCCCGGGCGGTCCGGGTAGCCCGGGCGGTCCGGGCGGCACCCCATGACCGGGCCGGACGGCCAGGTCAGGCCGGGGCCGGGGGCGCGGATCATCCCGCTGCTGCCCGGCGTGTCCCGGGCATCCGGGGCCCGCCGTGCGGAACTCAAGGTGGCCGTCCTCCAGGTAGTCAGCCACCTGGTGCTGGCGGCCGTGCCCGCGGACCGCCGCTCACCCCTGTTCGACCAGGCCGCCGAGCTGCTCGACGAGGCCGGCTGGGGACTCGAAGAGCTGTACCTGGCCGCCACCGACGAAACCGCCCGCAGCGCCCTGTTCCGGGCGCTGGGACTGGAGACCTAGACCGGAGTCATTGACCTCGGCCCGGACCGGGAGGCAGACATGGCGGATCAAGGGCGATACCGCCGAGCCGGATCACGTGGCCCGCCCGCGGGCTGGACCAAGGGCGCCGCGCGGACCGTGGCCACAACCCGGCGCGACGCCCCCGACCTTTCCCGGCCGATCTCCCCGGTCACCATCCGGGGAACGATCACGCCGTGATCGTTACCAACCTCGACATGGTCGTTCCCATTCCGGGATGACGGCCCCCGCCGTACAGCAGCCCACAGCGTCTTCTGCGAGAGGTATCGGTGGCGACCGATGAGCGCTACAGCAGGAACAGCCAACTACCAGATAGTCAGCAACCAAACCGGCCGGGTGTTCCGGGTCGGTGAAACTCCCCGGGGCGTCCTGGGCTACCCCCGGTGGGTAGTGATCATGGCGGCGTGGCTGGCTATGTGCCTGGCCGGGCTGCTGGAGTACACCTGGGGCGCACTGAACGGGTCCCTGGCCGCCGTCCACCACTGGGGGCCGGCCCCGGTGTTCTGGGCCTTCTCGTTCTTCGTCATCTTCGAGTCGTTCGTGCAGATCGGCACGGGCATGCTGCGCAACCGCGGCATCCTCACCGTGCGCTGGGCCACGATCATCGGCGGCATCATCTGCGGCGTGGTGGGGTATGGCATCCTGGCCGAGTCGACGTCAATCTGGCAGGCCTACGTCGGGTACGCGGTGCTCGGCGGCATCGGCTCCGGGGCGGTGTACTCGAGCTGCATCAACATCGTGGCCAAGTGGTACCCGGAGAAGAAGGGCTTCCTCACCGGGTTCGTCAACGGTGGGTGGGCCTACGGCGCGGTGCCGTTCATCTTCGCTATCGGCGCGGCCAGCAGCGGCGGCGGGGCGATCCACATGAGCCCGTCCACGCTGAAGACCTACATCTGGGTCCAGGCCGGCATCATGACGTTCGGCATCGTGCTGGCCGGGATCTTCCTCAAGGACCCACCAAAAAACTGGTGGCCGAAGGAGATCGACCCGCTCAACTGGCACAAGCACAGCACCCGCGACCTGCGCAACAACCCGCCCGCGCTGCGGCACTACACGCTCGGCGAGATGTGGCGCACACCGCAGGCCAAGTGGGTCGGCATCCAGTACGCGCTGTACATCGGCTGCTCGCTGTTCGGGGTGGCCTACTACTACGGGTTCGCGCAGGCGATGGGGCTGGGCACGGCCGCGGCGGTGGTCGGTTTCGCCGGGTTCTCGCTCGCGGACGGCATCTGCCGGCCGATCTACGGCTACATCTCGGAGTTCATCGGGCGCCGCCGGACGATGACGTACGCATACTCACTCAACGTGGGGTTCCAGTTGCTCGCGCTCTGGTTCGGCGAGCTGCATAACGCCCCGTTGTTCGTAGTCTGCGCGGTGATCTCCGGCGGGCTGTCCGGCGCCAACTTCCCGATGACCGCGGCTATGGTGGCGGACTACTGGGGCGAGACCAACAACGCGGTGAACTACGGTTCGATCTACGCGTTCAAGGCCCTCGGCGGCAGCTTCGCGGGCGGGATCGCAGCGCTGATCATGACCGGGACGCTGTACGGCAATGCCACGTTCGACTGGCCGTTCGGCTTCTTCTTCGGCGCCGCGCTCGGCGCGCTGGCCGCGGTGACCGTGACGTTCTTCTGCAAGCGGCCCACCGTGCAGCAGATGGAGCGGGCGGTGCGGACCCCGGCCGACAAGGAGGCGGAGCGGGCCCGCCCGGCCGTGGCCTGACCAGCCGGCTGCCGTAGCGTGCTGGTGGCGGGCCCGTGCCCGCGGGCCTGCCACCAGATCCCGGAAGGAGCCCGGCATGGCGGGCGGCTACCCGTATGAGCTCAAGCTCCCGCTGGCGCCGTACAGGTTCGAGTGGCGCGATGAGCCCGCCGTGGCCGCGGAGAAACGGGCCGGCCACGGGTACGCCGAGGAGCGGTACACCCACGCCGACGGCACGGTCACCATCATCCGCGAGTACCAGGCCGACGGCTCATACCACATCATGTCGGACCGGGCCGAGATCGAGCTGATCGACAACGCGGGCAACCCGTACGCGCCGGACCCGGTCAGCGTGGTCCGGCTCCCCTGACCCGGCCGCCGTGGCCGCCGTGGCGGCCACCCCGGCCGCCGTCCACCCGGCCGCCGTCCGCCCGGCCGCCGTCCACCTGGCCGCCGTCCACCTGGCCGCCGGGCGGCTGGTGATACGCGGACCGGGTCCGCTCGGTGTGCTTGCGGGCGATCTCGGCCGCCTCGTCTTCGTCCCCCGCCGCAACCGCGTCGATCAGCTCCCGGTGCTCGGCCCACGATTCGTGCCCGCGGGCCGGCGCCACCTGCCGGTAGTACCAGCGCACCCGCCTGCTCACGATGGCGGCCAGGTCGGCCAGCACAGCGTTGCCCGCTATCCGGGCCAGCTCGGCGTGGAACTGGTTATTGGCGGCCACCACGCGCTCCGTCTGGCCAGATTCGACGGCCGCCTCGCCGTCATGCCAGATGGCCCGCAGCCGGGCCACCGCCGCCGGGCTGGCCGACCGCGCGGCCAGCCGGGCCGTCTGCATCTCCAGCAGTTCCCGGGCGTCGAGCAGCTCGTCGACCTCGCGGTCGGTGGGCACGTGGACGAACGCGCCCTGGTTGGGCCGCAGGTCCACCCAGCCTTCCGCCTCCAGCCGGTGCAGCGCCTCACGGACCGGCTGGCGGCTCACCCCGAGCTGCCGGGCCAGCTCGGTTTCCACCAGGTGCTGGCCCGGCCCCAGCCGCCCGCCGACCACCAGCTCGACCAGCGCCTCGTACACCGACTGGCGCAGCGGCACCGGCCGGGTCACCGGGCTGATGAACGCGGGCACGCCCGCTGGCTTCGCGTCCGCCGTCACGCTGCTCTCCCCATGCCTACTGCATTTAGCATATCGGCTGCTGTATCCAAAATACGGACCAGATGGCTGGCGGCAGAGCACCGGGCGGGCCGGGCCGGCGTCACGCGGCCGTGGCGAGGCTGCCGGGCCCACGGGCGCAGCAGTGGGCCCGGGTCCCACTGGGGGAGGGACCCGGGCCCGCGGGGACCGGGACGGTCGTGCCCGTCCGGCGGCCGTGGTGCAGTTGAACTAACCAGCGGGTCAGGCGTCACGCCGAAGGGAGATCGCCCTTGCCTATGGGCAACTGCTCTGGATGTGGCACCTGCGCGCTGCTGAATGCAACATCCCGGCCAGTTAGCCTGCGAGCCGCGTTACGACTGGCTGTCTTTCCTGGTACTCACGCGATTACTGTTGCCAAAGGGCTCCTGAGGCGAGGGATTGATGGGCGGGAAGTGCGGCCATCGCGATGCGGCGCCGCCGTCCCCGAACTGGCGCTTTGACGCAGCCAGCGGGAACAAAGTCAGTCGTACATCATCTTGGGCTGGGCGTCGTACATCATCTTGAGCTTGGCGTCATACATCATCCTGGGCTGGGCGTGCGCAGCCGCCGCCACCGCGGGCGCAGCAGGCACAACCGCCACAGCCGTGCCGGTTACTGCTATTCCGGATAGGAGTGGGGCGGCCACCCCAGCGGTTAAGACAATTTTTTGGGCAAGGGTCCGTGCAATTTGCATGGCCACTCCCTATACTGCTATTGGGACTGGAGATCCCGTGGTTACTAAGTAGGGGCTGGCCAGCCTCCGGGGCACCGGTGCGGGTGATATACCCGCCCGGTTGGTTTGCCATGCGCGCAATGCAGGAAAAAAACAGGCTATTTAGTAGACGGGTCGTTAACTTGTCTATCGCCGTTAACCTGGACTGGCACGGCCGGATCGCCGCCTCAGCATTAGATGGCCTGCTTATCGGCCGCGACGACGAGATTTCGCTGCTCACGGACTGCGTGCAGCAGGTCAAAGCCGGACAGGGCCGGGCCGTGCTGATCGAGGGCGAGCCCGGAATCGGCAAATCCACCCTGGCCAGGGCCGCCTGCGCGGACGCTGGCCAACTGGGTTGCCAGGTGTTCTGGGGTGCCGGTGATGAGCTGGGGCAGACGTTACCCCTGTCGCCATTCCTGGATGGATTGCGCACCCGTGAGCCCATTCTCAGCCCGCGCCGGGACACGATCCTCACCCTGCTCCGCGGCGAGCGTGCCGCTGGGCGCGGCGAGGACCTGACCGCCGCGCTGGCGGAACAGTTGCTCGCGCTGGTGGACGAATTGTGTGCCGCCCAGCCCATGGTGCTGGTCATCGACGATCTGCAGTGGGCCGACCAGGCCAGTGTGGGCCTGTGGGAGCGGCTGGCCCGGTCCGCGCAGCACCGGCCGCTGCTGCTGATCGGCATCATGCGCCCGGTCCCGCAGCGCGAAGACCTGCTGGCGCTCCGGCACACGGCCGCCCTGGCCGCGCGGCTGCAGCTCGGCGGCCTGGCCGAAGCGCAGGTCACGGATCTGGTCGCCGCGCTGGCCGGCGGCAAACCAGCCGGTGAGCTGCTCAGGCTGGCCGACGGGGCAGCCGGGAACCCGCTGTACCTGACCGAACTGATGGACGCGCTGACCCGCAGCGCCAGCCTGAGCATCACCGATGCTGGAGTCGCCGAGGTGACCGGCGACTCGGCGCCCGACTCGCTGACCGAGGCCATCGCCGACCGGCTGCGCTTCGTGCCCAGCCGGATCCGGCAGGTGCTTCGCGCGGCTGCGCTGCTCGGCGTCGATTTCCACGTTTCCGACCTGGCCACGGTGCTGGGCTGCGGCGTCGCGGACCTGATCCCGGCCGTGGACGAGGCGTGTGCGGCTGGGGTGCTGGCCGAGTCCGGCCATGGCCTGGGCTTCCGGCACCAGCTCATCCGCACCGCGCTGTATGAGGAGATGCCAGCCCCGGTCCGGGCGGCCTGGCATCGCGAGGCGGCGCACGCGCTGGCCCAGGCGGGCGCAGCCGCTGACCGGGTGGCCCGGCAGCTGCTGGCCGCGGTGGCCGGCGCCGCGGACACCGAGCCGGTGGACGAATGGATCTTGCGCTGGCTGGCCCAGACCGCACCGCTGCTGGTGGGCCAGGCGCCCCGGGCGGCGGCCGAGTTGCTCCGCCACGCGGTCACCCGCGCACCGGCCCGCTCGGCCCGGCATGACGCTCTTGTCTGCCGGTACGCCGAGGCGCTGTACCGGGTCGGCGACGCCGCCGACGCCGAGCGGGTGGCCAGCCGCGCGCTGGCCGACATCGTCGAGCCCGACCACCGCATCGACCTGCACTGGACGCTGGCTCAGTGCCGCACCCTCAGCGGCCGGTTCACCGAGTCACTGACCGCCCTGGACGAGGTGCTGGCCCATCCAGAGCTGTCCGGCTGGCACCGGGCCCGGCTGCTCGTGCTCACCGCGCGGGCGCACCGCCAGCTCGGCGAGGTCGAGAAGGCAGGCCAAGTCGCCGCGGCCGCCCTGGAGGAGGCGACGGCCGCATCCGACGACTGGGCCATCGGATGGGCGCTGCACGTGCTGACCATGGTGACCGTGATGCAGGGCCGGATGACCGACGCGCCGCCGCTGTTCGATCGTGCGCTGGCCGTGACGCAGGCGGATCCCGCGCTCACCGACCTGCGGTTGCTGTTGCAGATCAACCAGGCCGTGACTCTCGGTGACCTCGACCAGTACGAGGGAGCCGTAGTGGCCGCCCGCCGGGCGCAGTCGCTGGCGGGCCGGGCCGGCCTCGCGGTCCGCCGCACCCAGGCCCATTCCTGCCTTGGCGAACTGCTGTTCCACACCGGCCACTGGGACGAGGCCCTGCATGAGGTGGGCGTGGTGGAGGAATGCACCAAGGACCCCGGGGTGGCCTGCTGCGACCACGGCGTGGCGGCGGTGATGCTGTTCCATCGCGGCGACACCAGCGCCGCCCAGCAGCATCTGGCCACGGCCACGCCGCATGCCAAGCGGATCGGCAACCGGGTCGTCGGCACCCTGGCCCTGGCTCGTAGCCTGGACCGCGAGCAGGCGGGTGACCTGGCCCAGGCGCTGGCCGTGCTGACCGGGTTCGCGGACAGCGCGGAGGAACTCGACGAGATTGAGGACCTGCTGCCGGACGGTGTCCGGCTGGCCGCGCGGTGCGGTGACGGGTCCGCCGCGCGGGCCCTCACCGACCGGGCCGAGTCCCTGGCCCGGGACACGTCCATCCCGCACCGGCAGGCCAACGCGCTGTTCTGCCGTGGCCTGCTGGACCGTGATCCTGGACGGCTGCTCCGGGCGGCGGACCGCTACGGCGACGCGGGCCGGCCGCTGCTCGGCGCCCAGGCGCTGGAGGACGCAGCCGGGATCTTCCTGGACCTGGGCCAGCGCGAGGCGGCCCGGAAGGCCTTCACCCGCTCACTCGACCTCTATACGGCACTCGGTGCGGCCCGCGATGTGGCCCGGCTGCAGGCCCGGTTCCGGGCCCACGGCATCCGGCGCGCGCCGCGGGTGAAGCACCGGAAGGCCCGCCGCGGCTGGGACAGCCTGACACCGACCGAAGTAAGGATCACTGAGCTGGTGGCCCAGGGGCTGTCCAATCCGCAGATCGCCGAGAAGCTGTTCCTGTCCCGGCGGACGGTGGGCACCCATGTGTCGCACATCCTGAGCAAGCTCGACGTCAAGTCGCGGATCGACATTGCCCGCGAGGCGGGCAGCCGCCAGGCGGCCAGCTGACCACCCTGGGCTAGGCCCCGCAACGGTGGTCAACCCGTGCCTGCCGCTCCAGCGCAGTGCCACCGGCGCATGGAGGCCGGCCCGGGCGGTACCCGCTGCGGCGCGGCCGCCGGATGCCGGGTGCCGGTGCGAACTGCAGAAACTACTGGGGTTAATGGGATCTGCCTACCTGCTGCCGCTGGCCGGACCGGTCGCCCCCAGGCAGCGGGATTGCGCTGCGGACCGCATGGTTGAAACATTCACGCGGTCAGCACCGCGTGAATGAAGCATTCATGCGGTCGGGATCTGAGCGGGGTCGCAGGGCTGGGCCGGGCCGGGTCGCGGGGCCGGGCCGGGTCGCCGGGCAAGGCCGGGTCGCGGGGCTGGGCCGGACGGGGCCGGGGCCCGGCGTCCTGGCCCGCCGGGTTAATGCCAGGCCGGCCCAGGGGTAGCCCAGGGCGTGTCCCGGGACACGCCCTGGGCGCTTCCCCCCATCCTGGTCAGCCTTCCGGCGCCAGGGTGAAGAAGACTGCCTTCCCGGTCACCGTCTGCCGCCAGCCCCAGCTCGTGCACAGGCTGGCCAGCAGCACCAGGCCACGCCCGGCCTCGGCGTCGCACGGCGCGTCCACCAGCACCGGCCCGGACCGCGACTTGTCGTGCACTTCCACCCGGAGCTGACCGAGCGCCCAGCTGACCACGAGCTGGATGCCATCGTGATCGAGATGGCCGTGCTTGAGGGCGTTGGTGACCAGCTCGCTGGTCAGCAGGGCCGCGGTATCACCGTCCACCGACAGCTCCCAGGCCCCGATGATGGCGCCAACATGGCGGCGGGCTTGCGCCGCGGCCGCCGGGCCAGCGATCAGCGAAATGCGGTACGGACGCTGCACTGCGGTCTGGGCCGGCGCCACCATGGTCATCGCCATTCCTCACCGGTCCTGGCCGGGCCAGTACCAGAAGTGCAGGTTCCGCCGGGCGTTGACGACCAGGAGCAGGCCGTCGCCCGGCCCGCGGGCCGGGCCGCCCCGGGCGGCCCCCGCGCCGGCCGGCGCGTCCGCCACGCCGGCCGGCGCAGCCGCCGGGTCCTCGCCCGCCATCTCGGACCGCGACGCATCGCGCACTTCCACACAGAACTTCCGGTCCACCCAGCTGATCATGAGCTCGACCACCGCATCCGGGTCGCAGGAGAGGACATCGGCCACCAGTTCGCTGGTGAGCAGGGCCGCGGTGTAGGCATCGAGCGGCACGTCCCACGCGTGGATGAGCGCCCATACGTGCCGCCGTGCGGCCATCGTCCCCGCCGAGCCCGCGGGCAGGGAGATGCGGTACGGACGCTGCCCCGTGGCGGGTACCCGCGTCATGACTTCCATCTCGTCCCCTGTCCAGGCCAGCTCGGGTCAGGTACCGGCATGTGCTGCCGTGCATGCATCCCACGGTGGCCGGCCACCCCGGGCCGAGACATCGGTCGGGTGACGTATCTCGCAAACCCGGCTTCCCGCCCGCCCGGACGGGTTGCGGTACCCCGCGCTTCCGCTGGGCGGGCTGATTGGGCACGATGGGCCAATGACAACCACGGTGCGGGGCGTGATCGCCCCAGGCAAAGGTGCCAAAGTCGAGCTGACCACGGTCGTGGTGCCGGATCCCGGGCCGGGCGAGGCGCTGGTCCGGGTGCAGGCCTGCGGCGTCTGCCATACCGACCTGCACTACCGCGAGGGCGGTATCGGGGACGACTTCCCCTACCTGCTCGGGCATGAGGCGGCCGGGGTGGTGGAGGCGGTGGGCGACGGCGTCACGTCGGTGGCGCCCGGCGACTTCGTCGTCCTGAACTGGCGCGCGGTGTGCGGCGAGTGCCGGGCGTGCCGCCGTGGCAGGCCCTGGTACTGCTTCAATACGCATAACGCCCGGCAGAAGATGACGCTGGAAGACGGCACGGTGCTGTCCCCGGCGCTGGGGATCGGGGCGTTTACCGAGAAGACGCTCGTCGCCGCCGGGCAGTGCACCAAGGTGGACCCGGCCGCCAAGCCGGAGGTGGCGGGCCTGCTCGGCTGCGGGGTGATGGCCGGCCTGGGCGCCGCCATCAACACCGCGCCGGTCACCCGGGGCGACTCGGTGGCCGTGATCGGCTGCGGCGGGGTGGGCGACGCCGCCATCCTCGGCGCGGTGCTGAACGGCGCGCGGCGGATCATCGCGGTGGACATCGACCCGCGGAAGCTGGAGTGGGCCAGGCAGTTCGGTGCCACGCACGTGATCAACTCACGCGAGTCCGACCCGGTCGAGGGCATCAGGGCGCTGACCGGCGGGAACGGCGCGGACGTGGTGATCGAGGCGATCGGCCGCCCGGAGACCTACCAGCAGGCGTTCTACGGGCGCGACCTGGCCGGCACGGTGGTCCTGGTCGGGGTGCCCACCCCGGACATGCGCATCGACCTGCCGCTGCTGGACGTGTTTGGCCGCGGCGGCGCGCTCAAGTCCTCCTGGTACGGCGACTGCCTGCCGGAACGGGACTTCCCGGTGCTCATCGACCTGTACCTGCAGGGCCGCCTGCCGCTGGACCGGTTCGTCTCGGAGACCATCCCGCTGGACGGGGTCGAGGAGGCGTTCGCCAAGATGGAGCGCGGCGAGGTGCTGCGCAGCGTGGTGACGCTGGGATGACGGCCCGCATCGAGAAGGTCGTCACCTCGGGCACGTTCTCGCTGGACGGGCAGGACTTCGACGTCGACAACAACGTGTGGCTGGTCGGCGACGACCGCGAAGTGCTGGTCATCGACGCGGCGCATGACCCGGCCGCGATCCTGGACGCGGTGGGCGGCCGGCGGCTGTCGGCCATCGTCTGCACGCACGGGCACAACGACCACATCAACGCCGCGCCCCAGGTCGCCGAGGCCAAGGGCGCGCCGGTGCTGCTGCACCAGGGTGACGAGATGCTGTGGCGGATGATCTTCCCCGGCACCGAGCCGGATGAGGATCTCGGTGACGAGCAGCTCATCGAGATCGCCGCCACCCCGCTGCGGGTGCTGCACACGCCCGGGCACACGCCGGGCAGCGTGTGCCTATGGGCGCCCGCACTGGGCACCGTGTTCACCGGGGACACCTTGTTCCGCGGCGGCCCGGGCGCGACCGGCCGATCCTACTCGGACTATGACACGATCATCGCGTCGATCCGGGGCAAGCTGCTCGGGCTGCCGCCGGAGACGGTGGTGCGCACCGGGCACGGCGAGGACACCAGCATCGGCGCCGAAGCCGCCCAGTTCAAGGAGTGACGCCCACGGCGGCCGGCCCGGCCCGGATCGCGATGTGGTCCGGGCCGCGCACGGTGTCCACCGCGCTGATGCGGTCCTGGGAGAACCGCCCCGACACCGTGGTCGTGGACGAGCCGCTGTACGCGTTCTACCTGGACCGCACCGGGCTTGACCACCCCGGCCGGGAGCAGGTCATGGCCAGCCAGCCGGCCAGCTGGCGGGAGGTGATCAGGCAGCTCACCGACGGCCCGCTGCCGCCCGGCCGGCCGGTGTGCTACGCCAAGCACATGACCCACCACCTGCTGCCGGAGGTGGACCGGGACGCGCTGGCCCCGCTCCGGCACGCGTTCCTGATCCGGGACCCGGCCGAGCTGCTGGCGTCCTACGCCCGGGTGCGGGCCACCCCGGCCCTGGACGATCTCGGCCTCTGGCAGCAGGCGGAGATCTTCGACCGGTTCGGCGGCCCGGTGATTGACAGCCGTGACCTGCTCGACCGGCCGGAGGTCATCCTCCGGGCGCTGTGCGCCGCACTCGGCGTGCCGTTCTCCGAGCGGATGCTGGCCTGGCCGGCCGGCCCCCGGGACACCGACGGGGTGTGGGCCCCGTACTGGTACGACTCGGTGTGCCGGTCCACCGGGTTCGGCCGGTACCAGCCACCCGGCCAGCCGCTGCCGGCCCCGCTCGTGCCGCTGGCCGAGCGGTGCCGGCCGTACTACGAGCGGCTGCACGCCTGCCGCCTGACGGGAGAGGGCTGATGCTCCAGACGTTCGACGAGCGGAACCGTAACCTCATCGTCAACGTGGGCGGCCGGCTGACCCACCGCGACCAGGCCGGGGTGAGCCCGTTCGACTCCGCGGTGCAGGGTGGCGACGCGGTATGGGAAGGGCTGCGGCTCTACCAGGGCCGGATCTTCCGGCTGGCCGGGCACCTGGCCCGGCTGCGCCGCTCCGCGGCCGCGCTGGCCTTCACCGGGGTGCCCGCGGACGAGCAGATCACCGAGCAGATCCGCCGCACGCTGCAGGCCAACGGGATGACCGATGAGGTGCACATCCGGCTCACGCTGACCCGCGGGGTAAAGATCACCAGCGGCATGGACCCGCGGCTGAACCAGTCCGGGCCGACCCTGATCGTGCTGGCCGAGCACAAGCCACCCGTCTATGACCAGTCCGGGCTGGCCCTGATCACGTCCAGCGTGCGGCGGCCGCCGCCCGACGTGCTCGACCCCAAGATCCACCACAACAACCTGCTGCCGTCCATCCTGGCCAAGATCGAGGCCAACGTGGCCGGCGCGGACGACGCGGTGATGCTGGACACCAGGGGCTTCGTGGCCGAGACCAACGCCACCCACCTGTTCCTGGTCACCGCCGGGCAGCTCGGCACCCCGGGCACGGCCGCCTGCCCGGAGGGCATCACCCGGGCCGCGGTGCTGGACCTCGCGGCGGGGGCGGGCATCCCGTGCCGGGTCGGGGACTACAGCCTGACCCAGTGCTACGCGGCGGACGAGCTGTTCGTGACCGGCACCATGGGCGGCCTGGCCCCGGTGACCTCGCTGGACGGCCGGGTCATCGGGGCCGGCACACCCGGCCCGGTGACCGGCCGGCTGACCGCGCTGTTCGCCGAGCTGACCGTCAGCGGCGGCACCCAGGTCGTCTGAGGGAAGCCGAGTACGGCCAGGGCGGATGGGGAAAATGCCCGGTATGACGAAGGCGCCAGATATCCCGTGCACGCTGCTGGCCGGCGGCGTTGCCATGCCCATGGTTGGGTTCGGCACCTGGCAGCTGCGTGGCTCGGCCGGCTACGAGGCGATCCTGGTCGCGCTCCAGGCGGGCTACCGGCACATCGACACCGCCACCATGTACGGGAACGAGGCCGAGGTCGGGCATGCGCTGCGGGACAGCGGGCTGGACCGGCGGCAGGTGTTCCTCACCACCAAGCTGCCGCCCGGCAAAGCGGGCCGGGAGCGGCAGACGCTGTGCGCCAGCCTGCGCGCGCTGGGCACCGACTACGTCGATCTGTGGCTGGTGCACTGGCCGCCCGCGGCCCGGGCGCTCGTGCCGATGTGGAACGAGTTCCTGAGCCTGCGCGGGGCGGGCATGGCCCGGGCCGTCGGGGTGAGCAACTTCTCCATCGCGCAGATCGACCGGCTGATCAGCTCGACCGGGGCGGCCCCGGTGGTCAACCAGATCCCGTGGAGCCCGGCCCGGTTCGACGCGGCCCGGCTGGCCGCCAGCCGGGAGCGGCAGGTGGTGACCGAGGGCTACAGCCCGCTCAAGGGCACCCACCTGGCCGACCCGGTGCTGACCGGCATCGCGGCCCGGCACGGGGTGACGCCGGCCCAGGTAGTGCTGCGCTGGCACATCGAGCACGGCATCCCGGTCATCCCGAAGTCGGCCCATCCGGGCCGGATCAAGGAGAACATCGACCTGCTCGGCTTCTCGCTCAGCCCGGACGAGGTGGCCAGCATCGACAGCCTGCCCGGCCGCTGAGGTCCCCGCTACGCGGAGTGGCCGGCCGCGTCGAGGAAGGCCCGCACCTCGCCCGGCTTGGTCAGCCGGATGAACCTGAGATGCGCGTGGCCGGGATCGACCATGGCCCGCAGGTACCGGTCCCGGTAGACGTGATGCCGGGTCCAGGCCCAGGCGATGATGGACCGCTCCGGGTCCAGGTGCAGGAGGTTGGACCACGGCTCGACGTTGCCGTTCCACAGCTCGGCCCGGTGCGCCGCCCGGCGGGCGGTCCGCCCGGCCACCTGGCGCATCACCTGCCATCGCGGCAGGTCGAGCCAGACCACACTGTCCGCGCGGGACCAGACCAGGTCGCGCACCGCGCGGTAGTTCCCGTCCACCACCCAGCGCGGCGCCGCGGTGAACTCGGTGACCCGGGCGCGGAACTCCGGCCCCGGCAGCGGCGCCCAGCCGGGCTGGTGGAACAGTGCGTCCAGTTCCAGATGTGGCGCGCCGATCAGCCGGGCCAGCTCGGCGGCGATGGTGGTCTTGCCCGAGCCGCTGTTCCCGACCACGGACACACGCTGCATGGCCAGCAGTATGCCCAACGTTGTCACCGGCTGTGAATGTGCTGGGCGATGGGCCAGCCGGCCCGGACCGGGGCCGCGCGGCTGGCAGGATGGCAGGCGTGACCGCCACTTCACCCGGCCAGCTGTGGCACGAGGCCATCTCCGCCGAGCCGCTGCCGCCGCGGCTGCTCGTGCTGGCCTGCTGCGCGGCCGCGCTGATCCTGGTCGGGTCCCGGCGGGCCTGGCCGGTGACCAGGACCGTGGTCACCATCGCCCACGAGGGCGGTCATGCGCTGGTCGCGCTGGCCGTGGGCCGGCGCCTGGAAGGGGTACGGGTGCACCGCAGCACGGCCGGGCTCACCGTGTCGGCAGGCAACGCGTCGGGCCCGGGCATCGTGGCCACCGCGGCCGCCGGGTACCTGGCCCCGCCGCTGCTCGGGCTGGGCACCGCGGCCCTGCTGGCCAGCGGGCACCTGGTCGCCGCGCTGCTGCTCACCCTGCTGCTGCTGGGCGCCCTGGTGTTCCTGGTCCGCAACGCCTACGGGCTGCTGGCCGTGTTCGCCGTGGCGGCCGCGGTGGCGTTCGTGCTGTGCCGCGGTGGCCCGCTGCTGCAGGCCGCGTTCGGCTACGCGATGGCCTGGTTCCTGCTGCTCGGCGGGGTCCGGCCGGTCCTGGAGCTGCAGCGGTCCCGGCACCGCGGCCGGGCCGCGCGGTCCGACGCGGACCAGCTGGCCCGGCTCACCGGGCTGCCGGCCGGGGCCTGGATCGTGGTCTTCGCCGTGGTGTCGCTGGGCGCGCTGGCGGTCAGCGCATGGTGGCTGGTGAGCTGACTGGTGCCACGCGGTGTGCCCAGCCGGGGCGGGCCTGATGTACTGGCCCGGGGGGCGCCCGCCGCCCGGGCCAGGCCCCCATACTTGAGTCAGCTGATCGGGAATATATATATATTTGGCCGGGCAGCCCAGAACCGCCCCAGGTCAGCCACTATGTTCCGGTAACCCCGCGACAACCGGGAAGGGATCTCAGCTATGGCAGATGAGCATCACCACCACGACCCGACGTTCTACCGCACGCCGCGGGACGCCGCCGAGGCACCGCCGGAGAAGCTCGCTTACGTCGCGGCGTTCTCCCGGCCCGCCGACCAGCCGGATGCGATCGCAGTGCTGGACGTGGACCCGGAGTCGGCCCGGTACGGCTCGGTGATCGGGTTCACCGAGCTGCCCACGCTGGGCGACGAGCTGCATCACTTCGGCTGGAACGCGTGTTCCAGCGCGCTGCACCCGGGCGGGGGGCATGACCACGGTGGCCGGCGCTACCTGGTCGTGCCGGGCATCCGCTCGTCCCGGGTGCACATCCTGGACACCGAGCCGGACCCGGCCGCCCCCACGGTGGTCAAGACCATCGACGGGGACGAGTTCGGCAAGGTGGCCGGGTACTCGCGGCCGCACACGGTGCACTGCGGCCCCGGTGCGGTGTTCATGTCCTGCCTGGGCGGTTACCCGGAGGAAGGCCCGGGCGGGATCGCCCTGCTCGACCAGAACACGTTCGACGTGCTCGGCCCCTGGGAGGCCGACCGGGGCGACCAGTTCCTCGCCTACGACGTGTGGTGGCACGTGATGGCCGACGTGGCCGTCACCTCGGAGTGGGGCACGCCGGGCATGATCGAGGACGGGATCGTGCCGGAACTGCTGCTCGGCCGCAAGTACGGTCACCGGCTGCATTTCTGGGACATGAAGGCCCGCAAGCTCATCCAGACCGTCGACCTTGGCGACCAGCACCAGATGGTGCTCGAGCTGCGGCCCGCGCACGACCCGACCAAGAAGTACGGGTTCGTCGGCGTCGTGGTCAGCGTGGAGGACCTGTCCGCCTCGGTGTGGATGTGGCACGAGGACAACGGCGAGTGGGCCGCCACCAAGGTGATCACGATCCCGGCCGAACCCGCCCCCGCCGATCAGCTGCCGCCGCTGCTGCAGGGCTTCGGCGCGGTGCCGCCGCTGGTCACCGACATCAACCTGTCCGTGGACGACAAGTACCTGTACGTGTCGTGCTGGGGCACCGGCGAGCTCCAGCAGTACGACGTCAGCGACCCGCTGCACCCGGTGCCGACCGGCTCGGTCCGGATCGGCGGCATCACCGGCCGGGTCGCCCATCCGTCCCGGCCGGACCAGCCGCTGAGCGGTGGCCCGCAGATGGTCGAGGTGAGCCGGGACGGCCAGCGGGTGTACTTCACCAACTCGCTGTACGGGGCGTGGGACGAGCAGTTCTACCCGGACGGGGTAGGCGCCTGGATGGCCAAGCTGGACGTCGCGCCCGGCGGTGGCCTGACATTCGACGAGCGTTTCTTCCCGGAGGGCGGCGCGTGGCGCGGGCGGCGCACCCACCAGGTCCGGCTGCAGGGCGGTGACGCGTCCAGCGACTCGTACTGCTTCCCGTCGGAGCCGTAGCCGTCCCCGGCTGCGGTGCGCTTTCCCCGCGGCCGCGCCTAGGCTGAGGCTTCGGCGCCGGCGCGGGGGAAGCACCGGCCTGCCCACTGGGGAACTCATGGTTACTCGCGATACCGCCTGGCCGGAGGGCACACCGTGCTGGGTGGACCTGGGGGTCGACAACATCGCCCGGGCCAGCGCGTTCTACGCGGGCCTGTTCGGCTGGGACGTGCTGGCCGGGCCGCCGGAGGCGGGCGGCTACTCGATGTGCCTGCGCGGCGGCCGGCCGTTGGCCGGCATCGGGCCCAGACAGGGCCCGCCGGGCACACCCCCCGTATGGACCACGTACCTGGCCAGCGACGATGCGGACGGCACCGCAGCCAAGATCACCAAGGCCGGCGGCCAGCTGGTCGTGCAGCCGTTCGACGTGATGGACGCCGGCCGGATGGCGATGGCGGCCGATCCGGGCGGTGCGGTGTTCGGCATCTGGCAGGCCGGGGCGCACACCGGTTTCGGCGTGGCCAACGAGCCGGGCACGGTCAGCTGGAACGAGAACCACACCCGCGACTTCGACGGCAGCAAGGCCTTCTACCAGGCCGTGTTCGGTTATGACTACGGCGACGTGGCGGGCGCGGGGATCCGGTACGCCACGCTCCGGCTGGCCGGCCGGGACGTCGGCGGGATCATGGAGCTGGACGGCGGCGTGCCCGCCGAGGTGCCAGCGCACTGGGAGACCTACTTTGCGGTGCCCGGCGCCGACGCCGCGGTGGCGGCCACCCGCGCGGCGGGCGGCGCGGTGATCCGCGCGCCGTGGGACACCCCGTACGGCCGGATGGCCATCGTGACCGATGACCAGGGCGCGGAGTTCTCCGTCATCAGCCAGCCAGGCTGAAACCCCGCCAGCGCGGTGCATGGGTGGCAGCGGGCCGCGCAGGTGATCAGCACGCTGTCTTGCCTGCGATTGCCGGGACTGAAGTGACTCAGGTGACGGCCAGGAACCCGCGGCCGCCGCTATGTGGTGCGAATATCCACGCATATGGGAAAAATGCACCGCACAGGCCCAGCCCCGGGGTTGGCGGGGTGGTGCTGGGCACGGCGGCGCCACCCGGGGGCTCGCCCGGGGCCGGTCCTGGCCTTGACACCGGCGTGTTCGTAGGCAAAGGGCGGGTTATTGCGCGGCGACCCCGGCTGACCACAAATGCACCGCGGTGACGCAGCACGGCGCGGTCAGCCAACCGGGACCGGCGCGTCGTCCTCGGTCATCAGCCGGTCGGCGGTGCGGGCCGCGGTCCGCCGCGCCCACTGGCCGGTGGTCAGCGCGCCAAGGCCGAGTACGGCGAGCCCGCACCCGGTGATGATCCACCAGCCGACGTGGCTGGCCGCCGGGAAGCCGGTGTGCAGCGAGCCGGCCAGCACCGTGATCACCGCCGAGCCCACCACAGCCACGCCCAGCGACTGGCCCACCTGGCGGCTGGTGGATGCGATCGCCGCCGCCACGCCCGCCTGGGTGCGCGGCATGCCGGACACCGCGGTGTTCGTGATCGGCGCGTTGACCAGCCCGAACCCAATGCCGAAGATGACGTAGGAGGCCAGCAGCCAGCCAGTCGGGGTGTGCGCGGTCAGGCCGGTCAGCATGGCCGCACCCGCGGTCAGGCACAGGCCGGCCGCCAGCAGCGGCACCCGGGGACCGCGGTAGCTGATGATCCGCCCGGATATCGGCGCGGCGACCACCGTGACCGCGGCCAGCGGCAGCGTCAGCAGCCCGGCGTGCAGCGCCGAATAACCGCGGCCGTCCTGCAGGTAGAGCGTGTTCAGGAACAGGAAGCCGCCCAGCGCGGCGAACGCGCAGACCGCGATGAGCGTGGCCCCGGAGAACGGTGCGCTGCGGAAGAACCGGAGATCGAGCAGCGGCTCCTCCCGCCGCGGCTCGACGATGAGCAGCGCCACCAGCGCGGCCGCGGAGGCCACGAAGCAGCCGATGATCTCCGGGGAGCTCCAGCCATGCCGGGGCCCTTCGATGATGCCGTAGACCAGCGTGGCCAGGATCACGATCACCAGCACCTGGCCGGCCGGGTCGATCCGCCGCGGGTGCGGTGCCCGGGACTCCGGCACGAACAGCGCGGTAAGCACGATCGCGGCCACCCCGATCGGGATGTTCACCCAGAAGATCCCGCGCCAGCCCACCGCGGCGATCAGCAGCCCGCCGACCACCGGGCCCAGGGCCAGGCTGACCCCGACCGCCGCCCCCCAGACCCCGATCGCCCGGGCCCGTTCGGCCCGGTCGGTGAACGTATTGACGATGATCGACATGGCCACCGGGTTGAGCATCGAGCCACCGACCGCCTGCACGATGCGGAACACCACCAGCCAGCCCAGCCCGGGGGCCAGGCTGCACAGCAGTGAGCCGATGGTGAACGTGGCCAGCCCGGCCTGGAACGTGCTGCGCCGCCCGACCCGGTCGGCGGTCGACCCGGCCAGCACCAGCAGGCTGGCCAGCACCAGGGTGTATGCGTCCATCACCCACTGCAGCCCGGACACCGGCGCGTGCAGCTCCCGCTGGATCGACGGCAGCGCCACGTTGACGATCGTGTTGTCCAGGCCGACGATGACCAGGCTCATGCAGCAGATGACCAGGATCAGGTACCGGCGGCGGCGACTTGGCTGCGGCACAGCTCCCTCAAACGTTTGGAAAGGGCGTGTACTTGCGAAAATACAACTAAGCTTCTGAGGGCACGAACAACCGGCTGGCGTTCGGTATGCCTGGCCCGGGCCAGGAGCGCGGAGCTCAGCCGGGCCGCGCTGGCCCGCCAGCGGTTACGGTCCGCCCGCCGCGCGGCCAGCGGGCGGTTCCCGGCACTGCCCTCAGCTGGGGCAAGTAAAGTGCCACGAGCAGCCGGTGCATGCTGCCCGGCCGAGTCACAGCCGCCCCACCCATATCTGGATGACCGCGATGCGAATGCCACTGACCGCAGGGCGCTCCGCCGCTGCGGGCGATGCGGGTGATTCCGCTGCCAGCGGCGGGGCTGAGCTGACCCGGCCCGGCGGCCGGGCGCTGGCCGCCGGGCTGCGCCGGCACTGGCTGATCTCGGTGCTGCTGCTGGCCGGGCTGGTGCTGCGTGTGGCGTCCCAGATCGCCTACCGGCCCGCGCTGCTCTACATCGACAGCCTCAAGTACCTGTACGGCGCCTGGCCGGGCAACGACCCGATGGGCTACAACGTGGTCCTCAAGGGGCTGCTGCTGGCCGGGAACCTGGAGTCGGTGGCCGCCATCCAGCACCTGCTCGGGCTGGCCATGGGGCTGACCCTGTACCTGGTGCTGGGCCGCCGCGGCGTGCCGCGCTGGCTGGCCGCGCTGGCCGCGGCGCCGGTGCTGCTGGACGGCTACCAGCTGCAGATCGAGCAGACCATCATGCCCGACGTGTGGTTCGAGGCCTGCATCGTGGCCGGCCTGGCCGTGCTGCTCTGGCGGCCCTGGCCCGGGCCCCGGCTGATCATGGCCGGCGGGCTGCTGCTCGGGCTCAGCGCACCGTTCGCCCAGGTGGGCCAGATTCTCATCCTGCCCGCCCTGGCGTTCGTGCTGATCGTGGTCCGCGGCTGGCGGCGCAAGCTGGTCCAGGGCGCCGCGCTGTGCGTCGCGTTCGCCATCCCCATCGTTGGCTTCTCGACGCGTGAGTACGTGGTCAACGGGCACTTCTCGCTGGCCCCGGCGGCGGGCAACACCATCTACGGGCGGCTGGCCTACAGCGCCGACTGCGCCACGCTGAAGCTGCCCAGCTACGAGCGCGCGCTCTGCCCGCCGCGGGCGCTGGCCCTCCGGCTCGGCCCGGACGGGCTGGTGCACAACCCGGCTTCGCCGGATAAGACGTATGTCGCCCCGCCGGGCCGGACGCACGCCCAGATGACCGACCACTTCGATCACCAGGTGCTGGTCCAGCAGCCGCTCCGGGTGGTCGCGGGCGTCCTCAGCGACTCGGTCAAGCTGTTCGCGGTGCAGCGGCACACCAGCCCCGGCGACACACCGATCTCCCGCTGGCAGTTCCAGACCGGCTATCCCACCTACGGCACGAGCATCTTCCTGGCCCACAGCGGCACCATCAAGGTCGGCCTGCACTACGCGGCCAGCGGCGGCCCCACCGTGGTCCAGACGCTCACCCCGTCCTGGGGCGGGCCGGCCCAGGTGGCCCGGCCACTGGCTTCGGCCCTGCGCAGCTACCAGCTCGGCGGCGGTTACACGCCGGGTCCGCTGCTGGCCCTGGCCGCCGTGTTCGGCCTGATCGGCAGCCTGGGCGTACTGCGCCGCCGTCGCCCAGTGCCCGACAGGTCCATGCCCGACGGGTCCATGCCCGACGGGTCCATGCCTGACGCGCAGCGCCAGCTCTCGGTGGCCTGCCTGCTGGTGTTCGGCACGGCGGTGGCCGTGCTGCTCGCCTCGGACGCTTTCGAGTTCTCCTGGCGCTACCAGCTACCCGCGCTCGTCACCCTGCCGCCGGCCGGGGCGCTGGGCATCGCCCTGGTCATCGCGGCGCTACGGCGCCGCCGCCCAGTGATGGCGGAAGCCGGTCCCAGCGGGCCGCAGGCTAGCGGAGCGCAAGCCGTGGTTGCCCAGGCCGCGCAGGCCAGTGCAGCTGCGCGGCCCGGGGAAGCCCTGGGCGGGGAAGCCGCGCCCGGGGGAAGTCAGGCCAGCGGGGCCCAGCCTGGGGTGGCCCCAGCCCGGCAGCAGGACGACGGCCCCCAAGTCCGCAAGTAGGCCCGGCAGGCCCTGAGCCCGGGCTCAGCCCGGGCTCAGCCCGGGCTCAGCCCATGCCGGAGCTGACCTGTGGACCAGGCTGTGGACGCCACGGTGGATAGCCACGGGGGTCAGGGGATAACCATGTTCCCGCTGTGGAGAAGATGTGGACGGCAGGAAATTCTGCAAAATACCCGGATCCACCTCTTGCGCTCCCACCACACTCAGGAGTAGAAATTCTCTCACCACCAAACGTGGGGGTCAGCGGGAAAACCGCATCCTGGTCAGTCCGGGCAACCGAGCTTTCCAGGAAATGTGGTGAGGCTGGGCGACCAGTTCTCCGGGCTGATTACTTACTCAGGTGGGAAACGGCCTTTGCGGCTAATGGAAGCCGAGAAATCGGCAGCCGCGGACGCGCTGGCCAAGTGGGGCCCCTCCAACTCATACTTGGAGGGGCCCCACGCTTTTTGCGCCCATACATGGATCGCGCCACTGCCCGCGGCGCGGCCCCGGTCACTGACCCGAAAATGGGGTCCTCAGCCAACCCCGCGCCGGGCATAATCTCAGGTGGCTCTCATATGGCCCGCCGTGTCCCCACCCCGCGCCACGGCCCCGGACCGGGCCTCGGGGCTGTAGGTGTGCCCATTTCACGCTCCGCGACCGTCCCCCGGAACGAGTTGGCTCTTCACGTGCCCGGCCCGCTCAAATCAGGAGGAAACGGGCATTTAGCGTACGGCGGACGTGAAATGAAGGGACCGGCCGATCCCGGCTCCCCAGCGCCGGTGCGGGTGTGACCTGAGGGATCGGTGGGATAAACGGGGTCTGTGGCCGGCCCCCGCACGGCGTGCCAGCGGGGCAAGTCAGCGGCCGGGCGGGGAAGCCGGCCGGCGCGGCGCCGATGGCGGCTCCTGGCCGGCGTCCCCCGACCACGTCCCACCATGTTCGCGGGCGTACCGCCGCTGCTTTCGCAGCGAGTCGGCGAACTGCGGGTACAGATCCTCGGCCCGCCGGTTACTCCGGCGGGCCGCACCCCGGACCCGGATGCCGACCAGCTGGAGGAACGCATACGCGGTGAACAGCAGGAGCGCCGCGATACCGATGTCTATCCACATGCCACATCACCTCATCCCAGCCGGGCGGCGAGCCGGTGCTGGCCCACCGCCCAGACCCGAGCTGACCGCTCAGCTGGTCAGCAGCCGCGTTATCCGGCCACTCGGGCGCACTATCCCGCTACCCGGCGGAGACCGGGCCAACGTGACCCGCCCGGCGGAGACCGGGCCAACGTGACCCGCCCGGCGGAGACCGGGCCAACGTGACCCGCCCGGCTGAGACCGGGCCAACGTGACCGCCCGGCGGTGCGCCAGGTCCTGTGCACCAGACTGTGGACACCATGGTGGACAGCCACCCCCACCCGGGGGACAAGAACCGGATTCCTGTGGATGTCATGTGGACAGTCAAAGAATCTTGAAAATGTTGACGGCAAACCCTTGTGCAGCGCGGGCCAGCGGAGTAGAAATTCTCTCACCGCCGGAGCGGAAGTCTTCTGAGGAGGAAACTCCTGGGCAGGCAGGGGAAACCCAGGAGCCCGGGGAAAGCCGGGCAACTGGCATTTCCTGGGTACCGTCCAGCAAAAGCGGTGAGCCGTTAGCACAAGGCAGCCGAGCAATCGGCAGGCCGTGAGCGAAACGGCAGGCTGTGGAACGCCAGGCAGCCGAGCAATCGGTGGCCGACGTGAAGTGGCCGGGATGAGGCCCCTCCAACTCATACTTGGAGGGGCCTCATTCTTCTGCTGCCGCATTCTGCCCATGCGGGCTCTTTCCGGGCGCTGCGGCCCGGGACGCAACCGCGGCGGCTCAGCTCAGGTCGCGGCAGCGGAAAGCGATCAGCCCGGCCGCGGTCAGCCCGGCCGCCACCACCGTGAGCCAGATCAGCGGGGTGGCCGTGAACGCCCCGCCGGGCAGCCTGGGCTCGTGCGTGAACGGCGCCAGGTCCAGCAGCCAGCCGGGCAGCCGCAGCGAGGGCCCGAGCAGGGTGAGCAGCCCGGCCACCGCCAGCGCGGTCCAGGCGGCCGGCACGATCACCCGGGGCGCCAGGCCGAACAGGGCCACCGCCACCCCGGCCAGCACCCAGGCGGCCGGAACCTGGGCCAGCCCCGCGGCCAGCTGCCGGGCCACTTCCGCGCCCACCGACCCGGTGCGCGCTCCGTAGCCCAGCCCGCTGCCCAGCCCGGCCACCGCCATCAGCACCGCAATGCCGCTCATGGCCAGCACCACCTCTGCCGCCGCCCAGCTCATCCGGCTGACCGGTCCGGCCAGCATCGACTCGGCCCGGTGCTCGGCCTCGTCGCTGCGCAACCGCAGCACCGCCGCCACCCCGAACGCCGCGGCGAGCACGCTGAGCAGTGCGAACTCGATAGCCAGATACGCGTTGACCAGCCCGGCATGGCCGCCCATCCGGACGATGTCAGCCCGGACCTGCGGGCTGCTGGTCAGCGTGGCGCCGATGCCCTTGGCCGCGGCGCCCAGCACCACCGCGGACACCACGAACCCGGCCAGCCAGCCCGCCACACCCGCCCGCTGCAGCCGCCAGACCAGGGCGAGCGGGCTGCGCAGCCAGCCCGCGGCATCCACCTGGCCCGGGCGGGCCGGGACCAGCCCGGCGGCCAGATCCCGGTGGCCTGCGAGCACGGCCGCGGCACCGGCCAGCAGCACGGCCACCGCGGCGCACGTGGCCAGCAGCCACCAGCGCGGGCCCGCGTACGGCTGGGCCCGCTCGACCCAGCCCAGCGGGGACACCCAGCTCAGCCACGACAGCCGGGGCGCCGGGTCACCCGCCGCGCGGAGCAGGTAGGCCAGGCCGAGCACGGCGCTGGCCATCCCCCGGGCGGTCCGGGCGCTCTCGGTCAGCTGGGCGCACACCGCGGCCACCCCGGCGAACATCCAGCCGGCCAGCGCGGTCACCGCGCCCAGCGCCAGCGAGCCGGCCGCGGGCAGCCCGAACAGCAACTGCACGACCGCGATGAGCAGCCCGGCGACTAGGCACGCAGCGGCGGTCACGGCCAGCGCGGCGGCCAGCGCGGCGTACCGGCCGACGGCCGTGGCGCCGACCAGTTCCAGCCGCCCGGCCTCCTCGTCCGCCCGGGTGTGCCGGATCACCGCGAAGATGCCCAGCAGCGCCGCGCCCACCGCCACGAACAGCCCGGCTTTCCAGATGATCAGCGCACCCAGCGAGTCGCCGTACACCGGGCCGCTGAGCGTCACGAACGACGGGTTGGTCTGGATGCTGTGGGCCAGCGAGGCCCGCTGGGCGGCCGAGACGAACAGGTGGCGGTAGTCGTATGTGGTGGCGGCCATGGTGCCGACCAGCGCGTACAGCCAGATGACCAGGAAGATCCGGTCCCGCCGCAGCGCGAGCCCGGCCAGCTCGCGGGTGCCGGCCAGCAGATGCGGGCCTCCCCACGCAGTCCGCTCCCCGCCCAGCGCGACCGCACTCATTTGCTGGGTGCCCCCGGTTCGCTGGGTGCCCCCGGTTCGCTGGGTGCCGCCGGGCCGGCGGGCCGGCCCGCGGGCGGCCCGGTGTAGTGCCGCAAGAACAGTTCCTCCAGCGTCGGCGGCTGGCTGACCAGGCTGCGCACTCCCGCGTCGGTCAGCCGCTTAAGCAGCTCATCCAGCGCACTGTTATCCGCCTGGCAGCTCACCCGGGTCCCCTCGATGTCCAGGTCGTGCAGGCCGGGCAGGTCCTCAAGCCGGTGCGGCGGCTGGGTAAGCTCGGCGCGCACCGAGGTGCGGGACAGGTGCCGCAGGTCGGCCAGGGCCCCGGAGTCCACCGTGCGGCCCGCCCGGATGATCGTCACCCGGTCACACAGTGCCTCCACCTCGGACAGGATGTGGCTGGACAGCAGCACGGTCCGGCCCGCCCGCCGCTCCTCCTCCACGCACTCCCGGAACACCGCCTCCATCAGCGGGTCCAGGCCGGCCGTCGGCTCGTCCAGGATGAGCAGTTCGGCCCCGGTGGACAGCGCCGCGATGAGCGCCACCTTCTGCCGGTTGCCCTTGGAGTAGGCCCGGCTCTTCCTGGCCGGGTCCAGCTCGAACTTCTCCACCAGCACGGCCTTGCGCTTCTCGTCCAGCCCGCCGTGCAGCCGCCCGAGCAGGTCGATGACCTCGCCGCCGGACAGGTTCGGCCACAGCGTGACGTCGCCGGGCACGTAGGCCAGCCGCCGGTGCAGGGCGACCGCCTCGGGCCACGGGTCCCCGTCGAGCAGCCGGGCCGTCCCGGCGTCGCCCCGGATCAGCCCGAGCAGGACCCGGATCGTGGTGGTCTTGCCCGCGCCGTTGGGCCCCAGGAAGCCGTGCACCTCGCCCGCTGCAACGTGCAGGTCCAGCCCGTCCAGCGCCTGAGTCCGGCCGAACGCCTTGCGCAGGCCGGTCACCTCGATCACCGCGGTCATACGTTCACCCTAGCAAAATTCACAAATCTATGAAACTTATGTATCAAGTAAACTAGAGCCGTCCGGCCGCAGGCGACGACGGCCAGCTGCTCGTGATCATGGCCGGCCGGTCGTGATCATGACATTGATGGGGTTCTATCCCCCGCTAAGTCATGATCACGTGGCTCGCCGGGCGTGGCATGGGCAGGGAGAACGGGCCGGGCGCGGAAGCGGACGAGGGCCGGAGCGAACCGGGGCGCAGAAGGGGGACAGCCAGTGGCCGAGCAGCCGGCGGCGCGGGCCCAGGGGCCGCGCGACCAGGAGGCGGTGCGCCAGTTCATCGAGCGGTTCGCCGCCGTGCTGGCCCAGTCCGGCATCCCGGCTATGCCGGCCCGGGTGCTCGTCGCCCTGCTCACCGCCGACGCGCCCCGGCTCACCGCGGATGACATCGCCGGGGTGCTCCGGATCAGCCCGGCCGCGGTGTCCGGGGCGGTGCGTTACCTGCTCCCGCTTGGCCTGGTCAGCCGGGAGACGCAGCCCGGTTCGCGGCGCTACTGGTACCGGGTGCCCCGCGACGTGTGGGCCGAGGTGTCCCGGCTCCAGGACCAGGTGATGATGCGCTGGTCACAGACCCTGCGGGACGGCCTGGGCCTGTTCGGCCCGGGCAGTCCGGCCAGCGAGCGGATCAGCGAGTCGATCATGTATTTCGACTTCGTGCAGAAGGAACTGCCGATGGTGCTCAGCCGGTGGGAGGAGTACCGCGACGCGCACCGGGGCTGATCCCGCACCCAGATCCGGCCGCCGGATCTTCTTCGCTAGCCTGGCCGTATGCCCGACGATGAGACTTATGACCGGTCGGCCGGCCCGGACGACAGCGGTGTCGAGTACGAGTACGGCGGCGGCACCGGCGATTTCGAGCGCGGCGAGTACAACCCGGGCGAAGACGGCCTGGAGGACACCGACTTCGAGGACGACGGGGTGCTGGACTCCTCCGACACCCTGGAGGATCCCGAAGACCCCTACGAGGACCCGCTGGACACCGGCATCCTGCCCACGGACCGGTGGTCGGCCGGGGAGCGCTTCGGCACCACGCTGGAGGAGGAACGGGAAGGCGAGTCGCTCGACCAGCTGCTGGCCGAAGAGGAACCGGACGAGGACCCGTACGCCGTCGCTGACCCGCAGGCCGAGGGCAGCCTGCCCCGCGAGGGGCCGGACCCGGAGGACGAGCCCCAGCCGCGGGCCGGCCGGCTGGTGGCCGAGAACGAGGGGATCGGGCCCGACACCGAGCCGGACCTGGTGGCCGAGGACGTGGGCATCGACGCGGGCGCCGCGTCAGCCGAGGAAGCCGCGGTGCACGTGACCGACGAGGAAGAGGACGATATGGCGGGCGGCCCGGAGGGCTAGCCGCCCGCGCCCGCGGCATACAGAACTCCCGCGGCACACAGAACTGAAGAGGGAGGACCCGAGCTGGCGGCGACGGAGAACCCGGGCATGACAGAGCCCCAGCCTTCTCTGCTGTCCGGGCGGACCGCGTGGGCGCGGCACCGGGAAACCCAGCTGCGCCAGTTCCTGCGCACCGAGACCGGTAGCGCCGCGGTGCTGCTGGCCGCCACCGTGGCCGCCCTGATCTGGGCTAATGCCAGCATCACCAGCTACGACTCGTTCTGGGCCACCGAGCTGTCGGTCCGGACGGGCAGCACCGGCCTCGGCATGGACCTGCACGACTGGGTGAACTCCGGGCTGATGACGTTCTTCTTCCTGGTCATGGGCCTGGAGGCACGGCGCGAGTTCGACATGGGCGAGCTGCGCGAACGGAGACGGCTCGCGCTGCCCGTGCTGGCCGGCCTGGGCGGGATGATCGTGCCCATCGGCATCTACCTGGCCATCAACGCCGGCGGGCCCGGCGCGCAGGGCTGGGGCACCGCGATGTCCACCGACACTGCGTTCGCCCTCGGCATGCTGGTGCTGGTCGGCCGCGGGCTGCCCGACCGGGTGCGCACCTACGTGCTCACGGTCTCGGTCGTGGACGACCTGGCCGCCCTGATCGTGATCGCCGTCGTCTACAGCCACGGGGTGCGGCTGACCGCCCTCCTGATCGGGGTCGCGATCCTGGCCGCCGCGGCGCTGCTGCGCATCGCCCGGGTCCGGTTCGGCGCGGCCTACTTCCTGCTCGGGCTGGGCGCCTGGGTCGCGTTCTTCAAATCCGGGGTGGACCCCGTGGTGGTCGGCCTGCTGATCGGCCTGTTCGCCTACGCCTCACCTCCGGCGCGCAGCGATCTGGAGCGGGCCAGCGATCTGTTCCGGCTGTTCCGCGAGCAGCCCACGCCTGAGCTGGCCCGGTCCGCGACCGAGGGCGTCCGGACCGCGCTCTCCCCCAATGAGCGGCTGCAAGCGCTGTTCCACCCGTGGTCCAGCTACGTCATCGTGCCGCTGTTCGCGCTGGCCAACGCGGGCGTGGTGATCAGGCCCGCGGTGCTGTCCCACGCCTTTACCGCCCCGGTCACGCTGGGCATCCTGATCGGCTGCGTGGTGGGCAGGCCGATTGGCACGGCCGGGACCGCGTGGCTGCTGAGTAAGGTCAGCCGGGGCCGGATCGAGCCGCCGATCGGCTGGGCGGCGGTGCTGGGGGCCGGCACCATCGCTGGCATCGGTTTCACCGTGTCGCTGCTCATCGCCGCGCTGGCCTTCCACGGCGCGCTGCTGGCCGAGGCCAAGATCGGTATCCTGTCCGCCGCGCTGTGTGCTTCGGCGTTGACCTGGCTGGTGTTCCGGGTCACCCGGCTGCTGCCCAAGCGGCTCAAGATCCGTGCCCTGCTCGGCACGGCCGAGCTGGTCACCGACCTGGCCGTTCCGGTCGACCCGGGCCGCGACCACGTCCGCGGGCCGATGAAGGCCCCGGTCACCCTGGTGGAATACGGCGACTTCGAGTGCCCGTACTGTGGCCTGGCCGAACCGGTGGTCCGGGAACTGCTGGCCGACACCGGCGACCTGCGCTTCGTGTTCCGCCACCTGCCGCTGACCGACGTGCACCAGCACGCCCAGCTGGCCGCGGAGGGCGCCGAGGCGGCTGACCGGCAGGGGGCGTTCTGGGACATGCATGACATGCTGATGGAGCACCAGGGCGCGCTCACCAAGCGCGACCTGCTCCGGTACGCGGCCGAACTCGGCCTGGACCAGGCCCTGTTCGCCGCCGACCTGCGCGACCACGTTGGAGCGGCCCATGTCGCCGAGGACGTGGACTCGGCCGACCTGTCCGGCGTGTCCGGCACCCCCACGTTCTTCGTCAACGGCAAGCGGCATTACGGCGCCTACGACATCGGGGCGCTGTCCGAGGCGGTCCGGGCCGCCCGGGCCCGCGCCCTGATCGCAACGTGAGGAGACCGGCTGATGGGCATGGTCAAGACGGTGGGCCTGGTGCTGCATCCGGGCCGGAACTGCGACTCGGCGATGTTCACCATCCTGAAGTGGGCCAGCGACCGCCAGGTGACCGTGCTCGGGCTGCCGGGCGAGGCCGACCGGATCCCCACCCAGGTCGATGAGGTCCCCCAGGAAGACCTGGCCAAGCGGGCCGACCTGATGGTCAGCCTGGGCGGGGACGGCACCATGCTGCGCGCGATGCGGCTGTCGGCCGGCTCCCGGCCGCCGGTGCTCGGTGTCAACGTGGGCAAGCTGGGCTTCCTGGCCGAGATCGACCCGCCCGAGATGGCCGACGCGCTGTGCGCGATCGACGAGCACCGGTTCACCGTGGAGTCCCGGTCCGCGGTGCGCGCCGAGTTCCAGGGCCGGCAGACGGTCGCGTTCAACGACGTGGACCTGGCCCGCATCCCGGGCCTCAGCTCGTCCGCGGTGGTCGAGCTGACCGTGGAAGGGCACCCGTTCGTGCGCTACGCGGCCGACGCGGTCATCGTGGCCACGCCCACCGGATCGACCGCGTACAGCTTCTCCGCGGGCGGCCCGATCGTGTCGCCCAACGTGGAGGGACTGCTGGTCACGCCGGCCTCGCCGCACTCGGCGTACAACCGTGCGCTGTTCCTGAACGCCGACGAGCACCTCACCCTGACCGTGCTGCCGACCAGCGGGGAGCTGGCCGTGGAAGCGGACGGCAACGTGGTCGGGCACGTCCACCCGGGCGACGTGATCGAGCTGAGCACGGTGCCGGACGCGGCCCACGTGGTCCGGCTCGGCCGCACCACGTTCTACCAGCGCGCCCAGCGCAAGCTCCGGCTGACCGGCTCGGCCGAGGCGTACTGAGCCAGCCCGCCGCCAGCCGCGGAACCGGGCCCGCAGGCGGTACCGTGGGCACAAAGACCGGCGGCCGCGGGATGGATGGCCAGCCATTTTTGGTTGTTATCCAGTAAGCGGCAGGCGGACACCGCTGGAAGGGCTGTGATCGTGGTGCGAGATCCGGGAGACCTCTACGAGGTGAGCCGTGACGCGCCGGAACTGGACGGGGTAGTGATGCTGCACTACCTCGACGGCTTCATCGACGCCGGGGCGGCGGGCAAGCTGCTATCCGCCCACCTGCTCAGCACGCTAGAGCACCAGGAAGTGGTCCGGTTCGATGTGGACCGGCTGATCGACTACCGGTCCCGCCGCCCGCCGATGATCTTCACCAGGGACCACTGGGAGCACTACGAGGCACCCGAGCTGGCCGTGCACCTGCTCACGGACACCGCCGGCCGCCAGTTCCTGCTGCTCAACGGGCCAGAACCGGACCTGGAGTGGGAGCGCTTCACCCAGGCCGTGCGCGACGTGGCGGCCCGGATGGGGGTGCGGCTGGCGATCGGCTACCACGGCATCCCGATGGGCGCGCCGCACACCCGCCCGCTGGGCGTCACCGCGCACGCCACCACACCCGACCTGACCACCGGGTACCCGCCGCTGGTGGACCGGCTGCAGGTCCCGGGCAGCGTCGGTGCGCTGCTCGAGATGCGCTTCGGCGAACAGGACCGGGCCGCGCTCGGGTTCGCCGTGCATGTGCCGCACTACCTGGCCCAGGCCGCCTACCCGGCCGCCGCGGTGACCCTGCTCGGCTCGGTAGCCCGGGCCAGCGGCCTGCAACTGCCCGAGGAGGCGCTGCGCGAGGCGGCCCGGGAAACCGATGAGGAGATCCGCCGCCAGGTGGAGGGCTCCGAAGAGATCCTGGAGGTCGTGCAGGCGCTGGAGCGGCAGTACGACTCGTTCGCCGAGGGGGCCGCGCGGGAGGGCGGCCTGCTCGCCGACGGCTCGGAGCCGATGCCCACCGCCGACGAGCTGGGCGCCCAGTTCGAGCAGTTCCTGGCCGAGCAGCAGGGCCGGGCCGACTCGTCGGACTCCTGACCCGGCCACCCTGGCCCCAGTCCGGTCAGGACACTTCGCGCAGCTTGCCGGTGGCCACGTCGAAGACGAACCCGCGGACCGAGTCCTTATGCGGGATGAACGGGCTGGCCTTGATGCGGTTGACGGACTGCCGCACGTCCTCGTCCAGGTCGCTGAACGCCTCTACCGCCCACTCGGGCTTGATCCCGGTCTCGGCCTGGATACTGGCCTTGAAGTCGTCGTCGGTGAACGTGAGCATCCCGCACTCGGTGTGGTGGATGAGGATGATCTCGCGGGTGCCGAGCAGCCGCTGGCTGACGGCCAGCGAGCGGATCTCGTCGTCGGTGACCACGCCGCCCGCGTTGCGGATCACGTGCGCCTCGCCTTCCCTGAGGCCCAGGATGCCGTACACGTTCAGCCGGGCATCCATGCAGGCCACCACGGCCACCTGGCGGGACGGCGGGAGCGGCAGCAGGCCGCCGAACGACGCCGCGTACGTGTCGTTGTTGGCCAGCAGCTCATCAGTAGCGGTCATGGCGCCAGTCCTCCTCGGTTCTGGCCGCGCTGAGCGGCACTGCTCATGATTCCCCGTAGGGCACACACTCATCTTCTGTATCAAACCGGCCGCTGGGTACCCCGAACGGGGCAGCATCCCCGGCCAGCCAGAAAATAGATAATTCCGGCTGAAATAGTACGGTATGGGAGACGGCCCAGGCCAGTAGGCCGGGCCGCCGCCGTCGTCCAGGTCACACCCGCCACACGACGTGTCACCCGCCCCGCACCCTCCGATACCGGATTCATTAGACTGAGCACCGAGGTACGGGACGTCGGGGGGAAATGCGGCGATGAGCCGGTCAACTGCACGCGAGTTGCTCGCCCCGGGGACCGTGGTCGCGCCGGGCGAGGTGCTGGTGGCCACCGAGATCGGCGACCCCGCCCGCGGGCTGCTGCCCTGCCCGGCCGCGCCGCTGGTCGGCGGGCTGCTGCAGCGCCGCGGCCTCCGGGTCCGGTACGCCCCCGTCCCGCAGTCCGGCGACACCGCGCAGTTCGACGACGGCGCGGCCCTGTTTGTCACCACCGCGCTGCACGGGGACGGCACCGCCACCGCGATCGGCGCGGCCGCGGACCGCGTGGACGGCGTGGCCATGGCCGCGGCCCGCGGCGCAGTCGAGGAGTGGGCCGCGATGACCACGAGCCGGCGGCTGCTCAGCGCGGTCAGCCCCTGGTGCCCGGGCGCGCGGCGCGCCCTGGACCAGGCCCGGCAGGCCGCGGCCCGCGGCCCGGTGCACGTCCTCGGCCAGCTGATGGCGGCCCCGCAGGATTGCGCTGACCTGGAAAAGGCCGGTGCGGTCAGCGCCGCTTCCCTGTCCGATGTACCGAACGCCGGCACGGTGCTGATCCCGGCCCACGGTGCCCCGCCCGAGGTGCGTGAGCAAGCCGCGGAACGCGGCCTCGACGTCATCGACGCGACCTGCCCGCTGGTCGCGGGCATCCAGGCGGAGTGCCACCGGTTCGCCGAACGCGGCGACCAGGTCGTGCTCATCGGCCAGTCCGGGCTGGCCGTGCTGCCCGCGGTGCTGGGCGAGGCGCCCGGCCACGCGATCCTGGCCGAGACCCGGGCCGGGGCCGGCGCGGTCCAGGTGTCCGATCCACGGCGGGTGTCCTACCTGCTCCTGCCCGGCGTGCCGGTGGAGGACACCGCGCTGGCCACCGAGGCGCTGCGGTCCCGGTTCCCGGCGCTGCGCGGGCCGGACCCGGACGGGTTCTGCTATGCCGCCTCGGACCGGGCCGAGACGGTGCGCGCCATGGCCTCCTCCTGCGCCATGGTTCTCGTCCTGGGCTGCGAGGACGACCCGGACACCCGGTACCTGGCCGGGCTGGCCCGGTCCAGTCACGCCAAGGCCAACGTGATCGGCGCGGTCACCGACATCGTGCCGTCCTGGCTGGCCAGTGCGGGCTCGGTCGGCCTGGCCGAGTCCACCGTCGCGCCGCCTGGCCTGGCCGCGGAGGTGACCGAGGCGCTGTCCGGGCTCGGGCCGCTCAGCGTGACCCGGCGGGTGGTGCACACCGAGGTGACCGGCCGGCCCACAGACTGGTGAGGCGCCCGGGCCTCTGCCATTGTTGCCTCATGCTGTTTCCGACCTCGCTCGTTGGCAGTTACCCGCAGCCCGACTGGCTCATTGACCGGGACCGGCTCCGGCACCGCTTCCCGCCCCGGGTCCGGGCCACGGAGCTGTGGCGGGTCGCCCCGCAGTACCTGGAGCAGGCCCAGAATGACGCCACTGAACTGGCCATCCGGGCCCAGGAACGGGCTGGCCTGGACATCATCACCGACGGCGAGATCCGCCGGGAGAGCTACTCCAACCGGTTCGCCACCGCGCTGGACGGGGTGGACATCGACAACCCGGGCACCGCGCTGGACCGCAGCGGGCACCCGAATCCGGTGCCCCGGGTCACCGGCCCGATCCGGCGGCGGCACCCGGTCGAGACCGGGGACGTGCGGTTCCTGCGCGGCTGCACCAGCAAGACCATCAAGGTCACGGTGCCCGGCCCGTTCACCATGGCCCAGCAGGCGCAGAACGACTACTACCCCAGCACCGAAGACCTGGCCCTGGGCTACGCCGACGCGGTGCACGAGGAGGTCGCGGACCTGTTCGCGGCGGGCGCGGACATCGTCCAGCTGGACGAGCCCTATCTGCAGGCGCGTCCGGAGGAGGCCAGGAAGTACGGCGTCAGGGTGATCAACCGGGCGCTGGACGGGATCACCGGCAGCACAGCGGTGCACCTGTGCTTCGGTTACGCGGCTATCATCCACGACCGGCCGTCGGGCTACTCGTTCCTGCCCGAGCTGGCCGACTGCGCCTGCGACATGGTGTCCATCGAGACCGCCCAGTCCGGCCTGGACTGCTCGGTACTGTCCGCCCTGGACGGCAAGACGGTCATCCTGGGCGTGCTCAACCTGGGCGACGAGGACGTGGAGAACCCGGCCGAGATCGTGGCCCGGGTCCGCCGGGCGCTGCCTTACGTACCCGCCGAGCGGCTCGTGCTGGCGCCGGACTGCGGGATGAAGTACCTGCCCCGGCAGTCGGCGTTCGGCAAGCTGGTGTCGCTGCGGATGGCCGCGGCCCTGCTCCGGGCGGACGCCAGTGTGACCGCCGCACCGCCGGCCCGGTGACCGGCGGCCCGGGCCGCGCACCGGGCCCATCACCCGGGCCCGGGCCCGGGCCCGGGTGATGGTCCAGCAGGACACTGGCTGCCGCCGCGGCGAGCACGCTGACCGCGACCCCGGACGTCTTCGTCAGTGAGTTCGTGCCGGTCCCCTCCGCACGACGGCGCGGGTTACGCCGTGGTGCGGAGGAGCCGGCGCCGCGGCCCGCGGCCACGCTTCCCGCCGGAGTTTGCCCTGCCCTGCCCCGCCGCGGCGCCGCGCCGCCGCCCGGCCCCGGCGCCACGCACCAGCGCGGGCCGGCCTCCGCGCCACCCACCAGCGCGGGCCGGCCTCCGCGCCACCCACCGCGGCCAGCCGGTCACAATGGCCGTTATTTGCCTTACCGAAGCATTCCAGCGCCTGAAATACCTGCTGGGGGTATTAGCCAATACCCCCAGCAGGTTTATGAATTCACCTCAGCGCTCCCGGACCCAGCGGATAATCGCAGGTCAGCGGCGTGGCAAATACCATTCAAGCCGCATGTCTTGCCGCTGGATAAAGCGGCATCTAAGATTTCGATATTGTCACACCGCCGCCCGGGAAGCCAGGAGTGCCGGCCCATGAGTGAGGTTGCGGTTGCCCGGCGCCACGAGACGTGGCCGGGTGATCCTGATGGCGGGGCGGCGGGCGCCTGGCAGGCACCAGATGCCAGGCGGCTGCTCCAGCTGGCCCTGGGCGCGCTCTGGCTGCTGGACGCCGCCCTGCAGGCCCAGGCCTTCATGTTCACCCGGGCGTTCAGCCGGATGCTGGCCACCTCCGCCCCGGGCAATCCCGCGCTGCTGGCCCATCCGATCTCGTGGAGCGCCGGCCTGATCGCGCAGCACGGGATGGCCAGCAACGCCCTGTTCGCCGCCGTGCAGCTGCTGCTCGGGCTGGGTATCGCCGGGCGCCGCACGGTCCGGGTGGCGCTTGGTGCGTCGATCGCCTGGGCACTGGCCGTCTGGTGGCTCGGTGAGGGCCTGGGCGGCGTGCTGACCCCGGCCGCCAGCCCGGTGACCGGCGCGCCCGGCGCGGTCATCCTGTACGCGCTGCTCGCCGTGCTGCTGTGGCCGCGGGACCGGCCCGGCGCACCGGCCCCGTTCGTGGCCGCCCGGGCGGTGGGGGCCCCGGTGGCCCGGGCCCTGTGGCTGCTGCTGTGGGCCAGCCTGGCCTACTTCGCGGTGCAGCCCGCCGGCCGGGCCCCGCAGGCCCTGCCCAGCATGATCTCCGCGATGGCCACCGGGGAGCCGGCCTGGCTGACCGCGGTCGGGCACCATGCCGCCGCGCTGCTGGCCGGGCATGGGCTGCCCGCCTCGGTGGCGCTGGCCGCCGCGCTGGCGGTGGCCGCGGCCGGCGTGTACCTGCCGCCGCAGGCGGCGCGTGCCACCCTGGTGCTGGCCGTCGTGCTGGCCGCGGCGATCTGGCTGGTGGGCGAGGCGCTCGGCGGCATCCTCACCGGCGCCAGCACCGACCCGAACACCGGCCCACTGCTCATGCTGCTGGCCGTCGCCTACTGGCCGGCCGGGGCCACCCCGGACCGTGCTACGCAGCCAGCCGAGGAAGGGAGGCGCGGATGGCCGGACCGGCCTGGCTCGCGGACAGCTTCGCCGCGCTGATGCTGCTGACCGCGCTGTACTGCGCGGGGCGCCTGGCAGCGGCCCGGGCGCGGCACCGGCCGAACGAGCAGGACGTCGACCTGGTGCACGTGCTGATGGGCGTGGCCATGGCCGGCATGCTCGCCCCGCACGCCCTGGTGCTGCTGCCCGGCGTGGCGCAGCCGGGCGGGACGCTGTGGGACGGCACCTGGGGACTGGTGTTCGGCGCGGCCACCGTGTGGTTCACCGCGCGGGTCGCCCGGTCCTACCGCGCGACCGGCCGGCTGCGGCCGGCGGGCAGCCACCACCTGCCGCACCTGATCATGTCCATGACCATGGTCTATATGCTGGCCACCGTGCCCCGGCCGGCTCAGCCGGGCGGCCCGGCCATGGACGGCTCAGCCGGCCCGGCCGTGCACTTCCCGGTGCTGGCCCTGATCCTGGCCCAGTTCATGGTGGCTTATGTGATGTGGACCGCCGACCGGCTGCCGGCCCTGGCCCCGGTGCGTGCCTGGCGGCCCGCGCCGGCCGCGGTCCCGGCCCTGGCCCTGGCCAGCCCGGCCGCGGCCAGCCCCGCCCGGGCCAGCCCGGCCGCGGCCAGCCCGGCCACCGGAAGCCACGGCGGTGCCAGCCCAGCCGGTTCCGGCGCCAGCCCGGCCCGGCCTCAGCCGGCCAGCCGCCCGCCGCTGTCGCTCCGCCTGGCCTCCTGCTGCAACATCGTGATGGGCCTGGTCATGGCCTACATGCTGATCGTCAGCCTGTAGCCGCGGCCGCCCGGTAGCGGTCCAGCGCGGCCAGCCGGGCCGCCTTGTGGTCCACGATCGGCGCCGGGTAGTCCTGGCCGATCCGGCAGCCCGCCCGCTGCTGTTCCTCGGGCGGCATCCGCCACGGCTCGGCCAGGTAACTGTCCGGCACCCGGGCCAGCTCGGGCAGATAGGCGCGCACGTACCGGCCGTCCGGGTCGAACCGCTGCTGCTGCAGCACCGGGTTGTAGATGCGCCGGAACGCGGGCTGCGGGTCGACGCCGACCGACGCGATCCACTGCCAGTTGCCGTTGTTGCTGGCCTGGTCCCCGTCCAGCAGCAGGCGCATGAACCAGGCCTCGCCGCGCCGCCAGTCGATGCCCAGGTCCTTGGTCAGGAACGAGCCGGCCAGGAGCCGGACCCGGTTGTGCATCCAGCCTTCCCGGCGCAGCTGCCGCATGCCCGCGTCGACCAGCGGGAAGCCGGTCCGGCCCTCGGTCCAGGCGGTGAACTCCGCCTCGTCCCCGGGCCAGTCCAGCGTGCCGCGGTACCGGGGCTGGAACTCCTGCCCCGAGTTGCCCGGGTGGTGGACCAGCACGTGCTGGTAGAAGTCCCGCCAGCAGAGCTGCCGCCGCAGGGCTTCCCCACCCGCGGCTTCCGCACCGGCCCCACGGTGCAGCTGATCTTCCACGGCGCGCGGGGACAGGCAGCCGAACCGCAGGTACGGGGACAGCCGGGACGAGGCGTCCGCCCCGGCCTGGTCGCGGCCGGAGGCGTAGCCGCGGACCGGCCCGTCCAGGAACGCGGCCAGCCGGGCCAGCCCGGCGCGCTCCCCGCCCGGGGCGGGCTCGGTCACCTCCTGGCGCAGGCCCAGGCTGGCCAGCGACGGCACCCGGCCGGGCCGGATCCGCGCGGGCATGCTGATCCGCTCCGGGGCGTCCAGCACTGGGCGCCGCCTGATGCCCAGCCAGGTGCGGTAGAACGGGGTGAACATGGTATACGGCCGGCCCTGCCCGGTGGCGATGGCCCGCACGTCGTCCACCACGCTGACCCCGGGGTGCGGGTGCCCGGTCACCCCGGCCGGCTCCAGCGCGGCCCGCACCCGGCGCCCCCGGACCGCCTCGTACGGGCCCGGGTCGGCGGTCAGGTGGACCTCGCTGGCCCCGGTCTCCCGGGCCAGCGCGGGCAGTTCCCGCTCGGGCCGCCCGTGCCGGATGACCAGCCTGGCCCCCCGCGCCGCGAGCTGGTCATCCAGGTCGGCCAGGCAGTCCAGCAGGAATGCGGTGCGCGGCCCGGACGCATGCCGCCCGTGCAGCAGCCGGTCGTCCAGGCAGAACAGCGGCACGACCTGCTCGTGCCCGGCCAGCGCGGCGCACAGCGCCGGGTGGTCGTGCACCCGGAGGTCGCGGCGGAACCAGACCAGAGCCACCATGGCCGGTGATGCTACCCAGCTCAGCGGCGGCTATCCGCCCTGACCGGCCCGCCCGGCGGCCGGCCAGGGTGGCCAGCCGCCGGCCGCGCAGCTGGGCTCCTGACGCCAGCTCACCTGAGCCGAGCCAAGCCAAGCCAAGCCAAGCCAAGCCAATGCGATGCCCGGTCCGGGACTTCCCGGGCCGGGCATTTCCTGCCTCCCGCGGTTACTGCCCCGGCTCCAGGTAGGTGTTGAAGGCGTTGTTCACGATCGGGCCAGCGTCGGCCTCCACCACGCTCCCCGGGCCAGTCATGACCAGGGGTGTGTTGGCCCAGTAGCCAGCCAGCCCGTACCGGTGGCCGAGGTAGTTGGTCAGCGCGCCGTTGAACAACGCCGCTGTCTTCTGCCGGCTCGCCGGTGCAGTAAAGGCCGGAACCGACCAGGGTGTGTCACCAAATTCGGTGCCGATCCGCGCCTGCGCGAAGGCCACGCCTGTCCCGATGTTCACCGTGAAGACGTTGGTCGTGGCCGCCATGGAGGACGTGATGTCCTGCACGGTGAATGTCAGGTCACCGGTGGTCGTGTTGTAGTAAATCGACTCACGCACGGTGTGGCCAACCGGATAGCTGGCCGTGCCGAAGCTGCCCGTGCTGACCAGGGCGTGGGTCGCGTTGTTGAATACCGCCACAGCGGGCGACCACGGAGTGCCCTTCGTGGCCGTATCCGAAACGCCTAGCACGTAGACCCGGCCGCCACCCCAGAGCTGAACGGATTGCCCCAGTGCACCGACACTTGCGCTGTACTGGCTCGGGTCGCGCAGGTAGACACTGGCGGCAACATAACGGAAGTGGGCATTACCTCCCGCAAAACTGTAACCCGCTTCCTCCTTCGTGGCCTGAGACGTGGCCGCTGTCGCGGCACCAGCCGCCACCAGGCCCAGGCTGAGCGCGGCCGCGGCAGCGGCCAGCCCACGCATACCGATCCTCAGCAAGCTCACTTTGAGGACCCCCTTCGGTTCCTCTCCTGACCTTTCCTATAAAGGCTAGCCACTAAAGGTCATAATGCGCAGAGACGCAAGTCCTGGCCGACCGGGACATAGGTCCCGGCAACCAAACCGGATGGTGACCACTTCCGTCCGCTCCTGGGCCGACGCCGCATTCCTGGTAATGGCCGCCAGGCCACACGATCTTTATAACGGCGGGGTTACGTGCCCAGCCGGAAATTCTCCTGGTCCGGGGGCCGGTCCAGGTCGACCACGATCGGGGCGTGATCCGACGGGCTCTTGCCCTTGCGCGCTTCCCGGTCGACGTACGCGTCCTGGACCGCCGCGGCCAGCGGCGCGCTGGCCAGCACGAGGTCGATGCGCATGCCCATGCCCTTGGGGAACATGCCGGCCCGGTAGTCCCAGTAGGTGAACGGCTCGCCTTTCAGCGCCCGGGCCGGCACGTCGGTCAGGCCGAGGGCCAGCACGCCGGCCAGGGCGGCCCGCTCCCCCGGGGTGACGTGGGTGGAGCCCACGAACGCGGCCGGGTCCCACACGTCGGCGTCGGTGGGTGCGATGTTGAAGTCCCCGGCCACCACCAGCCGCGGCGCGCCCGCCGCGGCGCCGGGCGCGGCCCCGGCCAGTTCCGGCCGCAGCGCGTCGCGCAGCGCGGCCAGCCAGTTCAGCTTGTAGGCCAGGTGCGGGCTGTCCAGCGACCGGCCGTTCGGCACGTACACCGACCACACCCGGCAGCCCGCGCAGGTGGCCGAGACGGCCCGGGCCTCGGGGTCGGGGAAGCCGGGCTCGCCGGTGAAGCCGCGGCGCACGTCGTCCAGGCCGGCCCGGGACAGGATGGCCACCCCGTTCCACCGGCCGGCGCCGTACGGGGCAGCCTGGTAGCCCAGTTCACCGATCTCGGCCGCGGGGAAACCGCTGTCCGGCACCTTGGTTTCCTGCAGGCAGACCACGTCCGGCCGGGCCTCGTCCAGCCAGCCCAGCAGCCGGGGCAGCCGGGCCTGCACCGAGTTGACGTTCCAGGTGGCCAGCCGCACGTACCCGCTCCCGTTCCGTCAGGCGTTGGCGTGCAGGGCGGCGTTCAGCGTGCTGCCCTGCCCGGACCGCTCGATGACCTGGACCGCACCGGTCTGCGAGTCGCGCAGCCAGAGCAGCCCGGGCCGGCCGGACAGCTCCCGCGCCTTGACCACCTGCCCATCCGGCAGCGCCACCCGGGTCCCCGCGGTCACGTACAGGCCCGCCTCGACCACGCAGTCGTCGCCGAGCGAGATGCCGATGCCGGCGTTCGCGCCGACCAGGCAGCGCTCGCCGACCGAGATCGTCGCCTTGCCGCCGCCGGACAGCGTGCCCATGATGGACGCCCCGCCGCCCACGTCGGATCCGTCACCGACCACCACGCCGGCCGAGATCCGGCCCTCCACCATGGAGCTGCCCAGCGTGCCCGCGTTGTAGTTGACGAACCCCTCGTGCATGACCGTGGTGCCCTCGGCCAGGTGCGCGCCGAGCCGGACCCGGTCCGCGTCGGCCATCCGCACCCCGGTGGGCAGCACATAGTCCGCCATCCGCGGGAACTTGTCCACCCCGTACACGGTGACCGGGCCGCGGCGGCGCAGCCGCAGCCGGGTGGCCTCGAACCCGGGCACCGGGCACGGCCCATGGTTCGTCCACACCACGTTGGCCAGCAGGCCGAAGACGCCGTCCAGGCTGACGCTGCGCGGCCGGACCAGGCGGCTGGACAGCAGGTGCAGCCGCAGGTACACGTCGTGCGCGCCGGCCGGGGCGGCGTCGAGGCGGGCGATGGTGGTGCGCACCGCGACGACCTCCACCCCGCGGTCCGCATCGGGCCCGAGCAGGCTGACCACCTCCGGCCCGACGGCCTCGGCCGCCTCGGCCACGGACAGCCGGGTGGTGCCGCCGGCCTGCGCCGCGGGGATCAGCTGGGGCGCCGGGAACCAGGTGTCCAGCACGGTGCCACCGGCCACCGTGGCCAGCCCGGAGCCCTGGGCCCCGGTCAGCGCGGGATCGAAGTCAGCCTCACTCACGGCCCACATGCTAGCCGCCAGCCCCGCCCAGCCCCGCCGCGCCGCCCACAGTGTCGTGATCATGACTTTGGTGGCATCTATGCCCACCAAAGTCATGATCACGAAGGAAGGTCCGGCAGCACTGGGGGTGGTGGGGCTGGCGGGCGCAGGACGGACGGGTCAGTCGCCGAGTTCGGCGCGGCGGCGGGTGACGAACTCTTCCAGCTCGGCCCGGACCGCGTCGTCCAGCGGCGGGGGCTGGTACTCGGCCAGCGTCCTGGCGCAGATCTCGCCGGCCCGGGCCGTGGTGTCCTTGCCGCCCAGCTTGAGCCAGCGCTCGTAGTTGGCGGTCGAGGACAGCAGCGGCCGGTAGAAGCACTCCCGGAACCGCTCCATGGTGTGCGCCGCGCCGAGGAAGTGCCCACCGTGCCCGACCTCCTCGTGCGCGCCGAAGGCCAGCGACTCCTCGTCGATCTCCAGCGGGGTGAACTCCACCCGCAGCATGCGCAGCAGCTCGATGTCGATGATGAACTTCTCGTAGCAGCTGACCAGGCCGCCCTCCAGCCAGCCAGCCGCGTGCATGACGAAGTTGGTGCCGGCCAGGAACGTGGGCAGCAGCGTCATCAGCGCCTCGTAGGCGGCCTGCGCGTCCACGGTCTGGCTGGAGTTCAGCCCGCCGCCGGTGCGGAACGGCAGCCCGAAGTGCCGGGCCAGCTGCCCGGTGCAGAGCAGCCCGATGCCCGACTCCGGGGTGCCGAAGCTGGGCGAGCCGGACTGCATGTCGATGTTGGACAGGAACGAGCCGAAGATGACCGGGCAGCCGGGCCGGATCAGCTGGGCCAGCGCGATGCCAGACAGCGCCTCGGCCAGCTGCTGTACCAGCGCGGCCGGGATGGACACCGGGGACATCGCGCCCATCAGCAGGAACGGCGTCAGCACCACCGGCTGGTTGGCCGCGCAGTACTCGAACTGGGCGTCCAGCATCCGGTCGTCCCAGCGCAGCGGCGAGTTGCAGTTGATCAGCGAGACGGTGGCGGGCGTCCGCTCGATCGCCTCGCGGCCCTTCGCCGCCCCCTGCCCGCCGCCGAACAGGATCTCGGTCATCCTGATCGTGTCCGCCGCGTTCGGCCCGGACACCACGTTGCCCATGTAGATCTTGTCGGTCAGCGTCTGCAGCGCGTAGATCATGTCCAGGTGCCGGGAGTCGAGCGGGGCGTCGTTCGGCTCGCAGATCACTCCCCCGGCCGAATCCAGCTCGGTGAACGACTGGGACAGCATGCACAGGCGGCGGAAGTCGTCCAGCGTGGCGTCCCGCCGGACGTCCCCCTCGCGGATGAACGGCGACCCGTACACCGCGCCGAACACCATGTCATCGCCGCCGATGTGCACGTTGTGGGCCGGGTTACGGGCCTGCAGGCCGAACTCCCGCGGCGCCCTGGCCACCTGCTCCAGGACGAAGTCCGGGTCGAGGAGAACGACCTCACCGTCCACCTTCTGGCCGGCCTGGCGGAACAGCTCCACCGCCTCGGGCTTGGCGAACTGGACGCCGATGTCCGAGACGATCCGCCGCCAGCCCCGGTCCAGCACGCTGATCGCGTCGGCGGACAGGATCTCGTAGCGCGGCATCGCATTATGGAACATCAGCACCCCAATCTTGACCCTCTGCCAGCCCCCTACGTAGCATCACATCGTAGAACAGAGTTCCGTAACATGGAACTCATGGGCGTGGCCAGATCAGGCACGGGCAGGATGGGTGCGGGCATGACGGCAACCCCGACCGGAACCCAGGCGGTGGACCGGGCGGCGCGGCTGGTCACCGAGGTGGTGCACGCGGCCGACTCGGTGACGTTCACCGAGCTGGCCACGGCCACCGGGCTGGCCAAGAGCACCACGTCCCGGCTGCTCGACGCGCTGGAGCGGGGCGGCTTGGTGCGGCGCACCGCGGACGGCCGGTTCTCCCCCGGCGAGGTGTTCGTCCGGTACGCGTGGCGGGGCAGCGCCGAGGCCGGGCTGACCGAGGTGGCCCGGCCGTTCCTGGACCGGCTCGGCGAGGAGACCGGCGAGACGGTGAACCTCGGCGTCGCCCACGGCGGCACGGTCGAGCAGATCGCCCAGGTGGACAGCCAGTACCTGATCGGCGGGACCAACTGGCTCGGCCGGCCGGTGCCGCTGCACTGCGCGGCGCTGGGCAAGGTGCTGCTCGCCTACGGCGCGGCCGAGCTGCCCGCCGGCCGCCTGGCCGCCCGCACCCAGCGGACCATCACCAGCCGCGCCGCACTCGACGGCGACCTGCGCGTGGCGCGCCAGCGCGGCTACGCGGTCACCGACGAGGAACTGGAGCCCGGGCTGGTCGCGGTGGCCGCCCCGGTGTTCCGGGACGGCGCGGTCGTGGTGGCCGCACTGTCGGTGTCCGCGCCGGCCAGCCGGCTCACCCCGGCCCGGCTGCCCGGCGTGGCCGCGGCCTGCGTCCGCGAGGCGGCCGGGCTGTCCGCCACGCTCGGCCACCGGGCCACCGGGCACGGGGCCGCCGGCCACGGGCCCGCCGATATCAACCGCAACCCCGCCGCCACGAAGGAAGGTGCTGCGTGACCCAGGAAGAGCTGCTCCGCCAGCTGTACGACTTCACGCTGGTCGGCAACGGGCCCGAGGTACTCAGCCTGACCCATCAGGGCCTCGGCATGGGCCTGGGCCCGGAGACCCTGCTCTATGAGGCGCTCATCCCGTCGCTGGAAGAAGTGGGCGCCCGGTTCGAGCGCGGTGACTTCTTCGTGCCGGAGATGCTGATCGCGGGCAAGGCCATGGCCGGGGCGCTGGAGATCCTCCGGCCGCTGCTGGCCGAGACCGGGGCCGAGCCGATCGGCACCATCGTGATGGGCACGGTCAAGGGCGATGTGCACGACATCGGCAAGAACCTGGTCAACATCATGTTCGAGGGGGCCGGGTTCCAGGTCATCGACCTCGGCGTGCAGGTCGCGCCGGAGAAGTTCGTGGCCGCGATCACCGAGCACAAGCCGGACATCGTCGGGTTCTCCGCGTTCCTGACCACGACCATGCCGATGTTCAAGGCCAACATCAACGCACTGCAGAAGGCCGGCCTGCGCGAGCAGGTGATCGTGATGGTCGGCGGCGCGCCGGTCACCCAGGAGTACGCCGACGTGGTCGGCGCCGACGGGTACGCATCCGACGCGTCGGCGGCCGTGGTCCGGGCCAAGGAGCTCCTGCAGCAGCGCCGCGCGACGATCCCCGCCTAGGAGACGCCCAGCATGGAGACTGTACTCAGGTCGGCCAGCAAAGAGGTCGTGATCAGCCCCGAGCGGGCGTTCTGCATCATCGGGGAGCGGATCAACCCGACCGGCCGGAAGATCTTCCAGGAGCAGCTGCGCCGCGGCGACCTGTCCCGGATCGAGACCGACGTGGCCCAGCAGGTGGCCGGCGGGGCCATGGTGCTGGACGTCAATATGGGCGCGCCGCTGGCCGACGAGAAAGAGCTGATGGTGGCCGCGGTCAAGCTGATCCAGAAGCTGACCGACCTGCCGCTGTGCATCGACTCCTCGATCATCGAGGTACTGGACGCCGGGCTGGCCACCTACCAGGGCAAGGCGCTGGTCAACTCGGTTACGGCCGAGGACGAGCGGCTCGAGGCGATCCTGCCGCTGGTGCGCCGCTACGGCGCGGCGGTCATCGCGCTGCCCAACGACGAGGAGGAGATCCCGGACGAGCCGGCCCGCCGGGTCGAGCTGGCCCGCAAGATCATCGACACCGCGACCGGCCGGTTCGGCATCCCGGTCGAGGACATCGTGATCGACCCGCTGGCCATGCCGGTCGGCGCGGACACGTCGGTGGTGGTCAAGACGATGGAGACCATCGGGCTGCTCCGCGAGGAGTTCGGGGTCAACACCACGCTCGGCGCGTCCAACGTGTCGTTCGGCATGCCGGACCGGCACACGCTCGGCGCGGCGTTCCTGCCCATGGCCATCCACAGCGGCCTGACCAGCGCCATCCTGGACGCCCGGTCGCCGCAGATCGTCCGTTCGGTGCAGGCCGCCGACCTGCTGCTGGACCGGGACCCGTGGGGCGCGGCGTGGATCGCCGCGCACCGGGCCCAGCAGGCCGCGCAGGCCCAGGCCGCGCAGGCCCAGGCCGCGCAGGCGCAGCCGTGACGCTGCCGGTCACCGAGGACACCGGCGGCCTGGCCGCCGGGCCGGTCCGGGTCGACCTGGTCTACCAGCCCGCCGGGCGCCGGGTCCGGGTGCCCGCCGGGGTCACCCTGTTCGACGCGGCCAGCTGGAACGGCATCGCCATCGACTCCACCTGCGGCGGCCACGGCACGTGCAAGAAGTGCAAGGTCCAGGTGGTGGACGGCGCCGCACCGCCGACCGCCCTGGACGAACGGGCGTTCAGCACCGGTGAACTGCGCGACGGCTGGCGGCTGGCCTGCCGGGCGCAGGCCGCCGGGGACACCACCATCCAGGTGCCGCCGCTGGTGACCCGGCCCAAGGCGGCCACCGTCGGGGTGGGCCGGCAGGTCATCCTGCGGCCCGCGGTGCAGAAGCGCTACCTGGAACTGGGCGAGCCCACGCTGGCCGACCAGCGCAGCGACCTGGAGCGGCTGCTGGCCGCGGTGGACGACCTCGAGCTGCGCGCCGACCTGCACGCGCTGCGCGCCATCGGCCCCGCACTGAGACAAGCGGACTACAAGGTCACCGCGGTGATCGTGGACGACGTGCTGATCGACGTGCAGCCCGGGGACAGCACCGGCCGGCTGTTCGGCATCGCGTTCGACCTGGGCACCACCACCGTGGTCGCCACGCTGCTCGACCTGGCCACCGGGACCCCGGCCGCGGTGGCCTCGGCGCTGAACGCCCAGCAGCCGTTCGGCGCCGACGTGATCACCCGGATCAGCGCCGCCATGCTCGACCCGGCCACGCTCGGCCGGCTCACCGCCCTGGCCCACCAGACGCTGGCCGAGCTGGCCGCCGAGGTGTGCGCGGAGGCCGGCGTGGACCCGGCCGAGGTGTACGAGATCGCGCTGGCCGGCAACGCCACCATGACGCACATCGCGCTGGGCATCGACCCGGAGCCGCTCGGCGTGGCCCCGTTCATCCTGGCCACCCGGCTGCTGCCCGAGGTGCTGGCGGCCGACCTCGGGGTGACGGCGCACCCACGGGCCCGCGCGGTGGTGTTCCCGCCGTTCGGCGCGTACGTGGGCGGCGACATCACGGCCGGCCTGCTCGCCTCGGGTATGGACCGGGACCAGCGCACCCGGCTGTTCATCGACATCGGCACCAACTGCGAGATCGTGCTGGGCAGCCGGGACTGGCTGCTGGCCACGGCCGCGCCGGCCGGCCCCGCGTTCGAGGGCGCCGCCATCCGGTGCGGGATGCGCGCCGCGGACGGGGCCATCGAGGTGGTCACGATGACCCCGGGCACGCTGGACCTCAAGGTCATCGGGGACGCCGAGCCGGCCGGCCTGTGCGGCTCCGGCCTGGTGGACGCGGTGACCGGCCTGGTCCGGCTGGGCCTGCTCGACTCCTCCGGCCGGTTCGTGCCCGAGGCCCAGGCGGCTGGCCTGGCCCCCGGCCTGGCCCCGCGGCTGACCCAGCTCGGCGCCGAGCGGGTGTTCGTGCTGCACTGGCAGGGCCAGCCCGGGGACGTGTCCCGGTCGGTGTACCTGTCCCAGCGGGACGTCCGCGAGCTGCAGTTCGCCAAGGCGGCCATCGCCACCGGCTGGCACATCCTGCTGGAGGAGGCCGGCCTGCAGCCCGGCGACATCCAGCAGGTGCTGCTGGCCGGGTCGTTCGGCAGCTACCTGTCGCCGGCCAACGCGATCCGGCTCGGCCTGGTGCCCGCGGTCGGCGTGCTGCGCGTGGTCAGCGCGGGCAACGTGGCCGGCGAAGGGGCCAAGATGGCCCTGCTCAGCGTGCGCGAACGGGCCGGCGGCCTGGCCCTGCTGGAAGAGGTGAGATATGTCGAGCTCTCCGACCGCGCCGATTTCAATGACCGCTTCATCGACCAGCTCGCCTTTCCTGCCTAACGCCAGTACGCAACCGGAGCCGCCCGCCCCGCGGGCCGCCCGCCCCGGCCGGACACCGCCGCGGGTGGTGGTGATCGCGTGTGGCGCGCTGAGCGGGCCGGTCCGGGACATCGCACGGCGCCGCCGGTGGCCGGTCGAGCTGCACAGCCTGCCGGCGCTGCTGCACAACCACCCGGGCCGGATCACGCCGGAGGTCGAGCGGCTCGCGCTGGCGGCGCAGCGCCGCGGCCTGCCCGTCGCCGTGGCGTACGCGGACTGCGGCACGTACGGGGCGCTGGACGGGCTGTGCGCCCGGCTCGGCCTGCGGCGGCTGCCCGGGCTGCACTGCTACGACCTGCTGGCCGGGCCGTCCCGGGTGGCTTCGCTGTTCGCCGGCGAGCCGGGCACGTACGTGCTGACCGACTTCCTGGTCCGCTCGTTCCGCCGGTCGGTGCTGGCCGAACTGGGCCTGGACCGGCATCCCGGGCTGTGGCCGGACTACTTCGGCCACTACCGGCGGGTGGTCTGGCTGGCCCAGCAGCGCGGCCCGGCGCTGGAGGCTGAGGCGGCGGCGGTGGCGGCGATGTTCGGCCTCCCACTGACGGTGATCGATACCGGCACGGCCCGCCTGGAACGCGAACTGGAAGACCTGATCAGCACCATCAGTGATATTGATCATGGCCAACCCCTTCTTTTCACGCAGCCGGCACATGCGGCTGGGGGTTTTCCCGGGGATTGTCCGCACCGGACGCGTGCAGAGAGCTCGGTGACTGCGCCAGTGCGCGGCGACCCGGCACCCGGGGAAAGAGTGCCGCCGTGCGCGGGGGACTAGCGAGCCTGGCGCCGCTGCTGGCCCACCCGCGCTACGAGGTGTTCCCGGCCGCCTCGGTCGAGGCCCAGCTGACCGAGTGGGTGCCGCGCGGCATGACGGTCACGGTCACCGCGTCGCCGGCCAAGGGACTGGCCGCCACGCTCGACCTGGCCGAGCGGCTGGCCGGGCACGGTTACCAGGTGGTGCCGCACATCTCGGCCCGCCTGGTCCGCGACGACGCCCAGCTGCGCGACATCGTGGCCCAGCTGACCGGGTGCGGGGTGGACGACATCTTCGTGCCGGCCGGCGACGCCCATACCCCGGCCGGCCCGTTCCACAGCGCGCTGTCCCTGCTCACCCGGCTCACCGAGATGGGGCGGCCGTTCGCCCGGGTCGGTATCACCGGGTACCCGGAGTCGCACCCGCACATCGACGACGACATCATCATCCAGGCCATGTGGGACAAGCGGCACCACTCCTCGTACATCGTCAGCAACCTGTGCTTCGACCCGGCCGTGCTGCGCAAGTGGATCAGCCGGATCAGGGCCCGCGGCGTCACCCTGCCGTTGTACGTGGGTCTCGCCGGGCCGGTGGAGCGGGCCAGACTGCTGCGCATGGCGGCCCGGGCCGGGGTGGCCGAATCGGCCCGGTTCCTGGCCGGGCACAAGGAATGGTTCGTCCGGCTCGGCACCCCGGGCGGCTACCGGCCGGAAAGGCTGCTGGACCGGACCGGGAGCACGCTCGCCGACCCGGCCGCGGCCGTGGCCGGGCTGCACCTGTTCACGTTCAACCAGGTTAGGCAGACCGAGGAGTGGCGGCGCGGCCTGCTGGACCGGCTGGCCGGGCCAGGCCCCCGTGACGTGGCCATATGACCTAGCGCGACGCCATTTCCCGGATGTCATTACCGAGCGTGACAAAAGGCCAGGACTTACTGTACTAAGCGAACCGCGCCAAATTCTGGTCACACCGTCATAGGCTGTGCACTGCAACTCTCTTGCGCAGTTGTCGTGCCCAACCCGCTCGTGCAGTACTACGGATCTTCGAAGCATTGTCCGGACCTGCGACGGGAGCATTCCGTGACCAGGTACTCAGCAGCATTCATGCCGTCTGGCTCCGGGGAGGCAGCGCGGTGGGCCGCCTAGTCGAATGGCCGTTGCGCTGCGGCCCGGTCCCGCCGCTGGCCGACGGGCACAGCCCCCGGCCCGAGACCGGGCTGGGGCTGGTCGGCAAGCTGGCCCCGGGTGACACCCTGGTCCTGACCCCCACCGGCCCCCCGGGCTCGGCGCAGTTCCCCGAACTCGGCGGCAGCGGCAAGACCCAGCTGGCCGCGGTCCTGGCGCACGGCCTGTGGGACAACCGCTCCGTGGACCTGCTCGTCTGGGTCACCGCGGCCAGCCGGGACGCCATCCAGACCGGCTACGCCACCGCGCTGGCCGACCTGGGTGCCGCCGACCCCGATGACGACCTGGCGGGCAGCGCGCAGCGCTTCCTGGCCTGGCTGTCCGGCACCGAGCGGCGCTGGCTGGTCGTGCTCGACGACCTGGCCGACCCGGCTGACCTGGACGGGCTGTGGCCGGGGGGCACCGACGGGCGGGTGCTGGTCACCGCCCGGCAGGAGAAGTCGCTGGACATGCCGAACCGGCGGGTCGTCCAGGTCGGCTCGCTCACCATGCGGGAGGCCCTGGCCTACATGACCGCCCGGCTGAGCACCGACCCGGGCCAGCGCACCGAGGCGCTCGACCTGGCCACCGACGTCGGCTGCCAGCCGCTGGCGCTGTCGCACGCGACCGCCGCGATGATCTGCACCGGGGCTAGCTGCCGGGACTACCGGGGCTGGTACCACGACCGGCGGCGGCGGCTCGCGCCCCCGCTGTCCGACGCCGAGCCCGGCACCGTCGAGGTGACCTGGTCACTGGCCATGGACCTGGCCGACCAGATCACGCCGGCCGGGTTCGCCCGGCCGATGCTGGCGCTGGCCGCGCTGCTGGACCCGGCCGGCATCCCGGGTGTGGTGTTCACCAGCCAGGCGGCGTGCGGGTACATGACCGGGCACCCGGCCATGCCCGGCGACCCGGCCCAGGCCCGGGCGGCGGTGCACAACCTGGCCCGGGCTGGCCTGGCCGTCATCAACCCGGCCAGCACCACCCGGACAGTCCAGGTGCACCCGCTCATCCAGGCCATGACCAGGAAGATCATCCCCGCGGCCGAGTTCGAGCGGGCGGCGCGGTCGGCCGCGGACGCGCTCTACCAGGCGTGGCCCGGGCCGGATGTGCCACCCCGGCTGGCCCAGGCGCTGCGCGACTGCACGGCCCGGCTGCGCGACTGCACCGGCGACCTGCTGTGGGCGCCGGGGGCGCACCCGGTGCTGCTGCGCGCCGGGGACAGCCTGTCCACCGGGGAGATCAGCGGCCCGGCCATCGCGTACTGGATGTCCATGCTGGACACCGCGGCCCGGGTGCTCGGCCCCGGGCACGCCCAGACGCTGCGCTGCCGGGACGGGCTGGGCGCGGCCTACGAAGCCGCGGGCCGGCTCGACGACGCCGTCGAGGTGTACCAGCGCACGCTGGCCGAGCGGCAGCGGGCGCTGGGCAACGACCACCCGGACACCCTGGCCTCCTGCGCCCACCTGGGGCGGGTCTACGCGGCCGTGGGGCGGCACGATGCGGCGCTGCCGATGTACGAGCGGGTGGTCGCGGACCGGGAGTGGGTGCTCGGCGCCCGGCATCCGGAGACGCTGGCCGCGCGCGGCGACCTGGCCGCCGCCTACCTGGCCGCGGGCCACCCGGAGCAGGCCCTGCCGGCCTACGAGCAGACCCTGGCCGACCTGGAGCGGGGGCTGGGCGCGGCGCACCCCGACACGCTCACCGCCCGGGCCGGCCTGGCCCACGCGTACCAGACGGCGGGCCAGCTCAAGCAGGCCGTGCCGGCGTTCGAGCGGGCCCTGGCCGAACGGGAGAAAGCGCAGGGCCCGGACCACCCGGACACCATCGGCGCCCGGGCCGACCTGGCCTATGCCTACCGGAACGCGGGCCGGACGAAGCATGCCCTCCCGCAGTACGAGCGGGTGGTCGCCGACCGGGAGCGGGTGCTGGGCACCTACCACCCGGACACGCTCACCGCCCGGGGCAACCTGGCCAACGCCTACCTGGCCGCCCGGCGGCTCAAGGACGCGCTCCCGGTCTACGAGCAGACCCTGGCCGGCCGGGAGATGGCCCAGGGCGCCGACGACGTGGACACGCTGACCGCGCGGGGCAACCTGGCCAACGCCTACCATTCGGCCGGCCGGCTCAAGGACGCGCTGCCGCTCTACGAACAGACGCTGGCCGACTGTGAGCGGGTCCTGGGCCCGACCCACCAGGCCACGCTGACGTCGCGGGCCAACCTGGGGTCCGTCTACCACGCCGCGCTGCGGCTGACCGAGGCGGTCAGCGTTTTCGAGCGCACCCTGGCCGACTGCGAGATGGCGCTGGGGCCGGGCCATCCGCTGACCCAGGCCGTGCGGGAGAACCTGGACGCCGCCAACAAGACGTGACTAGCCCGGGGGGCGACCCCGCGGGCCCCGGACTTCCGCGGCTAACCCCTCTCCTTGATCGCGGCGATCAGGGCGGGGATCACTTCGGCCAGGTCGCCGATGACCGCGTAGTCGGCGCGGGACAGGATCGGCGCGCCCGGGTCGGTGTTGACCGCCACAATGTGCTTGGCACTGGCACAGCCCGCCATGTGCTGGATCGCCCCGCTGATCCCGCAGGCCAGGTACAGCTCTGGGGTGATCTTGGTTCCGGTCTGGCCGACCTGCTGGGTGTGTGGCCGCCAGCCCTCGCTGGTGACCACCCGGGACACGCCGACCACCCCGCCGAGCAGGCCGGCCAGTTCCTCCAGCGGCGCGAACCCATCCGGGCCGCCGACCCCGCGCCCGCCGCCGACCACGACCCGGGCGGTGGCCAGCGACGCCCCGCCGCCCTGGGCCGCCGACACCTCGGCCCGGACCAGCAGGTCGGCCGGGGCCAGGTCCGGCTCGTGCACGTGCACCCCGGGGTCAGCCACCGGAACCTCAGCCGGGACCGGCGGCACCGCGTCGGTGGCCACGGTGAGCAGCGCGGGCAAGCCGTCCAGGACGGCGTCCTCGATCAGCAGCCCGGCCCACCGCTGCCGGGACACGGCCAGCGTGCCGCCGGCCGCGGGTACCGCGGAGATGCAGTTCGCGGCCACCGGCTGGCCGGTCAGCGCGCCGAGATGCGCGAGCACCTCGTGGCCGCGCTCGGTGCCGGCCGCCACGACCGCGCTGGCCATGGTCACGCTGGCCAGCCCTTCCAGCGTCCGCGCCCACGCCTGCGGCGCATAACCGTCCAGGGCCGCGGGCTCGATGACGTAGGCCTCGGTAACGCCGTAACCGCCCAGCAGGCCGGCCGGCACCCGGCCGGCCGCGCCGAACAGCACCGCGCACAGGCCCGCACCGGAGCCGGCCAGGCCGCGCGCGAACGTCAGCGCCCGCAACGATGCGTCGGTGGGGCCGCCCGCATCCAGTTCCACCAGGCAGAGAGTGCTCATCACAGCACCCCGAGTTCCCCGAGCACCCGGACCAGGGCCGGCACCGCGCCGGACCCGGTGCCCAGGACCGTGGCCTGCTGGTGCTGCGTCTCCGGCACCCGGAGCCGCTGCTTGCGCAGGCCTTCGGTCTGCCAGGCCGGCTGGTACTCCTCGATGACGGCCCGTTTTGCCCGCAGCCGGCCGGGCAGCGATGGGTAGCGGGGCAGGTTGATGCCCTCTTTCACGCTGATCACCGCGGGCAGCGGCAGCTCGTACGTCTCCTGGCTGCCCTGGTACTCCCGGGCCGCGCGGGCCCGGCCCGGGGTGACCTCCAGATGCTTGATCCCGGTCACGCACGGCCAGCCCAGCGCGTGCGCGACCCGCACCCCCACCTGGTAGTCACCGGTGTCCGCCGCCTCGTTGCCCATCAGCAGCAGGTCATAGCCCGCGCCGTCCGCGGCGTGCCGCTGGGCCTCGGCCACGATCGCGGCCGCCGTCCCGGCCGGGCCCCACTCCCGGCCGCCCGCGTCCAGCAGTACGGCCCGGTGCGCGCCCAGGGCCAGCGCGTCGCGCAACTGCCCGGCCGCCTCGGGCGGGCCGAGGGTGAGCACCGAGACCTGGCCGCCCAGCCGCTCGGTGATCTGGACCGCCTCTTCCACCGCACACTCCTCGTGCGGGCTGATCGCGAACCCGGACATCCGGGTGTCCACGTCCTGCCCGTCCGGGGTGACCACGATCCGGCCGCCCACCTGCGGCACGCGCTTGACGCAGACTCCGACCTCCATCCCGGTCAGCTCCGGACCCGCGTGTTGTCCGGGTCGAACAGCGGGGTGGCACCGGCCACCGCCACGGTCACCGGGTAGGTGTCACCGAAGCACTCCACCTGGAGCCTGGTCCCGGCCACGGCCTCGGCCGGCGGCAGGTAGGCCAGCAGCACGTGCTGGCCCACCGACGGGCCGGAGCCCGCGCTGGTCACGTACGACGGCCGTCCCTTGGCGTCCACCAGCCGGTCCCCGGCCGCGGACAGCACCGGCTCGCCGCCGAGCATGTACCGCGCTTCGCCGCCGCCCGCCGGGTGGTGGCCGTCCACGGTCAGCGTGCACAGCACCGCGGCGGGCGGCTCGGCGCGCTGCGCCAGGTAGGCCGCCTTGCCGATGAACTCCTGCTGCTTCACCCGGGGCCGGGTCATCCCGGCCTCGACCAGCGTGTAGTCGGCGGTCAGCTCGCTGCCCATGGCCCGGTAGCCCTTTTCCAGCCGGCCGGTGGTGCCGTACACCCCGATACCGACCGGGACCAGCCCGTGCGGGGCGCCCGCGTCCCACAGCGTGTCCCACAGCCGGGCGCCCTGCTCCATCGGCACGTGCAGCTCCCAGCCGAGCTCGCCCACGTAAGAGATCCGGGACGCGAGCACGGTGAGGCCGCCGATCTCGGTCTCCCGGCAGGTGCCGAACGGGAATCCCGGGTGGCTCATGTCGTCAGCGGTGACCGACTCCAGCACGTCGCGGGCCCGCGGGCCCCACAGTCCCAGCGTGGCCTGGGCCGAGGTGAGGTCGGCCAGCGCGGCGGTGCCCGCGCCGGGCAGGTGGTCGGCGAACCACTTGAGGTCGGACATCCCGGTCGCGCCGCCGGTCACGACCCGGAACCGCCGCGCGCCGAGCCGCATGATGGTCAGGTCGGCCTTGAATCCGCCCCGCTCGTCCAGCAGCGAGGTGTAGACCACCCGGCCGGGCTGGACGTCGAGCTGGGCCACGGCCAGCGACTGGACCACGTCCAGTGCGGCCGGGCCGGTGACATCGAAGATGGCGAACGCGGACAGGTCGACCAGCCCGCAGGAGTCCCGCATGGCCAGGTGCTCGGCGTTGATGATGGGTGACCACCAGCGCGCGTCCCACTCGTTGTCCCGGGGCATGAGCCGCCCGGCGTACCGCTCCAGCAGCCGCTCGTTGGCCGCGTACCAGTGCGGCCGCTCCCAGCCGGCGGTCTCGAAGAAGACCGCGCCCAGGTCGCGCTCGCGCTGGTAGGCCGGGCTGACCCGGCATGGCCGGCCGGACTCCCACTGCTCGGCCGGGTGCACTATGCCGTACATCTTGTTGAAGCCCTCGCGGGCCCGGGCCCGGACCAGCTCGGTGGTCCGCTGCGCCGGGTAGAACCGGGCCACGTTGGCCTCGTCCACGTCGACCGTGGGTACCTGGCCGGACATCCACTCGGCCACCACGCGGCCGACGCCAGGCCCTTCCTTGATCCAGCTGGCCGCGGCCGACCACAGCCCGGCCACCTCGGGCGTCTCGCCCAGCACCGGATGACCGTCCGGGGTCATCGAGATCAGCCCGTTGATGGCGTAGCGGATGCCGGCCCGCTCGTCGCCGAGCAGCTCAGGCATCAGCTCCAGCGCCTCGGCCAGCTGCGGGTCGAAGTCGTCCTGGGTGAACGGCAGCTCGGTCGGGGACAGCGCGGCTTCCTCGATAGACGGGATGTCCTCCGGGCTGACGATGATCGGCCGGTGCGCGTAGGAGCCCACCTCCATGTCGCCGCCGTGCTGCCGCTCGTACATGTTGGTGTCCACGTCGCGGACGATCGGGTAGGAGATCTCGCCGGGTGACCCGGCGAACAGCGGGATCGGGCCGACGCTGATCATCTGGTGCACGATGGGGGTCAGCGGGATCCGGGCGCCGGCCATCCGGGCCAGCCGTGGGCTCCATACCCCGCAGCAGATCACGCAGATTCCGGTCTGGATCTCCCCGGCGCTGGTCCGCACCGACGTGATCTGCGGCCGGCCGCGCGGGTCCGTCCCGGCCGCCTCGATGCCCAGCACCTCCGCCCCGGCCAGCACCCGCAGCGCGCCGGACTGCTGGGCCTCCTCGCGCATCAGCGTGCCGGCCCGCAGCGAGTCGACCACGCCCACGGTCGGGAAGTGCGCGCCACCCAGGATCACCGACTCGTCCAGGTAGGGCACCAGCTTGTGCACCTCGGCGGGTGAGACGACCTGCGCCGGGATCCCCCACGCCTTGGCCGCCGAGCAGCGGCGGCGCAGCTCAGCCATCCGGGCCGGGGTGCGGGCCACCTCGACGCCCCCGCTCTGGGTGAACACCCCGAGGGCCTCGTACTGCTCGGTGCTGTCCCTGGTCAGTTCCATCATCATCTTCGAGTACTCGATCGGGAAGATGAAGTTGGAGGCGTGCCCGGTGGACCCGCCCGGGTTCGGCATCGGGCCCTTGTCCACCAGGACCAGGTCACGCCAGCCGAGCCGGGCCAGGTGGCAGGCCAGGCTGTTGCCGACGATCCCGGCGCCGATGATGACGGCGCTGGCCCGGTCCGGTGTGTCAGTCATGCCGGTGATCCTCGCTCGTGCCGCTTAGTATCCGACTGATATATCAGTTGGTAGACTAGGGGGCGTGGATTCCATGGTCAAGCCGCGGCGGCGCCCCGGGCCGGACGGCAGCGGGCCCGGCGCCCGCTCCCTGGCCGACCTGGCCTATCAGGAGATCCAGGACCGGCTGGTCAGGCTGGACATCCGGCCGGGCGCGCCGATCAACGAGGAAGATCTGTGCCTGCGGCTGGGGCTGGGCCGGACCCCGGTCCGGGAGGCGCTCAAACGGCTGGAATACGAACGGCTGGTCGTCGCCTATCCCCGCCGCGGCACGTTCGCGACCGAGATCAACGTCACCGACCTGACGCACATCTCCGAGGTCCGCGAGGTAATCGAGCCGGCCGCGGCGGCCCGGGCCGCCCGGCACGCCACCCCGGCCGACCGGGCCACGTTCCAGGCGCTGGCCGGTGAGCTGGCCGCCGCGCTGGGGCCGGGCGGCCCGCCGGGTGAGCTGCTGACCCTGGACGTGCGGATCCACCGGGCCATCTACGCCGCGACGCACAACCCCTATCTCGAGGACACCCTGATCCGCTACGGCAACCTGGCCACCCGCATCTGGTGCCTGTTCCTGGACCGGCTGGCGGACATGGCGGCCCACGTCGGGGAGCACCGCGAGCTGCTGCGGGTGCTGGCCGGCGGCGACGCGGAGCGGGCGGCGGACATCGCCCGGCGGCACGTGACCGAGTTCGACCAGGCGATCCGGGCCGTCATCTAGCCCGCTGGGCACGGCTGGGGCCGCCCGGACCCGGTCCGGGCGGCCCCGTGGTCCGCCTGCGCCGGGCTACTCGACCGGGATCTCCTTGTTGATCAGGCCCAGGTCGATGCCCTGCCGGCTGCGCACCACCCGCGCGAGCACGTAGACCACGATGGCCAGCACGTACATAGCACCCATGAAAATCAGCGAGTCGTGGCTGTTCACGAAGTACAGGTCGTTGCTGAGCCATTCCACCAGGTTGAAAACGAGCAGCCCGATCGTGATGACCCCGGCCACCGGCACGATCGGCACGCCCAGGACCTTGATCCGGCTGGCCGGCGAGGCCCGCCACAGGTCCGGTTTCAGCCACGGCAGGAGTACCACCGCGACCGCGCTGAACAGGTACGTCACCGCGATGACCAGCGTGGCGTCCAGCGTGTAGGTGCGGAACGTCGACGAGTACGCGTAGATCGCGGCCAGGATGACCGCCGGAAGCAGCATCAGGACCAGCGAGTAGAACGGGACCTTCCGCTTCTCGGACACCTCCGCGGCCCGGTCCGGCAGCACCCGGTCGAACGCGGCCGCGAAGATGACCCGCGTCGAGGACAGGAACAGCGTGCCGACCCAGCCGAAGAACCACAGGCTGAGCACCAGGATCAGGATGACCTGGAACGCGGTGTTGTGCACCAGCCAGCCCGCGAACATGAACGGGTACGGCCAGATGCCGAACTGCGGCGTGAGGTTGTAGTCCAGCGCGTTCAGGTTCTGGTAGAAACCCCAGCCCACGGTCTTCACGATCAGCAGCAGGAAGATGATCGTCAGCAGGACGGTCATCCACAGGCCGGCGAACATGCCGGTGAATACCCGCCGGAAGTCGCTCGCCCCGCGGATCTCGCCATAGAGCGTAGATCCCCAGTTCGGCCACAGCAGGAAGAACATGAACGCCGGCACGAGCAGCATCGTCGGCCCGAGCGGGCCGAACCCGAACGGCGAGGTGGTGTAGCCCGCCTTGGCCGCGGCGTGGTTGGTCGCCGCGTAAGCGTTGTGCACCCCGAACAGCTTCTGGCCGTACAGGTTGAACGAGCTGATGAAGTCCGCGTGCGAGTTGATCAGCAGCAGGATGACCACGACGGCGAACCCGGCCATGCCGCCGAAGAAGGCGTACTTCTGGATCCGGGCGTAGCCGGCCATGCCCAGGGAGACGAGCAGGCCGGCGATGACGATCGTGATCAGCGTGACGATGAAGATCCCGTTGTTGGTGCCGAACCAGGCCGCCCCGCCGTTCGGCCAGGTCCACTTGAGCGTGGCCCATAGCGGCTCGAACAGCTGGACCGACAGGATGTTCCCGTAGATGGGCGCCCACAGCCACAGGATGAACCACCATCCGGTGGCTGCCATCACGAAGCCGAGGCCGCTGCCCAGGATCCGGCTCTGCCAGACGTAGTCACCGCCGGCCCGCGGGATGGTGACGATCAGCCCGGCGTACGCGATCACCAGGAACGACACCCAGACGCCGGAGATTAGCGTGGCCGTGATGAACTGGCCCTTGGGGAACGCCGGGCCGGCGAACGTGAACTCATAGAGACCGAGCGTGACGAAGTTCGTGGCCAGGCAGGCGTAGATGATGGAGTCGCGCACGGACCAGCCGCGGACCAGGCCGGTGGCTTTGCGCAAGAAGAGTGTGGGCGTCTCGCCACCAATTGCGTCAGTTGCCATGCTCATCTCCCAGTTGGGGGGTTTTGGGCAAGCCTATTGCTATCCGACGGTAAATGCTGGTGAAACTCAGCCGTTCACCAGAAGGTACTTGGCGACCTTCCCCTTCTTTGCATTCAGCTCGAGCACCGCGCCCTGCAAGACGCCGTCACCGTAAACACTGCCCGGATTGATGGCCAGTGTGCGGCCCATCTTCTTGATGCCGCGGCTCTCGTGAATATGGCCGTGCACCGACAGCATCGGCTGGTAGCTGTTAATCGCGTCACGGACTGCGGTCGAGCCGACCGGCTTCATCACCGCGCCGCCATGCATGGGCCGCAGCGTGTCATCGAGTGCGGGCGCCTCATCCAGCCCGCTCCCGTACGGCGGCGCGTGGAAATTGAAGATGGCCCGCTCCATGTCCGGAATCTGGCTGACCACCGCGTCGATCTTTTCCCTGAGCTGTTCTTCCGGGGCTTCCCGGAACGTGTCCCACGGGGTCGGGTTGGTCCAGCCCATGGAGACCAGGTGGAACCCGTCCAGGTCGAGCGCCTTGCCTTCGCCGAAGGTGACGCAGGGCGACGACTCGATGATGTCGTCGATCTCCCAGATGTCGTCGTTACCGCCGTTGAGGATGCACGGGATCTCGCCGCCCTGGAGCTTCCCATCGGCCATGTCCATCCAGCGGTCCAGCGAGTGGGTCATCTCCTGGCTGAACCGGCGGTCCACCGCGCCCTCTTCGTCGCTGAGATTCTGCAGTTCGTCCGGGGTGACCACGGCCGGGTAGGAGCCCTTGTTGCGGATCTGCTTCTGGACCTCCTCCAGTTCCGCCTGGGTGTCCATCCGGATGCTCTCGCCCCGGACCACGGCCTGCCAGTACCCGTTGTGCGCCACGATCGGCACCATCACCTTGCCGGTGACGTCACCGCCCAGCACGACCAGGTCGGCCTTGTAGAAGGCGGCCGAGTTCAGGAACTTGCGCCAGCACACCTCGGAACCGTGGATATCCGTCGCGAAGAAGACCCTCATCTGTGCACCGTTGCCTTCCTCCGCGCAGTTGCCCCGCCGGGTTCGCCGTGGGCCAGCACGCGCAGCTTCCGGGCGTCTTGCGCAACTCCCGCGCGTACTGTGCAACGTCTAGCATCCGGCTGAAACTGCCGTCAAGCCGGACAGAGCGAATTAACGCCGCGCCGTGACCGGCCGGCCTGGCGAGAGGAGCCCATTACTCCTAGTGCGCGACTTCCTCGGGCAGCTCATACCAGCGGACCCCGTCGCCCACTCTGGCCCGCAGCTTCCATTTGACGCTCTTCGGGGCCGCGTCGGCAACCTCCCGCAGCTGCCGGGCCTGGGCCAGTGGGTCGTAGTCGTGCCTGGTCGGGGACGCCAGCCCAGGGCTTTCGGCCAGCAGCGCGGGCAGCTTGTCCAGGTTCCCGGTGACCGTCCGCCACCAGCCCCAGTCCGCGCCCAGTACCTTGCCGAACCGCTCGGTATCGATGGCCGGCGGGGCCCCCGCACCGACCGGGAGGCAGGACAGCAACTGGACGATGTCCCGGGCGTCTTTCTGGTTGAGCTCGATGATCTGCAGCTTGGAGAGCAGTACGTCGACCGAGTCCACGGTGAACGGCACCCGGCCGAAGGACGGCCGGAAGTCCAGCGTGTGGCACATGGTCAGCCGGTCGACCATGACGTCGATGGGCCGCCCGGATGGGGCGTTGAAATACATCTGCCGGTCGCCGTTGAGGTTGTTGAACCGGCGGTCCGGCTCGCAGCCGTTGTCGGCCAGCCAGGCGGCGACACCTTTGCGGCCCTTGGCCATGCAGGCGAAGTCGATGTCCTGGTCGCGGCGCAGCCGCGGCGGGTAGTCCGGGCACAGCACCCGGACGGCCAGGCCGCCGAGGAGTTTCAGGCCCAGCCCCGCCGCCGCGGCGGCGCGGGCCAGGCTGAGCGCCTCGGTCAGCGGGTCCTGCGGCGATCCGGGTTCCGGCGCGTCAGCGGGTTGGGCCATACCGGGCCTGCTCTCATCCGGGGCGCAGCCCGCCCAGGGCGGCGGGCGCAATTCCTAGGTCGGTAGCGAGTATGCCACGAACATCAGGAGCGCCAGTTGACGCACAACCGGCAAATTGGTCATTCTTGGTTGCGTGTCCACGAATATGGTTGCGGGTACCGCAACCTATCACTCGGCGGAGCGTGTCCTGGCCCTGCTCGCGAGCTTCGAGGACGGGCGGCCGGAACTTAGTGTGACCGAGATCGCCGACGCGCTGGGGGTGCACAAGTCGACCGCGTCGCGATTGGCCGCCACCCTGGAGCGGACCGGCTTCCTGGCCCGCTCGGGTAAGCGGTACCGGCTCGGCGTGGAGATTATCCGGCTGGGCAGCGTGGCGCTGCGCAGCGCCGACATCGTGGCCCGGCTGCAGCCGGCCATGGCGAAGCTGTCCCAGCTGACCGGGGAGACCATCAACCTGGCCGTGCCAGCCGGGGCGGACATCCTGAACGTGGCCGAGGTGCCGAGCAGCTTCATCCTGAACAGTTCCGGCGGCTGGATCGGCCGCCGGACCAAGCCGCACGCGGTGGCCAACGGCAAGGTGCTGCTCGCGTTCGGCGCCATCCCCATGCCGGGCCGCCTGGACCGGTTCACCGAGCACACGGTCTGCTCGGTGCCGGCGCTGCAGGCGCAACTGGCCCAGATCCGCCGGGACGGCTACGGTACGGCGGTAGCGGAACTGGAAGATGGCCTGGTCGCGGTGGCCGCGCCGGTGTTCGGGCCGGGCGGCGGCTGCGTGGCCGCGCTGTCCATCTCCGGCCCGGCCTACCGGATGCCCCCGGACAAACTGCCCGAACTCGGCCGCCTGTGCGCCGCCGCATGGTGACCTGCGCCAGCGGCGCGCGCCGCCGGCTGGGCAGTGCAGCGGGAATGGGGAGGGCGGGTGGGCGCAGCGGGGAACGAGCGACAAGCGACGAGAGAAGCCGGTGGGCCGGAGCGCGCCGGGGCCGCAAGGAGATAGAGATAGAGATATGGACGAGTACCTGATCTGCGTCGGCGGCCAGTGGCGGCCGGGCCGGTCCGCCGCGGCCCCAGCGGTCAGCCCGGCGTCCGGCGAGACGTTCGCCGCGGTGGCCACCGCGGACCCGGCGGACGTGGACGACGCGGTCCGCGCGGCCGCCGCGGCCTGGCCGGCGTGGGCGGCCAGTTCGGCGTTTGAGCGCGCGTCCTGGTGCGAGCAGGTCGCGGCGGCCATCGCCGGGCGGCGGGACGACCTGGCCCGGGTGCTCACCCTGGACCAGGGCAAGCCGCTGGCCGCCGAGGCCTACGGCGAGGTCGACGAGCTGGCCGAGTACTTCCGGATGGCGGCTGCCGACGTGCGGCGGCTGGACGGCGCGTTCCCCCCGTCCACGTCGGCCGGCCGGCGGGTCATCACCGCCCGGGTGCCGCTCGGCGTGGTCGGCGTGATCAGCCCGTGGAACTGGCCGTACACCATGGGCGCCGAGCTGTTCGCACCCGCGCTGGCCGCGGGCAACGCGGTCGTCTGGGTGCCAGCGCCGACCACGTCGGCGTGCTGCGCGGTGCTGGCCGGGATCATCGCCGGGACCGGCGTCCCGGCCGGGGTGTTCAGCTTCGTGCCCGGCCCCGGGCCGGTCACCGGGGACGCGGTGGCCGGTCACCCGGGGGTGGCGGCGGTCGGCTTCATCGGGTCGGTGGCCACCGGCGGGCTGGTGGCGGGCCGGGCCGCGGGCAAGACGCAGCTGCTCGAGCTCGGCGGTAACGGCCCGATGGTGATCCTGGACGACGCGGACCTGGACCTGGCCGCCGAGGCCGCGCTGGAGGCGGCGTACCTGTGCGCCGGGCAGAGCTGCACGGCCGGCGAACGGTTCCTGGTGCACGCTGCGGTCCGCGCCGAGTTCACCGAGCGGGTGGTGGCGGCCACCCAGCAACGGGTCCGGCTGGGTGACCCGTTCGACCCGCAGACCACGATGGGGCCGCTGAACAGCGAGGCCACCGCGGCCAAGTTCGACCGGCACGTGGCCGACGCGGTCAGCCGGGGGGCCAAGCTGCGCTGCGGCGGCCGCCGCGCCGCGGGCTTCCCGACCAGCCTGTACGCCGAGCCGACCGTGCTGGACGGGGTGACCGCGGACATGGCCATCGCCACCGAGGAGACGTTCGGGCCGGTCGTGCCGGTCATCGAGGTGGCCTCGGCGGAGGAGGCGCTGGCCGCGACCAACGGTTCCCCGTTCGGGCTGACCGCCGCGGTGTTCACCGCCGACCTGGAGCGCGGCCTGGCCTTCGCCGAGCAGGCCCGGGCCGGCTGGGTCAACGTGAACGCCTCCACCAACCTGTGGGAGTCGCACCTGCCGTTCGGCGGCCGGTCCGGCTCGGTGAGCGGCCGCGGCCGGGTCGGCGGCCGGTTCGCCATGGAGACGTTCACCGAGCCGAAAACGATCCTGTATCCGGCCCCGCAGCTGCGCGGCTGAGCCATTACCGGGCCGGCTCACTCTGCCAGGCAAAGGCCAGGGGCGTCAGCGAGGTCAGGTCGATGGCCGGCTCCACCGTGGAGTAGGACTGCACGTTGTCCTCGAACACGGCACGGTGCCCGTTGTAGGCGGCGTACGGCACGTCGCCGGGCGCGTTGGCGTTGCACCGGCGCATGCTGGGTACCGTCCCGGTGGCCGCGAACGAGTTCGGCCCCTCCACGGCCGCCCCGGCCAGCACCGGCGGCTTCCCGTCGTGCGACCCGGCCAGGTTGGTGACCTGGTGCTGCATGCAGTCCGGGAACACGGTGCCGTCCCCGACGATCAGCGACACGCCCCAGCCGTTGCTGCCGAGAATGTTGTCCAGCCAGTGCTGGGCCCAGCCCGCGTAGACCGGGCGGCCGGTCAGCGCGTCGTACTCGTCGGCCATCACGGTCAGCCCGGCCCCGTGTGTGGTGGTGTCGTACTGGTCCCAGGCGAACCCGAAGCGGAATGGGTCACTGGCGGCGACGTGGATGCCTTTCTCGATCTGCCCGCGCAGATTCCCGAGCAGCTGGGCCCTGGTTACGGCCAGGCCGCTGACGGGCTGGGCGCGCAGCACCAGGTCGAGTTCGTAGTCGGCCAGCGCGCTCACGTCGTACAGGTTCAGCGTGTCGGACAGCGCCTGCTTGCTGTGGATCCAGGCGCTGGCCCAGCCGGCCGCGTCGCGCAGGTAGCCGGTATCCGGGCGGCCTGCGTCGCGCATCGCGATGGCGAGTTCGGTGGCGCCCAGCATCATGTCGTCTTTCCAGCTCGTCTCGGGGTAGAAGTCGAACGGGATGGCCGTCATCAGCTGGCCTTTCCAGCGCGTGTTGGCCAGCGAATACACGGTCTGGGCCGAGTGCAGGCAGCCAGCCGCGTAGCCCGGGTCGGTGCTGCGGAACACCTGGTAGCAGAGCGCGAAGTCGGCGGCCAGGCGGCCGGCCAGGTTCGGGCTGAGCAGCGAGCCCGGGCGGGCGGCCCGGAACACCGGCGGATGCCGGATGTACACATACCGCGGGTTGGCGCCCATGTAGTGGTCGTCGGCCTGGGGCAGCCGCCAGATGTCGTGGTCCCCGAAGTAGTAGTTGTTGGCCTCGCCGGTGCCCACCTGGTAGTACAGCGTCTTGGTCTTCTCATGCCACATCCGCTGCAGGAAGTCCATGCCGAACCGGGCCTCGCCGGTGAAGTCGGCACCGGCCCGCGCCCCCATCTGCCCGGGGAAGGACGCGATGCCCTGCAGCAGGATGGCTTCGGTATAGCTGGTGGTCTCGACGAAATGCAGGTAATCACCGGCGTCCCACCACCCGCCGGTGGCGTTGATCCGCACCCCGGTGGCGTACCTGGCCAGGCTGCCCTTGAAGTCGCCGTTCTCATCCACCGGCGGGGTCCGGTACGTCATCGCGCTGGCGTCGTTGAGGTGACCGGGCGCGGTGCGCAGCGCGGTGTGGATGAAGTCCGGGCCGTCCCGCTCGTTCTGGTAGAAGTACAGCGCGTTGGCCAGCGGCCTGGCGTAAAGCTCCGCGGCCGGCCCGACCCGGAACCAGGGCGAGGCGGCCGACGGGTCGCTGAGGATGCCGAGCCGGTAGGTGCCGGGGGCGCGCACCCCGGAGAACCGGGCCGCCCCCACCCAGCCGTACCGCTTGCTCCAGGCCCCGAGGTCCTGCCGGGCCAGCCCGGACGCCACGGCCGTGCAGGACCCGGCCCGGACCACCACCCAGTGCAGCGCACTGGCCGGCTTCGCGCGGGTCATGATCTCGGCCTGCTTTACCGCGCCGGCCGGGTAGCCGACCTGGTCGACCCGGATGGCAGCGGCGGGCGCCCCGGCCGGCCCCCGGTGCGAGCCGGTGGTCAGCACCGAGCTGGGCGCGGGCTGGTGGCAGATCCTCTGCGCCGGTGACCCGCGGGACGCCGCCGCGCTGGCCGGGCCGGCGGCCACGCACAGCGCCGCGGCCAGGCTGGCCGCGCCCGCCACGACCGCAGAAACCCGGAGACGATCATTCATCGGCTCAGGCTAGGCCCGGGAGAGCTGGCGTCACAATGCCCGCAGCGCGGGAGTTTTGGCCACCCGGGTCAGTCGCGGGCGACAACCTGCAGGGTGGCCAGGCTCGGGTCGGCCGCGTAGGCGATCCGGCCGCCGTCGGCCAGGGTCGCGCGCAGCGCGTCGAGCGCCGCGATGGTGATCACTTCGCCGGGGGCGAGCACCGGGACACCCGGCGGGTAGGGTGCCACCAGTTCGGCCGAGACCCGGCCGACCGCGGCGGGCGCAGCGAGCGTTATGTGCGGCAAAAAGAACGCCCGCCGCGGCGGGATGGCCGGCTCGGGGGTGACCAGCCAGGCGGCGGCGGGCAGCGGGCGCCGCGGCGGGCCGGCGTGCCGCCGGACCGCGGCCAGCAGGGTGCCGGTGAAGCGGGCCACGGTGCGCTCGTCGTCGGCCAGCGTGACGATCGGGATGATCGTGTCGCGGTCGGCCATCTCCACCGGCATCCCGGCCGCGATCAGGTCGGCCTCGACTGCGTTGCCGTGCGCGCCGGTGCCGGCCAGCAGCACGACCAGCTTGGCCGGCTCGACTCCGGGCCCGCCCAGCACGTCCAGGCCGGGTTCCGCGCGGATCCGCTGCCGGGCCGCGGCCACCGCGGCCAGCAGCCGCCCGCACAGCTCGGCACCGTCCCGGGCCAGCAGCGCCCGCGCCGCGTCGATGCTGGCCATGATCGCGCCCGCCGGGCTGGTGGTGTGCGTGGCGTCGAACGCCCGGTCCAGCCGGGCCGGGTCCAGCCGGCCGTGGCCCGCCTGACTGGTGCGCGCCAGCACCAGCGCGCCCTGGGTGTAGGCGGGCAGCGCCTTGTGCGCGCTGGTCACCATGGCGTCCGCGCCCGCGGCCAGCGCGTGCGGCGGCAGGCCCGGGTGGAAGCCGAGATGGGCCGCCCAGGCCGCGTCCACCAGCAGCGGCACCCCGGCCCGGTGCGCCGCGTCCGCGTGCCCGGCCAGGTCGCCCATGGTGCCCACGTAGGACGGGTCGCCCAGGAACACCGCGCAGGCATCCGGGTGGCGGGCCAGCGCCGCCTCGACCGCGGCCACCGGGACCGGCCCGGGCAGCCCGGTCGCCGGGTCCACCTCGGGCCGTACCCACACCGGGTCCAGCCCGGCCAGCACGAGGCCGAGCAGCAGCGAGCGGTGCAGCGCCCGGGTGACCACGATCGGCTGCCCGGGCTGCCCGGCGGCCAGCGCCAGCGCCTGGTTGCCGTGGGTCGAGCCGGCCACCGAGAACCGGCACCAGTCCGCGCCCCACAGCTGCGCCGCGCGCTGCTCCCCCTCGGCCAGCAGGACGTCGGCGTGCTTGATGGTGTCCAGCCCGCCGTACAGCGGCGCGTCGCCCGCGGTCACCGACCCGGTCAGGTCCTGCCGCTGCTTGTGCCCGGGCACGCTCATCGGGGTCAGTTTCCCGGCCCGGGCCTGCGCGGTGATCCCGAGCCAGGCGTCGAGCAGGGGCGCGTCCCCGCGCAGCCCCCGCGGGTCCCCGGGGTCCGCGGTGCCGTCCATCCGCCGGATGTTACGCCGCCGGGGCCGGGGTGCCGGGCTGGTGCCGGTAGAACTCGACGTTCTCGGGCGGCAGCGGGGTGTGGCCCAGGATCAGGTCGGCGGCCTTCTCCGCGGTCATCATCACCGGGGCATAGATGTTGCCGTTGGTGATGTACGGCATCACCGACGCGTCCACGATGCGCAGCCCGTCCAGGCCGTGCACCCGCATGCTGGCCGGGTCGACCACGGCCATGTTGCCGGTGCCCATCTTGCAGGTGCAGGACGGGTGCAGCGCGGTCTCCGCGTCGCGGCGCACCCAGTCCAGGATCTGCTCCGCCGAGGACACGCCCAGGCCGGGTGACAGCTCCCCCGCGCTGAACTCGTCGAACGCGGGCTGGTTCAGGATGTCCCGGGTGACCCGGATGGCCTCGGCCCATTCTTTGCGGTCGGTGGGCGTGGACAGGTAGTTGAACCGGAGCGCCGGGTGCACCTCCGGGTCGCGCGACGTGATCCGGACCGAGCCGCGCGAGTCGGAGTACATCGGGCCGACGTGCACCTGGTAGCCGTGCCCGCCCGCGGGCGACGACCCGTCGTAGCGGATCGCGATGGGCAGGAAGTGGTACATCAGGTTCGGGTAGGCCACCTCGTCGTTGCTGCGGATGAACCCGCCGCCCTCGAAGTGGTTGGTCGCCCCGGGGCCGGAGCGCAGGAACAGCCACTTGGCGCCGACCATCGGCCGGTTGCGCATCTTCAGCGCCGGGGCCACTGAGACCGGCAGCTTGGACCCGTACTGCACGTACACCTCGAGATGGTCCTGCAGGTTCTCGCCCACCCCGGGCAGGTCGGCCACCACGTGGATGCCCAGCCCGCGGAGCAGGTCCGCGCCGCCCACCCCGGACAGCTGGAGCAGCTGCGGGGTGTTGATGGCGCCGCCGCACAGGATGATCTCGTCGCCGCGGACCAGCCGGGCCGGGCCGCCGTGGCCCACCCCGCCCTGCCGGTACTCCACGCCGACCGCCCGGCGGCCCTCGAAAATGACCTTGGTCACGAAGGCCCGGCAGGTCACCTCCAGGTTGCGCCGGTTCATTACCGGGTGCAGGTAGGCGCCCGCCGCGCTCAGCCGGCGGCCACGGGAGATGTTCCGGTCGAACGCCGCGAAACCCTCCTGCCGGTAGCCGTTGACGTCCTTGGTCAGCCGGTACCCGGCCTGCTGCACAGCCTGGAAGAACGCCTGGAACAGCGGGCTGGTGGCCGGGCCGCGCTCCAGGATCAGCGGGCCGTCGCCGCCGCGGAACTCGTCCGCGCCGGCCAGGCAGGTCTCCATCTTCTTGAAGTACGGCAGGCAGTGCGCGTAGTCCCAGCCGGCCATCCCCGGGTCGGCCGCCCAGCGCTCGTAGTCCAGCGGGTTGCCGCGCTGGAAGATCATGCCGTTGATGCTGCTCGACCCGCCGAGCACCTTGCCCCGGGCGTGGTAGACCCGCCGGTTGTTCAGGTCCGGCTCGGGCTCCGACTCATACCCCCAGTCGTAGAACCGGTTGCCGATCGGGAACGTGAGCGCGGCCGGCATGTGGATGTACACATCCCACGGGTAGTCCGGCCGGCCAGCCTCCAGCACGAGCACCCGGGTCCGCGGGTCGGCGGACAGCCGGTTGGCCAGGGCACTGCCAGCGCTGCCGCCGCCGACGATGATGAAGTCGTACTCCGCTGGTGCCATCTGCCCTCCTCGGCGCCTGCCCGGCTGGGCAGGCAGATTCGTACAATAACCGGCTCCGGGCCGCCCGCGGCCGGGCTGGCCGCGGGCGCCCGCACCGCCGGGTACCCTGCCCAGGTGGTGACGCCCGAGCACGAGCCCCATCCCGCCGCGGCTGGCCCGCCCCCGCACCCCGGGGCCACCGCCTACCGGCAGGCCCAGTTCCGGGTGCCGCCCGGCGGCACCGAGCTGCTGCTGATCCGGCATGGCGAGTCGCAGGCCGCGTACATGGAACAGCCGTTCCCGCTGCTAGATGGGCACGCCGACCCGGAACTGGCGGCCCAGGGCCGGGCCCAGGCCGAACTGCTCGCCGAGCGGCTGGCCAAGACCCGGATCGACGCGATCTACGTGACCTCACTGCGCCGGACCGCGCAGACCGCGGCGCCGCTGGCCCGCCGGCTCGGCCTGGCCCCGCAGGTGGAACCGGACCTGCGCGAGGTCAACCTGGGCGAGTGGGAGGCCGGGGTGTTCCGCCAGAAGGTGGCGGAGAATCATCCGCTGGCCGAGCGGATGTGGGCCGAAGAACGCTGGGACGTGATCCCGGGCGCCGAGCCCGCCGGGCAGTTCGCGGCGCGGGTCGAGCGGGCTATCCACCGGATCGCGGCGGCCCACCCCGACCAGCGGGTCGCGGCCGTGGCGCACGGCGGGGTGATCGGCCTGGCCATGGCGCTGGCCTCCGGGTCCCGCCCGTTCGCGTTCCTGGGCGCGGACAACGGGTCTATCTCCCGGCTGGTCATCACCCCGCAGCGCTGGGTGGTGCGCGGCTTCAACGACACCGCCCACCTGGAGCGGTGACCCCGCCACGGCCATGGTCGTGGTCGTGGTCAGCCTCCGGGCTGCTGTAGGGACCGCACGGTAAATCCGGAAACGCGACTCGCCCCTCGGCACGCCGGGGTAGTCACCTTGGACACCCGTCTATCAATATGATAGCATATTGATAGACGGGCAGGCAGCCGGCACCACAGCCGCAGGAGGCATCCCGATGAACGCAACCAGCAAGGGCGCGCGCGGCTGGCGCGGCACCATCTCCGCATTCGAGGCCCGGTGCAGCCAGGCACTCGACTACACGCCGTTCGCCAACACCTCGAAAGGTCTGCGCGGGTGGTGGCTAACTCCGCCGCGACCTGGCATCTACCGCCTGATCGCGCCCTGGGCGTACCGCCACCCCCGCTTCTCGGGGGTCGCGGCTATTGCTGGTGGCAGTGTCGCGGCCGCCGCGGGCCTCATCTGCCTGTCGTACGGCGCCTACGGATGGGCAGCCTTCTTCCTGGTTATTGCGGCACTGGCTCTCGCGGGTGGCTGCTGGTACCTCACCATCGATCGCTCCGCACGCGCCCGGGCCTGAGCCCGGTCAGCGCCAGGTCCACCGTCCGTGACCGTTGATGTGCGCAGACCAGCTGCTGACGCGCCTCCAGGTCACCCGCACGCGGCTGAAGACCCACCCTGGGCCGGCGTGGCTGACCGGGTGGAGAAGTACACCCGGGCATTCACCCAGTGGCCGCCCACTTCTTGACCACGATCATGGTGCTACGCCGGGGTGGCACCGCCGGCCAGCGCGGCCTTGCCCTGGACCACGCGGTTGACCAGTTCGCCGACGCCGGAGATGGCGATCCGGATCTCGTCGCCCGCGCGCAGCGTGAACGGCAGATCCGGGACCAGGCTGGTTCCCGTGGACAGCAGCACGCCGGCCGGGAACTCGTCCTCGCGGAACAGGAACCGGGCCAGCTCGGCCACCGTGCGGCGCAGCCCCCGCGTGCTGGCCTGGCCGGTCCACGCGGCGGAGCCGTCCCGGCTGATCGTCATGTCGATGGTCAGGTCGTAGGGGTCCGGCACCTCCCAGGCGGGCCGGATCCACGGGCCGGCCGCGCAGCCGCCCAGGTAGATCTTGGCCTGCGGCAGGTAGAGCGGGTTCTCCCCCTCGATCGACCGGGAACTCAGGTCGTTGCAGATGGTGTAGCCGACCGGCTCGCCGGCCGAGTTGAGCACGGCAGCCAGTTCCGGCTCGGGCACGTTCACCGCGGAGTCGGCGCGCACGCTGACCGGCGCGCCCGGGCCGGCCACCCGCCAGGCCGCTGACTTGAAGAACAGCTCGGGCCGGGGCGCGTCGTACACCCGCTCGTAGATGTCGGCGGAATCGGCGCTCTCCTGCACCCGGGCGTGCCGGGACCGCTCGTACGTGACCCCGGCCGCCCACACCTCGGTCTGGCCGTCGAGCGGCGCAAGCAGGCTGGCCGGGTCGAACCGGACCGGCTCGAACGGCGGGTCCCCAGCCGCCTGGCCGGTGCACAGCTCGCGCACGGCCGTCGCCGGCAGGGCGAGCAGGTCGGCCATGGCGCCGATCCCGGGCAGCCCGCTGACCTCGCCGCCGTCCAGAACACCGACCCGCGGCACACCGCCCGCGGCGCGGAACCTGATCAGCTGCACCTGCCGTCTCCCTCCGCCAGCCCAGCCGCGCCAGCCCAGCCGCGCCGGCCCGGCGGCCAGCCTACGGCGTGCGGCCCGGCGGCGGCCCGGCCGCGTCCGGCGGCGGCGCACCCGCGTCCGGCGGCGGCCCGGCCGCGTCCGGCGGCGGCGCACCCGCGTCCGGCGGCGCACCCGCGTCCGGCCCCGCCCCGCGGGCCGCGTCCGGGCCGGCCCCGGCCCGGGCCGCCCCGGCCCGGTGGAACCGGCGCCGCCGCAGCATGTAGTAGCCGAACAGAGCCAGCGCCACGACGGCGAACACCAGCAGCCGGGTCCCGCTGTACCGGACCGGCTGCAGGCTGTACCGGCTCACCGACACCGTCCCGTCCGAGCCGATGGCCAGGCCGAAGCTGAGCGCGGTGGCGCCGCGGGGCGCGGCCGGGGTGCTCCACGACGCCTGGGCCCACCTGCCGGCCGCGGGCTGGGCCGGGCTGGATGTCCAGTAGACCCAGGTGCCCTGCGTGGTCCGGTAGTACAGGTCGAACCGGACCGGCCGGCTGGACTGGTACCACTCCCCCACCGAGTAGCTGCGGCCTGCGCTGATACCGGGCGCGCACTGGCCCAGGTCCAGCGTGGGCAGCAGCTTGGCGTCCCCGGACCGCCGCCCGGTCATCCGGATGGCTTCCGCGCCCGCGCCGCCCGGGCCGCCCGCCGGGTGATAGCTGAACGTGGCGGTGTTGCTGCCGTACCGGGCGGTCTGGAAGCAGGCGGGCACGCCGCCCTGGCCCCGGACGGACAGCGCGGCGTTGCTGACCCCGGGGCCGCGGATGGGCGGCGGCACCGGGCCGGGCACGGCCGGCCGGACCGGGCCGCCGGCCACCTGATGGACGGTGCGCACGGCGATCCCGTGGCCAGCCTGGCCGGCCAGCCAGGCCAGTACACTGCTCAGCTCGGGCTTGGTGACGCCCAGGGCACAGCCGCGGGCGCACACGTCGTGGATGTTGAAGATGATCCAGCCGCCGCCGTGCCGCTGCGCCCCGGTCACGATCGACTCGAACGTGGCCGGTGTCCACCGGGTGCCGACCGAGGCCACCTCGATGGGCGCGCGGAGCAGGTACGGGTTGCGCGGCGGGATGGTCTCGGCCCAGGCACAGAACTGGCACAGCCCGGCGCCGCGCAGTTGCCCGGCGCCGAGCCCGGTGTTGTACCCGCACCGCCGGACCAGGTCCTGCAGGGTCCGGTTGACCACCGCGAACGGGTACGCGAAGTCGGTCACCCGCAGCCCCCACCGGGTCAGGGTGACCCGGTCCTGGCAGATCTCCCGTTGTGCCTCGGCGGTGGGCACCTGGTTCAGCGGCACGTGCAGCACGGTCAGCCCGCCGATCTCGTTACCCGCCGCGGCCAGCGCCTGCACGTCGCGGCGGGTCAGGTACGGGGAGCTGGTGCAGCCGGGATCGGTGGCCGGCACGCAGACCAGCCCGGACGGCACGTAGTAGGTCGCGTGCGTGTGGTACTGGCGGAAGATGGGCAGCGCGCCCATCTGGTTCGCGAAACCGCCACCCCAGGTGAAGCTGACCACGGTGCGGGCCGCGGGCCGGCCGGCCGCCGCGGCCGGGGGGATGACGGTGCCCAGCCCGAGCAGCAGGCCGGCCGCGAGCACCGCCGCCCCGCAGCGGGCATAGCGCGGCCACGCCCCCCGTATCGCCACGTTTGGCACCTTCCGGATGACCCAGGCGATAGTCATCCTGCGTCGTTTGTTTGGCCCACGGTAAACATTAACTGCTCAGGAACAATCCACTCCGCAGCGCGGCGGCTGGTTTCGATCGCATACGCTCCGGTGATAACAGTCCGGCAATTATCAGCCCGGCTGGTGGGGGCGTGATGTCCAGCTGGTTCTCCTCGCACATCGTGCAGTCGGGGCGGCTGCCGCTGTTCTGTTTCTTTGTCGCGTTCGTGGCTGGCTTCGGGTTCATCCGGCTGTCCGTCCGGCTGATCCGGGCCCAGGTCCGCTGGTGGCCGGGCAACGTAACACCCGGCACCCTGCACGTCCACCACATGGTGTTCGGCGTGGTGTTCATGCTGGTCGGCGGCGTGACCGGCATCGTGGCCCCGGGCGGGTCGCTGGACTGGCGGGCGGGCGCGGCCGCCCTGTTCGGGCTCGGCGCGGCGCTGGTCCTCGACGAGTTCGCGCTGATCCTGCACCTCAAGGATGTGTACTGGAGCAGCGACGGGCGGCTGTCGGTGGAGGCGGTGTTCGTGGCCGTCGGCATCACCGTGCTGCTGCTGCTCGGCATCGTCCCGTCCATCGCGCCCAGCCCCACCAACCGGAGCACGAGTACCGCGGAAGCGGTCATCGGCCTGGTCGTCAGCGTCGTGTTCACGTTCGGCCTGGCCGCGATCACGCTGCTCAAGGGCAAGATCTGGACCGGCCTGTTCGGCCTGTTCCTGTTCCCGCTGCTCATCGTGGGCGCGATCCGGCTGGCCCGGCCCGGTTCGCCGTGGGCCCGCTGGCGGTACCAGGACAAGCCGCGCAAGCGGGCCCGCGCCGCGCGCCGGGAACGGCGGTTCCGCCAGCCGGTGGTCCGGATCCGGGTGCGCCTGGAGGACTTCGTGTCCGGCCTCCAGGAGCGGCCCGAGCCGCAGCCGCCCCAGAAAACCAAATAGCTTGCTTAACGCCACCCGGTGCTACCCGAGTACGGCCTGGGTCTGAGTTACCTGGGCGGCCATCCGGCCGGCCGAATCGGTCAGGTCGGTCTGCACCACGATCACGGTCCGGCCGGCGTGCAGCGGCCGGGTCACCCCGGTGACTACCCCGTCCCGGACGCCGCCCAGGAACACCGTGGCGGAACTGATGGTCGCGGTCCGCGCGCCCGGCGGCAGGTTCAGCTGGGCGCAGATCCCGCCCAGGCTGTCGGCCAGGGCCATCAGCGCCCCGCCGTGCAGCATCCCGCCCGCGGTACACAGCCGCTCCGCCCAGGCCAGGTGGCCCCGGACCTCGGCCGCCCCGGCGGTGTCCAGCTCGACGCCGAGCGTGACCGCGAATGGCATGAGCCGCAGCAGGCTGTCGTCCGTCACCGCGCATACGGTACTCCGGCGCGGCGGAACAGGACCGGGGCCGGCCGTGTTTTACCTACTGAAGTGATGACTGAGAAGAACATTGCGAAATGCGTGACCTGCGGGACGGAGCTGCATCCCGAACGAGCCAGGAAATATAACTACTGCATGTCCCCGGAGTGCCAGGCGAAGAACCTCAAGGGCCTGACCATGGTGGCCGTGGGGGTGAACAAGTCGGCCGAGCAGTACCTGCTGCTCGACGAGGAGACCAGGACCGATCTGGCCGAGGGTAAGTACCACGACCAGCGCCGCGGCACGTTCGGCCGCACCGCCCCCGCCCCGGCTGCCGCCCCGGCCCCGGCCGGGCCAGCGAAGCCAGCCGGCGCGAAGCCGGCCACCGCCCAGGCTGGGCCGGACCGGGCGGCCGCACCGCGGCGGGCGGCCCCGGCCCGCCCGGCCGGGCCGCGGGTGCCTGGCACACCGTCGCAGCGCAGGCTGGCCGTGCTCTACAACCAGCAGGGGCTGCGCCCGGACGAGATCGCCCGCAAGCTCGGGCTGACCAGGTACGAGGTGACCCAGATCATCCTGGCCGCGCGGAGCCAGGGCAAGCTCTGACCGGCCTGGTCAGTCGAACTCCGCGCGCACGCCGAGCAGCCGGACCGGCCGCCGCCGGGTGAACCGGTCCAGCGCCTCCAGCGTGGCCCGCTCGATGACGGCCGGGTCCGCGGTCGGGCTGCCGAGCGTGCGGGAATGGGTGCCGGTCTGGAACGGGGCGTAGCGCACCTTGACCACGACCCGGACGGCGGGCCGCCCCTCGCCGGCCACGTCCCCGGCCACCAGGTGCGCCAGCCGGATCACCTCGGCGCGCACCTCGGCCCAGTCCGCGATGTCCTGCTGGTAGGTGACCTCCCGGCCCCGGGACCGGGCCAGGTACGGGTCGCTGGACACCGGGGAGTGCGAGATGCCGCGGGCGACCAGGATCAGCCATGGCCCGGTGGCCGGGCCGAACTCGGCGGCCAGCACGGCCGGGTCGGCGGCGGCCAGCTCGCGGACCGTGCCGATGCCGAGCCCGGCCAGCCGCCGGGCGGTCTTGGCGCCGATCCCCCACAGCGCGTCGGTGGGCCGGCCGCCCAGCACGCCGAACCAGGTCTGGCTGGTCAGCCGGAACACCCCGCGCGGCTTGCCGAACCCGGTGGCCAGCTTGGCCTGCAGCTTGTTCTGGCCGATGCCGACCGAGGCGTGCAGCCCGGTCCCGGCGTGGATCCGGGCCGCGATGTCCCGGGCCACCTGCTCCGGATCAGCCGCCGGCACGGCCAGGAATGCCTCGTCCCAGCCCAGCACCTCGGTGGTCCACCCGGTGTCCCGGAGGATCGCCATCACCTCGGCGGACACCGCCTCGTAGGCCTCCTTGTCGACGGGCAGGAACACGCAGTCCGGGCAGCGCCGGGCGGCGGTGCGCAGCGGCAGGCCGGAATGCACCCCGTGCTGGCGGGCCTCGTACGACGCGGTGCTGACCACCCCCCGCTTGGCCGGGTCCCCGTCCCCGCCGACCACCACCGGGCGGCCGCGCAGCTCGGGGTGGCGGAGCACCTCGACGGCCGCGATGAACTGGTCCAGGTCGACGTGCAGCACCCAGAGCCTGGCCGTCTCGTCCCCGTTCCCGTTCCGCACGCCTGATGGCCTCCCCACCGGCACCGGAGTCATGCCCGCGGCCCCGGTGCGGGAAGAAAAGAAAACCGCCTAGAGTTCTGTCCTAGACGGTCAAAACAATGCGGCCCGAGCGGCGAGAATATGGCGCATTATAAAGAAAAGGAGGCCGGTTGTCAAACGGAGATTCCGACCATGAGCAGGGTTACATCTCTATGCTCTATGGCCGGCTCGACGACCTCCGCGACCGGGCGTCGGGCCGGCTGTCCGAGGTGCTGCTGGAAACCGGGGGCACGCCTGCGGCCAGGTCAGAGCGCGATGCTTTCGTGGAGATGTACTCGCGGCGGATCACCCAGCTCGACGCGGCGGAAAACGGGCTGTGCTTTGGCCGGCTGGATCTGTCCGAAGGCGACCGCCGTTATATCGGCCGGATCGGCATTCTCGACGACACCGACGATTACCAGGCCCTGCTAGTGGACTGGCGGGCACCCGCGGCCCGCCCGTTCTACATCGCGACCGCCTTTTCCCCGGAGGGCGTGCTGCGCCGCCGTCATATCCGGACCCGGCAGCGGACGGTGACCGGAGTGGACGACGAGGTGCTCGACTACGGCGACGGCGCGGCCCCGGACGGGGCCGCCGGGCACGCCGGGCTGACCGGGGAAGCGGCGCTGATCGCGGCGCTGTCGGCCAGCCGGACCGGCCGGATGACCGACATCGTGGAGACCATCCAGGCTGAGCAGGACATGATCATCCGCTCGCCGCACAACGGGGTGACCGTGGTGCAGGGCGCACCCGGTACCGGCAAGACCGCGGTAGCCCTGCACCGGGCCGCCTACCTGCTGTACACCTACCGCGAGCAGCTGTCCCGGCGGGGCGTGCTGATCGTCGGGCCGAACCCGACGTTCCTCCAGTACATCAGGCACGTGCTGCCGTCGCTGGGCGAGACCGGTGTGGTGCTGTCCACCATCGCCGACCTCTACCCCGGGATCACCGCCCGCCGTCCCGAGGCGCCCGAGGTGGCCGAGATCAAGGGGCGCCAGGTGATGGCGACGGTGCTGGCCACCGCGGTCCGGAACCGGCAGGAACTGCCCGACCAGCCGGTGCAGATCCCGTTCGAGCGGGAGATGCTGCGGCTGGACCGCAGGGCCGTGCAGCGCGCCCGGGAACGGGCCCGGCGGTCCCGCCGGCCGCACAACCAGGCCCGGCCGATCTTCGTCCAGGAGATCCTGGACGCCCTGGTCCAGCAGGTCACCCGGAAGTTCACCGCAGGCCAGCGGGAGACCGACCAGCTGGTGGCCGAGATCCTCGGCGAAGAGGTGCCGGCCGTGGACAGCAGCGTGCTAGGCCCCGCCGACACCGCGGACATCCGGGCCGAACTGCGCCAGGACGCCAGGGTCCGGGCCGCGATCGCACGGCTGTGGCCGGTGCTGACCCCGCAGCAGCTGCTCGATGACCTGTTCGACTCGCCCCGCCGGATGGCCGCCGCCGCACCCCGGCTGACCAGGGAGGAGCGGGCGCTGCTGAGCCGCGACCCGGGCGGCGGGTGGACCCCGGCTGACGTGCCGCTGCTGGACGAGGCGGCGGAACTGCTCGGCGAGGACGACCGGGCCGCGCGGCGCCGGGCCAAGCGGGAACGGGAGCGGCAGATCGCGTACGCCCAGGGGGTGCTGGACATCGTCTCCCGCGACCTGGAAGACGACCCGGAAATCCTGATGGCCTACGACCTGATCAACGCCGACCGGCTGGCCGGCCGGCACGAGGAACTGAGCTACCTGACCACCGCCGAGCGGGCCGCCGCCGACCGGACCTGGGCGTTCGGGCACATCGTGGTGGACGAGGCGCAGGAACTGTCCGAGATGGCCTGGCGGATGCTGATGCGCCGCTGCCCGAGCCGGTCGATGACCATCGCCGGGGACATCGCCCAGGCCACCAGCCTGTCCAGCACCTCGTCCTGGGAGCGGGTGCTGGCCCCCCACCTGGGCACCCGGTGGCGGCTGGACCGGCTGACCATCAACTACCGGACTCCAGCCGAGATCATGGCCGTGGCCGCGGACGTGCTGTCCGAGATCGACGACAAGCTGGAGATCCCGACGTCGGTGCGGGAAACCGGGACGATGCCGTGGCACCGCGAGGTGCCGCGTGGCGGCCTGGCCGCGGCGGTGGCCGCCGCGGTGTCGGCCGAGACGGCGGCGGTGGCGGGCGGGAACGTAGCCGTGATCGCCCCGGCCACGCTGATCGGTGAGATCAACGAGGCGGCCGGCAGCGGCCCGCTGGACGGCAGCGGGGCCGACGGCCCGGACCTGGACGACATGGTGGTGGTGCTGACGGTCAGCCAGGCCAAGGGGCTGGAGTTCGACTCGGTGCTGATCGCGGACCCGGCGCAGATCCTGGCCGATGCGCCGGAGCACGGCCTGAGCGAGCTGTACGTGGCGCTGACCCGGGCTACCCAGCGGCTGGGCGTGCTGCATCCCGGCCCGCTGCCCGACGTACTGCGCAGCCTCGCACCGCGCTGAGCACCCGGCCGGCGCAGCCGCCCCGGCCGTCAGCGGTGGCCCAGGAACCGGCTGATGGCCTGGACGGCCCGGCCGAAGTCGGTGCCGAACGGGTTCTCCTGGACCACGTAGGTCCAGGTCGCGCTGGGCCGTTTCAGGCCGGCCACGGTCAGGTCCACCCCGGCCGGGGTGATCTCCGCGGCCTGGAACGCGGCCGCCGTCCGCGCGCCGGCCTCCGCGGTGAACCGGCTGAACAGCTGGGTCAGCTCCCGGTTGAACTCGTCCACCGGGTTGAGGGACGCGCCGAACGGGTTCGCGCTGTGCCCGAGCGCGCGCAGGTGGATGCCCTCGCGCAGGCCGGCCGCCTGGGCCAGGTGCTCCGACCATGCCTGGTCCAGGCAGGACAGGCTGATCTGCCGGGCCGCCCCGGCCAGCACGTCCTCCGGCACCCCCGCGGCGCGCAGCTCGGCGACCCGCTCCGGGCTGGACGCCTCCAGCTCGCGCAGCGCGGCACCGGTGTACAGCACCTGGCCGCGGTAGCTCAGCACGGCGCGCCGCTGGTCCTCGATCAGCACGTTGTACCGCCAGGTGTCCCGGTGGATCTGCAGCGCGGTGCCCTCGGCCACCCGCTGCGCGTGGCTCACCGCCCAGTGCGCCCGGGCGTCGGCCACCAGGCCGTCCGGGTCCGCCCCGGCCGGCTGGGCCGCGTCCGGGGCGCACGTGGTGATCAGCTCATCTTCCAGGCTGAGGAAGAACACCGAGCCGCCTGGGTCACCCTGGCGGCCGGACCGGCCGCGCAGCTGGTCGTCGAGCCGGCTGCTGGCGTGCCGGCCCACCCCGACCACCAGCAGCCCGCCCAGCGCGGCCACCTGGCCACGGTCACCGGACGTGCCGCCCAGCCGGATGTCGGTGCCCCGGCCGGCCATCTGGGTGGACACGGTGATCGCGCCCGCCGCCCCGGCCTCGGCCACGATCGCGGCTTCCCCGGCGTCGTTCTTGGCGTTCAGCACCACACAGGGCAGCCCGGCCAGCACCAGCCGGGCGCCCAGCCGCTCGGACTCCGCGACGTCGAGCGTGCCGAGCAGCACCGGGCGGCCGGTACGGTGGGCCTCGTCCACCGCCTGCACCACCGCCTCCTCCTTCTCGGTGGCGCCCGAGTACAGCCGGTCCGGCTCGTCGTCCCGGATACACGGCCGGTTGGGCGGGATGACCGCGACCTCCAGCCCGTAGAACTCGCGGAGCTGCTCGCCCACGGCCACCGCGGTACCGGTCATCCCGCACGCCGACGGGTAGCCCCGGACCAGGGCCTGGATGGTGATGCTGTCCAGGATCTCGCCGCTCTCCGTAGCGCGCAGCCCCTCCTTGGCCTCCACCGCCGCCTGCAGCCCGTCGGGCCAGCGCTGCCGCCGGGCGACCCGGCCGCGGGACGCGCTGACCAGCTGGATCCGGCCGTCCCGGACGATGTAGTCGACGTCCCGCTGGAGCAGCGCCTGGGCGTGCAGCGCCACGTTGAGCCGGGTCAGCACGTCCAGGTGGCCCGCGGCGTAGAGGTTGATGCCGCCCAGCGCCTGCTCGGCCAGCCGCGCGCCCGCGTCGGTCAGGAAGACGTTGCGGCGTTCGTCGTCCACCTCGTAGTGCAGCCGGGGCAGCAGCCGGGCGGCGATCTGCGCCATGTCCGCCGTCCGGTCGGTGCCGCCCACCGCGCCCGCCAGCACCAGCGGGATCAGCGCCTCATCGACCAGCACCGAGTCGGCCTCGTCCACCAGCAGCACGTCCGGGGCGGCCGTGACCAGGCCGGCCGGGTCGGCGGCCAGCCGGTCCCGGAGCACGTCGAAGCCGATCTCGTTGGCGGACGCGTAGCAGACGTCGGCGGCGTAGGCCTGCCGCCGCTGCTCCGGCGGGCTGGCCTGGCCGATCCAGCTGGCCGTAACGCCGAGCAGGTCGTAGACCGGGCGCATCCACTCCGCGTCCCGGCGGGCCAGGTAGTCGTTGACCGACATGACGTGCACCTGGTGCCCGCGGCGCACGTAACCGGCCACGGCCAGCGCCCCGGACAGCGTCTTGCCCTCGCCGGTGGCCATCTCGGCCACCTGGCCGGACAGCAGGGCCAGCGTGCCGAGCAGCTGGACGTCGAACGGCCGCTCGCCCAGCCCGCGCCGGGCCGCCTCCCGGCCGACCGCGCAGATCCCGGCGTCGTCGGTGGTACGCCGGGCCGTGGCGGTGAGCTCCGCGCCGGCCAGCTCCCGCAGTGCCGCTTCCCGCCCGGCGATGCCCGGCAGCAGCGCCTGGTAACCGGCCAGGCTGGCCGACCCGGGCTTCTGCAGGAACCGCCGTACCCGGTCGCGCAGCCCGCTCACCGGCGCCGCCCGCCGCGGCCGGGAAGTCTCATGCTCCCGACTCTAGGGTGCGGGCCGGGGTGCACTGGCGCGGCGCGGGCGCGGCCGGCGCGGGCGGGGGAAGGGGCGGCTAGCCGGCCGCCCGCAGGCTGGCGTGATGCCCGGCCTCGCCCGGGCCGGCCTCGGCATGAGCCAGCGCGCCGGCGATGGCCGCTCCGAGCGCCCGGGCCACCGGGGGCGGGAACGCGTTGCCGACCTGCCGGTAGGCGGCCGTCTTGCGCCCAGCGAACTGCCACCAGTCCGGGAAGCCCTGCAGCCGGGCCACCATCCGGACGGTCAGCTTGGGCGGCTGGCTGGCCGGGACGGACGGCCCGGGCGGCTCGTCGGCGATGCCGAGCCCGTTCACGCCGAGCACCTGCCACGCCGCGCGGGCCCGGGTCGGGCCCAGGTCCGGGCCGCCGTGCTTCTTGCTGCCGCCCACGATCGTCGGCGCGATCCCGCTGGCCCGGGCCGCCCAGCCGGCCGCACCTGGCCAGCCCCCGGCCGCCATCAGGTCGGCCAGCAGCCCGCCCACCGTGGGCGGCGCCTGGGCCGACGGGGCGGGCCAGCGGAACGAGGCCGCCCACGGCGGCCTGATCGCGACCAGCACGAACCGCGGGCGCAGCTGCGGCACCCCGCGCTCGCTGGCGTGCACCAGGTCCCACCAGGTCTGGAAGCCCAGGTCGTGCAGTCGGCCCAGGACCTGGCTGCGGTAGCAGCCGAAGCGGCTGGCGGCCAGGCCGCGGACGTTCTCCGGCAGCACGGCCCGGGGCTGGGCCTCCTCGATCAGCCGCAGCGCCTGCGGGAACAGGTCCCGCTCGTCGTCGTGCCCGAGCTGCTTGCCCGCGATGGAGAACGGCGGGCAGGGCACCCCGCCGGCCAGCAGGTCGATGCCCGCGTACGCGTGCCCGTCCACGTTGGCCACGTCGTCCTGGCTGACCTTCCATTCCGCGCCCCGGTTGCGGCGCAGCGTCTCGCAGGCGTCGGCGTCCAGTTCCACTTAATCAATCGTGAGCGATCGTGTGCGTGTCGTTCGTAAGCCTTTAGTGGGTAGCGGAGTAGGTTCCTCTAACAGACCACGGCTGTGATGACCGGGACGTGTGTCGGCTAAGTGTTAAGGGATGGTGCATGGTGCGTCGGCCTGTCATTGGGGAGACGCGGGTCCAAGAGGTTGTCCGGGGCGACGGGCGGCGGTCGTACACGATCGTGCTGCGGGACGGCGAGGTCTGCATGATGGCAGACCGTTTCCTGCGACGGTGCGAGGGTGGCACGGACCGGACGTATGCCTACCTGCTGGTTGATCACCTGCGCTGGCTGGAGCACGAGCGCCTGACGCCGGAGACGGTGACGTTCTCCGACCTTGAGCGTTACATGGCCGCGGTGGGGGCCGAGTACCGCGGGCCGTTCGGGAGCCCATGGCGGGAGGGGAAGAAGCCTTACGGACAGAGCGCGCTGTCGACGGCGGCGGCGTGCCTGAAGGGCTTCTACCTGTTCCAGGGATCGCAGGGCGCGGGCCGAGAGGTAGCCGACGCGTTCAGGGCGAGCCGCCTGCCATCGAGGGCGGACCGGCGCCGGATGCTCCTGGGGCATCTGGTCACCGAGATGCCGGCGAATCCGCTGGCTCCGAAGAGGTCGCGCCGCCGTCATCCGAAGATGCCGCCGGAGGGGGCCAGGAAGCGGCTGGCGGAGACGCTGGCGTCAGCGCGGGACCGGATGACGGTGACCTGGCTGGCTGACGCCGGCTTCCGGGTCGGGGAGCTCTGTGGCCTGCACCTAGTCGACTAGTCGACCTGCACCTGCGCGAGGCGGCCGAGTGCGGCGAGTGTCGGCCTCCGCACGTGCACATCTGTCACCGGGAGGCCAACCCGAACCGGGCCAGGGCCAAAGCCAAGCACGAATGGCGTGTCGAGGAAGACGTCGTGCGCGGCGGGCTGGTCCGCCGGGCAAGCCCGGCGATGATCCACGCATACTTCGAGTACATGACCACCGAGTACCCGCCAGACGCGTGCCACGGCATGCTCCTAGTCCAGCTCCACGGCCCGGGCGCCGGCCAGCCGTGGGCCCCGGCCGGGGTCCGCGGCATGCTGCGCCGCGCCGGGATCCGCGAGGAGATGGGCAGGATCCGCCCTCACGAATGGCGGCACCTGTTCGCGACCAGCGTGCTCGACGTCACCAGGGGCAACGCCCTCATCGCTCGCGATGCCGGCGGGTGGGCATCGGCCACCACCGTGGAGCAGGTTTACGGCCACGCCGATGTGCACGACCCGGTCTTCGAGGCCGCCCTCGCCCGCGTCTGGGACGAGCAGCGGTGACCCGCCAGCTGGCCCTGCTGCCCGCCGAGGAGCGGACTCGCGCCGGGCGCGACCGCCTGCAGCTCCGAGCCGCGCTGATCAATGCCCCTGGGTTCGACCCGCTCTATCGCTCGGACGTTGTCCGACTTCCTCCCGACCATCAGGCGTACCAGTGGGGGTGCGAGGTCCTGGGCTGCGACTGCGTGGCCCGCGAGCGGGGCCTGTGCCGCACCCATGAACTGGAGCTGGGAGAGGCGCGGAAGGCCAAGGTCTCGCGGGCGGACTTTATCGCGCATGCCACGCCGCTCGGTAAGCATCGTGGATTCGGCACCAGTTCCTGCCGTATCTGCCCGGAAAGGCCGGCTCCGGCCAAGGGGTGGCAGCTGTGCGTGCGCCACGTGGGCCGCTGGAGGCGCTACCGGGCCGCCGTACCGGGAGCCGATTTCGAGCAGTGGGTAACCACCTTGGAGCCGTTCCCGGGCTACGGCACCTGCAAGGTCACAGCCTGCTGCTACCTGGCGGAAAGCCCGGCAGGGCTGTGTCCTTATCACCGGATCCGTTACCGCGACGAGGGAAAACCAGGCAAGGTCCGTCTTCCAAGACGCTGGGTGGAGGACTTCGAGGCGAAGGGGCTTCCCGTCCCCGTCCTCATTGACAACGAGATGGCGTTCCGGCAGTGGTGCCTGGCCGCCGGGCCCATCTACGCGGACGGGGTCGTTAACCTGATGGGGCTGCAGCCCTTGGTGAAGGCCGAGATCCAGTGGGGCATGCACGCGCACGCCCAAGACCTGCGTCCGGCTTTCTGGGACTACACCGCCCTGCAGCGTCTTGCGAACTTGTGCCGCGCTGGAAAGGTGACCTCCCTGTTCGACTTGGCGGAGGACTGGCCTAGGCGGAGCGAACTGGACGGTAGCGAACTGTCCGGCAGAGGCCACTTCCGTGTCCGGAGGGTGGTCTCCGGGATCGTGGAGAGCCTATGGTGCGTCTACTACGGCCCGGACGATGCGCGCGAGGCAGGGTTCATTGAGACCGATCATTTCGGGCGCCGGTTCTCTAACTGCCGCAGCCACTACGACCTCACCGCCGTATCCCAGCGGTGGCTCCGCGACCTGCTCTGGGGTTACCTGGCCGACATGCTCCGGTCGGCGAAGTGCCCCCGCACCCGCGGCTTCCTCGACCACTGCCGCCGGGCGACGATCGAGTTCAGCGCCATCCTGGAGGCCGACGCTCCCGAAGGCGGCCATGACCCATCCCTGCTGCGGGAGGAGCACGCCCAGCGGTTCGTCGCCGACCAGCGACACCGGGAGCGGCACAGGCTGCCGTTTCGGGGGCTCACGCGGTCGGACGGGAAGCCGTCTATGGTCACCGAGAGCTCCCGCCGGGTCGTGTTCAACTCACTGCATGCCATTGCCTACCGGGCGCTGGAGTCCGGAGCGGCTGAGGCGATTGGCCTGAGCCGGGGCTTCATCACGACGCTACCGGCGGGCGGTCCCGGCACCACCGCGCGATCTCGCAGCCCGTTCACCGACGAAGCCGCCCGCGCGCTCGCCGACGAGGGGAACCTGCGCCGCCTGGCAGAGGCCCACGATCCTCACGACGCCGGTTACCGGGACGTCTGGGAAGCCATCGTCTGCACCGGCCGCCGAGGCAGCGAGGTCACCGAACTGCACCTGGATTGCATCGGCCGCTACCACGGCCTTCCGATGCTCTGGCATGACCAAACCAAGGTCGGCAACTACGATGAAGCCGTCCGGATCCCTGAGTACCTCTACCGCCGTCTTGACGAGCGGCGGGCTAGGACGCTGGCCCGCTTCGAGGATCGTCACGGGCGACCGCCCGCCACGACGGAACGGGCGGCGATGGCCCTGTTCCCGAGCCGCATCAGGAACCCCCGCTATGACCGGCCGATCTCGTATGACCGCTACGCCGACGTCTTCAGGGCCTGGGCTGACAGCCTGGACCTGGGGTCGGTGGTCTCGCACCAGGCCCGGCACACGATGGCTACCAACCTGCTGCGCGCCGGTGCGACCCTCGCTCATGTCCGCCGATTCCTGGGACACGTTAGTGACCGAATGGCTGAGCGCTATATCAAGGTTGCCCACTCTGACCTGGAAGACGCCCTCAACGCCGTTTGGGTCGCCGGGCCCGGGTCGGCCAGCCCGGGCAGGCTGCTGTCCGGTGGCCTAGCTCCGATGACCCGGGAGCAGGCCTTCGCGCTCTCGCTGGACCTGTCACGGCGCAGCACGCCCACCGAGGGCGGGTTCTGCACCTACCAGCCCGTCGTGAACGGCTCGGCCTGCCCGTGGAACCTGGACTGCGAGAACTGCGACAAGTTCGTCATGTCCGGCGCCGACCTGCTCTACTGGCGGCGCAAGCAGGAGCAGTGGCGGGCCATCGCCGAGCGCGCCCCAGACAACGCCACCGCCGACTACCTGCATAAGGTCTTCGAGCCCACCGCCCGCGCGATCGACGGGCTCGAGAAGGCCCTTGCCGGCCTCGGGCTCCTCGACCAGGCACTCACCCTGGACCTGCGCCGCCCGCAGGACTATTTCCACCGCATCTGGAGCACCGCCTTCCGCGCAGCCGACCTCGCCGGGGCCGGCGAGGGCGAGGCAGTCCCGGCCGGTCCTGCCGGGGAGTCAGCGTGACCTTCCAGGACAGCGAGGCGGCGCGGACCGCAGCAGCGACCCAGGCACGCCGGGTCGGCATCGCCGCCATGATCCAGCGGGTCGACCGGGCCTTGCAACAGATGCGGCGAGAACGGGCAGCCATCACCTCCGCGGCCGTCGCCCGCCGCGCCGCCGTCTCTCGGTCATTCCTCTACCAGAACGCCGATGCCCGGGCACTGGTCACCGCCGCAGCTGCCGGGCACGCGAGAGAAGCGGACGCCCGGGCCGGAGCGCCTACCCCGGCCACAGGCACGGGGCCCTGGCGGGAGCGCGCGCTCAACGCCGAGAGCGAGCTCAAGCGCGCACACGGCGAGATCATTGCCCAGCGCGGCCGGATCGGCGAGTTGCTCGGCCGCATCCGCGACCTGGAGCACGACCTACCCGAGGACGGCGTCGCGCGAACCATCACCGAAAACCACGCCCTCCGGGTACAGGTCCGCCAGCTCACCCAGGACAACCGTCGGCTCGAAGAGCGCCTCGCAGGAGCCCGCGACACCAACCGGTTCCTCGACAAGCGCATCGCGGAACTCGAAGCCGAGCTAGCCAGCCCCCAGGCCCGGCGAGAGGCCAACTGATGCCCTCTCTTCCTAATGAGTGTTAGAGAGACTGCTATCCGGCAGACTCTGGGTGGAGTGGCCGCCGGCTGGTGAGCACTGGTGCTTCCCGGGTTTTGAGCCCTGACGAAAGATCGTGCCCCTGCCGGTGTCCGG
>Ga0335078_10000152_pt1 | contig 115306 bp, 126 predicted proteins | sample Lox_Sample_32_FD_206711 | JGI IMG/M metagenome (GOLD analysis project Ga0335078, IMG submission 206711) | Soil microbial communities from Loxahatchee National Wildlife Refuge, Florida, United States - Lox_Sample_3.2 | ecosystem: Environmental > Terrestrial > Soil > Wetlands | place: USA... | reverse complement strand
CGTTCCTGACGAGAAGTTCTTGATTATAAATTTTATTGACTCTCATCAGTGAATATTCTACTGGAATATTCACTCCTTCCCCCATCGAGGGGGAAGGGGAAGTTTTTGAAGCCCCCGACAAAGTCGGTGGAGCTTCACTGACAAAAGGTTTGGAATAAAACCCCCTCTGTCCCCCTTTATCAAAGGGGGTTAAAACAGAAAAGTGCCTGCCAAAATAAACGATATGATAACTATACCACTCGTCCTTCGCAAGCTCAGGACTTGACCGGGTACAATAGTATTTAACAATTTGGGATTTTGGATTTGGGATGGAAGAAAAAGTTCAATGCTCAAAGTTCAATGTTCAAAGTTTCAATGAAAAATAATTTACAATGACAAATGGAAATGCGGCCTGGCAAAATAAGAATCCCCGCACCAAAGTGCGGTGTATTCTTGTTCCGATGGGTTTGCACTTCGCGCATTGATCACGATATGCTTCATCCGCAGGCCTTGGCCTTCGGTATTCGCAACCACGGAATAAACGCCATGATAACCTATACCGCTTGTCCGGAACTTGCGTTCCGGACTTGAGCGGGTACGTATTCGATTTGGAATTTAGTAATTTTGGATTTGGGATTAGAATGCCAAATTCCAAATGGAATAATGCCAAATACAATTTTGGCTCGACAAAATAAACGATATCAAGGATAAAAGTCAGGAAAAAGCCGAAGGGAAATGTTGCGGAATTTAAAATTAAGAAGTAAAAGTATCGCATGAAGAAAACAAAAATAATGGTAGTGGACGACAACGAGGATTTCCTTGAAGAGCTTTCGGAAATGCTGAGGCTCTCCGGCTACAAGGTCGTGGATTTTTCGGATCCAGCGGAGGCAGTAAGCCTGGCAAAAAGGGTGAGGCCGGACATCATCCTGCTTGACCTGAAAATGGACGGGAAATCCGGGTTCCAGGCGGCTTATGAGCTGAAACTTAATCCCGATACGGCAAATATACCCATCATAGCAATGACAGCCCATTTCAACGACAAAAACCACACCAAACTTCTGGATATTTACGGCATTAAAACAAGGCTGCTGAAGCCGTTTAACCCGCTTGACCTTATCTCAAAGATAGAAGGCATGATATACGAGAAAAAGGAATCCATGAACGCCTTGCCAAGTTTTCCGACAAAGGGGCATATATAAGGAGCCTGAGTTACCGGCGATGCAGACGTAACGTTTGAAGGGAAAAAGGCCCGTGTTTTCAAGGTAAAGGACGTAATAGACGAAGGCAACGGCTAATACGCAAAAGAAGAAGCCTGGTACGGGGCAGGCACAGGCCTTATGTACCAGGACACCCAGGTTTGAACCCGGCGTTGATAACCCGCTAAAAACAAAAAACTGATTTAGCAGGTTCAAGCCGGAAATTGAGAGGAAGGAGGCGGCCGGCAGGGTGAAATAAGGCAACAGAGGGTTATTAAAAAAATCCCAAGGAGGAAACACCAATGAAAAAGTTTATTTTAACCGCTCTTGTTTTATTCGGTTTGATCAGCGTTTGCTATGCGGACTGGGGCATAGGCGCGAATTCCCAGGGCATATCCATAAGGACAAACTGGAACAGCTCCTGGTCGTCCGAATTGGTCATCAGTTCTTTCTCACAGGCAGGTTTTTTTTACAGCAATATGCCTTCAATGATGACCGGCGCGGACACGAACAGCACGAATATCGCCCTGAAAATCGCGCCGGTTAATTACGCTTTATTCAGCGATGACCGGGTCCGCGTAAATACAGGCATACAATTTACGCCTGATATCACGTTTGACCAGGTGAACAGCGCAGGCGGAGGCTATACCAGCCTGTTGAGCGTCCACGCATACATGCTGTCCTTCCTGATACCGGAAGTTGATTTTAAGGTAATAAGCGGGATACATTTTATCGCGACCACGGCGATCAGCCTTGCCTGGTCCTACAATGACATGGGCAAGGTGCAGAGTTTCAGCGTGGGCGGGACATTGCCGGTGCTTTTCAACGGGATAGGGCTGATATATTATTTCCAGTAAGCGCCTGTTTTGGTGAATTTCAGAGGCCCTTCTCCTTTACGGAGAAGGGCCTTAACCCCGGCAGGATAAAAATGAAAGGAGAACAGACAATGGACAGAATTAGAACAGGATGCAGCAGGGGAGGCAGGCCGTGAGCCGCCTCGAAAAACGCAGGCTCGGGCGTACGGGCCTGGAAGCGACGGTGCTCGGGTTCGGGGCAATGGACCTGGGCGGGCCGCCCGTGACAAACGTGATTACAGACGATGAGGCGGGCAGGGTGCTGAACGCAGTGCTCGACAGCGGCATAAATTATATCGACACGTCCATAGACTACAATGTGAGCGAGGCGCGCATAGGGCAGGCGATTTCACACAGGCGCAAAGAGTTCTTTCTCGCGACCAAGTGCGGGTGCGTGCCGGGAAAACCCATGGGCACCGGACATGTCAATACAGCGGCAAATATACGGGCCGGGGTAGAGCACAGCCTGCGCACGATGAAGACAGACTATATAGACGTCGTGCAGTTCCATGAAAGCCTGACGCGCAGCGCGTGGGAGGCAGACGGCGGGCTGGACGAGCTCAGGAAAATGAAAAAGGAAGGCAAGCTGCACTTTATCGGCGTATCAGGCACTTTGCCGAACCTGGCGGAGCAAATCAAGTCCGGAGTATTCGACGTTTTCCAGATACCATATTCGGCGCTCCAGCGCGAGCACGAAGACATGATATCAAAAGCTTCGGAAGCAGGCGCCGGCATTGTAATACGCGGGGGAGTTGCCCGCGGCGCGCCGTCAGACTGGGACAGGCGCTATTATATGCTGACAAAAGACGAGATGAGCAGCCGCTGGGACAAGGCGCGGCTGGATGAGCTGCTTGACGGCATGAGCCGCATCGAGTTCATGGTGAGGTTTGTTATCTCGAACCCTGACCTGGATACCACGATAATCGGAACAAAGGACCTTGAGCACCTGCGCGCAAACCTCGAAGCTGCCATGAAAGGCCCGCTGCCTGAGGATGTCGTGACAGAGGCAAAACGCAGACTGGACCTTACCGGCTCCAGGCCGGTAAAGACGGAAAAGTAATGAGGCGGGGCGCACGCGTATAACGGCTATTCCGTGATATATACAAGGATATGAAGACGGAAAGAGGGTGAGCAAACTTATGAACATCAAAAGGTTTATTATTTCGGTTATCGCGGTTTTTTTTATATTCGGGGCAGTGGATTTTGTTTTCGACTTTTTTATACTGGGCCATATCAACGAATCTCTAAACAACCTGTGGCGCATTAAGCCGATCAGGTGGCTCGAGCCTGTGCTTTACATGTACTCGGCCCTGCTTTTTGTATGGATTTTTACATTCATGCGGAAAGATAAAGGCATCGGCGAAGGAACCAGGTACGGCATTTTTATGGGGCTTCTTGTGAGCGGCATGCTGTCGTTCAAGCAGTATATGCTGTACCCAATATCTTTTATCCCGGCTGCTGTCTGGTTTATTGAAGGCATGATACAATACCTCCTGGCAGGGATTGCAACTGCGATGATTTACAGGCCGAAAAGCTGAATAAGCCGCAGCGGGCCTAACCCGCTGAAGGGGATAAACATAAAACCTAATTTTTTATTGATATGCTGCGTTGGTATGGTATACTTCTGTTCAAAAAAACAAGCCCAAATTATACCGGACAGGCGGAAAAGGCATGAAACAAATTTTACTTATAGCAATAATAATACAGATGGCAACCGCGATTTTCGCTTCAGGCAGCCAGCCCATTACGTCCACGGCCCAGGCGGCATCGGCTGTCGCTACACCTGATGTTACCGTGACGCAGGTACTTCCGTTCGGAGCCCTTGTCGCGTCTGCCACTACAACAACCGCAAAAACAAAGATAAGAGACTGGCAGGACCTGTCCCCGATAAATACGGGAGACATATGGTATTTCAGGTTGGTCTATAAGAACAAACCGGAAGAAATAAAGAATGTAACAGGCTATGTCGCCCAAAAAATCATAGACGGCAAGCCGTATTATTATTACAGCGTCCCTGCAGAAAGCAAAAAGAACCTCGTAAGGTTTACAAACGAAGGCGCGTATATCCGCGGCCTTACTTACCCGCTTTTTGACTTTATTTTTCTCGACGTTACGCTGAACCCGGAGATACAATACCTGCGCTTCCCGATTATAGTGGGCGATTCATGGACGGCGACATCAACAGGCAGGGTAACGCTGCTTGATTTCATCAATATAAACAGGGATACGACCATAAAATTCCATATTCTCGGGGAAGCAGACATATTGTTTGCAGGCAAAAAAGTGCATGTCTTCAAGGTCCAGGACAGAATTGACAAGGGCAACGGCCAGTATGACAGCGAAGAAACCTGGTACGGGGAAGGCATCGGGCTTGTTTACCAGGAAACCGAAGCTTATATCCTGGAGCTATATAAATTCGAACCGGGCAGCGACAATACACAAAAAACAAAGAACTGATTTTTAAGGATTGTTTTTAAATAAAACACTTCATCCTTCGTTTCGTCACACTACGCGAAAATCCACCTGGAAAAAAATCAATGTAAACCGGAAAACAACCATTAATTAATCAAATGATTTCCTGCATAATAGCAAAGGATTTGGAATTTAGTAATTTTGGATTTGGGATTAAAATGCCAAATTCCAAATGGAATAATGCCAAATACAATTACGGTTTGGCAAAGTAAACGATATCAAGGAGGTATTTTATGAAAATAGGGATTATAGGAGCAGGTAATGTCGGAGGAACCCTTGCGAAGGCATGGGCAGCGAAAAGCCACGAAGTCATGCTGGGAGTGAGGAAGCCTGATGACGCAAAGTACCAGGTTTTTAAAAATACGCCAAACATCAAGGTAGGCACGATAAACGAAGCGGCATCTTCCGGTGACATAGTGCTGCTTGCTGTATCGCACAAGGCTGTCAAAAGCGCGATCAAGGCAGCGGGAAACCTGAAAGGCAAAATTTTAATAGACTGCACAAACGCGCTGAACGCGAAAATGACCGGGCTTGCCATGGGATTCGACACATCGGAAGCAGAGCAAGTGCAAAAGCTCGCAAGGGGCGCCAAGGTCGTAAAGGCATTCAATTCCACGGGCGCACAAAATATGGCAAACCCTGACTACAACGGAGTAAAGGTAGATGCCTTTATATGCGGCAACGACAAGGACGCAAAAACGGCGGTTACAGCACTTGCCGAAGACGCAGGTTTTGATGTCGTGGATGCCGGAGGACTTAAGCAGGCGCGGCTGCTGGAGCCGCTTGCAATGCTCTGGATAAGCCTTGCCTACGGACAGGGTATGGGCGCAAATATAGCTTTTAAACTGATGAAAAGATAAAAAATACGGGAAGGCGCGGATGAAAAAGAATCCCAATGATCCACACACCAGGAAAATAAGCATGCTGGTCATGGCAAAGCCTACGATAGAGGGAGCAGGGGTGCATTTAAAAAGGTCGCTCGGGTTTTACAACGTAAAATTGGCGGACCCTTTTTTGCTGTTGGATGATTTCCATTCCGACAACCCTCTATATTATGAGGCCGGCTTCCCGTGGCACCCGCACAGGGGCATAGAAACTATAACCTATGTGTTGCATGGTTCGGTGGAGCACGGGGACAGCATGGGCAACAAAGGCGTGATAAACCCCGGAGACGTGCAGTGGATGACGGCAGGAAGCGGAATAATACACCAGGAAATGCCGAAAGGCGGGAATGATTCCCTGCTGTGGGGTTTCCAGCTCTGGGCAAACCTGCCTGCGAAAAACAAGATGATGGAGCCAAGGTACAGGGAAGTGAAAAGCGCGGATATTCCTGTGGTAGAAGAAGGCGGAGCAGTCATAAAAGTAATATGCGGCAGGGTCAATAAAATAACAGGGCCTGTCACGGATATCGTTACCGGCCCGGAATACCTTGACGTCGAAATCGGGCCGGGCAAAGTTTTTTCAAGAAAAATAAAGGATACAAAGACTGCTTTTGCCTATGTTATAAGCGGCAGCGGCAATTTCGGCCGGCCTGCGGCAGGGTTCAAGGCAGACGCGGAAAAATATTATTTCGGCGGCGCAATGAGGCCCGAAACAGGCGCGGAGACGCTTGTGCTTTATTCATCCGGCCCGCAAATCGAGGTCAAAGCCGGGGCAGAGGGAGTCAGGTTCCTGCTTATATCCGGCAACCCGATAAAAGAACCGGTTGCATGGTACGGCCCAATAGTAATGAACACCGAAAAAGAACTGCAGGCCGCTTTCAAAGAATACGAAGAAGGCACATTTTTAAGGCACAAGGACAAAAGCAGGCAGGGTGTGGAATGAGAAAAGCATCAACCACAGGCATTGCAACAGCCGCGATGCTAATTATAGGCATCCTATTGGCAGCGGTACTTGCAGGGCGTACCCCGGAAATACACCTGGAGGATATAAAGCTGCCCGAGGGATTCAAAATACAGGTGTATTGCGCAGATATAGAGAACGCAAGGGAAATGGCAAAAGGGGATAACGGGACACTCTTTGTAGGTTCAAAGGAAAAAGGCAATGTTTATGCCATTACCGGCGGCAACGGCATAAAAAAAGCAATAATAATAGCGCAGGGCTTAAAACTTCCTGCAGGCGTGGCCTTTTACAAAGGCGACCTTTACGTATCCGCAGTGGACAGAATTTTAAAATACAAAGATATCGAAAACCACCTTTATGACAAACCGCAGCCGGAAATTGTAAGCAGCGCGTTCCCGTCGGATGAGCACCACGGCTGGAAATTCATCAAGTTCGGGCCGGACGGCAAATTATATGTTCCTGTCGGCGCGCCGTGCAACGTGTGCCTGGAAAAGGATCCTGTTTATGCGACCATAATGAGGATGAACCCGGACGGGACCGGGCTCGAGATATTTGCCGGCGGCGTCAGGAACACTGTGGGCTTTGACTGGGACCCCCTGACAAAAGCGCTGTGGTTTACGGACAACGGCAGGGACTGGATGGGCGACAACATGCCTCCCGACGAGCTGAACTGCGCGCCGGAAAAAGGCATGAATTTCGGGTTCCCTTTCATACACGGCAGCGACATAAAGGACCCTGTATACTGGGAAAAAAGGCCGGCCGGGTTTACTTTTACAAAACCGGCCATGGAGCTGGGGCCGCATGTGGCCTCGCTGGGCATGAGGTTTTATACGGGCAGGATGTTCCCGCCCGAATACAAAAACGTGATATTTATAGCCGAGCACGGGTCGTGGAACAGGAGCAGGAAAACAGGGTACAGGATAACCATGGTCAAAACACAGGGAAACAGGGCCCTGAGTTACAAGGTATTCTGCGAAGGATGGAAGCAGGGCGAAACAGAATGGGGCAGGCCGGACGACGTGGAAATCGCCGACGACGGCTCGCTCCTTGTTTCCGACGATTTTGCAGGCGTGATTTACAGGATATATTATGAAAAGAAAATACAATAATGCCGAAAAAAATACTTGTTGTTGACGACGATAATGAGATGCGGGAAGAGATATCCGGAATACTGCGCGAAGAAAATTTTGACGTGGATACAGCCGGCGACGGGCTGGAAGCCGAGAAAAAAATTGAAAAAAGCAATTTCGACGCCGTGGTCCTTGACTTAAAGCTGCCGGGGGTGAACGGCGTTGATGTGCTGAAATTTATAAGGGAAAACAGCATAAAAACCAGGGTTATCATAATAACAGGCAGCCTGCTTGATTCAAACTGGGTAGACGAGAAACTCGGGGACATGAAAAGCAATAAAAAGCTGCTGCAAAAGGCGGACATGGTCCTGGGCAAACCTTTCGACATAAAAACCCTTTTATTCGGAATAAAAAAAGTGACGGCGGAAAAATATGGAAAGTAAACAACAGGTTTTATTTTCAAAATCAAATATTTTAGTATGCCTGTCATTTATCCACCTCAAAAAAAGTCAAAAATATAAGGAAACGAACCATGTTTCCTTCCTGAAAAATTTATTAATATTTCCGTGAAAGGAAGGTGAGGTAAATATGTCACCAGCGAAAAATATTAAGGAAAAAATCCCGAAAAAATCAGGAAGAACGGAAAACAAACAGGCGGTTGCCGGCGAATCCAGGATACGCGAGCTTGCCTACAGGCTCTATGAAATGAGGGGACGCAGCAACGGCAACGACCGGGGAGACTGGTTTGAAGCGGAAAAACGCATAAGATCCGGCGAAAACCTGCATTCATGCTGATTAAATGAGAAAAGCAAAAGTCATGATCATCGACGACAATGCAGACTTCACGGATGAGCTTAAAGAGACGCTGGCCGCCTGCGATTATGAAGTAGAAGTCTGCAACGACAGCAAATCGGCGGTAAAGAAAATAAGCAAAACGATGCCGGACGTGGTTTTAATGGACATGAAAATGCCGGGAAAAAGCGGGCTGGAGGTGGCATACGAGCTGAAAAGGAACAGGGATACGGCCAGAATAACCATAATAGCAATGAGCGCATTTTATATTGAGAAAGAAACTTTGAGGGTATGCGGAATAGAATCAAGCATTACAAAGCCTTTCAATCCTGTTGATATCATCAACAGGATCGAACAGGCAATATAAGGCGTGTACTAAGGAGGATGAAAATGAAAATCAGGGTCAGACAAAATATCTGCATCGGGTTCGGCGACTGCCTTAAAATATGCCCGCAGGTATTCAAAAGAGTTGAGGATAAGACCGTGGTGGAATACGAGGCAATAAATGAAATATCAGAAGAGGCGTGCAGAAGAGCCGAGATTATGTGCCCTGTCGGAGCCATCTCGATATCCGAGGATCATCATGCTGAGCCGAAATTCCATGAATACGAACTCTGGGACATATTGCAGGAATAAGAACCCATGCACCAAGGTGCCCGGCAAGCCGGAATAAAGTCAGTAAAAAGCTGAGAGAGCGCGTTGCGATGGCACAGATAAGATATTAGTATTGAAAAGCAAATAAATTATAAACGGAAGGTAAAGGCATGAAACAGGCAAAAATAACGGCAGTGGACAGGCAAAGGAGGATCCCGATGCTTAAAAAGATTACAATGAAAAACAAGCCGGCGACAGCAAAAAACGGCGCGGTTTTTACAATCGTGGGGTATTTTGCAGCGGAAAAAACTTTTTCCCGCAAAGGGCTTATAAATGTATTTCTTGCAAGAATATTTTTCATATTAAATTAGCGCGAAGGGAGCTTTATCTTAATGGAAAAGACCGATAAAGATATTATAAGGGATATTAAATCAGGCGATGCCAAAGCCATGGAAGAACTGCTTGCCGGGCACCGTAAAAATGTGCATAACATTATTTACAGCATGGGATTTGATTACAACGACGCAATGGACATAAGCCAGGAAGTATTCATTAAAATACTGAAGTGTATCAGGAATTTCAGGGAAGAAAGCGCATTTACCACCTATCTTTACAGGATAGTGGTCAACACCAGCTATGATTATAAGAAGAAAAAAGGCAGGATAGAAACCAATTTTTCCGGGTCTGTGTACGCCGATGAAGACCGGAACAGGGCAAAAGAACCTGTCCCGGCAGACCCTGACGTCGGCGAGGATTTCATCCAAAAAGAAATAATGGCCGAATATTTTAAAAAGGCAATATCGGGCTTGACAGACAGGCAAAGGTACATTTTCATGCTCAAGCACTGGGGAAGCTTCAAAATAAGGGAAATAGCAAAATTTTTAAGCATATCCCAGAGCACGGTGAAGACACAGCTGAACAGGGCCTTTGAAAAGGTAAAGACAAACTTTGAGTATGATGACGACGAATTAAAGGCCCATATAGCATGAAGAACAGTCTGATTTTTAAATTAAAGTTCATAGGAATATAAGGAGGTGAGGAAGATGGCCGCATTAGTGCCTTATAAAGGCGACAATTTTCGTCTTATGGAAGGTTTGGGTTTGAGGGACGACCTTGACAGGTTTATTCCGGCATTAAAGATGCCGGCACTGTCAAAAAACAAGGCCTTCATGCCTTTTGTAGATGTGTGGGATGACAGGAAAAACGTATATCTTGAGACCGATATGCCCGGTATGGAGCCTAAAGGCATAAAAGTAAGCATAAAAGGCGACAACATGCTTGTGGTTTCAGCACACAATGAATCAAAAAAAGAACAGAAAAAGAAAAATTATTTCCGCAGCGAAAGGTACCAGGGTGATTTTTACAGGGAACTAAGCCTTCCTGCGAATGTTTCCGGGGCAAAAGCAAGGGCTGTTTACAGGAACGGCATACTGCAGGTAGTGATGCCGAAAAAAGAGGACGGAAAAAAGCTGAAAAATGTCGCGGTAAAAGTGACAGGCTAAAAAATAAAAATAAAAGGAGGCGTATTATGAAAAAGGCAATAATTATTGCAGCAGCGGTTCTTTTGATTTTTACAATGGCTTCGGCAGTGGTGCCGGAGGAAAACGGGGAAGGCGGAATGCACGGAATGCAGGAGATGATGAAATCAAACCCTTTCATGATGAAGAGCGTTAAAGCCGAGGTCAAGAACACGGAAAACGGAGCTGAGGTCATGCTCACAACAGCGGACAAAAAAGATGTGAAAGAAGTGCAGGAAAAAGCGGCCGCAATGGTGAAATGGCGCAATGAAATGATGGAAAGCGGAAAAATGGAAGGAATGACGGGGAAAGGCATGATGATGGACGGTATGCACAAGCATATGATGGTGTGGGGAATCATTACCTGTGTGCTTATTTACATCCTGCTCATCCTGCTTATTATACTGGTCTTTTACAAGATAAGGGTACTTGCAAAAGAATTAAAGAAAAATTAACCGAATTTTAATCATTGGGGCGAAGCTGACACAATATATTTATAGCCAGCCGCCCCACTGATACAGAGATGAACAGGCGCCGGCGGTTAAAAACCGGCGTTGCCCTACAAATTAACGGAGAATACCAATGGAAATAAATTTTGGAGACAGAAGGGACCATATAAGGATAGAATATGAGGCCGAGGTAAAATACAGCGAATTGAGACCTGAGGGCCAAAAACATATGCAGGATTACGAAAAGGTAAAAATCAAAAACATCAGCAAGAGGGGGATATGCATACTTGGCACTAAAACCGTAGAAGAAGAAAGCATGCTTGAAATAGAGCTTTATATCAATAAGAGGATAGTAAAATCACTCGGGGAAGTGAAGTATTGCAAGCCAAACTCCCGGCCGGGGATATATGAAATCGGGGTGAATTTTGTATCACTGAAGGCCAGCGATATCATTTTTCTTGAGGAGTTCGTGGAAGAGAACAGCATCAAAAGGCATGATTTTTTTGAAAGAGAATAAAAAATAAGGAAGTGGCTACATGAAAAAAAAGGATAAACTGAAAGAAGACGCCGGCAGGATAAAACCCGGGAAAAAGAAAAATGACAGGAAAGACAAGGGAAACGGGCAGATCGCCAAAATAAGAGAAAACGTGGCTATACAGCAGGCCGCGCCTGTCCAACCGGCACATGAAGTCAGCTATAAGGGAACCATGCAGAATAACGGTGATGAAAGCCTGCCGGACGGGTACCGTGACGATAAGCTGATGCTGCTTGTAAGGGACCCGAGCTGGTGCTTCGCGTACTGGGATATCTCGGATGGGCTGATGGAAAAGAAAAAAGGCGAAATCAGGCGGGAGTGGGGCGGCTTCTCGCTCGTGCTCAGGATGAACCAGGTAACCCAGGAAAACAAGATGCTTGCCTGCGACGACTTCCCGGTGGGACAGGCAAACAACTGGTATATAAAGGTAAAAGAACCCGGCAAATGTTACATGGCCCAGCTAGGTTATAAAACAGCAGACGGCCATTTTATACTGATAGCGGCATCGAATATAATCGAAATGCCGAACGACAGGGTTTCCGACAAAGTCGACGAGGAATGGATGGACGCCGACGATTTCAGCGAGATATTCAGGATGTCCACAGACGGCAAAAGGCTGGGCGGATCTGAAAATATACAGGGGAGGTTTACGGGCGGGTCGGAAAATTCCCTGGGTTCGGAAAGGTTATATATCAAACCTGAAGAACAGGACAAACACAGGCATATATAATTTTATTTTTAATCCCACTTCGCGAAAATCCCCGCCTGTAGAGGCGGGTATGGATAGCGCTTCGGGGAGGGAGCATATTATAGACGGCAATTCGAATGAAAGCAAACTCGGCGAGGTAAATCCGAGCCGAGTTTTTTTTAAAGGTGCCCCGCCTGCAAAGGCGGGGGCTCCACAGCGGAAAAAAGTCAATCAAAAGTAAAAAATCAGGATTGGTCTATTTAAATATAATGGGAAAATAGAGGCAATTAAATGAGCCCCGACAAACAGGAATATTTAAAAGAGATCCTTGACAGCGTTTACAAGGGAATATATGCGATAGACCTGAACAAGCGGATCACATACTGGAACCGGACAGCTGAAAAAATTACCGGTTATAGTATCAGTGAAGTCATAGGCAGGTACTGCTGGGAAGTCGATTTAAACGGGACAGGCATCTGCCATACACAGCTATGCCTCATGGAAAAAACGATAAATAAGAATATGCTTATTGAGGACCAGGAGTATATGAAGCACAAAGACGGTTACAGGGTGCCGGTATTTTCAAATGTGTGGGCCTTCAGGAACTCTTCGGGAGATATTGAGGGCGTTGTGCACATGTTTACAAACAGAGCGGCAAAGATTTCCTCGTTTGAAAAAATAGAGAAACTTAAGAAGCTGGCTTTTATTGATGAACTGACCGGCGCGGGCAACAGGCGGTATGCGTAAATAAAAATCCTTACCAAACTCAATGAAATGGAGCAATTTGAGAATTTCCCCAAATTCGGCATATTGTTCATAGATGTGGATAATTTCAAGCAAATAAACGACGAAAACGGGCACAATACGGGCGACAAGATACTGCAGATGATAGTAAAAACAATAATGAACAACATACGCGAATTTGATTTTTTGGGAAGATGGGGAGGGGAGGAATTTGTGGCGCTTTTAACAAATATTTCTGAAGTCGAGCTTGTTATGCTTGCGGAAAAAATCAGGGAACTGGTACAAAATTCAAGTTTGAATATGGAAGGAAAAAAGATTGATGCGACAGTATCTATAGGCGCGACAATGGCCCGCAAAGATGATACAATCACAAAACTGATTTCAAGGGCAGACAAACTGATGTACTTCAGCAAAAAGATAGGTAAAAATTTGGTTTCCGCAGGATGAAACCGGAAAAAATGGTTCTTTGAAATAAAAAGGGCAAATGCCCAAATCGCATTTGACATAAGCAAACTAAATAGTATAATTATGGGTATATACTTGCTGGAAATATATACTTATTTCAGGAGAAAAAATGGCGATTTCGACCAGGACCAGATATGCCATAAGAGCATTGGTCAACCTGGGCAGAATTGAGAAATCCAACAAAGGCAAGCCGGTAAAAATCAAGGACATAGCAAAAGAACAGGGCCTTTCAAAAAGGTATCTTGAAAACCTCTTCCTGCTGCTGGTAAAAAGCGGGATTTTAAGCAGCGTAAAAGGCGAAAATGGCGGATTCTTCTTCGCAAAAAATCCAAAAGTAATTACGCTTTACGACATATTTTTTGCGGTCGAAAGCAAGCCGGGGCCGGTTGAATGTGTTTACAACGAAAAAATCTGCGATAACACAAATAACTGCGAGCTGAGAAAGATATGGGTTCAGCTCACACAAGGCACATACGACTATTTAAAAAGTGTAAAGTTAGACAGCCTCATAACAAAGCAAACCGCTGAAGAGAAGAAATCAAAAAAAGGACCCTGCAATTACAAAAGGAGAAAATGATGCCTGTTGAGATAAAAAAGGATGTTTATTATGCCGGGTCAGCGCACTGGGACAGGAAGCTTTTTGACGAGCTTATACCTTTGCCTGACGGCACCAGTTACAACGCTTACATCATAAAAGGAAGCGAAAAGACCGCCCTTATTGACGCTGTGGACCCGGTCAAGGAAGACGAGCTCATTGAAAATTTAAAAAAAGCCGGTGTTAAAAAGATCGATTATATCGTCTCGCAACACGCGGAGCAGGACCATTCGGGAGGCATTCCAAGGGTGCTGAAAGAGTACCCGGAAGCAAAAGTGGCGACAAACGAAAAATGCAGGAACATGCTAAAGGACCTGCTTATGATACCCGACGAGAAGTTCATAACAGTGGCAGACAGGGAAAAGATTACGCTGGGAAACAGGACACTTGAGTTTATCCTTACGCCATGGGTGCACTGGCCGGAGACAATGTCCACTTACCTTGCCGAGGACAAGGTGCTTTTTTCGTGCGATTTTTTTGGTTCGCATTTTGCCACTTCGGACATACTGAATGACGAAGGAGTGTATGAAAAGGCTAAAAGGTATTACGCTGAAATAATGTCGCCTTTCAGGAGCAACGTGAGGGCAAACATCGAGAAAATAAAGGGGCTTAAGATAGAAATGATAGCGCCATCCCACGGTATTATATATAAGAACCCTGAAAAAATACTGGGGCTTTACCATGAATGGTCTTCTGAAAACGTCAAGAACGAAGTAATACTCGCGTATGTATCCATGCACGACAGCGTGAAAAAAATGGCGGCATACCTGAAGGATGCGCTCATTGAAAGAGGAATAAATGTGGCCTTTTACAACCTGACAGCGGCAGATATAGGCCAGCTTGCGATGAAGCTGGTAGATGCCGCCAGCCTGGTGCTTGGCGCGCCCACAGTGCTGGCAGGAATACACCCGGCAGCGGCGTACACCGCATACCTGGTGAATGCCTTAAGGCCGAAGACAAAATTTATATCGCTTGTCAGCTCATACGGCTGGGGCGAGAGGGCATCCGAGGCAGTAAAGGGCATGCTTACGAATTTTAAAGGAGAGATGCTTGCGCCTGTCATTTCAAAAGGGCACCCAAAGGAAAACGAATTCAGGGAGCTGGACAGGCTGGCTGATGATATAGCAAAAAAACACAGGGAAATAGGCGTACTAAAATAAATTCAAATCAGGAATTATCAATTTCAAATTGATAATCTAAATCAATAAATCACAAACTAAAAAACGGAGGTAAAAAAATGGCTCTAAAAATGGAGATCTACAAATGTGTAAAATGCGGTAATGTCGTTGAAGTGCTTGTTGAAGGGGAGAACGTTCTTATTTGCTGCGGCGAGGAAATGAAGCTTATGGACGAGAAAACAAAGGAAGGCGCGGGCGAAAAGCATTTGCCGGTAATAGAAGCATCCGGAGCCGGTGTGCTGGTAAAAATAGGCTCAGTGCCGCACCCGATGGAAGCAGACCACTGGATCCAGTTTATCGAGGTAATAACAAAAGACGGGTATGTGATAAGGAAAGACCTGAATCCGGGGAACAAACCGGAAGCGTTTTTTAACGTTGCCATCGGAAATGTGGCGCAGGCAAGGGAACTTTGCAACAAGCACGGGCTTTGGACAAAGTAGAAACACTAAAATTTTATGCAGGAGGTAAGATGAATGGCGAGCATTAAAGGAACTAAGACGGAAAAAGCGGTTTTAGCAGCTTTTGCGGGAGAGTCACAGGCCAGGAACAGGTACACATTTTTCGCGTCCGCGGCGAAAAAAGAGGGCTATGAACAGATAGCGGCGTTTTTCCTGGAAACAGCCGAGAATGAAAAGGAGCATGCCAAAAGGTTCTTCAAATTCCTCGAAGGCGGAGAAGCGGAAATAACAGCAGGCTTTCCTGCAGGCATGATATGCGACACTGCAGCAAACCTGAAAGAAGCAGCTGACGGCGAAAGGATGGAGCACACAAAGCTTTATCCGGACGCGGCTGATATAGCAGAAAAGGAAGGCTTCAAGGAAATAGCAGCGGCTTTCAGGTATATAGCCAAGGTAGAAGTGCAGCATGAAATGCGCTACAGGAAGCTGCTTGAGAACATCGAAAAAGGGAAAGTATTTAAAAAAGATAAAGAAGTAAAATGGAAATGCAGGAACTGCGGCTACGTGCACGAGGGAAAAGAAGCGCCGGAGAAATGCCCGGCATGCCTGCACCCAAAAGCTTATTACGAGATAAAAGAAGAAATATTATAATATGGCAGAGACGGCCCGCAAGGGCCGTCTCTTATTTTGAATAAACAGGAGTTTTAAATGGCAACAGCTGAATTTAAAGACGAAGTATCCATAGTGCTGGCAGGCGAGGCAGGCCAGGGAATACAGTCAATAGAAAGCCTTCTCGTGAATATCCTGAAACAAGACGGCTATAATGTATTTGCCACAAAGGAATACATGTCGCGCATTAGGGGCGGTACGAACTCCACGGAAATCAGGGTCTCTTCACAAAAGGTATGCGCTTATGTGGAAAGGATCGACATACTTGTAGCGCTTGACAAAGACTCGATCCCGCACCTGCAGGACAGGATAACAAAAGACACGGTCATACTCGGGGAAAAGGACCTGATTAAAGACGGAAGGGTGATAAACATACCTTTCCAGAAACTCGCGTCTGACCTGGGCAACGCCATTTATTCAAGCACAATAGCCACAGGCGCGATATGCGGCTTTTTGCAGGTTGACAGGAAAACAATGGAGGATTATATTTCGGGTTATTTCCAAAAAAAGGGAAAGGAAATTTCGGACAAAAATATTGAAGCAGCAGGCACAGGGTATAAAATAGGAAAGGAACTAACAGAAAATAAAATAATGAAAACATCAATAAACAAGAATGCCGGCGTAAAAAACGAAATACTGATGAGCGGCTCGGACGCGGCGGCGCTCGGCGCAATAGCCGGAGGCTGTGATTTCACCTGCGCCTATCCAATGACTCCTTCGACAGGAGTATTTACAGCCATGGCGTCATATTCAAAAGAACTTGATATAGTGGTGGAGCAGGTAGAGGATGAAATAGGAGTTATAAACATGGCGCTTGGCGCCTGGTATGCAGGAGCAAGGGCGCTTGTCACGACCTCAGGCGGCGGGTTTGCCCTGATGGTCGAGGGATTGAGCCTTTCAGGCATGCTTGAGTTACCGGTTGTAGTTTACCTGGCGCAGAGGCCGGGCCCAGCGACAGGGCTGCCTACGAGGACAGAGCAGGGGGATCTGAATTTCGCGCTTTATTCCGGGCACGGGGAATTTCCCAGGATTATTTACGCTCCTGGAAACACAGAGCAGGCTTTTTACATCACGCAAAAAGCTTTTAACGCTGCCGACAAATTCCAAAGCCCTGTAATCATTATGAGCGACCAGTACCTGGCAGATACGTATTACAACACACCGGAGCTCAAAACCGACGGGTTAAAGATAGAAAAGCATGTTGTTGAGACCGGCGACGATTATAAAAGATATAAACTTACTGAAAACGGAATATCTCCGCGCGGGATCCCGGGTTTCGGCACAGGCAGGGTGCATGCCGACAGCGACGAGCATACCGAGGACGGATACATAACAGAGGACCTTGACAATGTCAGGATAAAAATGGCCGAGAAACGGCTTAAAAAACTGGATGAAATAAAAAAGGATATAATAAAACCCGAGCTTATCGGCAGCAGCAATTACGAAACGCTGGTTATAGGATGGGGCTCCACATATAATATAGTAAAGGAAGCCATTGAAAAGGGCGGCGACAAAAAGACGGCATTTTTGCATTTTTCCCAGGTGTACCCGCTGCATGAAAGCACGGCAGAATACATAAATAAGGCGAAAAAAACCATTATCATAGAAAACAACGCCACGTGCCAGTTCGGACAGCTTATAAGGCTCAGCACAGGCATTGAAATAAAGAACAGGATACTGAAATACAACGGCATGCCGTTTTCAGTGGAAGAAGTGGTTGACCAGTTATCAAAGATCTTGAGATAAACCCCCTTAAATTCCCCCTTGTTAAGGGGGAAGGGAAGATTTTTTAACCCCCCCCTTTAATAAAGGGGGACAACAGTAAAGAACCTATTCTAAGGAGCGTTATATGACGGAAGATTTTAACAAAGACGACGTGGAAATTGCCTGGTGCCCGGGATGCGGTAATTTCGGAATAAGAAAGGCAATGATAGAGACATTAAACGGGCTTAACATAAAAAAACAGGATATTGTTTTTGTTTCAGGCATAGGCCAGGCGGCTAAATCGCCGCATTACATTGATGTTAGCTTTTTTAACGGGCTTCACGGCAGGTCGCTGCCGCCCGCAACAGGCATAAAGGCAGCCAACCCTGAGCTGACTGTAATAGTGGAAAGCGGCGACGGAGACATGTACGGCGAGGGAGGAAACCACTTCATTCACGCGATAAGGAGAAACCCGGACATAACCGTCATAGTCCACGACAACATGGTGTACGGCCTGACAAAAGGCCAGGCATCGCCGACTTCACAGCCAGGAATGCAGACTCCGATACAGGTCGACGGTGTTTTTGAGGCGCAGCTTAACCCTATCGCGCTTGCAATAGCAATGGACGCGTCGTTTGTTGCAAGGGCTTTTTCGGGAGATATCGAGAAAACAAAAGAAATATTTAAAATGGCGGTCCAGCACAAAGGCTTCGCGCTTGTGGATGTTTTCCAGCCGTGCGTGTCTTTCAATAAAATAAACACATTCAAATGGTTTAAGGAACACACTTATTATATAGAAAACGGTTACAAGCCGAACGACAGGGCTGTTGCTTTTAAGCGAGCGCTCGAAAATGACAAACTGCCGCTCGGAGTATTTTACGTAAATGAAAGTAAAAAAACTTTCGAGGACAACCTGCGAGTGCATTCCCAGTACAAGGAACCTCTGTATGAAAAGCAGATAAGCATGGATAAAGTGCAGGAACTTATAAGGCAAAAGGCATAGGAGGCTGTTATGGCAAACAGACCAGTAAAACCGGGAGATAAAGTAAAGGACTTTACACTGGAGAGCCACAAAAATATAAAGATAAACACAGCGGAGTTCAAGGGCAAAAAAATCCTGCTTTCTTTCCACCCGCTCGCATGGACGTCAGTGTGCGCAAAGCAGATGAAAAAGCTTGACCAAGATTACAATAAATTTGTTAAGCTTAATACAATACCGCTTGGGTTCAGCGTGGACAGCGCGCCTTCCAAGGCGGCCTGGGCAAAATCACTGAAAATAACAAAGCTTAACCTGCTCGCCGATTTCTGGCCGCACGGCGGACTGGCAAAGCGGCTCGGTATATTCCTTGAAAAATTCGGCATATCAGGCAGGGTGAATATAATACTTGACGAACAAAGAAAGGTTATTTTTGCCAAAGTATATCCCATGGACAAAGTGCCGGACTTCGGGGAAATCATTGATTTACTGGAAAGGATATGTTCCGGAAAGAAAGCGTGCGTTTTGAAAAGAAGATAGTAAATGCCAGATAGCGGATATTAGATTGCAGATATTCCAATTCCAAATTCCAAATGCTAATGCCAAACGGAGGTATAAAACAATGGACGTAAAGGAAGCGATAGAAAAAAGAAGGGCATACAGATCTTTTGCGCCGGCTGAAATTACGGACGCTATGATCGAGGATTTCGCAAGATGCGCGCAGCTTGCGATGTCATGCAACAACAACCAGCCATGGCGGCTTGTTTTTACAAGAGGAAAGGAAGCGCTTGGCAGGCTGCATGAAGCGCTCCCGCCGGGAAACGCATGGGTAAAAACAGCTTCGCTTATTATCGCGGTTTTCAGCAAAAAAGAAAAAGACTGTATAAACAATAAAGACGGCAGGGAATATTTTTTATTTGACCTTGGGATTGCGACAGCTTTTATTGTGCTCAGGGCAACTGAGATGGGTCTTGTCGCGCACCCTATAGCAGGATTCGACCAGGAAAAAGCAAAACAGGCTCTTTCAATACCCGAGGAGTATACTCTTATTACAATAATAAATGTCGGAAAAAAATCAGACACAATGAATCCTATACTTTCGGAAAATATGAAACTCGGCGAGGCAAACAGGCCGCCAAGGCTGCCGCTTAACAAGATATATTCAATCGACAAATACAGCCCGGAGCTGGGGGAAGAACCAAAGAAAGTTTAGATTGAAGAGTGTTGATTGCTGATTGAAAAGCAAACGGAAATGTGCAATAAAGTAGAGACACGCCATGGCGTGTCTCTACAAATAAATAAAAGAAACAGAGAATATTGATTCTTGATTGAAAGGCAAAAAGGGAGATAAAAATTGGCTGAAAACAATATTGACGAGCTTTGCATAAAGACCCTGCGCATGCTTTCCATAGACATGGTGGAAAAGGCAAAATCAGGGCATCCGGGCATGCCGCTCGGCGCGGCGCCAATGGCTTATATTTTGTTTTCCAGGTTTTTGAAACACGACGCTGAAAACCAGAAGTGGGTGGACAGGGACAGGTTCATACTTTCAGCAGGGCACGGCTGCGCGCTTTTATATTCTCTCCTGCATTTGTACGGCTACGGCATTTCCATGGACGACCTGAAACAGTTCAGGCAGTACGGCAGCAAGACACCGGGGCATCCGGAATACGGGAAAACACCAGGAGTCGAAGCCACGACAGGGCCGCTCGGGCAGGGGTTCGGCATGGGCGTAGGCATGGCAATAGCTGAAAAAGTACTGGGTGACTGTTTCAACACCCCTGAATTAAAAATTATAGACCATTACACCTACGGGATTGTGTCCGACGGGGACCTGATGGAAGGCATATCTTCCGAGGCAGCGTCGCTTGCAGGAACAATGAAGCTTGGGAAACTAATTTACCTTTACGACGAAAACCACATATCAATCGAGGGCGATACTTCAATCACATTCGGTGAAAACGTGGCTGAACGGTTTGACGCTTATGGCTGGCAGACTATAAAAGTCGGGGACGGGAACGATATCGAGGAGATATCGAGGGCAATAGAAAAAGCGAGAAATGAAAAACAGAAGCCTTCACTTATTATAGTGCGCACACACATAGGATTTGGTTCGCCGAAACAGGACACAGGCGAGGCACATGGAGAGCCTTTGGGCGAAGATGGAGTGAGAAAAACAAAGGAAAAGCTGGGCTGGCCTGCAGACAAAAGTTTTTATGTGCCTGAGGAAGTTTCCCAGCATTTCAGGCGAATGGCTTTCAATGCCGGCGAAAAAGTTAAGGACTGGCGCGACCTTGTCGAAAAATACGGAAAAAAGAACCCTCAGCAGGCCGAGTTGTTAAACAAGTACCTGGAAGGACGCATAAACAGGAAACTTGAGGAAAATATACTAAAATTTTTTCCAAAAGACGGGCCTGTATCCACAAGGGTTGCGTCGGAAAAAGTCATGAACAATATAGAAAAATACATGACGGAATTCATGGGAGGCTCCGCGGACCTGAGCCCTTCCACAAAAACCCTGCTTCACGGCTACGGGGATATAGGCGTGGCGAGCGGCTGCGCGAGGAACATGCATTTCGGCGTGCGCGAGCACGCGATGGGAGCAATTACAAACGGCATAGCGCTCCACGGCGGTTTGATACCTTACTGCGCGACATTCCTGATTTTTTCGGATTACATGCGGCCGGCAATAAGGCTTGCCGCGCTCATGAAAACGCACTCGATATTTATTTTTACGCACGACAGCATAGGACTTGGCCAGGACGGGCCAACGCACCAGCCTGTGGAGCAGATTTCGTCACTGCGCATGATACCGGGCATGACCGTGATAAGGCCTGCGGACGCAAACGAGACCTCGGCAGCGTGGGATTTTGCTATCGCAAACAAAAGGCCAATAGCCCTGTGCCTGACAAGGCAAAACCTGCCTGTGCTTGATTTTGAAAAATACGGGATATTTGAAAATACCGAAAAGGGAGCATACATACTTCTTGGCGCGGATGACAGGCCGGAAGTCATACTTATCGCTACAGGCTCGGAAGTGCATCTTGCCATAGGCGCTTATGAAAAGTTAAAGTCAAAAAATATAAAGGCAAGGGTTGTATCAATGCCTTCTTACGAGATATTCATGGAACAAAAGGAAGAATACAGGGAAAGCGTGATTCCGTCAGGCATAAAAAAGCGTGTTATAATAGAAGCAGGCTCGTCTTTTTTCTGGAAAGGCCTTGCAGGCGACGAAGGCTTAGTGATTGGCGTGGACAAGTTCGGCGCCTCGGCGCCGGGCGAGATAGTAATGGAAAAATACGGGTTCACAGCAGATAATGTAGCCGAAAAAGCGATGAGGATACTGCGAAAATAATAATGCAGTGGGAGTAATCACAAATAACATGGTAGCTCCAATGATAAAAAGGAGATTGTTTATGCATAAGGCAAAATTATTCCTTGTGATTATTTTGTCTACTGTTTTTAGCTTTAATAGTTTTGGGGATTCAGTAAATGAAATTCCAAAATGCCCGGTGGAAATTCCAACCGATAAAATAAATAATTTTGACTTAGATTATGGACTGGATACAATACCAACGGAAGGCAGTATACATATTATTCCGCTTCACCCATGGAAAAAGCCTGCACAACCAATAATTACGGGTCAACAAGCCGCAAAGGCCTCAAAACGTGCCATGCCAACAATATGGCAAATGCAGGAAGCTTACTGGGTGCCGGATGGCAGCAATAAGATCCTTGTGGTTTTAAGAGCCACAGATTTTAATGAAAAAGTGTTCAACGAGGAGAAGTTGATATCAATTTATGATATTGAAAAGCAAAAGTGGGAAGACATTGTTGAACTGGAAAAAGACAAGCCGTACAGATTAAAGATACAAAATTACGAAAACGGGATTGTATATGCAAAAAAAGAGTATCCCTGGGTACCGAAGGATAATAGGCTGGTCAGCGCCATACCCGACAAAGAGGTAATTATTACAGAATCGGGAATGAGCGACATCACGGGAAACACTGAAGCAATGAATGGTAAAAACAACATTAGCCGGCTTCAATTGGAACAGACCAGCCTTCGTAATATCGATATTAAAAAAATAGAAATACCGGATTCTGGAGAACCGTTTGCAGTTTTTCCGAGAAGCAGTATAATACTGTACGAATTTAATGCGTATGACGAAGATTTTTATGGAATTTATAATTATGCAAAAAAAACAAAAATAATACGTTTTAAGAAAGAAATAGACAAAAAATATAATGGGCGTATAAAGCGTATTGTTTCCATAAGCCCGGACAGGCGGAAATTATTATTTGATTATGAATATGATTATAAATATGAACCGGATTTTGGATATATTGAATTTAAATCACAGCTTTATTAAAAATATCGATTTAGGAGGCGTAAAATGCAGCTAGGGATGATTGGACTTGGAAGGATGGGCGGAAACATGGCAAGAAGGCTCATCAAAGCAGGACATAATATAGTGGTATATGACAGGACGCCTGAAAAGGTAAAGGAAATGGAAAGTGAAGGCGCTGTTGCCTCATATTCCCTGGAGGAACTGATACAGAAGTTAAAAGCTCCGCGGATAGTATGGTTCATGCTTCCGGCAGGGGATATCACTGAAAAATTTATAGCAGACGTCACAAAGCTGATATCAAAAGGCGATATTATAGTGGAAGGCGGCAACTCTCCATACAAGGATGACATAAGAAGGTTTGAGGAGCTTAAAAAAACAGGCATACATTATGTTGACGCCGGAGTTTCCGGCGGCATTTGGGGGTTGAAGCTTGGGTACTGCACAATGGTGGGCGGCGAGCAGGAGATTTTCAAACATATGGAACCGATTTTGAAAGACCTCACGCCCAAAGACGGGTATATGTACTGCGGGAAGCCGGGCGCAGGGCATTTTGTTAAAATGATACACAACGCTATCGAGTACGGGCTCATGGAAGCGTACGCTGAAGGCTTTGAAATATTAAAGGCGTCTCCTTACGGCGAAAAACTGGATTTAAAACAGGTATCGCATTTGTGGAACCAGGGAAGCGTGGTGCGCTCATGGCTGCTGGAGCTCCTTGAAAACGTGTTCGACAGCGGATCAGGGCTCGATGAGCTGCAGGGATATGTCGAGGACTCAGGCGAAGCAAGATGGACCGTAAAAGAAGCAATAGACACAGGAGTATCGGCAGATGTCATAACAGCATCATTATATAAGAGGTTTAACTCGCGACAAAAAGACGCTTTTTCAAACAGGATACTTGCCGCGCTGAGGCGGGAGTTCGGCGGCCACGCAGTAGCAAGAAAAGGCGAGGACGTAAAAACAAGCGGCGCCGGCGCCGGCACGGTAAAGCACGCGGAAGCCGATAAAAAACACAAATAACATGGAACAGCCTTTATTAAACATAAAGCTGCCATCCGGCAGCAAGGAACCGGTTTTCTGCGAGCAGCAGACGCCGGGGCCGTGCGGTTTCGCAATATTCGGCGCTTCCGGAGACCTGACGCAGAGAAAACTTATACCTTCACTATATAACCTGAGCAAAAGGAAAAATCTCCCTGATAATTTTTTCATAATGGGATTTGCCAGGACAAAAATGGACAGCGAAGCCTTCCGGGAGAAAATAAAAAAAAACGTAAAGGAGCATATTCCGTCTGCCGACCAGGCAAGCATAGACGATTTCGCTAAAAAATGCAATTATTACAGCGGGGATTATTCCAGCCAGAAAGATTATGACGGACTCAAAGATGAAATAAACAAACTGCATGAAAAATACAGGACAGACGGGAACATGGTCTATTATCTTGCGACACCGCCTGACCTGTACCCGGTGATAGTCGAGCGCCTCGGGATATGCTGCCTTGTGGAGAAAAATCCGAAGGCATGGAAAAGGGTTGTTGTGGAAAAACCTTTTGGAAGGGATCTGAATACGGCGGTACAGCTTAACGATAACCTGCTTAAGTATATTTCCGAGGACCAGATTTACAGGATCGACCATTACCTGGGAAAGCAGGCTGTGCAGAACGTGCTTATCCTGAGGTTCGCGAACCTGATCTTTGAGCCCATCTGGAACAGGCAGTTTATAGACAGCGTGCAGATTACAGCGCTGGAAACGCTGGGAGTGGAGCACAGGGCAGGTTATTTTGACAGTGCCGGCATTCTAAGGGACATGTTCCAGAGCCATATGATGCAGCTTATGGCCATAACGTCAATGGAGCCGCCTGCAGCTTTTGACCCTGACGCGATCAGGGACGAACGTGCGAAAATAATGAAGGCGATACGGAAGCTGAAAACCGAAGATTTTGTCATAGGGCAATACTCGTCCGGGAAAATACTTAATAAAAGCACAGCCGCCTACCTGGATGAACCGGGCATCCCGAATGACTCAAAAACAGAAACTTTTGCGGCAATGAGGCTTTTTATAGACAACGAAAGATGGAAAGACGTGCCTTTTTACATAAGGGCAGGAAAAAGGATGAAGGAAAAATGCACAAAGATATCAATTGTTTTCAAAAAGATATCAAGCTGCATGTTCTGCCCGATACCTGAACAGGAGCTGTCGTCAAACCTGCTGGAGATTTTCATACAGCCGGAGCAGAAACTGACGCTTACCATTCAGGCAAAGCACCCGGGACCGAAAATGTGCCTGCATGAGGCAAACATGAATTTTAATTACACGGACTTATTCGGGGCAGAGCTGGCAGACGATTACGAGGGGCTTTTGCTCGACGTAATGCTCGGGGACCAGACGCAGTTCTGGCGCAGGGACGGGCTTGAGGCGTCATGGTCGCTTTTTACGCCTGCGCTGAGCGAGCTGGCTGAAAATAAAAACGAAAAAAGGGAAAAACTGCTAAAATTATACGAGTCAGGAAGCATGGGCCCGGCTGAGGCAGAAGAACTTTTAAAAAAAGACGGCAGAAGATGGGCGTAAAATATATTTCAGGGTTTAAAATTTGGATTTTGGATTGAAAGTAGGCGCAGGCTTTACGCCTGCGGTTTTTAAATAGAAAAAATTCGCACCCATAAAGGGTGCGGCTACATAGAAAGGAAAAATATGAAAACAAAAGTATTGCATTACAGGAATCTGCAGGAATTGAGCCGGGATGCGGCTTGTCTTATCAGCGAGCAGGCTAAAAAAAATATCAGGCAAAAAGGCTATTTTACGCTTGCTGTATCGGGCGGCAACGACCCTGTGCCGACTTACAGGAACATCACAAAATGCAAAATAGACTGGAAAAAGGTTTTTATATTCTGGCAGGACGACAGGTATGTGAGCTTCAGGGACGACAGGAGCAATTTCAAGCTTGTTTACGACAACATGCTCTCTAAAATAAAAATACCTCCTGAGAATGTTTTTATGGTGCCGCCGCCTGATGAAATCAAGCCGGCAAAAATATCTGCATTGAGCTACGAATACATTATAAAGAATTTTTTCAGGGCAAAAGGCGCAAAGCCGGGCTTTGACCTGGTGATAGCAGGCATGGGGCCTGACGGGCATACCTCGTCTCTTTTCCCGAAAGATAAAAAAGCCCTGAAGGAAAAAAAGAGGCTGATCATTTCAGTAAAGGCGCCGGCCTACGCGCCTGTGAAGGACAGGATAACCATGACTTTGCCTTTCATAAACAACTCGAAAACCCTGCTTTATATAATAGCAGGCAAGGGAAAGGGAAAGATTATGAAGGAAATCCTGGATGCGCCTGCGCAGGCAAGAAAGAAATACCCGACAGCCATGGCTAAAGCAAAAGAAAATCTTATCTGGATGATAGACGAAAACGTGTATAAATATTAGATTGCGGATTTTACCATGTTATTTTTTATAGATTTCTTCTTTGTAAAATCTTATTAGGTTTTTTAAGTTGTCATCGCTGAAGTACCATTCCTGGTCTCTGTTTATGCCGTATAAATTTAAAACTATCTTTTTAGCAGAGACAAGTGCATACAACTGCTGCAGGGTGAGGGGACATTCGACGTTTTCAGTATAAGTCCTTGAATAGGTAGGCATCCCGCCCTCACTTGGAAAGTGTTCATTTTCTTTGCTGGTTGGGCTGGTCATGGAACCTAAGTAAAAGCTGGTTGAGTTATTGATAGTTACTTTTACGCCGTTTTCTTCTTTTATCCCGAGCATATCGCTTGCGCCCATATTAACAAATGTGATCCCTAAAATTATTATGCTGTCCCTGGAAGTATACCGGATTTTTGCGCTGTATATATTCTTTGAATCAATATCATAATGATATTTAACCAGGTTGAAAAAACAATCACCTTCTCCGCTGTTTTTAAGCAGTTTGTTGCCCTGCTCCTCGGACACGCTGTAGTAATCAAATTTATTATGATTCACTATGTAGACCGACCCGCAACCTGAGAAAATAATGCAAGACAAAATTATTACCGGAATGATTTTTCCCATGGCATTCCTCCTTTGAAAATTTTATAATTAGAGCATATATATCTGGAAGATATAAGTCAATAAAAAAACCAATATTTTCATCCCTGTTTTGATGAGCGAAACAAGCCGAAATATAGACATACAACTTAAAATAAAATTTAATTGATATTTGAAAAGGCTTGGAAATCTTTATTATTTATTCCGTGGCTGCGAAAACCGCTGAAAATAAAAACCCCGCATTAAGTGCGGGGTTTTTTTATTAAACTTGAGTTATTTTATTTATTGCTTTGCAGGGGGAGGCGGGCAGTAAATAGCTGCCTGCGGGTTGTAATATAGTGTATGCTTCCCGTGCATGCAATTACTATCGTATGTTATAGCAAGACTTACCTGGTCAAGCCCTGAACATGTAGAAATAGGAGGTGTATATGTGCCGTTTAGCACAACTTCCTGGTTTGGTTTTAGTGTAACATCTTTCCAAATCGTGGTCGGGTCACCCGGCAAAGCCTCGCCTGCAGTTATAGTAACAAATTCCGGATTAGGATCCCACCACCTGTCGCATATGCCTGAATCGTGATACTCCTGCACTGTTACTACATCGAGGTGCTTAAATTCCTTACAGCCTGTGTTTGTTATTTCTACCTCAAAATTAACCGGGTCGCCTATATAATAGCCGGGATAATTATCGGACGTATAAAAATACGGGTCTTCCATAACGATGTTTACGTCAAGACACTTTAATTCTTCACAGTGTTCGCCGGTACATTGTACGTGGCATATCTTGGTAAAGGTATCGTGTTTTTCCCAGACACATTGGCTTTGTGAAGCGCATGCATTGTTAGTGTTTGAAACAGGGCAAACCTGCGTGGGAACCGCGCCGCACTGATTTCCTTGATTTGAAGTGCAGACATTTTTAGTATTTGAACCGGATTGACAGCCCTGCGAAGACCCTGACTGGCAGCCAGATTTCATTTCTGAGACCTGCTGGTTGGGAGAGGCTGGATTTGATTTGTTGGCGCTGCAGCTAAAAATGAGCAACATGACTAAAAATGCCGAAAAAATTAATACAAATTCTTTTTTCATGGAAATCCTCCTTTTAATAAATTATGTTTAAAGTATATCCATGGAAAAGCAAAAAGTCAAGTAATATCATTTTTTTGTTAAAATTTTGTGGTAAAATACAAAAGATTCAAGATTTAAACGAATAATATAATAAGGAGGCTTACAAATGAGGTCATTAACACTTAATAACCCGGTAAAGTTTATTTTTGGGCCCGGAGAAGTATCAAAGGCAGGCGAAGAGGCAAAAAGCATCGGTAAAAAAGCCATCATTATTACAGGCAAAAGTTCGGTAAAAAAGACAGGCACGCTTGACAAAGTGACAAAATCGCTGGATGCCGCAGGCATAAAATACGTGATTTTTTCTGACATTACCCCAAACCCGAAAGTCGCGGAGATCGACGCTGCGGGCGAGCTGGCAAGGAAAGAAAACTGCGACATTATAATAGGCCTTGGCGGCGGCTCTGCTATGGACGCCGCAAAGGGAGCGTCCATCGTGGCAGGCAGCGGCGGCTCAGTGTGGGACTATATGTCTGTCGGCTCAAAAACAGTAAAGCCGATAGGCAAGGCAGTCCCAATCATCATGATTCCGACCCTGCCGGCAAGCGGTTCCGAGGGCAATCCGGCTGCTGTTTTCACAAATATGAAAACAAACGAGAAAGCCGGCATTTACAATCCTGACAAACTTTTTCCGAAGATTGCCATATTTGACCCGGACCTAACCCTTACAATACCTCCGAAGCCGACTGCAGAAGGCGTCATAGACATAATAATGCACGTGCTTGAGGAATATCTGACAGGAGATGTTGATTGCGATTTGCAGGACAGGATAACAGAAGGGATAATTTTGACGTGCATGGAAAACGTAGACAAAGTCCTTGAGAACCCGTCTGACAGGCAGGCAAGGGCAAACATCGCGCTTGCAAGCTCGGTGGCGCTCATGGGCCTGCCGAACGCTGGCAGGGCAGGAGCATGGGTAGTGCACCCGATGGAGCATGCCGTGACAGGGTATTTTGACAACATAGCGCACGGTTCAGGCATAGCGGCAATACTGCCTGCTTACCTGAAATACCTCGGAGAGACAAAGCCCGACAAGGTGGAACAGCTTTCAAAGAGGATCTTTGCGCCGTGCGAGGAAGTGGACGACAGCATGCATGTGGAAAATTGTGTCGAAGGCTTTAAGGATTTTATACTTGATATAGGCCTGAAGGACAATTTGCAGGACCTGGGCGTGGAAGAGAAAATGCTCGAAAAATTCGCCGACAAATACCTGAGCGTGGCAAATATGGAAGGAAATAAGGCTGAAAAAGAAAAACTTATGAAGATATACAGGTACGCATGGGAAGGCGTATAAACGGGATGCTGGAATAGAGAATGGGGAATAGGGAAAGATAGACATTTGGTAAATGGGGACAAGGGGGATTTATGGTTTATTCTATATTTTATGTAAGATACTGTCATTAATTGACAGTTTATTGCAAAAAATACTTGAAAATTCATAGATAATATGCTATTATCAGTATAAATGACAGTATATTACATATTTATACAGGTGATAATTAAAATGCATGATTTTGATGAACTGGAAGAAAAGTTGCCTGGGGATATTTTTACCGACACATTTTTAAAAAATTATCTTTACGGCACAGAGGACAGCCGATACAGCCTTGTAAAACGCTGGCTAAAGCAGGGCAAAATTATCCGGCTTAAAAAAGGTCTGTATGTGCTCGGAGAAAAGAACCGTAAAAAAGGTCTTAATCTTTTTCAGGCTGCACAAATGCTTTACGGGCCTTCCTATATCAGCCTCGAATCCGCTTTGTCTTATCACGGATGGATCCCTGAAGCTGTGCGTACCGTAACAAGCGCGGTGGCTAAACGAGGAAGGGAAATCAGGACGCCTGTCGGGGTTTTTAGTTATACCCCGGTCAAATTCAGCAATTTTTTCGCGGGTGTAGCCAGGGTGGAAAACGAAGGCGGGGTATTCCTTATGGCTTCGCCGTGGCGGGCGCTTGCAGACTATATTTATGCATACAGAAAAACCTGGAAAGGCCTGAAACCTGTGGTTGAAGACCTGCGAATCGACCCGGAAAATTTCAAAAATACGGATTTTAAGGAGCTTGAGGAGCTTTATAACTCGGCGCAAAACAGCCGGGTAAAAGTGTTTATCGAAAAAAGCAAAAAGGAGCTTATCGCGTGAATATTTCAATCATCCAGTCGCGCCTGGATTCCTACAATTGCAAAACAGCACAGGAAGAAGAAAACGCAATCAGGGAAATCGCGCAGGAAATCGTACTGAGCGGTCTTTCACGCGCCGGGTTTTTCAAGAAAGCCGCATTCCAGGGAGGCACATGCCTTAGGGTCATTTACGGCATAGAGCGGTTTTCAGAGGACCTTGATTTTGTCCTGATGGAAACCGGAGAAAAATTTGAACTGGAAAAATATACAGGCGCTATGCGTGAGGAACTGAAAATGTACGGTTTTGAATTCACACTCGGGAACAGGAGTGACGCAGATTCGGCCGTGCAAAAACAATTTATTAAAGACAATTCAGCCGTGAAACTCATCGCTTTCAAACATTTCAAGCCCGGAGCAGACACGCGCAGCGTGAAAATCAAGCTCGAAATCGACACAAACCCGCCGCACGGAGGAAAAACCGAGGTTAAGTACCTCGATTATCCTTTTGCTTTTGAAGTCGTGGTACAGGACATCGAATCTCTTTTCGCCGGCAAGTGCCACGCGCTTTTATGCAGGGAATACGTGAAGGGCCGGGACTGGTATGACTTCGCGTGGTATGTGAGCCGTAAAGCAGGGATCAATTTTACGCTGCTTTCCGCGGCCATCAACCAGGTCGGGCCATGGGAAGGCAAAGATTTAAACATCGGCAAAACATGGTGCGTGGAAAATTTGAGAAAGCGTGTTGCTGAAATTGACTGGGAAAAGGCAAGAGACGATGTTAAACGCTTTCTCAAACCTCATGAATTGCCATCAGTAGAATTATGGAATGCCAACTTTTTTAACGACAGGATCGATAAACTCGCTCAGTATCTAGCCTGAAGGCCGCGCATAAAGCCATGTTTGCTCAAAGCGAAGTAAAAATCTTTAGGAGATGAGATGAATTTATACAAGCCTGAGATATTCCAGGGCAGGGGAAAGAAAAAAAAATATTTTGAAGGATGGTATTTTAAAAGCGTGGATGAGCCTGAGAAAAACGCCATATCCGTAATCCCGGGGGTATCCATTACAGGGGACAGGGAAACCGAACACTCATTCATACAGGTGCTTGACGGCAATAATAACCGCGCGTTTTATTTTAAATTCGCAAAAGAAGATTTCAGGGCCGGCAGGAAAATTTTTAATATCGGCATCGGCAAAAGCAGTTTTTCCATGGACAGGCTGAAGCTTGACATTGACCAGGCAGGGAACTCAGCCAGGGCCGACCTTTCGTTTGAAAACATCATACCCTGGCCAATCAGCCTGCTTTCCCCTGGCGTTATGGGGTGGTACGGATTCGTGCCTTTTATGGAATGCTATCACGGCATCCTGAGCTTTAACCACAGGATAAAAGGCTGGTTTGAGATAAACGGTCGGCGTATTGATTTCAATAACGGCAAGGGGTTTGCCGAGAAAGACTGGGGCGAGTCCATGCCTTCCTCGTGGATATGGGCGCAGACAAACCACTTTAAAGAGCCCGAGGCCTCGCTTTTTGTGTCGGTGGCAAAGATACCGTGGCTCGGGAGTTTTTTTACGGGATTTATAGCGGGCCTTTATCTCAGGGGAAAAATATACAGGTTTGCCACATATACAGGCGCGCATGTGAAGAAGATAAGCGCAAGCGATGCGGGAATCGAGCTTTTTATTTCCGGCAGCGGGCGCACACTTGAGATAAGCGGAGACAGGGTAAAAGGCGCCGACCTGGCAGCCCCGAAATTCGGAGAAATGAAATCCCGGGTAAATGAGACCCTGAAGTCAAAGATACGGGTCCGCCTGGCTGAGGACGGCAAAGAGATTTTTTCGGATGAGGGCAGGAACAGCGGGCTGGAATTTAACGGCAATATCGAGGAACTGATAAAAGGATTAAAGCATGCACCTGAGAAAAATAAGGATTGACCGGAAAAAGTTTCCGGTAAAAGACAAATACCCGTTTAATATCAGAATATTAAACAACACAAAACAAATTGTTTTTGATAAAAATATAACATTTTTTGCAGGCGAAAACGGGACCGGGAAATCCACGCTTTTAAAGTCGCTTGCAAGGACATGCGGGGTGCATATATGGGAGGACAAAAACAGGGTAAAGTTCGACCTAAATCCTTATGAAGAAATGCTTGACGGGGCAATAAGCCTTGAGTGGGCAGACGGGCAGGTGCAGGGAAGCTTTTTTGGGGCGCAGATATTTGAGACATTTGCAGGCCTTCTCGACGAATGGGCGCATGACGATCCCGGACAATTCAGGTATTTCGGGGGCAAGTCGCTGCGTTCCATGTCGCACGGGCAGTCTTTGATGGCTTATTTCAGGTCCAGGTACTGCAGGAAAGGAATATATTTCATGGATGAGCCTGAGACCGCGCTATCGCCAAAGACACAGCTGGAGCTGATGGAGATACTGGAAGAAAACGGGTCAAAAGGGCACGCGCAGTTTATTATTGCCACACACTCACCCATACTTTTATCCCTGCCGGATGCCGGGATATACGGATTTGACGGAAACAGTATAAAAAGCATTGCTTACAAAGACACCGGACATTATAATGTTTACAGTAAATTTTTTGAAGATATGAAAGCAAAAAACAAAAGAAAAAAACGGAGGAAAAAATGAAAAATGTTTTAATTTTTATCGTCTGTTTGATCGCATGCTACGCTGCTGGAGGCATAGGGACGATATTTACCGTTTCATCCATACCTACATGGTACGCGGGACTGCACAAACCGCCGTTAAACCCGCCAAACTGGATATTCGGGCCTGTGTGGACGACGCTTTACACAATGATGGCAGTGGCAATATTCCTGGTAATAAAAAAAGGTTTTGGTGGAAATATAATAAAGATTGCGACGGGAATATTTGTGACCCAGCTCGTCTTGAACACTTTATGGTCCATAGTGTTTTTCGGCGCAAGGACAACTTTTGCGCCGATATTCATCATAGCGGCGCTCTGGATATCAATACTCGCGTGCATAATACTTTTCTGGGGCATATCAAAACCTGCTTCGATAATGATGATGCCGTATATTTTATGGGTCAGTTTCGCATCATACCTGAATATAGGGGTTTATGTTTTGAATAGATAATTATAATCGATTACCGCTTGTCCTCGACCTTGCGGTCTCGGACTTGAGCGGGTATAAGATAGCGTAATGTTTTGTCATCGCCTGTTGACGGCTCGACAAAACAAACGCTATCATAAGGAGGAACTTGTATGAAAAAAACACTTTTTATTTTATTGACCGCAATACTTTGTTCGGCTATCAATGCAGGGATGTTTGAGTTTTATTTGCCGTGGGATGACGACCAGGAAAACTTTATTGACCTAAGCTGGATGAACGACAAGCCTGCGGGCGCTGCAGGATATGTGCACGCAGGGCAGGACGGGCATTTGTACGCGGGCGACAAGCGCATCAGGTTTTTGGGCGTGGACATCACAGGCTCAGCCTGCTTCCCGGAGCAGTTCCAGGCAAGGGCAATAGCAAAGCGCATGGCAAAATACGGCATAAACATAGTCAGGTTCCACCTCATGGACATGCAGTCGCAGTCATATATATTCAAGCCGGGCAGCACCAGGGACCTGGACCCGGACTCGCTGGACAGGCTCGATTATTTTTTCGCCCAGCTGAAACAAAACGGCATATATGCGGACCTGAACCTGCTTTGCGGCAGGGATTTCTCCACAAGCGACGGCCTGCCGGCGGACATCGGGAACCTGTCCTGGAAGCAAAAACAGGTGCCGTGCTTTTTTTACGAGCCGCTCATAGACCTGCAAAAGGAATACGCGCAAAAACTTTATAACAGGAAAAACCCCTATACAGGCTTGAACTATACGGAAGACCCTGCCGTGGCAATAGTGGAGATAATAAATGAAAACGGGCTTTTGCAGGGATGGCTCACAGGCACGCTTGACAAGGTGACAGGCGAGATGCTTGAGAATCTTCAGAAGAAATGGAACGATTTCCTGCTCGCAAAATATAAAACCAACGCGGCATTAAAGCAGGCATGGGGCATAGATTTTACAAAAGGCGGGCAGAGCCTCGACGACAAGACAATGCACACAGTCATGCTCATGTACAGCAAGTCAATGCCTGAGGCAGTGACAAAGGACTGGGTTGAGTTCCTGTACGTGACAGAGGACAAGTACTGGGAGACAATGAGGTCGTACATCAAAGACACGCTGAAAATGAAATCGCTTGTAATGGGGACCATAGTAGGATGCTCGACGCCGAACATGATGGCGAAATTCGACATGGTGGACGCGCACGCTTACTGGAAGCACCCGACATTCCCGCACTCTGACTGGAGCAACAGCGACTGGGCGGAAACAAACGCGACCATGGTGACGGAGTTTGGCGGCGGCACCATCGGCGACCTGAGCATGAGAAGGGTGTATGGGAAGCCGTTTTGCGTGTCTGAGTACAACCATCCTGCTCCGAACACTTACTCGAACGAGGCGTATATATTCCTGTCGGCTTACGCGGCGCTGCAGGACTGGGACGCGATATTCGGCTATACCTACGCCGACTTCAGCACAGCATACGCGTCGAAAAAACTAAACGGATTTTTTGACCTGGATACGCATCCCGGGAAAATGATGACCTTCATTCCTGCGGCGTATATTTTCAGGAGAGGGGATCTTGCCATGGCAAAGACACTCGCCACCGTAAAGCTCACGAAGCAGGATGAGCTGGATGCCCTGCCGTCCGCGCAGACATGGGTGCTGGTGGACGCGAGGAACAAGGACGTGGCAGAAGACGCGGCGCTCATACACAGGACAGCCATAATACCGGACGGTTTTTCAGGAAGCGTGAATTCCATAGCCATGGAGAGCATAACGCCGCCTGATGTGTATGTGTCTGATACAAAAGAGATAGAGTGGTCGCCCGGTGACGACGGGGTTTTTAAGATAAACTCTGCCAAAGAAAAGGCATTGCTCGGGTTTATATGCAACAAGGATTTCAATTTGTCGGGGATTAAATGCAAAGTCGGGAAGACTATGCAGAACTGGGCGCTCGTGACAATGTCGCTTGTAGAGGGGGATAACTTTAAAAAAGGGCCGGGCAAAATACTCGTAACCGCGTCAGGCGCAGTCGCGAACCCGGGCATGGGCTGGCACATATACCCTGACAAGCCGCTTGATTTCCCGCCTCCCTTGAAAGCAAACATGACAATAGGCATGCAATGGGGCACAGCGCCGTCCATATGCGAGGGAATAAACGCCGATATCATCCTGCCTTATGACGCAAATAAAGTCAGCGTGTTTGCGCTGGATAATGTTGGGAACACAAAGGAAGCAGTGGCCGTGACCGGCGGCAAAGGCTCGGCAAAGTTTTCAATAGACGAAAAATACCAGACGCTGTGGTATGAGGCGGAAGTGAAATAATATTGGATAGCAGATAGTAGATATGGCATATCTTGGAAAAATTACTTGCAAAATAAGGGATTTATTTGTATAATTTAATTAGTTTCTTAGTTATGTACACCGTAGTATACAAAAATGATAACTTTGGTGCATAAAAATGAGAACAAAAAACATTGAAAAATTAGCGAAAAACAGGAAATACTTTAAAATAGATGAGGTAAGGAAAATCCTGAATGTATCTCCAAACGCCTTAAAATTGATATTATTCAGGCTTGAAAAGGCCGGCCGTATAGAAAGGATTGAAAAAGGGAAATATATCATAATACCGCTGGGTAATGAAAAAGGCAAATATACCCTGCATGAATTCGTAATAGCATCAAAGCTGATAAAAAATTACTCAATCGCGTATTGGAGCGCTTTAAATTATTACGGTTTTACCGAACAGATACCGACGACGGTTTTTGTCCAGACAACCGAAAGGAAAAAGAAGACCAGCCTGCAGGTTTTCGGCGTAAAATACCGGTTTGTAAGAATCAAAAAAGAAAAAATGTTTGGCCTGACTCATGAATGGATAGAGGAAGAGAAAATAATGATAACAGACAGGGAAAAGACCATCATTGACTGCCTGGACAGGCCGGATTTATGCGGCGGAATTATCGAGGCTGCTAAAGCTATAAAGGGCAAGGAGTATGATGTTGTCAAGCTGGCGAAATACGCCGGACTTATCGGCAACTCCGCTGTTGTCCGCAGGCTTGGGTATTTGTGCGGCCTTTATAGCGTCAATATCGGCATGGAACCCGAAAAAACCAGAAATTATGTCAAACTCGATCCTGCTATGCCGCTGCACAGGGATAAAGTCGATTCAAAATGGAAATTGTACCTGAACGTAGATGAAAAGGAACTGGGGAAGCTGGAATGATACCATCAGGAGAAATCAGGGATAGCGCCAGGGTATTTGGCGTGCCAATAAGCTCAATAGAGAGGGATTACGCGCAGGGCTGGGTTTTAAGCGGGCTTGCGGGACTTGATATGTCCTTCAAAGGAGGGACGGCGCTTAAAAAAATATATTTTGGCGATAAATACAGGTTTTCCGACGACCTCGATTTTACTCTTATGAAGGTTTACGGCCTGGAAGAACTGGAAAAAGAAATAAAATCAATTGTCACGGATCTAAAAAAAGATACCGGAATTGATTTTGAAAACGGCACGGAATCGGAAAAAAGCGATACAGGCTATGTAATTTACATCAAATTCAGGATTACGAATAAAACAGGAAGCCCGATAAAAATAAAACTGGATATCTCCCTGCCTGAAAATGAAATACTTTTAGCAAGGCATGAAAAGAAGGAAATAATCAATAGTTATTCGGACGGCATTAAAGGCAGAATAACGGCTTATACACCCGAGGAAATAACGGCGGAAAAAATCAGGTCATGCTTCCAGAGGACAAGGCCGAGGGATATTTACGACCTGAAATTCCTGCGGGAAAGGGCCGACATGAATGCGGTGAATGAAATGCTGGAGAAAAAATTTGTTTTTAAAGGCATCGAACCTGACATAAAAGGCCTGATATCGAGAAAGGAAGATTTTAGAAACTCATGGGAGAATTCCCTGAAGCATCAAATGAAAACCGTGCCTGAATTCGACGGTGTTTTCGATATAATACAAACTATGATGAATGAATTGACGTATATTAAAAATTATAAGTTAAACAAATAACCGGGATATTTTAGCTTGACTGCATAACTGTTTGGGTTTATATTTTGAGCATGACTGCCGGCGGGAGAGAAAACAAACTTATACCTCTTGTCCTCGGCTAAGCCTCGGACTGGAGCGGGTACTTGATTGCTGTAATATTTTGTTTCAGCAGTAGCTTCACAAAATAAACATCATCAAGGGAGGATAAAGCATGAAAATACCAATCTCAAACCATAAACCACTCACTTTCGTTCGGGTATATGGTTGCTACTTTAAGGGGGCTTTACTATGAAGATGGCAATCTCCAAGATCCATCCAAATCCGGACAACCCGAGAAAACTAATCACCCAGGAAATGACTGATGACATAGCAAGGTCATTAGCCGAAGTCGGGCTGAAAAACCCGGTAAAGCTTTGCCCGGACGGCAAAGGCGGATATGAGCTTATAAGCGGGCATGTGAGGCTGCTGGGAGCGCAGAAGCTCGGCTGGACAGAGATAGAGGCAGTGGTCCTGGAAAACCTCACAGAAGAGGAAAAGATGGACATAGCCATGCTCGATAACCTGGGAAAGGAGACGTTCTGGCTTGACCTATATATATGGATAGAGGCCAGGATGGCCAAAAACCCGGATTTGACCCAAAAACAGGTGTCAGACAGGGTAGCGAAAAGCCCGCAGTATGTCAGTAATTCCAAAAAAGTCTTGTTATTATTGAATAAATCGGCACAGAAAGCAATTTATCAGCACGCGGAAGAATTTAAGGATTGGCAGCTGTCAGAAAGGACTATTTTAGCCATGACAGACCTTGCAAGGGGGCAGGCAGATGACCGGGACAGGGTGGAGCAGGCCTTAAAGGTGGTTCTGGATAGGCAAATGACCGAGAAACAGGTTAAAAAGCTGGTGGAATGGGTCAGGAAAGGCAATACACCTGAGAGCTTCCCTGAAAGCGGCAAGACTGAGACTGTCAAGGGAGCCAAACAGCAGAACTTTGACCCGAAAGACCCAAACGCCGGGCACTGGGCCAAGGCCCGGAAAAACATACAGGTGCACATGAAGCCCCATGGGTACAAGCTAATAATGAACCTATCTGAGCCTGAGGCGCTGATGGCATTCTACGGCGCCATGGCTAGCTTAAAGAGGCTGGAACTAAGGCAAAGGCCGGGACAGGCCGGCAATGGCAACGAATTTGAGAATGAGCTGCCTTCTATATATGATAGGGCGATTGAGATTGTTCAAAATGAGCCCGAAAAGAGTTCGAATGGAGTTCAGGCAGTTAAGCCTTCACTAGAAACTAGGAATCAGGAATTAGAAACTTCAGGTAGTTCCGGGAATGCCCCCATGACTATGGTGAATGGTATTTCGGACCAAAAAGTTATATCCACGAGCAATAACCCTGCCGAGCAACTGAAGGCTGAACTTTTAAATAATGGAGTTAAGGTTGTAAAAAAAGGGGTAAAAATGCTTTGGGATCATTTCAAGAAGGATTTATGAATACCGAATCCGTACCCCCTCAAGAATTTATTACACTCTATAACAGTATTGTAGAATTTCATAATAAAAAAAATCTGTTTGCAATCAGTATTAAAGAAGATGCTAGAAGAAAAGAATTAATTCACAATGATTACATGAGAAATTTCCATACATTTGAAGTTGTAAAGATATTGATAGAAAACCAAAATATAGAAGAAATTTATTATTTAGCAAGGGGCATGTTCGAACGAATGATAAATATGGGTGTGTTATCATCTCGAATATATGAAAAAACAAAAGATGACGATGTGGGCTTATATGAAGATTTTTCTGTTCTGGAAATAAAACGATTATACAATCAAATAACAGAACTAGGATACTCTGTATTTAAAGTTAAAGAACAAATCAACGAATTTTTGGAAAAATGTGAAAAAAAGAAAAAAGAATTTGTTTCTAAATACCCCTCCTTTAAAATCAAAAATATTAATCAGGGCTGGAGTGGCGATAGTATTAGAGATCGCATAAAGAAATTAGATAGAAAATGCAAAGGAATTTTTAAATACAACAATTATTTTGAATTATTGTATTTAGTTTTTTATAAATTGGCATGTAATCTAATGCATCCTAGTAATATCGGTTTTCTATCTTTGTATAACGAAGAAATAAAATTATCCGAGAATAACACTCTCGAAGAAAAAAAAGTAACAATAAGAAAAGAACAAATTATTAGTGCCGGTCGTTATACTAATATTATTATTTTTATTTCGTTATATTTTTTTGGAAAGGTCCTAAATGATGATGAGATAATTGATTACTCCTTAAAAAATATAGCTGGGTTTAATAAGTTCATGGAATTAACATAGTTGGAATGATGAATAGACAAGGCCAGGCCTTGCTAATTGCTGATTTAAGCCGGATTATATAAAGTTCAAAGCCCAAGGCTTAAAGTTCAATGGAAAAATAGAAAAAGAAACGGAGGCGGTCATGAAAAAACTTATCTTAATAATGACAGTATTATTAATAGTTTTCTTAACAGCTGGACTAGTTTTTTGTGCCGATAAGAACCAGAAAGAAATGGTTTATATGACCTATGTCAATGCTAGATATCAATTTGAAGTGAAATATCCCAAAGATTTATTGAAACCCAGTCCACCACCCGACAATAATGACGGTAGGAGCTTTGATTCCACAAATAAATTGATTCATATAAGTGTAGGAGGTTCATATAACGCCCTTATGCATACGTGGAAAGAGGAGTTCCAGAGCGAAATTGATGATTTTAAAGATGTGCAGATAACATATAAAATTTTTAAGAAAAATTATTTTGTGATTTCCGGCTATCAAGGAAACAAAGTTATTTATTACAAAGAATTAAAAGTAACTGAGGATGGTGGTGATGTTTTTTTGAGTTTTTATGCTGAATATCCTAAAAAAGAAAAAGAAACCTGGGATAGTATTATCGCTACTTGCGCGAATTCATTTATGATGTCTAAAATTAAAATCCCTAACGATACAAATGCGTTTGGTCTTGGTACAAATGCAGACCAATTTACGGATTATTATGATGAAAAAGACAAAATTAATTATTGGGGAATTAAAACTACGGTTGCTGATAACAGCATAGTTAATTTTGATAAAGATAATTATAAATTTACTAAAGATACAGAAATTATTGATACAGCAATATTACCATGCAATAACAAACTGGGACTAGTTTTATTCATGAAAAATCCAAAATTTGAAAAATCCAAAATTGAATCTGATGATTACTATACTTGTACGGATTATTCAAGAGGCAATTATTTCTCGGGTAAAGCTTTTTTGTCATTGGTGGATATTGATTCTAAAAAGGTACTACAAACGATAAGAATTCCCGGTATAAATTATGAAGATGAAAAAGGTAATACTTCCGAATCTGATGTTGATTTACCAAAAAGTATTAGGCCGGGATATTTATATTCTGTAACTAATTTTAAATCATCCAAAACTGATGCTACACCCAAGATAATAAATTTTAAAGATTTTTTTGGCGATGGAAAAGTCGATGAGTTTGTATTGTTTAATTCGGAAGACTGCGACTCAATTGTTACGTTATTAGCGGGGTATGATGAAAAAAACAATAAAATATTGGTTTATCCAATAGAACTTCATGTAAATGGTAAAATTGGTACAGGGTATTGGCTTGAAAGGTTATTTATACAAAAACCTAAAAGAAAATTTCACTGGGAATTTGAATTAGATTTCCGTAAACAAGGAGGAAAATTGGAAAAATATATTATTGATTATGTGGAAAAAGAAAGGAAATTTATTTGTAATGAAATGTAGTAGAAGATGTCGGATTTTGCAGGATTTTAGATTTTTATAAAAAATCTCGTGTTAGACTTTGAGTGGAGAGTTGAAATTTGAACAGTAGATAAGTGAAAGATGGAGGATTGGAAGATTAGAGGGTTGGAAGGTTGGCCAGAACAACCGCATTCACAAACGGAAAGGCAGGAAGATGAAAACGCACGAAGCAAAGTCTGGCGTTAGAACTTTTCATTATTCAGCGAGGATAATATGCCGATAATTGTAATTGATGGGAAAATCAGTAAAAAATTGCGAAAAAAGCTAAAACGGGATGAAGAAAGAATGAGAAAACTGGAAAAACTAATAAAGCCGGAAAAATCAGATACTAAGAAAGATTTTATTAAATTACTGGCAAAGGAAAAAAGATTGTTAAAGCTTCAAAAAAGAAGGCCATTTGACATAGAGGTTCATATTGATTTAGAGAAACTATATAGAGAACAAAAAAGGTGGGCTGAAACTGAAATACAGCAGGAAATAATTGAAAGTCTCGGGAGAATTAAAAGGCTGCTTAAATACAATTTAAAGGCTTTCAAAGAGTATAAAAAACATAAAATTATTAAGTAATTCAGCCTTTTAACCAGCTCGGAACGAAGAAGCTTAAGGGTTAAAGGCGGAAGATTGGAAGATTGGAAGGTTGGAGGGTTGGAGGGTTGGAGGATTGGGAAATTGGGAGAAATATGAATAAAAAAAGGATAATAGTTGTCTTTATTACAGTGATAATTTTATTCATTTGCGGAATGATTCGCATGGAACAAGGTAACAATTCTTTTTTGATATTTCTGATGAAATCATTGCCCGGAGCTTTCCTATTTCTTATTTTCATCTTGATTGCTGACAAAAATGTAAAAAAAATCGTAAAATACTGCTTACTGGCTTTGGATATCGTTGTTATATTGATAATCCTGAGTTTTGAAGTTGTATTTTCCGGATCCAAATATGCTTCTAACGAGATACTACTATACGATCTGCTTGTATTAGCCTGGCCGCTGGCGCTGGGCTATCTGATAAAATGGCTTCCGAAAAATCCGGCTTCAAAAATAATGCAGATAACGCTGATTTTATTCGTAACCGTTTTTATTGCCTCGAACTTTATGTTTTCCTTTCCGGCAATAATACAGAGAATAAATCTGAAGCATCATGAGATTAAATTTGAAAAGATATCGCCGCAGGGAAATTATGTAGCAACTGTTATATTTGACCACGGGGCGAGCATGTTCAGCGATGGGGAAACATACCTGAATATACGCAGTATAGGCGATAAGTTCAGGCCTTATAATTTCTTCAAACAGGATTTTATGGGCTGTAACGATGCGAACGTGATGATACTTGATTGTTATAATTATGTTGTGACCGACTTAAAGTGGGATGACGAGAAACATTTGACTGTCATGATTGCCGATTACAACAAGCTTGCCAATAACAAGCCTGATGACAATGAGAATTATAGTATTGTTTTTGACAAAAAGCTGGATAAATGGAAAGATGTTGTCATAAAGTACGAGGAACTGAAAAAATAGTTATTAAAAAGGAAGGATAGGCAATGCCAAGCCTTGTACTTTGGCCAAAGCAGGAAAAAACATAGAGGAGTTTAAATGAAAAAAGTTGTCATTATGATTACCAGCGCCTGCGTATTAATAACAGTTATCATATTTATAGCAATAAATTATTGCATACCATGCGAGAATTATTACTTTGGAATCGGCGTTAATCAGGATTATAAAAAGGCTTTTGATTGTTATAACAGATCAAAAGACCCGGACTATATAGCCTTGATACTTATGTACCTGAACGGCGAAGGCACGGCCAAAGATTTAAAAAAAGCCGATGATTTATTGACTTATTTTAAGGCAGATCAGGCCGGCGGAAACCAGACTACATGGCAGTTAGAAAAGCATGTTAAAGAACAGCTTGCTAATCCGAAAGGGAAGTTTGCCAGAGTGGATTACGGGGATATCGCCTTTACAACTGACGATATGACGCATTGGATGAAAATTCAACAAAAACTTCAGGAACAGCACGACAAAAAGGATCTGGAAAATTTAAAAAAGAATCTAAACTATAAAGCTGCAAAAATACTCGGAGAAATTGATAAACAAAACTATATTATCAAGGAACTTGAGGGCGAGAGAGTCGATATGGAGTGGATTGACGGTACACTGCGCGGCGCGGCTACCGGCAGTTACGAGGAATATTTGCAGGATAATCACCGGGACAGAATAATGGAAATGGTCGTAAAACATAAATTAAAAAAGGCAAGCCGGGATGAGCTGCAAAATTACGAGAAAAAACTGGATAAATTGTATAAAAAAGTATTGGTTGATGGAGAGCAAATGTGCGCTGATTTGAGACCGGATATGCAGGGTGAAATTAAACAGGATTATGCCCCGACGGTTTTAGCTGCCCGGAATGCATGGATAAAGTACAGGGACAAGTGGGTGGAGCTTTTAAAAATAGTAAAACCAGAAGGGATGAATGACGAGGAAACAATAGAAATCTCAGTAAAAACACTGCTGACAAAAGAAAGGATTGAAGAAATAAAGTTTGACCCCATGAGCAATCAGCCGGCGCATTAAGGAGAAAAGAGGGCAAGCCTTGCCCCTTCGACCAGCTCGGAAAGAAGTTCAAAGCTTAAGGCTCAAGAAAAGCGCGTTGAACGTTGAACTTCCCGAAATGTTATATAAATTTTTCCTTTAAATTCTGGATATCCTTTTCCTTTGGCCACCTGCCTTTGGCTTTTTTGTAAATAAAAGTAATTTATTCACCTACGCATAACACCACGGTTGCGCCCGTGGGGATTCAGTATGTACATTTATTGATGATTTTACCTTAAAATAAAGCAAAAAATAGTTTCATTCATAAAAATGTAATATTATCCCCTTTTTCGTTCTCAAAAATGTGCAATTTCTACAAAATAGGGTTGAAAAAGTGTATTAATATGCTATAATTTCAAATAATGTATTCAGGAGGTTAAAAAATGGAAAGAGATGCCATGCAAACCATGATAAAGTGGAAAGATAAGATAGACCGCAAACCACTTATTTTAAGCGGGGTCAGGCAGGTTGGAAAGACCTGGCTTATGAAAGAATTTGGGCGCACTCAATTTAAGCAAGTTGCATATATTAACTTTGATTCAAATCCAAGGATGGACAAACTATTTTCCGGAGACCTTGATACGAAGCGCATTATCGATGGGCTTGAGCTGGAATCAAACGTAAAGATAAACTCTGAAAATACATTACTGATATTTGATGAGGTTCAAGAAGTTCCAAGAGCTCTTGCATCACTAAAATATTTCAATGAAAACAGTCCGGAGTATGCTATAACAGCTGCCGGAAGCCTGCTCGGTATCGCTCTTCACTCAGGGACTTCTTTTCCAGTGGGCAAAGTTGAGTTTTTGGACATATACCCAATGACGTTTTTTGAGTTTCTTGAGGCTGCCGGCGAACCAAAGCTTGTAGAAGCAGCCATGGCCGGAGATTACGGGCTTACAAATGCTTTTAGCGAGAAATATTCGGATTGGCTAAAAAGGTATTATTTTACCGGAGGAATGCCCGGCGTGGTCTCGGAATATGTTAAATCCGGCAATTATGACTCTGCAAGGGAAGTTCAGAATGAAATAATCAGAACATATGAACAGGATTTTTCCAAGCACATGCCTCCGGAGACCGCCGTCAGGGCAAAGATGATGTGGAACTCCATTCCGGCACAACTGGCAAAAGAAAATCATAAGTTTGTGTACGGAGTAATAAGGCACGGTGCTCGCGCAAAGGAATATGAAATTTCGCTTGCATGGCTATCCGACTGTGGAATGGTCAGGCGCGTCCAAAGGGTAAGCAAACCCGGCATGCCGCTCAAGGCATATGAAGACATGGCTGCTTTTAAATTGTACGCCTGTGATGTGGGGCTTTTGGGCGCAATGTGCGGTATTGACAAGAAAACATTACTGGAAGGTAACAGGATATATACGGAGTTCAAGGGGGCGCTGACCGAGCAATATGCGCTGCAGCAGTTTTTGGCCGGTGATGTAAGCCATGTTTCTTACTGGGCTCCTGAAGCAGCGAAAGCTGAAGTCGATTTTTTACTGCAAACCGGTGATAAGATAATACCTGTGGAAACAAAAGCAGAAAAAAATTTACGCGCAAAGAGCTTAAAATCATACATAACAAAGCATAAACCTGAATTTGCTATCAGGCTTTCAATGGCTGGATACAGAAAAGACGGATTTATATTAAATGTGCCGCTGTATCTAGCGCCGGTTATTGGAGCAATAATTGAAAAACAGGAGAAACCAGATTAAGAAAAGTTATTAAGATGTAAAAATGGAACCAATCCATTCAGGAGATTAAATAAACTCTTCCTTTAAATTCTGGATATCCTTTTCCTTTGGCCACCACATTTTAAATGGCGTGACTATTTTTTGGGTTTTGCCGGTTTTTGACGACACATAAGCTTTGTGCATTATTTCCATTATGTGCAGGGCCTGGCCGCCGTTATAGACAGGCTGTTTTTTCTGACGAATCCAGCCGATAAACCTGCCCATTATGTCGTCATTCGGCGTAAAGCCCGGGAATTTTGACGGAACGTAACAGTTATCGAGGTTCCTGAACGTGATTTTTTTGCCATCAATTTTTTCCGGCGTCTTGACAATCAAAGGATTATTGTCCGCGTTGATAAATATTGCGCCTTTGCGGCCGTATATTGCGGTATGGTTGTCCACGTAAGTATGCGCCCAGGACGCTTTTACAGTGGCAAATACTCCACCTTCGAACTCAAGAATCATAATGGCGTTATCGTCAACATCAGGCTTGATCCTGTCGCCTGTGGGCAGGAGCCTTTTCGGGATTTCTATGTTCACGAATGCCGACACCTTTTTAGCCGGGCCGAGTATGGAAATAAGCCTCGAGAGGGTGTAGCAGCCTACATCTATGACTGCGCCGCCGCCTGCGATTTTTTTATGATAGTACCAGTTGTTCCTCGGCGGGCCCGGCACAGACAGCTCTGAATGGGCCGACAGTATTTTGCCGATGTATTTTTCCTTTACGAAATCAAGGGCCCTCAAATAATTCGGATAGTGGTCGAAAGGCAGCACCATCAGCAGCTTTTTGTATCTTTTTGAAGCCAAAACCATCTGTTTTGCGGTATTAAAATCTGCGGCCATTGGCTTTTCCACAAGCACGTGCGCGCCTGATTTCATGGCAGCTATGGCATGTTTCGGGTGCAGGGGATGCGGGGTTGTGACCACGACACAGCCGGGTTTTTCCTTTTTAAGCATCATATTATAGTCATCATAATATGCGGGGATTCCGTATTTTTCTGCCTTTGCTTTTGCGTTTTTCAGATGCTTTGAGTATATGGCTACGGTCTCGATATCTTTTAATTTTTGCGACTGGGTTATGAACCTGTCTGATATCTCTCCTGCGCCAAGGAAAGCCACCTTAATTTTTGCCATATTACACCGCCTTTTTTGTGAATGAATTTGTTTTAACGCTAACAAAAAATCCGGGGATTTACAAGAAAAAATACGTTAAAATGCAAAACATTTACCCTTACCCTGACACTCTCCCGCCGGCGGGAGATGGGAACTTTTTGCTGGTTAATACATGTTGACAAACGGGGAAAATTAAATTATATTTTTTCCTGAATCAAATTTATACCACTTGTCTTCGGCTTTTCGCCTCAGACTTGAGCGGGTACAAGACTCCGTAAGATTTTGTTGGCTGATTTTCATAATGAGGACTTATGGTAACTAACCGCCAAATAGTCCACTGGACTATTTGGCTGCTGTTGACGCTCAACAAAATCAACGGACTCTAAGGAGGTAAAACATGGCGGACAATAAGACACAAATGGGAGTTTCAGAGAATATCGAAGCTTTGCTAAGTTATTCTTTGTGGTGGATTACAGGCATAATTTTCCTTGTTGTTGAAAAGGAAAATAAGTTTGTCAGGTTCCATGCCATGCAGTCTATATGCACTTTTTTGCCTATTTTTATCATAGCCATCGCAATAAACATTTTGCCGATAATAGGGCAGGTAATATTCATACTTTTATGGGTTTTTTCCATAGTATTATGGATAGTGCTTATGTTTGAGGCTTACAGAGGCAACAAACTGAAGCTGCCTTATGTCGGAGATTTCGCGGAAAAACAGATAGGCATCTGAATTTTGAATTTGGGATTTTGGATTTGGGATTCGAATGCAAAATAAAAAAAGCTAACGGTTTGGAAAAAAACTCTTGCTTGGAGGAATCTAATGAACAAGTACAAATGCAATGTCTGCGGTTATATCTATGACCCTGCAAAGGGAGACCCGGATAACGGTGTAAAGCCAGGCACGCCGTTTGAGCAGATACCGGATTCATGGTCATGCCCGGAGTGCGGAGCGGCAAAATCAGACTTTGAAAAGATTTAAGAAATAATGAAAAAAAGCCTGCGCATAGTCCTGGTTGTTGTTTTCGCAGCCGCAGTCATATATCTACTGAAATTCTCGCCGCTTTCCTACTATTTATTCGACAACCACGGCAGGGAAATATTCATGGATAAATTCTCCGGATATATGGCAAAGCTCGGGCCATGGGCGCCTTTTGTCTTTGTCCTTCTTTATACACTCAGCATAATTTTCTTCATACCTGCAAGCGTATTTACGTCGCTCGGCGCAATTGTTTTCGGACAGTGGTACGGCATGATATTAAATATAATTGCCGCAAATATCGGCGGGATTTTGTCGTTCCTTGTGGCAAGGTACCTGCTCAGGGACTTTACGGCGAAGTTGCTGCAGAAAGGCCGCTTCAAGTCGTTTGACGATAAGGTCGCTGAACACGGGTTTGCAATAATGATGTATTTAAGGCTTATGTTCATACCTTTTACATACCTGAATTTCGCCGCAGGAGTGTCAAAAATAGACTTCAAGTCCTATTTTTGGTCGACATTTATCGGCGTCATACCGGGGCTGGCTGTCATAACTTTTTTCGTGGGCGCAATAAGAGACTTAATACTGCATTATAAACAGCCTGCCGATATCTTAAGGCTTGATATAATAATACCTTTTTTACTTTTCGCCTTTTCGTTTTTTATTCCTGCCATAGTAAAAAGGCTAAGGCAAAAGTTTTTCATAACAGATGAATTTGAGCAGGAAATTGAACAGGAAATAAAAGGAGAGTAGGAAGAAATTTTAGATTGTAGAGCGTAGATTGAAGGCAAAAGAAACAATCGAAAATAACACAGAGACGACCCACCCGGTTGTATCTGCTAATAATCCAAGAGGCATCTATGATACAAATTGAAAACCTGACCAAAAAATACGGCAAGTTCACAGCGGTAAACAAGCTGAACATGAAAATCGACAGGGGGGAAATTTTCGGGTTCCTGGGCCCAAACGGCGCGGGGAAGACCACCACAATAAAAATGATGACCGGCCTTATAACCATAAACGAAGGCGACGTGATGCTCGACGGCCTGAGCATAGTGAAAAATCCTGTGGAGTATAAGAAAAAAATCGCGCTTATACCGGACAAGCCATATATGTTTGAGAAGCTCAGGGGCATCGAGTTCGTGAAATTCATAGGAAACCTGTACGAGGTCGGCAGGGAAGATTTCAGGAAAAGGCTCGACATGTACGCTGAAACCTTTGGGGTCAACACTTACATCAATGATTTCATACAAAGTTTTTCCCACGGCATGAGCCAGAAGCTGCTGATAGTCGCGTCGCTTATACACATGCCGGAGTTTTTCATACTCGATGAGCCGATGGTCGGGCTTGACCCGAAAAGCATGAAGATCCTCAAAGAGGAGTTCAGGAAGCTCGCGAAAGAAGGCATGACGATTTTCATGTCCACCCACTCGCTGGATACAGCAGAGGAAGTCTGCACAAAAGTGGGCATTATAGACAAGGGGATATTGCTTGAGCAGGGAACGGTGGGAGAAATAGAACTCAGGAACAAGGAAAAAAGGCTTGAAGAAGTGTTCTTTAAGCTCACCGACAAACAATGAACGGCCTTTTATGGCTTGCAGGATTTTATTTTACACAGATTAAAAACACCTTAAAGAGCCCGTCTGCGCGCGATGTGATACGCATTACGATGCTCTCGGTCTTTGCCGTATCTTTTTTCTGGCTGATATACCAGCTTTTCTTTTTTATAATCAAAAATTTTTATTCAGCACCGGTGATCGGCGGGTTCCTGGTAAACAAGATACTCTCAAGCATCTTTATGGCCTTTTCGATAATGACCATACTTTCGTCCATAGTCGCCTCGATATCAATACTTTATCTCAGCAGGGATATGGACTTTTTGTTCAGCATGCCGATGAAAATCGAGGATATTTTCACGATGCAGTACCTGAAAATAATTTTCAACGCCTGCTGGATGATTTTTATAATAAGCATACCGATTTTCGCAGCCTACGCAAGGGTGGTGCACGCAGGGGCGGCCAAATTCATCCTGATAATGCTCTGCCACCTGCCGTTTTTTGTGACACTGGCTTCCGCAGGCATCGTGATAACCATGCTTTTAGTGAAGTTTTTTCCGGCTCAGAATGTGCGCAACACGGCTGTAATAATGAGCGGGCTTTTTATGGTATTCATCATAATATATTTCAGGGCTTTGCAGCCTGAAAAGATAACAGGCGCAAACCTGTCGGATACGGCAATCATGGGGTTTGTGCAGAACCTGAGGACCGCGGACAGCATATTCCTGCCGCATACATGGCTCATAAAAACAATAATGAATATAACATCCTACGGCGTATTAAACTCAATAGGGTATATAGCAGGCCTTGTAACTGCGGCGGTAATTATTTTTTGCATTGTCGTTGTGATGGGAAAATTCCTGTACTTTGAAGGATACGGAAAAAAGGACGTGTATGCCCAGGAAAAACCACTGACAGGTTACACATACGACACGAGGGGTGTGCTGTACGCGCAGCTTTCAAAAGACATGAAATATTTCACCAGGGATACATCCCAGTGGATACAGATAATATTTTTGACGGGACTGATAATCATTTACCTTTTCAATATGTGGAAACTGCCGGCCGACCTTTTCAGCCTGAAAAACCTTATTTATTTTTTGAACATCGGATTTGTGGGGTTTGTGCTTTCAGCAGTAGGCTCAAGGCTCATACTTCCGGTGATAAGCATCGAGGGGCAGGCTTTCTGGATATTTAAGGCAGCGCCTTTTTCCATAAGAAAATACGTTATTTATAAGTTCCTGCTATATGCGCTTCCGCTTATAATAATAGGACAGGTGATAGCATTTGCTTCTGTAAAAATACTGAAAACCGATGAGTTTATAAAAAATATCACAATATTCTCGACTTTTTTTATTACCGTGACTGTGGCGGGCGCAGGCATAGGGTTTGGCGCTTATTTCGCAAAATTCAACATAAAAAACGCCGAGGAATTTATAGCCGGCGCGCCGGGGCTTATATATATGTTCTCAACCTCGATCTTTATTGCGCTTGTTTTGTGGATCGAATCAGGGCCGGTCAGGCAGTTTTACATGTACAGTTTTATGAAAAAAACAAGATTTTTTGCAGAAAATTACAACCTGAATTATCTGCTGATTGTCCTGATTTCGGTTATAATAATAGCAGCGAGCCTGGAAATGGGTATCAGGCGGCTGGAAAAACTGGAAGACTGACGCTGGAAAATGAGAATAGGGAATAGGGAATAGAGAATGGGGCGGTAGTTGTAAAGGAGTTAAAATGGACTTAAAAGGCAAATTCATAGTCGAAGCAGGGCATGTCACTGAAGTGTACGGGCCTGTACAGGCATTGCGTAATTACCTTATTGAAAATACCGAAGGATTCATTTATATAACCCACCCGTTTTCATACACTAAAATGGAAGGCTCGGAGACAGTTTATTATAAAAATAACCGGATAGAAAAAACAGAAAAGGCCCATAAACGCGGGAAAAACCAGATGCTGCAGTGGATAAAAGACATGTTTTTTAATATCGGCTTTATCAACAGGCAAAAAAGAAAGATAAATTTGTTTTTGGGCGTTGACAACCTGAACGCTTTAACAGGCATAATAATGAAAAAACTCGGCAAGGTGGATAAAGTTGTTTACTATATTATAGACCACACGCCACGACGGTTTAAGAATCCGCTGGTTAATTTTTTATACGAAACTATAGACGGTTTTGCCTGCAGGAACAGCGACTATATATGGTCGCTTTCCGGCAGGATAGCTGAGGCAAAAAATAAAAAGTTCAGGCTTAAAGGCTTAAATAATATAGTGGTGCCTGTCGGAATTGAACTAGACAAGGTAGGCAGGTTTACGGCCGAAGAAAAACTCAAGAAAAAAACAATGGTGCTCATGAGCATGCTTGACGAGACAAAAGGCGTGCAGCTCTTAATAGACGCAATGCAGGATATCATAAAGCAGGTGCCTGACTCAGAGCTTTTAATAATAGGCACGGGCCCGTATGAGCCGACACTGCGGGAACAGGCAAAAAATCTGAAACTTGAGTCAAACGTAAAATTCCTGGGGCTCATGGACCATGACGCCCTTTTTAATTTCATACCCCACCAAAGGATAGGCATGGCGCCGTACATAGACGACGCGAACAATTACACTTATTTTGCGGACCCGACAAAGCCAAAGGAATACCTTGGCTGCGGATTGCCTATAGTGATTACGGATGTAGCGTGGGTATCAGAGGAAGTAAAAGCAAGGCCCATGGGCATAGTATGCAGGTATGACAGGCAGGAAATCGTACAGGCCTGCGTAAAGCTTTTAAAGGACGACGATTTTTACACGACGTGCCTTAAGAACGCGCTTGATTTCGCGTCAGGGCTGTCGTGGAACAAGATATATTCGGAGGCATTTGGAAAAATGAAATAGATTTTAAACAACTGAATACCATTTGACACTTGGAAATAAAAAACATATAATTACGAAAATTTTAAAACGCACCTCTTGTCTGGGTAGTCTTTATATAAAATGGCTAATGGAAACTACCCGTTAAATAGTCCACAGGACTATTTAACTGGCTTTGTGGCCTCGGACTGGAGCGGGTACAAGTCGATGTAATTTTCGACTGCACCCTGCGGGTTTGTATAAAAAACATCGACATGGAGGCACTAATATGGCAAAACTTGCAGTTACAGGCGGATGCGGATTCCTCGGATACCATATCTGCAACCAGCTCGCTTCAAAGTACGACCAGGTAATAGTTATAGATATTGACGAATTTAACCCTGCTGAATACCCGAAGAACGCTGTATACAAGAAGGTAGATATCAGGGACTTTGCTAAACTGGAAGAGGTATTAAAGGACGCAGATTACGTCATACACGGCGCAGCAGCACTGCCTTTATGGAAGAAAAAAGATATTTATTCGGTAAACGTAGACGGGACGAAAAATGTGCTTGAAATCGCAAAAAAATACAAAAACATAAAAAGAGTGGTTTATGTTTCATCCACGGCTGTGTACGGGGTCCCGGAAAAGCACCCTCTTTACGAGACGGACCCGATGGTCGGTGTAGGGCCGTACGGAGAAACAAAAATTCTCGCTGAAAAATTATGCGAGGAGTACAGGAAGCAGGGGCTGGTTGTGCCTGTGGTCAGGCCGAAGACATTTATCGGCACAGGCAGGCTCGGCGTATTCCAGATCCTTTATGACTGGGTGGAAAGCGGCGCAATGATACCGGTGATCGGAAACGGCAAAAACAGGTATGAGCTCTTGGAAGTTGAGGACCTTGTAGACTCAATGTACCTCATGCTGACAAAACCCGCGGATGTGGCAAACGACACATTTAACGTGGGCGCAAAGAACACAAAGACAATCAAGGAGTATCTGAATGAGTTTTTCAACATGGTAGGCGCAAAATCACAGGTCATGACCACGCCGGCAGGAATCATTATTTTCCTGCTTGAAATTTTCTGGATGCTGAAGATATCGCCGCTTTATAAATGGGTATACGGCACAGCGCACAAGGATTCTTTTGTTTCAATAGAAAAGGCAGAACAGAAGCTCGGCTGGGAGCCGAAATTCACAGAAGCCCAGGCGCTGGCAAGGTCATACAACTGGTATAAGCAGCACAAAGCAGAGGTGCAGGGCGCCTCGGGCGTAACACACAGGGTGGCGTGGAAGCAGGGCATTTTAGGATTGTTCAAGGGCATCATGGTGGCTTTGAACAGGAAAAAATAACACAAAAATTTTTATCCAGAAAGAAATCCCCCAACTTCAGTTGTGGGGATGAATTATATCCGCTCGACTTCGCTCGGGACTAAAGCCTTTCTGGAGGGAACTCTTTATAACCTCCGGTGGTTTTTAATGACCGCCGACTCCTGTCGTCGGGGTTCCACTATAACATAGTCTTACAAAAAAATTCCTGAAGCGTGGGGACTCCAGTAAAGTTTGACAATTAAATTTTATTGTATTATAATTTTATAAGAGATATTTTTTGTAATGTTTTGCTTCAAATATTTGGGCAAAAATTGCAATACTGAGAGGTAGATTCAAATGTGCGCGGAGAGCAAAAAAGATATTGTAAAAAGCGCCTATAATTTTACCCAGGAAGGCAAATGGGACAAGGCCATCCTGGAATACAAAAAACTGCTTACCCTTGACCCTACGGATTTTAACATCCACAATATGCTCGGCGATATTTATATAAAAAAGAAAGACGACCATAACGCCTACCAGGAATACCTTACCGCCGCAGAGGCATATGTCAAGCAGGGGCTTGCTGAAAAAGCAAACCTTGTATACAAGAAAATAGCCAAGCTCGATACAAACAAGCTGAATGAGCCTGACAGGAAAAAGCAGCTGGTTATAAAAACTCACACCGAGGCGGAAAAATTCCTGGAAGAAAAGGCTGTAGACAAGGCAATTGAAACCTACCTGAAACTTTTGAAAGTAAATCCCGATGATTTTGAAAGCTACCAGAAGCTCGGCGAGCTTTACACCATGGTCGGCAATAAGGAAGAAGCCATAGCATATTATTCGAAAATAGTGGAAGTTTATTACAAAAACCGCATTTTTAAAAAAGCCCTGCCGATATACCGCAAGATGAGCGAGCTAAGGCCCGATGAAATATCCTACCGCGAAAAAATGGCTGAAATAAACGAAAAAGAAAACAACGAGTCTGACGCAAAAAGGGACTATATATTCCTCGCCGAATATTTCTGGAAGCAAAAAAATATTGAGAAGACGGATTTCTACAGCCAGAAAGCCATAGATTTCAAAAGCATTGAGGCGCATTATTTCAAAGGCGCCGCCATGTATGAAAGGAAGGAATACGGCGAGGCGAAAAAAGAAATGGAGATGCTGCTTAAATTTAAGGCAAACCATGTGGGAGCCTTATTCATAATGGGTGAAATAAACAAGAACAGCGGACAGATCGATGACGCGATATCAACTTTCACGAAAATAATAAAAATAGAGGAAGACAACACCCAGGCGCACGAAATGATAGCGGAACTGCAGATGCAGAAAGGACTGAAAAAAGAAGCAACAGCAAAATATATGATTGTGGCAAATATTTACATAAAAAAGCACGACCTTGCCAAGGCAGAGGAAGTATTGAACAACATCCTGAAGCATGACCCTGAAAATATTGAGGTGTTACAAAAACTCGGGGACCTTTACGCGTCCCAGGACACAAAGAAGAACGATGCGGCAACCGTCTATATAAAGATAGCCGAAATATATAAAAAGGAAAATATGCCGGATAAGGAAAGTGACTATTATAAATTGGCTGAAGAAATGAACCCAGCACACCAGAAATTGATTGATAAGGCCAAAAAGATCACCACAGGTACCGCCCCGGTACAGCAGCCACAACCGCAGTCTCGGCCAATGGCGCCGCAAGCAAGGGTTGAGCAAAAAAAGCCTGAAAGAGAAATAATAATTGAGCCTATTGCGCCGGTTTTCAGCAGACCACAACCTGTGACGGAACCTGAGCCGCCAAAGCGGGAGCCATTGCCGAAGTTTGAGCCGGCTGTGTCCCAGGATGACTTTTTTAAACCTCCTGCGATCAGCAGCGAGGAACAGCTGAAAAAGATAGAGGAGATACCCGAGACATCTTTTGAGACTTTCACGTCAACCAAGGCAAGCGTGGAAGATGTACCATCCTTAATTGCCATGGCTGACAGCTATGCTGCAGGCGGATCTTTTGACGAGGCCATAGAGATGTACCAGCAGGCAGTCGCGCTGGATCCTGACAACCAGGAAATTAGAAATAAGCTGAATTTTGTTTACTCCAAATACGCCGGACTGCCGCCGGTGGATACAGCGGGCAATAAAAAGAAAGAGGACGAAAGGAAAAAGAAAGAAGAAGAAATTCAAAGAGTAAAGTCAGAGGAAGAAAAAATTATACGGGAGGACCAGGAGCGCAGGAAAAAGGAAGAACTGAACAGGAAAAAGGCGGACGAGGACAGGAAGAAGACAGAGGATGAAAAGCGAAAAGCTGAAGAAGAGAAAAAAAAGAGAGAGAAAGAAGAAGAACAGAGGAAAAAGGCCGAAGAAGAAAGGAAAAAGAAAGAAAAAGAGGAAGAAGAAAAAAGGAAGAAAGAATCTGAAAAATCCAAACAAGAAGCAAAAGAAGAACAGGCGGAAGACGAGGAAATCGGCAGCGATTTTATCACTGTCACAACCGCTGAAATATTCATGAAACAGGGTCTGCTCAGCGAGGCTGAAAAGATACTGAATAAGATAGTCAATAAGGATATGAACAATCTTGAAGCCAGGATGAAGCTTGAGGAACTGAAAAAGATAAAGGAACAGGGCGAAGGGCCTGAAGAAAAACAGGAAGACCAGAGCAAAAAGGATGATGACGGCAAAAAGGGGAAACAAAGCAAAGTGTCGTATATATAATTTTAAATTTTAAAAATTAAAATATATAAACAATTTAAATTCAGATAAAATCAAATAAAGCCTAAAAAACAAACCTTGCCAGTAAAAGGAAAAATTGATAATATTGCTGTTACATTACATATTCAGGAGGAAAGATGAGTTACGAGCAGTATTTCGGCCTTACTGAACAACCGTTCTCAAACGCGCCGGACAGCCGTTTTTATTACGACAGCGAGCAACACCAGGAAGCCATGATAAAAATAATGCATGCCCTGGAAACAATGAAAGGCCTGGTAGTCATGCTGGGTGATATCGGCGCCGGGAAGACTCTTCTTGCCAGGAAAGTCCTTGAAACACTTGAACAGGACGATAAATATGTGGAGTCACTGCTTGTAATAGTGCATTCTGAAATAAACGCTTCGTGGCTGTTGAAAAGAATAGCATTACAAATAGGCATAGAAAATCCAGCGGAGTCAAAAGAAGTGCTTCTACCGCAATTTTACAATCGACTCATGGAAATACATGACAGCGGAAAAAACGCGGTCGTTTTGATCGACGAAGCAAACATGCTTAAGACAAAGGAAATATTCGAGGAGTTAAGGGGCCTTTTAAATCTTGAAATACCAGGCAGAAAGCTTATTTCGATAGTATTAATAGGGCTGCCTGAACTTGAGGAGAATATTGCGCTGGACGCGCCTTTGCAACAAAGGGTGGCGATAAAATTCAAGCTAAGATCGCTAGATAAAGCAGGTACAATAAACTATATTAAACACAGGCTCAAAATAGCAGGAGCTTCTAAGGAACTTTTTACTTTGGCTTCTACAGAAGCAGTATTTGCATACTCAAAAGGAACGCCCAGAGTGATAAACACAATATGCGATAACTGCCTGCTGGAAGCGTTTTTAATGAAAAAGGATCAGGTAAATGTTGAAATAGTTAAGAATGTTGCTGAAGATATGAATTTTATAAGATAAGGGGTAAAAAATGAAAATAGGACTTGCATTAGGCGGAGGTGTCGCTTACGGTTTTGCGCATATAGGGGTGCTTAAGGCGCTTGAAAAATATGAAATAAAGCCGAATATTATCACGGGTACAAGTGTCGGCGCTTTAATTGGAGGCATTTATGCTTCCGGGGTGCCTGTAGATAAAGTGGAAAGCATCGCACTTAATTTTAAATGGCTGGGCATAATTAGGCCGACATTGCCAAAGGACGGCTTAATTTCACTGGATGGGATAGAAGACTTTGTCAAACAGCATGCGCTTGTAAATAATATCGAGGACACCGGCATCAAGTTTGCGGCAATAGCCACAAACCTCTCAACAGGAGAGGTAAAAGTCTTTGATAAAGGGCCGCTTTCAAAGGCAATCAGGGCGAGCTGCAGCCTGCCAGGTATTTTTACCCCGATGAAAATCAACAATAATATATTTGTGGACGGAGGAATACTGGACAACGTGCCTGCAAGAGCAGCAAAAGAAATGGGCGCAGATTTTGTTATTGGAGTGGATATAACGGCAAAGGCTATAATAGCCGACCAGGGTAAAGATGATATATTTGATATATTGTGGAAAAGTCTCCAATTATTGATACAGGGGAATACTGCACTTAAAGGCAATGAAAACAAGGCACTTGATATAATGTTGATGCCGGATATAAAAAACTATAACCCGTTTGATTTAAGTAAAAAAGAGGAAATAATAGCAAAAGGTTTTGAAATAGTTGAAGCTGAAAAAGATAATATAGAAAGAGCAATGAATGAAAAAAAGTCAGTTTCGGCAAAGATCAAAAATTTCCTGCAGAAAAACATAGGAAAAGACTGATATTTTTTAACACTGTTATTTAGTGATTTTGATGCGGGGAATAGTTGCCGGAAAACCAGCGTAAAATCGTATTTTGCGCTAAGAAATAGTTAAAGTACAAATTTGCATTGACAACAATTATGAAAGTTATTATAATATGCCCTGCGTTATTTTAAATTAAAGAAAAGCTGCGGGAATAGCTCAGCGGTAGAGCGTCTCCTTGCCAAGGAGAAGGCCGCGGGTTCAAGCCCCGTTTCCCGCTCCATATGCAATAAAAAGAGATTCCTATAAAAATAGAAGGAGGGAAAGTATGAATAAAAAGTTTTGGTTTGTTGTTTTTGCCTGTCTTTTTGTAACAGCTTTTATTTTAGTACCAGCAGCATTAAAAGCAGACGATGTTTCACTCCCACCGCCACCGGACGCAAATGAGGATTTGGTTCCTCCACCGCCTGGCGATAATACAGCAGCTGCACCGGCACCAGGAAATGATGCCGCACTGCCTCCGCCACCCGGAGACCAGTCAGCGGCACCTCCACCTTCAGATGCATCAGCGCCTGCAGGCGGAGATAATGGAGCATTACCACCGCCGCCGGCAGAAGGCGACAATAGCGCAGTAGCACCGCCAGCAGGCGGAGAAGAAGGAGCATTGCCACCGCCACCGGCAGAAGGCGATAATTCCACAGCGGCACAGCCGCCTGCAGCACCTCCAGCAGAGGAACAGGCAGCACCACCTGCAGAACAACCTGCACAGGAAGAAGGAACCCTTCAGGGTACACTTAAGAAATATTCAATCAAAAGAGGAAATTCCTTGTGGAAAATAGCAAGCATGGATGAAGTTTACAACGACTCATTCAAATGGCCGCTTATATTCAAGGCAAACAGAGCAACCATCGATGACCCGGATATCATTTATCCGAAACAAGTCTTGAAAATCAGCCGCAGTTTCAGCCAGGAAGAAATTGATGACGCAGTCGGCAAGGCAAAAGAAACTCCGGCCTACGAGCCTCACTCCAAGCCAAGAAAAAAATTACCTATTAAATATTAAAATCAGATTTTGTATATAGTGAAAAGCCCCTGCACTTCATTGAAGTCAGGGGCTTTTTTCTTTACAGGGGTATTATGAACTGCAAAAACATATTCCAAATTACAGCCGTTTTATTATTTATGCTCATTCCTTCCTTTGGACTTGGCTCTTACGCGACGTCTGAAAAGAGCCAGTACGATTTCGCGTATGAGCTTTACATGGACAGAAATTTTGATCTTGCGGAAAGCCTTTTTGACCAGCTTGTCACCGAATATCCTGAAGCTGCACTTTCCGGCAACTCACAGTTCATGAAAGCCGAGACCCTGTATAACAGCCGGCGGTTTAAGGAAGCGCTCTCTTCTTATCTTGATACCATGGAAAAATACCCGGAAATCAGGAATAAATATAAAAAAGAAATATATTACAGGATAGCCGAATGCTATTACCAGGTCAAGGATTACGGAAAAAGCGGGCAGTACCTGCAACAGCTGCTTGCCGAATATCCTGATTCATATCTTACAAAGGATGTATACCTGCTGCAGATGGAGGACAAATTTTTTAACGGGGATTATGAAGGCGCTCTGGATGCCGGGGCAAAACTGGAAAAATACAGTGACTACACCCATTTTGATTATGTATACTACCTTACCGGCAGGATTTACTACGAGAGATCCGTCGGGGATAAAAATAAAAAAGAAGATACAGACAACGCGATAAAATATTTTAACAGGGTAAAGGAGGAATTCCCGGAAAGCAAAATACTTCCGCACTCCGAATACTGGAAAGCAAACGTTTACTATTCCATGGGTGAGTACAACAAGGCTATAAATATTGCAGACAGCCTGCTGAAAAATGCAGGAGATGATAAATTTAAGGTGCTGCTTAATTACTTCAAAGCATGGAACTATTACATGCTAAAAGATTACACCGTGGCAATTGGAATTTACGACGGCATAATAAAAAACAACCAGGGTGAGCTGCTCAGCATATGGTCGGAATTTAAAAAAGGCCTGTGTTATGAAGCGGTGCAGGATAAAGACAAAGCCATGGAGCAATACAACAAAGTCATTAACAAGTACCCAAACACGATACCGTCCGCTTACGCGCAGTACGCCATAGGCAATTATTATTATAAAACTGCGGATTATTATACCGCACTGCGCGAGTTCCAGAAGGTTATCGACAGTTACAATGTAGACGAGCTTACCCGTGCCGCATTATTTATGACCGCTGATATTTATACACGGGTTAATGAATTCAAAAAGGCCGAGGATACTTATGCCGGCATCGAACAAAAGTATAAAGACGATTATTTTATGGCTGAGTACCTTAAAGGATGGGCTTTATACAAGGAAGGCGAGTACAAGAAGTCTATAGAAGTGTATGAAAATATAATAACAGATGAAAAAGCGACGCCGGATATTAAAATCAAGAGTACACTGAAAATAGGAGACAATTATTTTGAACTGAACGATTACGACAGCGCAAATAAATATTACGACGAAATAAATTCCAAGTACTCCGAGTATCGAGATATAGACGCAGAAGCATATTACGGCAAGGGGTGGATACTATTCAAGCAAAGCAAGTTTGAAGACGCGCAGAAATTGTTTTCCAAGGCAAACAGCACGGCAAAAGACAGTGAAATAAGGTCCAAGGCGAATTTCATGAAAGCAAACACGATGTATTCCATATATAAATTCGACGAAGCGCTGAAAATATATACAGAAATATCAAACAGCAAGGAAGCCACGCAGGAAATAAAAGATGAGTCTGTTTTTTATTCGGCATGGTGCTACTACAGGAAGGAAGATTTTGACAACGCGATCAGATTATGGGAAAAATACAGGGACGCAACAGGAGACCCGGAAAAGAAAGCAGAAGCACAGTACAGGATCGGATGGTGCTACTTCAGGAAAAACGACTTCGACAGGGCAATAAATGAATTTAAAATAATTACGGACAAATACCAGAGTTCGCACCTGTACCAGGACGCGATTTTAAAGATAGGAGACAGTTACTACAATAAAAAAGACTATAACACGGCTGTGCAGTATTATACCGAGATAGTTGACAAGTTCCCGACGCATTACAGGGTCGGGGAAGCGCTTTACGGCATACAGTGGTCCTACTACCAGCTTGGAGATTTTGAGAAAGCTATAGAATTGTCAAAAAAGTTTGTAGACAAATATCCGGACAGCAGCTTTACCCCGGAAATACAGTACAGGATAGCCGAGCATTATTACAACATTAAACAATACCAGACAGCGATAGACGAATACAACAGGTTTATTTCAAAATACCCGAAACATGAACTGATGGACAACGCTTATTACTGGCTAGGTATGGCATATTTCAACCTGGGCAATTTTAGCGATTCAATCAACACAATGAAAACACTCATAAAAAATTACCCCAGTACACCTTTTATCGACAAGGCGCTTTTTAAAACCGCAAACGCTTATTACAAGCTGCACGAGTACCAGAGCGCGATTGACTATTACGGGCAAATTATAGACAAGCACAAGGATTCTGAATTCGTCGACTCGGCCTACTTCAATACTGCTATGTCATACAAAAGGCTTGACAACGTCGAAGAGGCTACAAAATGGTACCAGAAGCTGATTGATGAATATAAACAGTCGGAGCTTGTTCCCGGGGCATACATGAACCTGGGCTATATATACCAGGATGAGAAGGATTACGACAAAGCCATTGACCTGTTCAGGCAGGTTGTGGATTCAGCCAAGCAGCCTTCTTCAGGAGCAGAGGCACAATACTGGATTGCCGACTCATACAACCTTAAAGGCGACACCGAGACAGCGGTCAAGGAATATATCAACGTTTACAAAAAGTTTCCCGCAGAGGAAATGTGGGCAATAACTGCCTTAAGCGACGCCGGCAAGCTTTATGAAAAAAACGGGCAGATACAAAAAGCCATCGGCGTGTATAAAAAGATTTTGGGCGCCACACAAAACCAGAAATGGCTCGATACCACGAAAAAACGCATAGAGCTTTTAAACGAAGAAGAACAGATAGAAAATCCTGTACTGAAAAAAAGCACGCATAAAAGGGAAAAACAATGAAAAGGATACTTTATCTTACGGCATGTTTATTATTTGCGGCGTGCCTGTTTGCCGAGGATGAGGATAAAAACGCCATAACAGACATTCAGGAGAAACAGGTTTATGAAAAAGGCACGTATAAAGCAGACAACGAGGGCACTACGCTCAACATACAGAAACAGGAAGGCCTTGACCTGAAAATACCGGAAATCAGGATAACAGGCGAAGTGGATACAAATATCCTTGTCTCAAGAGAAATGAAATCTTTTGAGGATTTACAGGATATAAAGGGTATATTATACGAAAAGGACAACGTGAACGTGCCTGACTATTATTTGAAAGGCGAGGAGGAGCTGTCGCCGCAGGTTCTGGAGCTTGTATCGGGCCGGGATTTTGTTGGAAAAATAAAGCTTTCCGCAGGCTCCTATGACGACTTGCTAGGGGATGCAATGATCGGCAAGGTATTTGACCAGGACAATAAGCTCATACTGCGGGTGTGGCACGAGAATTATGACAACGACATAAATAACAGGACGGTCGTAGACAGCCTGAATACGATTGACTGCTTTTACAATACGCGCTATGACTTCCTGAATGTCCTTTATAACGTGAAACTCAAACTAAACGACTATGACAACCCGTATACCCAGGATATGTTCGGAAACAACTATGCTTCAAACAACATCCAGGCCGGTTTAAACGCAGGAACAAGCATAGGCGAAATAAAAGCAAACGCTATTTTCCAGTATGACTATTTCGGCCAGGCAAACAATGCCGATACAATCCTTTATAAGGAAAACAGGTTTACAAACAGCATAGGGCTTGAGAAAGATTTTGTAGTGGGTGATAGTAATAAAGTAGAATCCATGCTGACAATAAACTATTTCATCGGCAAGACCGGCTTTTATGACGGTACGCAGTCGAATATCTTTAATATGGATGCTTTCTTTAAGGGAATATTCCATTTTGAGCCCGTGATGTTCCAGGGAGGAATAAAGTTCCAGGATTACTCGCTTTTGGAAAACTACTACAGAGTAAGCCCTTACCTAGGGGTTGATTTTGACCTGACGCCGTCTGTCAGCGCATACCTTGACTTTAAACCTGAAATGAAGGCTGTCGACTATATCAGCGTACTGGGAGGCACTCCTTTCCTTGCGCCGAACAAGAACCTCATAATGCCGGTTGAAAATATCAGCATGAAGGCAGGTTTTAACCTGAATATTTTCAGCATGTTTTTCGACCTGTATTATTTGTACGAGAGCATAAGCGACAATATTTATATCGATGAAGTGTCCGGCATGCCGGATGTTTTTTCCCTGAACAACAATGATATAGATTACAATGCCTTCGGCATTTCTGCCGAGACGCTCAAAATAAACAACCTCAGCATTAAGGCCGATTATGAGCACAGGGACATTATCAGCCTGGATACGCCAAGGGAGACATATTTCCCGCTGAACAAAGCTGATATAAAGCTGATATTTGAAAAGGCAGAATGGAATTTTACAGCAACCTGCAGCGGGTATTCGGCGCAATACGGCACAATGAGCGCCCTTATACCGTATTATTTCGTGCTTGATCTGTCTATTTTGCGAAAGATAAACGACACTCTGTCGGTTTCAGGCTATATAAATAATTTATTGAATAATAGTTATTATATGCTATATTACTACAAAGAAAGGGGGTGGAACCCAGGTCTGGGTGTGACATTTAATTTCTGATCTTGGATGTAAAAAACCAATATTACAATATGTTTTTTGTTAAATCTAAAAAGACAGAATAAGGCAATTAAGGAGGATTAAAATGTTTGGAGAACTTTCTTTCTGGCAGATGCTTATGAAAGGCGGAGTGACAGTCATAGTGCTCCTTATAATCTCGGTCATTTCCTGGTGGATAATAATAGACAGGACAATAAGTTTTTTGCGCATGAGGACCAGTATAAGGGAATTTATCGGCAAGATTAAAAAATTGCTGGACAAAAACGATTCGGTAGGAGCAATCACGCTCTGCGAGACAACGCCCGGGCCCGTGAGCGCGGTAGTAACAGCTGGCATTAAAAATATGGAGGAAGGCAAACAAAAGGCTGAAAGTGCGATGCAGCGGACCATGAACGAGGAAACAGAAAGGATGCAAAAATACCTGGGGGTGCTGGGCTCCATAGGAAACGTATCGCCTTTTATCGGTCTTTTCGGAACGGTAATAGGCATAATAAGGGCGTTTCACGATTTGGCTGCCACATCCGGCGGCGGACCGAGCGTGGTCGCAAACGGCATAGCAGAGGCGCTGGTGGCGACAGCAACCGGGCTTTTTGTGGCTGTACCGGCAGTAATAGCCTTTAATTACTTTGTCAGGGCAATAGAAAACATGGAAACAGAGGTAATTAACGCCTCATCCGAGATACTAGACATCATTGAGGATTAAATAATGCTTAAAAAAAGAGACAGGGAAAAGTTAATAGCTACAATTAATATTACGCCTTTGACAGACGTCATGCTGGTGCTGCTTGTCATATTTATGGTGACGACACCGTTTATCATCCAGGGCAACATCAAAATAAACCTTCCGGCCGCGAATTCCCAGCCCGACACGACGATACAAAAGGACATAATTATCGGGATTGCAGAGGACGGCAAGATATACCTGAATTCAAAAGAGGTTTCCACAGACGATGAGCTTTCCGCGCAGCTGATACAGCTTTTAAACACCGCAGCGGACAAAACCGTGATTATTGAAGGCGACAAGATGGCATTGCACGGCAGGGTTGTGCAGGTCATGGGCATCGCAAAGGCAGCCGGCGCTGAAAAGCTCGCCATATCCACAATACCTGAAGACCAGAAACAGGGACAACCGCAGAATGCACCGAGATAAAACCGACGCAATTTCACTTGCCCTGTCAGCGGTCCTGCATGCGCTTCTGATACTGGCCATGACAAACATCCTTATAAAATCAAACCCGCGCCAGGTGGCGCTTATAACAGACGTGACTTTGATAGACTCCAAAGAGCTCCAGGGAAACAAGGGTCAGGAAGAGAAAGTCATAGGCCTTGAGCAGCAGCAGAAAAAAATGCCTGAAGCAATAAAAGAAAAGACAGTCAAAAAGACAACCGCAAAGGTCACGACCGCGAAGGAGCTCCTGAAAAAGATAGAAAAGCAGAAAGAGATGCTTGATACCGTGGGAATATCAAAGGAAAACCTGAAACAGGAGTCGGAAAAAACCACTGAAAACCAGGATGACCAGGCTTATGAGCAGGGCGGCGAGGTGGTCGCGGGCGGAGCGCCGACAGTCACGGGCCAGCTGGCCACCCGCAAATATAAAAAAATAGAATGGTCGTTCCCCAAAAAGCTGCCCGAGGAGACCGAGCTGGAGATAGAGGTGGTAGTACAGGCAAACGGCATAATAAGCAGCGTACAGTTAATAAGGACCTCCGGTTATCCGGAACTAGACAAGGCGGCACTTTCCCAGGCAAGGAAACTGCAGTTTGAGCCTTTGCCTGAGGATGCAAAACAGGAAGATGAGGCAGGCATACTTCTTTTCAAATTTGGAGCGGAAAAATGACGGCAAAGCAAAAGTTAAAAGACGCAATAGCCCTGATACAGGAGAAGCAGGGCGAGGAAATAAAGGTTTTTAACGTGAAAAAAGCCTCGGACCTGTGGGATTATTTCCTGCTGTGCAACGGCACATCAAACGTGCACATAAAGGTTTTAAATGATTTTCTGGAAAGCGAAATGAAAAAAAAAGGATACGTGCTGCTTTATAAGGACAGGGGCATGGACAGCTCGTGGATAGTCATGGATTTTGGGGAAGTGCTTATACATATTTTTGACCCTGAATTGCGCAAGTTTTACGCGCTTGAGAGAATATGGGGCGAGCACGAGGAAAAACTCGATAAAATACTGGCCAAAGGCATAACAAAAAGGAATTTAAATGGATAAAAAAAGGACATTCAGGATTAACGGAAACCTTATTAAGGTAATGGAGGAATTTTGCAATTCCAGGGAGACGGATATAAACGATTTTGTCGAGGCAGCTATACTTGAAAAACTGGAAGTTGAAGATCTGAAAGATGAAATAGCGGTTTACGACAGGCCATACGAGGAATATAATTTAAACCTGGCCAAGGAAGACATACGCATTGCCGAGCCAAAAAAAGGGAAAATGAACTAATCCCATATAAAATAACCATTTTTACATTAAACAAAATTCAGGTGGCGACAGGCATGCCGAAAAATTTTGAAAACCTATGCAATTTTGACTCGGAATTCAACGGGATCATAGCCGGAGTGGATGAAGTCGGAATCGGGCCATGGGCAGGGCCGGTGGTGGCAGCCGCAATAATATTAGACAAAAACAAACTCCAAACACTCGATGAAGTGGACGACTCGAAAAAAATACCGGAGAAAAAGAGGGAACAGCTTTTTGACATTATAATATCAGCAAGCATATCCTACGCGATAGAAGAAGTAAACAACACCATAATAGACAAGATAAACATACTTGAAGCAAGCCATATGGCAATGCGCAAAGCGGTCGCAAGGCTTGTGCCGTCACCTGACATTGTGCTTGTGGACGGCAGGAACAATCCCGGGATAAACGGGATACGGGTTGAGGTAATAAAAGGCGGTGACGCAAAAAGCATGTCCATTGCGGCCGCGTCTGTTATCGCCAAGGTATACAGGGACAATATAATGAGGAAGCAGGATAAAATTTACCCGCAGTATGGTTTTGCGAAACATAAAGGATACGGCACGGCAGCGCATATAAAGGCATTGCGCGATAACGGAGTCTGCGACATTCACAGGAAATCCTATAAACCTGTGAAAGAATTGATGAATTCAGAATACTGATTATTGATCGATTAAATCGGGGTGTGAAAAATGAGAGAAGGCGAAATAAGCAGGCGGGAGAAGGGGAACTATTATGAAGGACAGGTCGTCGAATACCTTAAGAAAAAAGGCTATAATATTATAAAAAGGAACTTTTTCACCAGATACGGCGAGATAGACATAATAGCGGAAGATGAAAAAAACAAGCTGATCGCATTTGTCGAAGTGAAAGCCAGGGAAAAAAGCACCGGGCTTCACCCGTTTGAGGCCGTAGACATAAACAAGCAGAGGAAAATAATGCTTGCGGCCCAGGAATATATGGTCAAGAACAATATGTCAAATTATTTTATACGTTTCGATGTTGTAGGCGTAATGCTGAACGGAAAAAAAGTAGAGAAAATAGAAGTAGTTCAGGACGCTTTCCAGCAGGGAAACTAAAAGCGCCCTCACCCTACCCTCTCCCGCAAGCAGGAGAGGGAGATAAAATAATGAAACAGAGGCAGGCAAATGACGGAAGAAACACAGAAGATACAGGTTGCGGTTGCTGCCGCAAATTTTTCACACACATTCCCGGCACAGGTGCTTAAATATATTGAGGCAAGGCTAGACAAGGAACATGCAGTGCTTCAGGTATCCACGTCAGGGCTTGCCGAGCCTGAAAAAGACAAGCTCAAAAGAGTGCTTGATAAAGAAAAACCGATTGCCCTGATAGGCGTCAGCATAAAACCTGAAAAAAGCACATTGGACGAATACAAAGCAGCAGGTGTGCCGGTGGTGCTGATAGATGAAGAAGTAGAAGGGCATACAACAATAACCACCGATAATTACAGCGGCGGGTATATAGCGGCTTTACACCTGATAAACACGGGAAGGAAAAAAATCGCGGTGGTTTCAGGCAGAATGAAAATACAGGGAGGATATAACGCCCAGATGCGCTTTGACGGGTTTATAAAAGCTCTGCAGGAAAAGGGCATAATATTCAACCATTCAAACCTTATAGAAGTCATCAGCTATTCGTACAACGAAGGCACTGAATCTTTCGAAAAATTCATGAATGAAAAAAAAGACATAGATTCTATTTTTTGCGCTGCAGGCGATATGTGCGCGCTTGGAATAATAAAAGGAATGAGGGATTTTAAAATCAGGGTACCTGAGGACATTTCTCTTATCGGGTATGACGATATAGACGCTGCGAGAACGGCAAAACCGCCGCTTACCACCATAAAACAGCCTATACAGCTGATGGCTGTCAAGGCCTATGAAACAGCCATTTATGACAGGGAAAACATCCTGTCCCAGCCGAAGAAAATACTTTTTAAGCCGGAGCTTGTAGTCAGGCAGTCGGCATAAAAATGACATGGAAACGATAATATAATCAGTAAAGACATATAAAAAGGAGAAAAATATGGATTCCGTTGTAATCAAAAAATGCGCTGAATATAAAGTTGACTACATTAAAAAAGCAATAATGGAAGGCCTTGATATGATAGGAGGTATTGAAACTTTTATAAAACCCGGCGAAAAAGTTTTGCTGAAGCCAAATACGCTTACAGGAGTATCCCCGGATGCGGCTGTAACAACGCATCCTGAGTTCCTTAGGGCCATGATAAGGATAGTAAAGGCAAAGACACAGGAAGTATATGTAGGCGACAGCCCTGGGGGACCTTTCGGGTTCGCTCCTGCGGCAAAAAAGGCAGGAATGTTCAAGGTGATTGAGGATGAAGGCGCAAAGCTGATGGAATTCAAAGAAGACGTACAGGTATCGGGCAAAAACAGCCTTGCATATAAAAATTTCAAGATAAGCGCTGAAATACAGAAAATGGACAAGATAATAAACCTGCCCAAGATAAAGACTCACCAGCTTATGCATATGACGCTTTGCGTCAAGAACATGTTCGGGCTTATACCCGGAATGCGGAAAGTGGAATACCACCTGAAAGCAGGCTCTGACAAAGAGCTTTTTGCGAAGATGCTAGTTGATTTTTATAACATCGTCACCCCGGCGCTGAATATAGTGGATGGCATTGTAGGGCTTGAGGGCAAAGGGCCCGGGGCAGACGGCGAGCCAATAAAACTCGGCGTTATCCTCATGGGTACAGGAGGGTTTTCCCTTGACCACGCAATAGCAAAGTTATGCGGGGTGGAGCCTGACAGGGTGTATACAAACGCGGTTTATAAAAAATATATATTGAAAGGCGCAGAGCCCGAATATATAATCAAAGGCGAGCAGATCAAGGACGTTCATAAAAAAATAAAAACACCACCGTACGACATGAGATCCAATGTTCCCGGTCCGGTTTACAGGCTCGTTAAAGACCTTGCGACGCCTAAGCCGGTGTTTGTGAGGGAAAAGTGCACTGGCTGCCTTATATGCGTACAAAATTGTCCTGTGACCGCGCTCAAGTATGAAGGAAAACAAAAAGGCGTAATATGCGACTATAAAAAGTGTATAAGGTGCTATGTTTGCCACGAACTATGCACGTACAAGGCAATAAAAATATCGCGAGGTTTATTCAAAAAATGAAAAAATTATTTATTGCAGTTTTATTTGTTTTGATAAGTTCGGCGGCTTTTGCGGAGTCTATTTTGGAAGCAGAAGCTACGGTTGACAGGACGACTGCAAAGCTGGGGGATGAGATAAGGTACAGCCTTATTATAAAGAAGCACGGTGCAAACCAGCAGTCGCCAGCATTGCAACCTCCTGATTTCGCAGGGTTCAGGGTAATGGGAACATCGTCGTCAAGCAGCATAAACATAATAAACGGGGATGCAAGCATTGTATACCAGCAGGATTACGCGCTTATGCCGATAAAGCAGGGCAGCATTGTTATCAAACCTGCTAAAGTGCAGGTGATGAACCCGGCAACAAAGCAAATGGAAGTGATAGAAACAAAACCCATAACCATACATGTGACAAGCGGCAAAAAGATATTCGCAAACCAGCAGCCGCAGGAAACGCCGACTCCTGTCGTGACCCAGCAGGCATACAATGATATAAAGGAAATTAAGATGAATCTTGAATTCAGGCTAGGGGATTATTTGCTATATATTATACTGGCAATCATATTTGCCGCGGCATTGGTTACCGTATACCTCCTGATATTCAGGAAAAAAGAGGAAAAACCAGTAATTGTAGAGGATATTGATTTCAGGAAAGACGCATTAAAAAGGCTGAGAAAGGCAAAAGCTTTGAGTGCCAGTTCGGATATAAAACCATATTATTATGAAATCTACGAAACAGTAAGGGAGTTTTTGTCGAGAAATTTTAAAGAGTCTTTTACAGAACTTACAACACTGGAGATAGTGACAAAACTGGATGCGAAAAAAATATCAGAAGCAAAACTTAAAATGCTCACGGACTTTTTGAAAGACTGCGACATAGTAAAATTCGCGGATTATACCCCGCCGGATAAGGAAGTAGAGAAAAATTACGCGGAAGCTGAAAAAATAATAAACGAATTATAGGCAAAATGCAGAAAAATATTTCTGAAACACCCGAAGCAGAAAGTTATTTTATTTCAGGCACAGCAAAATACAAATCAGGCGATTATAAGGGCGCGATTGAAGATTACAGCGCGGCAATCGTGCTGGAACCGGGCATTGCGGAGCTATACAATAACAGGGGAAACGCCAGAAATGACATGGGCGACTACGCGGGGGCAATTGAAGATTACAACAAAGCAATAGAACTTGACCCAACGCGCGCGTCCGCTTATTACAACCGCGGGAACACGAAAATTTACTCGGGCAGCGCGGATGAAGCTGTAGAAGATTACAACATGGCAATAGAAATTGATAAGGATTACGCTGATTTTTACAATATGCGGGGTATTGCAAAAGATGACACGGGTGACTATAAGGGAGCGGTTGAGGATTTTGACACGGCAATAAAACTAAATCCAGAACACGCAAAAGCTTTCGTAAACCGCGGCATTACTAAAATAAATGCGGGTGATTACAAAGGCGCGATTGAGGATTTTGACAGGGCAATAGACCTTAACCCGGATAACGCGAAGGCTTATACCATCAGGGGGATTGCCAAAAATAAGGCAGGCAAAAAAAAGGACGCGATTGAAGACTGCGCCAAGGCAATAGAACTGGACCGGCAATTCGCGCCTGCCTACTGCATGCGAGGGATTGTAAGAAGCTCAATAGGAGATTTCAGCGGTGCATTAAAGGATTTTGATATGGCGATTGAGCTTGACCAGAAGAACGCAGAGGCCTATTACAACCGCGGCAATGTAAGGTATAATTTAAGAGATACCAAAGGCGCTGAAGAAGACTTAAGTATTGCCGGAAAATTAGGATTTAAAAAAGCACTTGAAGACATTAAGAAAATTAAAAACAAATGAACGTTTACTAGGGGGTTGAAAATGAACAGCTGGAAAAGAAAATTTATTATTATAGTTTTTGTATTAAGCCTTCCGGTTTTGGGTTTTTCCTGGGGAGCGACCGGGCACAGGACAATAGCTTATATTGCCGAAGGCCACCTTACTACAAAAGCAAAGCAGAAAATACTGGCTATTTTAAACGAAAACGGGGACAAAGACCTAGCCTCTGTATCAACATGGGCGGATGATATTAAGAAAAACCAGCCTGAATATTTTGACACCGGTTTTTGGCATTTTATAAACCTGCCCGTAAGGAAAAATGTCAACGAAGGTTATATCCAGTGGTACTGCCGCGACGGCAACTGCATTGTAGCGCAGCTAAACAAGGAAATATACGAATTAAAGGAAAAAAATATTGATTCAAAAACAAGGTATGAGGATCTGAAATTCCTTATTCATTTTATCGGCGACCTTGCAATGCCTTTGCACTGCGCAAACGACAATGACAGCGGGGGGAACAAGAAAGTTGTACGGCTTTACCTGCCCAGCGAAGACAGCTACGGAAACACAATCAGCCTTCACGCGCTATGGGACAATCTTATAGAATATGAGCCTGTTGAAAATCCGAAAATTTTTGCAGCAGAGCTTGAAAAATCAATAGCAGCTAAAAACAAGGATCTATGGGCAAACGGTTCCATTGAAGACTGGGCACTTGAAAGCTATGAAATAGCAAAAAATGACTTATACAGGGAATTCCCGCATCCGGGCCCTTCGTTTTATGAGGTCAGGCTTGACAAGAATTATTATTCCAGGATGCGGCCCATAGCAGAGGAACAGCTTAAAAAGGCCGGGATCCGACTGGCAAGGATTTTAAACGACATTTTTGATCCTAAATAAACCGCACGTTTTCTACAGGTTTAAAAGTAGGGGCAATTCATGAATTGCCCCTACAGTAACTGCTTGTAAAAACAAACTCTTGTTTAAAACTATTGATAAAATAAGCATTATTTTATATAATTATTCAGCCTTTTATTAACATAATAGAGGAGAGAAAATGAAGGGAATCATACTTGCAGGCGGACTTGGTACAAGGCTTCACCCTTTAACACGCATTACAAACAAACATTTACTTCCTGTTTATGACAAACCGATGATATATTATCCAATAGAAATGCTTATAAAAGCCGGCATAGACGACATAATGATAATAACAGGCGGGAATAATTCAGGCGATTTCCTGCGGCTGCTGGGCAACGGCAAAGAGTTTGGCTTGAAACACATCCATTACGCATACCAGGAGGGTGAGGGCGGTATAGCCGACGCGCTAAAATTGACCCAGGATTTTGTAGGCGACCATAAAATGATAGTTGCCCTTGGGGATAATATAATCGAGAAGAACATCAAAAGTTTTACAGAGGAGTTCAGGAAGCAGAAGTCAGGCGCAAAGGTTATTTTAAAGGAAGTAAAGAACCCGAAAGAGTACGGCGTTGCCGAGTTTAAAGGCAAGAAAATGATAAACATTGTTGAAAAACCCAAGAAACCAAAGACAAATTATGCTGTTATAGGGATTTATTTTTATTCACCTGATGTTTTTGAAATAACAGAAAAACTTAAACCCTCAAAAAGGGGAGAACTCGAAATAACAGACGTCAACAACGCATACCTGAAAAGGGGAGAGCTGACGTGTAACATACTTGACGGCTGGTGGAAAGACTGCGGTGAGTCAAAGGACGCGCTGCTTGAAGCGAATGTTTTCGTGGCAAAGCACGGGGCAAACCATATATAATATATTGGACAGCGGATATTAAATTGCCGATTGCTGATTTTGGATTGAGAGAAGCACCGCTTGTCACTAGCAGGCTCGTGACTTGAACGGGTACAAGATTGCGTAATACTTTGCCTGCGCCTGTTGACGGCTTGTCAAAGTAAACGAAATCCAAGGAGGAAAAAATGATACAAGGCGTGAAGATAAAAAATATTAAAATGATACCGGATGAGAGGGGCAGGCTATGTGAAATTCTGCGGGCTGATGATGACATTTTTATCAAATTTGGACAGGTATACATGACTACGGTTTATCCGGGTGCGGTAAAAGCCTGGCATTTCCATAAAAAACAATACGATAATTTTTATGTGGTACAGGGCATGTTAAAGCTTGTGCTTTATGACGGCAGGGAAAAATCAAAAACAAAAGGGGAGATAAACGAGTTTTTTATGGGAGTGCACAACCACATACTCGTACAGATACCTCCTTTTGTGCATCACGGTTTCAAAGGAATCTCAACTGAAGAGACAATAATAATAAATACCTGCACTGAAAGCTATAACAGCAAAAAGCCTGATGAGTTCAGGCTGGAAGCCCACAACAGCGAGATACCTTATGACTGGTCGAGGAAAGACAGGTAAATAAATGTTGATTGTTGAGCGTTGAGTTCAGACTGAAAAAAATGGAGAATAAATGAAAATATTGATTACAGGCGGGGCGGGGTTTATAGGCTCGAATTTTACGGAATACATGCTGAAAAAATACAAAAACCACAAGCTTGTTATTTTTGACCTTCTTACTTATGCCTCGAACCCGGATACAATAAAAAGGTTTAAAAAGCATAAAAATTTTAAATTTATACAGGGCGATATCAGGGATAAAAGAGCCGTGGACAGCGCCGTCAAAGGGGCTGACGCTGTAATTAATTTTGCGGCAGAGACACATGTGGACAGGTCCATAATAAATCCTGATGTTTTTGTCGAGACCAACGTAAAAGGAACAAACAACCTGCTTGAGGCAGCAAAAAAATACAAAATAAGGAGATTTATCCAGATTTCGACGGATGAGGTTTACGGCAGCGTAAAAAAAGGCAAGTCAAAGGAAGGAGACCTGCTCGACCCTACAAGCCCTTACTCAGCGTCAAAGGCCGCGGCAGACCTTGTCGCGCTTGCTTATTACAAGACGTTCGGCGTTCCGGTAGTCATAACAAGAAGCTCAAATAATTTCGGGCCGTACCAGCACCCTGAGAAATTCATCCCGTTATTTATAACAAATGCACTTGAAAACAGAGAACTGCCATTATACGGGGACGGCAAAAACGTCAGAAACTGGATATACGTGGAAGACAACTGCAGAGGGATAGATTTTGTACTGAAAAAAGGCATACCAGGCGAGGTTTATAACATTGGCGGAAATGTAGAAGTACCGAACATACAGGTAGCGCGTACAATTACATCTTCTTTGCGTAAATCCAGCGGGCTTATAAAATACGTAAAAGACAGGCTGGCACATGACAGACGTTATGCGCTTGACTCGTCAAAGCTTAAAAAACTCGGATGGGAACCCGGATATAATTTCAGCGCGGCGCTGAAAAAGACGGTAATATGGTACAGGGGCAATAAAACCTGGTGGATGAAGCTTAAGGGGAAGGCGTTTAAAAGTTATTATAAAAAATTATACGGGAGATAATAGATTTTAGAATATAGGATGTAGATTGCAGATTTAAAAGGATTAACAAATTAAATATAAAGGATAATGGAGGAACAAATGAAAATATTACTTTTTGGTTCGGTAGGGCTTTTGGGCTCTGATTTAATAAAGGTATGCGACGGTGAGCATGAAATAAAAGCGCCATCCCTGGAGGATGTAGACATAACTGACTTTGACTCTGTATACAGAATTATATCCGATCACTCACCGGATGTAGTCATTAACGCAGCTGCCATTACAGATGTTGACAAATGCGAAACAGACCCGGACACAGCTTACCTTATAAACGCAATAGGCCCGAAAAATATAGCAATAGCATGCCGCGACAACAAGATAAAAATGATACATATAAGCACGGATTACGTTTTTGACGGTACAAAAGGGGAACCTTATACAGAGTTTGATACTCCAAATCCTATAGGCGTTTACGGCATGTCCAAGCTGGCAGGGGAAAGATTTGTCCAGCAGATACTCAATGATTTTATGATAATAAGGACAGCTTGGATGTTCGGCGAGAAAAGGGCGCATTTTGTCGATTATGTAGTAAACGGCATATTAAAGAGCGATGAAATAATAGCCGTCAAGGACATGATATCATCGCCTACATATTCGTTTGATATGTCAAACGGAATAAAAAGCCTTATGACCAAGAATCAGACAGGCATATTCCATATGGTAAATAAAGGCTACGCGTCACGCGTTGAAATGGTGGAAGAGATATTCAAGATAATGAAAAAACAAACCATGGTGAAAGTAATGAACCAGAGCCAGTGGAAAAGGCCCGCAAAAAGGCCGGTGTTTTCAGCGCTTTTAAACTACCACCTGCATCTTATTGACGCTGATGAGATGCCCGGTTGGAGAGACGCCATACGCAGATATATAAAATACAAATTTAAAAGGAGCTAATGCCGATGAACATACTAGTTATCGGGGGAGCCGGATTCATAGGGGCAAATATTGCGGAGAGGTTTTTAAAAAGAGGCGACAGGGTATTTGTTTTTGACAACCTGTCCCGCAGGGGTACTGAATGGAACCTCAAATGGCTGAAAAAATACAACAACCTTGTTTTTATAAAAGGCGATGTGCGCAGGTACAGGGATATATTCAACCTTGTAAAAAAAGAAAAAGATTTCGACGTTGTTTTCCATTTCGCGGCGCAGGTGGCTGTCACGACCTCGGTCGTAAACCCAAGGGAAGACTTTGAAATAAACGCGCTCGGCGCTTTTAACGTGCTTGAAGCAATAAGGGAAAACAAGGCAAACCCGATAATTCTTTTCTCGTCCACGAACAAGGTTTACGGCGGCATGACCGACATCAAAATAACAGAAAAAAACAACAGGTACCAGTACGCCGACCTGCCGGGCGGAATAAGCGAGGACAGGCTGCTCGACTTTCACTCGCCCTACGGATGTTCGAAAGGGACAGCTGACCAGTACATGATAGACTACAGCAGGATCTACGGGCTGCGGACGGTAGTATTCAGGCAGTCGTGCATTTACGGGTACAGGCAATTCGGCATTGAGGACCAGGGCTGGGTGGCATGGTTCACTATAGCGGCAATGCTTGATAAAAAACTGACCATATACGGCGACGGCAAGCAGGTGAGGGACGTGCTTTTTATCGAGGACCTGGCCGATGCTTACGAAGCCGCGATAAAAAATATAGACAAAGCCAGGGGCCAGGCGTTTAATATAGGCGGCGGTCCTAAAAACACAATGTCACTTCTGGAGCTTATTGCCTTCCTGGAGCAGTTTTTCGGGAAGAAAATACCGCTTACATTCTCCGACTGGAGGCCCGGCGACCAGCCGGTATTTATATGCGATATAAAAAAGGCAAAGCAAATACTCGGGTGGGAGCCGAAGACATCGCCGCAGGAAGGCGTAAAGCTTCTTTATGAATGGGTTAAGGACCATAAAGACCTTTTTAAAGACATGTAAAGAAACCGCCGCAAGGGGAATAGAAGCGGCGGCAAGATTCTTAAAACCAATCAAAAAAATCCTCAGGGACGGGCTTTTGAGCCTGTTTTTCCCAAGCATATGCCCATCGTGCAAAAGATATATAAAGGATTTTACCCATGTCTATATATGCGAAAAATGTTTTAATGATATAAAACCGGTACCCGATCCGCACTGCGAGATCTGCCAGAAGCCGCTTGATACCGGCGCCACGCTTACATGCCGCGAATGCAGGGACAGGAAAAATTATTTTTCATACACAATGGCGGCAGGCGCCTACCAGGGTGCGCTGAAGGAAATGATACATTTTTATAAATTTAACAAGAAGAAAAGGCTTTATAAAATGCTTTCCGAGATAATGCTTGATAATATACACCATGAGGTTTTTGAGGGCATCGATATTATCGTGCCTGCTCCTTTAAGCAGGAAATCGCTTGAGGAAAGAGAGTATAACCAGACCGAGCTTATCGCGTCGTATTTGTCGTATAAGCTCGGGATACCCGCCGCGAACCTGGTTATCAAGACAAAAGAGACGGAAAGGCAGAGCTCGCTTGAAAGGGAAAAAAGGCTTACAAACCTGAAAGGGGCTTTTGACATAAAAAAAGAATTCATTGACAAAGTGGAAGGCAGGAATATACTCGTCGTTGACGATGTGTACACAACAGGCAGCACCATAAACGAGATAGCAAGGACCCTTGTTTTGGCAGGCGCAGAGGAAGTACGGGCAGTGACAGTGGCAAGGGCGGTATAGCCGGAAGATTGGAAGATCAGAAAATTGGAAGGATGGATATAAGAATAAAAATGAAAATAATAAGAAAGCCGTCAGTTGTCAGGGCACTGGGAAACCCTCCGAAAAAGATAGAGGAATTTATAGGAAGGGTGAACTCGAAGACAAAGGGCGTGAGTATTGCGCGTATGAAAAGCCCTGCGGGCTGGAGTGAGCCGGGGCAGACGCCTGAATTTGACGAGTATTCTGTCGTGCTGAAAGGGAGCCTGCGTGTGAAGACGGGAAAGAAAATTTATAACATAGGTCCGGGAAAGGCGGTCATTATGACTGCAGGCACATGGGTGCAGTACAGCACTCCAAAAGGCGCTGAATATATTTCTGTCTGTATCCCGGCGTTTTCACCTGCTATAGCACATAGAGATGCGGAATAATATTAGATTGTAGATTGTTGATTGAAAAACCGAAAGGAATATTATGAAAAAAAATTCAGCAATTATATTGCTCAGCGGAGGGCAGGATTCGACGACCTGCCTTTTCTGGGCAAAAGAAAAATTCAAAAAAACAGAAGCTATAAGCTTTGACTACGGACAAAGGCACAGGATAGAGCTGCAAAGCGCTGAAAAGATTGCGCGGCTTGCCGGGGCCAAACATCATATTATCAATATAAAAGAATACGGATATATTAAAAACAGCGCCCTTACCGATAAAAGCATTGCGGTTGGAAAAAAAGATAAAATAAACAAGGACCTTCCTTCCACATTTATACCCGGAAGAAACATACTTTTCCTCACGGTTGCCGCTGCACTTGCGTACACTAAAAAAATTCACGACATTGTCATAGGCGTATCGCAGGTGGACTATTCGGGTTACCCTGACTGCAGGCAGGAGTTCATAAAATCAATGGAGAGATCCCTATCGCTCGGGATGGAATACAAAATAAAGATACACACCCCCCTGATAAAGAAAACGAAAAAACAAACAGTCGAGCTTGCTGAAAAACTGGATATTTTAAAATACCTAAGATACACTCACACCTGTTATTCCGGCAAAAGGCCGGGATGCGGCAGGTGCCCTGCGTGCATCTTGCGGGCAAAAGGATTTAAAGAGGCAGGCATAAAGGATCCTGCAGTCATTTAATCCATTTTTCAACGCCGGGTGCTTTGTAATTATCGAAGGATTCCATGAGGTTTTCAATTGTGTTTTCCTTGATTGCCATTTTCCTGTGTTCCGGCCTTATAAATCCTTTTTCGACGGAATAATCCAGAAAATCAAAAAATCTGCCGTAATAATCCGCGATATTCAAAAAACCGCACGGTTTTTTATGCAGCCCCAGCTGGGCCCATGTCAATAATTCCAATATTTCCTCCAGCGTGCCGATGCCGCCGGGAAGCGCGATAAAAGCATCGGACAAGTCAAACATCATCTGCTTTCTTTCGTGCATTGTACCGGTCACATACAGTTTTGTAAGGTTTTTATGGCCGACTTTTCCGGCGATAGATTTCGGAATAACGCCTATCACCTCGCCGCCATGCGCAAGGGCAGCATCCGCAACCTCGCCCATCAGGCCCACATTTGACCCGCCATATACAATGCCTATAGTGAGTTTTGCTAGATATTGGCCGAGATTTTTTGCTTCTTTCCGGTATATTTCATCAAAGCCCGGATTGGAACCGCAGTTAATGCAAATTCTTCTCATAAATCTCCTTTTTGCGATAAACGCAATTTAAATCAATTTTTATTTTCAGGCAAAACCATTATAAATAACATGCCGTTAACAGTCAAATAAGTTATTTGGTGTTAACCTGATTTAGGGTTATGAAGGCAACGCAATTTAGTCAGACAAAACAGGAAAAAAATCAGTATATAATCCCGTTTTCTGTTATAATTTAAACAAAATGGAGAGGTGACATATGGAAAGCAAAATAAAAGTCGGAGACAAGGCGCCGGATTTCAGGACGCAGGACCAGAGAGGCGGATTGATAAGATTAAGCGAGTATTTAGGCAAGAAAAACGTGGTGCTTTATTTTTACCCGAAGGATTTCACGAGCGGGTGCACGGCTGAAGCGTGCTCTTTCAGGGATAATTACGAGGTTTTCCTGAAAGCAGGGGCCGAGGTAATAGGCGTGAGCGGAGATTCCGAGGATTCCCACCTGAATTTTACCACAGAGCACAAACTTCCTTTTGTCCTGCTCAGCGACAAGAACGGCGAACTTAGACAATCCTATGGAGTTTCGCCGCCTTTTGGCAATCTTCCAAACAGGACAACATTTATAATAGACAAGAAGGGCATAGTCAGGTATATATTTTCCTCACTTCCAAGCGCGACAGATCACGTAACAAAAGCCATGGAAGTATTAAGAGAAATAGGCTGAAAATAAAATAACCTCTATCCGGTTTTGGAAAATGGAAATAAAAAGGGGAAATACAATATATATTTAGTAATTTGTTTTGAAAACCTGAATATTTTTTGTTGCCAAATAATAAATCAATTAAGCTGTGACGGGTTAATGAAAACTGTTTTACTCAGACTATAAACACGCTGATATTTTAGCAGGGAAAAACACCAAAAACTTGACACGTACTTAATAGACGGGTATAATACTATTAGTGTTATAGTATTAAAAAGTTACGTATAGAGGTGTTTTAATGAAGATATCTACAAAGGGCCGTTACGCATTAAGGGCTCTAATGTACCTTGCGCAGAATGAAAAAAGTAAAAAGCCGATTACCATGGGCGAAATATCCAGGGACCAGGAAATTTCAGTCAAGTACCTTGAGCTTATAGTAAGGATGCTGGTATCCCTTGGAATGGTAAAGAGCATAAAGGGCAAGAACGGGGGACTTGTTCTCGCAAAAAAAGCGAGCAAGATTAAGTTTTTGGATATACTGAAAGCTACCGAAGGTTCGCTTGCGCTTGTGGAATGCGTAGAAAATCCGAAATCATGCGGCAGGTATAAAATATGCCGAACAAGAAAAATCTGGATGGATTTCTCGAAAATATTCGCCGGCCAGTTCAGAAAGGTCACTCTTCAACAGCTTGTCAGGAAATATTGCAATAAAAGCAAAAAAAGGCAAAATAAGGCAAAATAAGGCAAAATAAGGCACAGAAAGACCGGTCATAATCCTCAGGAACAATTCTTTATCCAAATAAACCATAAAATTTGCCATACAAGAGTATCTTTTTATATTCATTTTTCCATGTGGAAAAAAATCAAAAAAAACACCAGTCCGATTATATGACAATGTATTTTAACCGGCTAAAATCCATATATAAATAGACCATTCAATGTCCGCGAATCCACCGACTTTAGTCGGTGGTGGGCGTGGGGTTGCAAACCCCACACCTTGTTGACCACCAACAAAGTTGGTGGTCGGATAGTTGTAGGCGCAGGCTTTATGCCTGCGGGTTCTTAAAAGATTAAATGAAAGCACGCACATATAAAAGGTGCGGCTACACAAGCTTTTGAAGCCCCCGACAAAGTCGGGGGAGCTTCACTCTGCGGTTTTTCAGAACGAAGAGGCGCTGAAAATGAAGAAAGGACCCACGGAATTTAGAAATAAGTTGACAACTGAACAACCGGCGGTTATAATACTAGCAAGTTACTAGCATTATAAAAATCCGTAAATGCAAGCGGAAATATAAAGAGGATATCTGCATGGACAAAAAGAAAAAGCTTTACAAAAGCTCAAAAGCGGACTTCGCCATAGCACTTGTAATCATACTTCTTTCGTTAATTCCCGTCATTTCAGCCTCGACAAACAAGGCGCATGAGGCGCTTGTCTATAAAAACAACCAATTACTTCAAACAATACCGCTTGATAAAAACGCGATAATAAATGAAGGGCCGCTGACAGTCGAGGTTGACAACGGGGCAATAAGGGTAAAGGACGCAGACTGCCCGAACCAGATATGCGTACACGAGGGCTGGATAAGCAAGCCGGGGCAAAGCATAGTCTGCCTGCCGAACAAAATAATCGTCGAGATACCGAATAATGATTCTGATGACGAATACAACGCAGTAACAAGGTGAAACAAATGGAAGAACGGGAAATTAAAAGGACAGCATTGCTTGTGTCGCTGGCGGTGATATTACAGATTGCGGAATCATTTTTTCCTTCGCCGCTGCCGGGCTTAAAGCTTGGACTTGCGAACATGATTGTACTTATAGCACTCGTTAAGCTGGGCTTCAGGGCAGCGATAGAGATAGCAGTTTTCAGGACAATAATAAGCTCGCTTATGCTCGGGACTTTCCTTTCCCCGACTTTTTTCATGAGCTTTTCAGGAGGCATAGCAAGCACGCTTGTTATGGGCATGCTCTATACGGTAACAGCAAGGAAAGGCAAATACATGATGAGCCTTATCGGTATCAGCTTAATCGGCGCGGCAGTTCATAATTTTACCCAGCTTCTGGTTGTGTACCTATTATTTATCAAAAACAGCTCGGTTTTCTTTTTCATGTCATGGCTCGGGATAAGCTCGGTTGCCATGGGATGGATAACAGGCATGATAGCTTCCCACGTCTGCAGCCAGCTGGACAAGTACGGCAGGCAGGGCGATACAGAAAAAATCCGCATTGACAGCGTGCTGGTTAAACCATCAAAAATATCCTTTGGCAGGTATTTCAAGGCAGACTCTATTATCCACAGGACGAGCGCCTGGCTGAAGATAGCTTTCATGCTGGCGCTTGCCGTTGCAGCTGTTTTTGCAAAGGACTTCAGGATAATGTCTGCCCTTTATACAGTTGTAATTGCCGGAATACTCGCATCGAAAGTGCCTTACAAGGAATTCCTGGCCGGCATCAAAAGATCATGGGCTTTTATATTGTTTGCTTTTATGATACCTGTTTTCGCTACAGGCAGGTTTGGCTTTTCACAATCAGGCATTTTGACAGGAGCAGTCTCTGCCGCGCGGATACTGCTGCTTATGCTCGGAGCCAGCCTGCTTATCAAGACAACAAAACCCCAGGAAATTGCAGGAGGCCTTGCCGGTTTCATGGCGCCTTTCAGGCTGATAGGCTTTTCCGGCAAGCGGGCGGCGAGCATAATGTCGTCGGCGCTAGTATCGGTGCCGGCGCTATGGGAAAAATCCGAGTCATACATAAAAGAACGCGGGCTTAAGAGCAAAAACCTGAAAGCAATCATGGCGTCGGCAGCAATGCTGCTTGTAACGCTTTATACCGGAGTAGAGGAAGAAATAAACTTACACTAAACGGAGGTGAAAAAGATGGCTGAAATGGAGATGGAGGAATTCGAATCAAAAGTAGACCTTGTGAAACTGCCGAAAATGGTGAAGATTTTCCTCACCATGTTCCTTATCAATATGGGCATAGGCTACTGCCTGGCGATACTCAATATACAGGTCACAGAGGGATTAAGCTATGACGGCATATCCCAGTACTACAGGGGAAACGAGGCGAAAATGATATACGCTCCCGAGATGAAGGAAATAACAACCACCTCGCACACACACATGCTGAGCATGTCGATGATGTTTTTTACCATGGGCATAGTGTTCCTTTTTACAAAAACTTTGCCGAAATGGCTGAAAAAGTTCGTTCTCGTGGACGGTTTCGGCGCCGTTATCATAGCGGTGTCGTCTTTCTGGCTGATCCGGTATGTGGCCGCGCCATTTGCCGCGCTAATGATGTTGTCAGGCATGCTCCTGGGCATATGCGCATTTTTCATGGTGATGGTGCCTTTGTATGAGATGTGGCTGACGCCGTACTATGAAAAATGGATAAAAAAAAATAAAAATCCGGATTTAAATCCAGAAGAGAAAGGAGGAAATTAAGTTTATTTGCCTTAAAGATAAAAAATAAAGGAGGAAACATGAGAAAATTAATCACAGTTTTAACCGTAACAGTTATGTTTTTTGGCCTGACCATAGCCTTAAAAGCCGACGACAGCACGGCAAACACCGGCAACACGCTTAACAGCATGGCCGCACCGACAATGGTTGCGACTGCCGCAAGCACGCCGGCCGCCATGACTTTTAACAACGGCGCGACAACAGTAGGCGGTCAACTTAAGATGGAGCTTTTCGACTGGGCCGACGGCGTCAGGACAACCAATGCCAACGGCGTTAAGACCAAAACAGGATCCACCGAATACTCCGGAGCCGGTTCAAACACTTTATGGCTGTTTATCTCGCACCAGCTTTCGGATGTGTTCTCCATAGAGGTGGAACCTGAGTTTGACGCTTCCACAAGCGCGACACCCAAGTTAGGTGACAATATAGGCGCCCAAATGACAACACCAAGCAAAATTACCGAGGGTTTGCTGGGCTTTAACAGGGCATTGGCAAAATACACAACCCCGGGAGACATTGAGATATCGGGCGGTATTATAAAGCCGATATTTACAATGGATTACGGCGAGGAGCTGTTCTGGCAGGAGGAGTACAACGGGTCAAAATTCGCAGCAAACCCGTATCTTGGCGAGGCTGATGCGGCAGGCGTAGAAGCCTATAAAGCCTTCACCATAGGCGACGCTTCATTGCCGGTATGGCTGTATGCCATAAACGGAAATTCTTCCAACATCGGCAGCATCAACAACCAGCCTGCGGGAATGATTCACATCGAGCCTGAATACGGCATGTTCAAGCTGTCAGGTTCCTACCAGGCCGGGACATGGGACGTAAACAAACAGGACGCATACCAAAGGACATCGGGCGGTATAGAGTTTAACTGGCAGGGATTGCAGCTGCGCGGCGAGTACGCAAGCGGCAGATGGAACAACGCAATATCTGCGGGAAATGACGAATTGTCCCAGGGATGGTACGCAAAGGCCATTTACAAAGTCACGCCATGGTTCAAGCTTGTTTATGATTACAACGTGGCGTATATGAATTTTGAAACTTTCTTCGACAATTTTGCGTCAACAATAGACGGCGGGCCGGAAAAGTACATTACGCACACACTGGCACTGGACCTGAACATTACAGACAGCTCGATTCTTATGCTTCAGATAGATTACGCCTATCAGTGGGCAAAGACAAGCGGAGAGGATTCACTTTCTTTTATAAGGCCAACGCTTGCTTACAGAATAACTTTTTAAGGATATTTTTATGCAATATCAGGCAGGGGTTTCCCTGCCTGATATTGAGGACTTATAGGAATTCAAAATATATTCAAGGAGGCAGACATGAAAAAGACGGTAAAGTATTTTTTGCTGGTTTCAGTCATAGTTGCAGGGTTTGCAGCAAGCGGATTTTCAGAACAGCTTGTTACGGCCGAGCAGGGCATTAAGGATATGCTGGGCAACGCGGCAGTCACGCCGAAAACAGTGACGCTTACAGCTGGCCAGGTAAGCGAAGTCAATGCTGTTTTCAAACAAACGCTTATTATTGAAACTAAAAACCCGGTGGTATATACTTTTTACACCACAAAAAAAGCAGGCACGGCAATAGTCGAGAACCAGATGGGGAAATGGGGCATTATTACGACGATATTTCTTGTAGGAATTGACGGGAAAATGAAAAATCTCGAGGTATTGTCGCTGACTGAAAAAAGGGGAAGGCCGGTTGTCCTGAGGCCGTTTTTGTCCCAGTTCGTAGGCAAGGGTATTGACGATACCATTGAAGTGGGCCAGTCAATAAACGCCGTAAGCGGCGCGACAATTTCTTCGAGAGCAATGACTATAGCCGCGAAGCGGGCGCTTGCCGTTTATAAGGTTGTCATGGGGGAAAATACAAAAAGCGGAAAGTAGAAATTAAATCTACAGGAAGGAGGGATAAATGAAGAAATTTTTGGTTGCGGCGCTTGTCCTTGTAGTTGTGCTTGGATGCGTTATTTTTGCACTGCATAAATTCAGGCCAAAGCTGCAGAAAATCACAAGGTTTGCCATGGACACGATAGTGACCATACAGGCGCCGGGCGGGCAAAAAACAGCTGACGCGATAAACAAGGCGCTCGACCGGGTGGATTACATTTCGTGGTATTACAACCCAATAGATAAAAGGAGCCCGGTATACGCTTTTAACCATTTTGGGACCCCGATATCGGATCCCGACATGGTAAAACTGATAGCGTCGGCCATTGAAAGAAGCGAAGCGACTGACGGGGCCTTTGACATAACTATTTTCCCGGTATTTGATTTGTGGGGATTCAACACTGCAAAACCGCATATGCCGGATAAAAAGGATATAGAAAAAGCTTTGAAAAAAGTCGGGTATAAAAGCCTTTACATAAAAGACGGGAAAGTATACAAAAAAAATCCTTACACCATGATAGAGCTCGGCGGCATTGCCAAAGGGTACGCAGTGTCTGAGATGGCAAGGATACTGAAAGAAAACGGCGTCAAGTCCGCGCTTATCGACGCGGGCGGCGACATCATGGCCATAGGTAAGCTGTACGGCAGGCCGTGGAAAGTAGGGATAAAGGACCCGAGGTCGGAAGGCGTGATAGGAGTTGTCGCTATCGATGACGGCGTGGCTTTCAGCTCCGGGGATTACGAAAGGTTTTTTATAAAGGACGGCGTCAGGTACTGCCACATTTTCAACACTAAAACAGGATACCCGGTGCAGGGCCTGAGCGGCGTGTCGGTATTTTCCGACGACCCGCTGAGGGTTACGGGCTGGTCATCGGCGATATTTGCGCTGGGAAAAGACAAGGGCCTGGAACTAGCAAAAAAAGAGCCGTTTTTAAAGGTGGTAATAATAGACGCGGACCAGAAAGTGTTTTACTCGGACAACCTGAAAGGCGACCTTACCATAAAAAAAATAAAATAACAAAACCCGGAGGTGAAATATGGCAGGCAAAAAGATACTCATAATCGACGACGACGCGGATATTGTCGCGTCCATGAAGGTGATACTGGAGAGCAAAAATTATACCGTGCTTTCCGCCTCAAGCGGCGCAGAGGGGCTGAAAAAAGCTTCGGAAGCCAAACCCGACCTTATAATTCTCGATGTTATGATGGAAACGATAGACAAGGGTTTTGAGGTAAGCAGGACGCTGAGAAAAGACGCGGACCTGAAAAATATCCCGATAATGATGCTTACCGCGATAAAAGAAGTGACGGACATAAATTTTGACGCGGGCAAGACATATTCCGAGGAGCTTCCTGCCGATTATTTCGACAGCAAGCCCGCATCCGAAGTCACAGGCAGTGTGCCGGTCGACGTTTTTTACGAGAAACCCATAAAACCCGAGGAACTGCTGGCAAGGGTCAAGCAACTGCTGAAGGAATAATCCCCATGGCCAGGCAGACCGACCGGCTGGAGAGGACGACGTGGCTCATACGCCTGCGGTGGTTGGCATGCGCCGGACTTCTCCTTGCGCCGCTTTTTGTTCTTTACGTTTTCAAGATCAGGCTGAACTGGGCGCCGATAGCACTGGCCGCGCTTTTTATCGCGGTCTATAACGCGCTGCTCAGCCTAGCTGTCATGAAGACGCGCAGCAGCCGGGATATGAGTTTTGACAAAAACGCATTTTACATCGATAACGCCCAGATCGCCCTTGACCTGATATGCCTTACTATCGTCATCCACTTCAGCGGGGGAGTGGAAAACCCGCTCATATTCTATTTCATCTTCCATATAATAATCTCAAGCATACTTCTGTCCCGGCTTAACGCTTTCTGGCAGACAAACCTCGCCGCAGTGCTTTTTATCGGAATGGCCTCGGCTGAATATACCGGAATATTAAAACACGAGCCTGTTGAGGGGTTTTTGCCGGCTCCGCTTTACAACCTGCCGCTTTATGTCGCCGGGATCAGTTTTGTTTTCCTCAGCACGCTTTATATTTCGCTGTACCTGGCCTCTTCAATATCAAAGAGGCTCCGCGAACGCGAGAAAAACCTCGAAGACGCGAACAGGATGCTTGAGGAAAAAGACAGGATAAAAAGCGAGTATGTGCTCAGGGTGTCCCACGACATAAAGGGGCACATCGCGGCAATACAGAGCTGCATAGACCCGGTGCGCACAGGCATCACAGGGCCGCTGAACCCTGGGCAGCTCAGCATGCTGAACAGGGCGGACGAGCGCTCGGCAAAGCTGCTTTCATTCGTGAAGTCGCTTTTGAACCTGACTATTATGAGACTGAAAGACAGCGAGGATATTATGGTTTTCGACCTGCCGACGGCAGTGATGGAAGCCGTGAATTTTATCAGGCCGTCGGCCAAAGAAAAAAATATAACCCTGGACCTGGATGTCCCTGCGGACGCTTTCAGCCTGAAGGCGTCCAAATCCGAAATAAACGCGACCCTGATAGAGCTTTTGTCAAACGCGGTCCGGTACACTCCCGGGGGAGGCAGGATAACGCTGTCGTGCGCCGGGAAAGACAAAGGTTATATGATAGAAATAAAGGATACAGGCATCGGCATACCCCAGGGCGACATAGGCAAAATATTCAGTGAATTTTACAGGGCGCCGAACGCAAGGGCAGTGGACAGCAGCAGCAGCGGGCTTGGGCTTGCCATGGCAAAGCACGTGGTGGAAAAAGCAGGCGGAAATATCAGCGTATCGTCAACCGAAGGCATCGGGACGGCATTCAGGATAAACCTGCCGTCCGCAGAAAACCTATAAGAGAGCTATCCCGGGAATTTCGCGTCAAGCAGGCTTGTGCCAAGCAAACCAAGCACCATACTGCATGTGAAGGCAATAAAGTTGATGATTATATATAATATGAACTTTGCGCCTGCTTCAAAACCCGGGCTCAAGGCAAGAACAAGCATGATGATTGAGCAGATAAAAAACAAGCTCCCAAAAAGCATTTTTCTTTTAAGGATAGGCGTCGTAACCCTGCGGAACCTTATTTTCCCGTCCAGGAGCCCGCTCAAAAAGGCAAACAACACGACAAGCGGGGTAAAGGCCGCGATTACTTTTATCGCGCAAAGGAAGCTGTCCCTGACGGCGCCGGTTATGAAAAGCGCGCAGACAGCAAGGATAAATGTTGAAAAAGCAAAAGACTGCGGGAAGTGGTCGATAATAGGGTGTATATGGAAGCCTAGTATCATCCGCCTTTTTTCCGAAACAGGGTCGGTATATGGCTCGAACATCTTCACCGGGACGCCGCAGGCAGGGCAGACGTCTTTCAGCTTACCCTGCTCTATGACAAAACCGCAGGACCTGCATTTCATTAACTGTGCCATGATTCAACCTCCTAAAAGTAGTATGTAAAAATTATACATGAAGGCATATAAAAGTCAAAAATTAATTTGAAAACAAAAAAAATGCTGGTAAAATCATTTCAGCACCGCTTGCAGACGGTTTGCAGAATAAACTCATTCATGGAGGTGTGCTTTGGACGCTGTGATACTGGCAAGGATACAGTTCGGGATCACCATAGGCTTTCATTTCCTTTTTCCGGCCATGACGCTCGGGCTCATATTTTTTATACTGATATATGAGACTCTTTACCTGGTAAAAAAAGACGACGGATATAAGACAATTTCAGGCTTTTTGATAAAGCTGCTGGCGCTTATTTTTGTCATGGGCGTAGCGACGGGCATTACCATGGAGTTTTCATTCGGCACAAACTGGGCGCAATATTCCAGGGCCGTAGGGAATATTTTCGGGCCCATGCTTGCCATGGAAGGGGTTTTCGCGTTTTTCCTCGAGTCGGTTTTCCTGGCAATAATGGTTTTCGGCAGGGAAAAGGTATCAAAACAGCTTTATTACATTTCTGTCCTGATGGTCTTCATCGGCTCGCACCTCTCTGCGCTTTTTATACTTGCGGCGAATTCGTGGATGCAGACGCCGGCCGGATATAAAATAGAAAACGGGAAAATAATGCTCGCGAATTTTTCAGAGGCGTTTTTCAACCATTCCACCCTGATACGCCTCGAGCATACGGTGATAGCGGCATGGCTCACAGGCACGGTGCTTGTGTCGGGCATCGCCGCGTGGTATATCCTGAAGTCAAGATATACCGACACCGCAAAAAAAATGCTGAAGGCGGCAATAATAGTTTTCACTTTCCTGCCGCTGCTCCAGCTTGTGTCAGGGCACAACCAGGCGGTGAACGTCGCGAAGCTCCAGCCCGCGAAAGACGCGGCCATCGAGGGCATATTCAAGACGGGCAGGTTCCAGCCGCTTTACGCGATGGCCATACCTGACGCGAAAAACAAAAGGCTGCTTTTTGCGATAGGCGCTCCGGGCATGCTGAGCTTCCTGGAAAACTGGGACGTGAACTCCGAGGTAAAGGGGCTCGACGCTTTCCCCGAGAGCGAGTGGCCGCCCGTGAACACGGTCTTCACCACTTTCCATCTTATGGTCGCGATAGGCATGCTCCTTATAGCCGCGGGCCTGCTTGGAGGGTTCCTGCTTTGGAGAAAAATGCTTTTTACGTCGAAGTGGTACCTCATAGCGCTGCCGTTCCTTATCCCTTTCCCGCACGCGGCAAACGAGCTGGGCTGGGTGAGCGCGGAGATGGGAAGGCAGCCGTGGATAATTTACGGGCTCATGAAGACATCCGCGGCCGCGTCTGTCAGCGTGCCTGCGGGGCAGGTGCTTTTTTCACTGATACTTTTTTCGCTTATCTATCTTTTGCTCCTGGTAGTTTTTATAAAAACAGCTGTTGGGTTTGTGAATAAGGGATTTGAGACAAAATAAATGTGAAATGCCGATTGCCAAACTTTATAATAGGTGAATAAAATGATTACACTTCAATTTCTGCAGATACTATGGTACGCGCTGATAGTCGTGCTTGTGGCGGGGTTTGCCCTGCTTGACGGGTTTGACCTGGGAGTCGGCATAATCCTGCCGTTTTTTGCGTCAAACGAGGACGAGAAAAAAACCATGCTCGGCTCGATAGCGCCGTTCTGGGACGGGAACGAAGTGTGGCTGGTGACGGCGGGAGGCGCTCTTTTCGGCTCTTTCCCGGACGCTTATGCCACTGCTTTCAGCGGCTTTTACATGGTTTTCATATTTACTTTGTTCGCGCTTATTTTCAGGGCTGTTTCCTTTGAGTTCAGGACACACGACGAGAAAAGGAAGGGGTTATGGGAGCTGGCGTTTTCGACGGGCAGCTTTTTTGCCGTGTTTTTCTTCGGGCTGATACTGGGAAACATCATGCTCGGCGTGCCGCTTGACACAAACAAGGAAATGCAGGGCGGGTTTTTGCTTTACTTCAGGCCCTTCCCTGTAGTGGTCATATTCACAGGCATCGTGGCTGTCATGATGCACGGGCTGTCTTATATTGCCATGAAGACCACAGGCAGCCTGCAGGAGCGCGCTTTTTCCGCGGCAGACAGGCTGTGGGCAATACTGCTCGCCGGAATTGTTATTTTCATTGCCTGTGTTTTTGTTTTACTGAAAGCAAACGCAGGCAACATATTCCTGTGGCTGGGCATAGCCATAGCCGCGGCTTCGGCGATAGGCATGAAATTAAGCGCAATGAAAAAACTTGAAAAAATGCTCTTCTTTACGTCTTCCACGGCAATACTCGGCGTGTTTGTGATAGTGGGGGCAGCGCACTTCCCGAACCTCGTGAAATCAGCGGGCGACAGCGCGCTAAGCATAACAATCTTCAATTCATCCAGCCCGTTTGACACGCTGAAACTCATGTCCATAGTCGCGATAATAGGCATGCCCATAGTGATAGCGTATACCATTTTTGTCTACAGGGTGTTCAAGGGCAAGGCAGGAGCGGGATACTAAAGAATTGTAGATTGTAGAATGAAAGATGGAAAGAATTGTTGAGTGTAGAATGTAGAGTGTTGATTGAAAGATAAAAAGAATTGTAGATTGTAGATTGAGAGACGGAAAAAATGAATACTAAAAACAACAACCTCTTACTTATCATATCCATAGCGGTTTTGTACACCACCTGGAGTTCCACTTACCTCGCCATACGCGTGGCAGTGCAGGACATACCGCCTATTGCCATGGTCTCGGCCAGGTTCACAGCGGCAGGATTGTTGATGTATATATTGGCCGTGATAAAAGGCGAGAAACAACCAGGCAAAAAACAGTGGCTCGGCGGGAGCATAGTGGGGGTCATACTTTTTACGTGCTCAAACACCATGCTTTGTTTCGCGGAAAAAGCCATCAGCTCCAGCGTCTCGGCAGTTGCCGTGTCCTCGGGCGCGCTGTGGATGTGCATATTTTCCGGGTTTTTCGGGAAGTGGCCCACAAAGACAGAGTGGATCGGGGTGCTGATAGGGTTTTTGGGAATAGCGGTGCTCAGCCTGGGGACAGAAATGAGGACAAACATTTTCAGTTCAGCCATACTTGTGCTTTCGTCCGTGATATGGGCCCTTGGCTCGGTATTGAGCAAAAAGCTGGCTGTGCCCGCAGGGTTCATGGGAAATGCCGTGGAAATGACGGCAGGCGGCATAGGCTCTTTCATCATATCGCTTTTTATGGGTGTAAATTATAACATAAGGCCCTCGTCAGGCTCGATAATAGCAGTAATATACCTCATTATAATAGGGGCCATGGTCGGGTTTTCAGCATTCATGTACGTGTTCCAGAACGCAAGGCCCGCGCTCGCGTCAAGCTATGCCTATGTAAACCCGATCGGCGCAGTGTGGCTGGGCGCCGTGATGCTGAAAGAGAAAATAGGGATGAAGGAGATAATCGCGCTTGTTATTGTGGTAATAGGGGTCATAATTGTGGCTACGGCGCAGGCAAAGCAAAGAACGACAATGCCGGAAAACTAAAGGACATATAAATGAAAAATAAAATAAGGGTGCATTATTTACAGCAAAATAAACGCGAAGATTTGGCGAATATAGAAAGCTGGCTCAAAAAAAGAAAATATAAAATAACAAAAACCCTTTTATATAAAAATCAGGAATTACCCGCCTTAAATAAATTCGACTGGCTCATCATAATGGGCGGGCCCATGAATATTTACGAGGAAAAAAAATATCCGTGGCTAAAGGCGGAAAAGAAATTCATCAAAAAAGCAATCAAGGCAGGAAAAAAAGTACTGGGAATCTGCCTGGGCGGCCAGCTTATAGCAGACTGCCTCGGCGGAAAAGTGAGAAAAAACAAATACAGGGAAACAGGATTTTACCCTGTATGGCTCACAAAGGCAGGGAGAAAGTCGCGGCTGTTTGAGGGCCTGCCCGGGAAAATGAACCTGATCCACTTCCATGGCGACACTTTTTCCATACCGCCGGGCTGCGAGAACCTCGCATACAGCAGGGCATGCAAAAACCAGGCGTTTATATATAATGACAGGGTCATAGGACTGCAGTTTCATTTCGAATATTCGCCGGAGCATCTAAAGCCATATTTAAAAATCAAGCCAACAGGCAGGAAAAAAGAAAAATATGTGCAGAGTATCAGGCAGATCCTGGGGCAGAAGGATAAATTCAGGGAAATAAAAAGGATTATGGAAAGAATACTGATGAATATCGAAAAACGTTAAAACCCTCCTTAATAAGAGTCCAATATCCACGAATCCACCGACTTTAGTCAGTGGATTCGCGGATATTCATATAATATTATATACAATACGCACTTTGCCCCTCGGCTTCGCCCCCGGCGGGGCCTGCGGCGGCGCGATTAATTCCATTGAAAATTGCCGGCCGAATTAATATAATGTTCCATGCAAGGGAAAAACATATGAGAGGTGACAAATGAATTTTTCAGGACTGGCTGCGGCTTTATCGATGATTATCCTGACATGGGCCGGGCATACGGCGGTAATAAAGGGCGAGCAGGCTTTCGGGGTCGGGCTGTGGCCGGTATTCCTTGTTATCGGGGTTGCGAGCCTTGTTATTTCATTTATTACTGCAAACGTTTACATTTCGGTAATACTGGGCGTAACAGCCGCTGTTTTTTTATGGAGCATTTATGAGCTTTTCAAACAAAGGGAAAGGGTGAAGCAAAAGCGCGTATCCAGGGGGCGGGCAAGGAACTGAAGCTCTCTTCCCAAAAATCCCTGCCGGCTGGATATAAGGCAGCTTTGGGGAATGCGGCAAAAACACGGTGATTTCACAGGAGAATACATTTGGGAAAAAAACATATTCTGGCAGCAAGTATTTTATGGATGATTTTCTTTTTTTATCCGCAAAGAGCGGCGCTGGCATGCGTTTCGTATTTTGATGATTTCAGCAACCCGGCAACACTGTCGGATTACGACTATTTTGATGCAGGGACGCAGGCAGCCGGCACTGCCGCAAGCAGCGGATACCAGATAACCGGCGGGGAACTGCAGGACATCAACAGCGGGGGAATGGCAGTCGTGGACAGCGCGTACTTCAGCGGCACCACCGATTACCAGATAGACGTAGACGCTGAAATGGACACAACAACAGGGCACGGGATATTCGGCATAGCATTCAGGACAGGCAGCAACGGCTCCTTTTACAGTTTCCAGTGGAACTCAGACCCTACAAACGCCGCTTCGGGCAAGCCTGACTGGGAAATAGAGAAAAACACGGGCACGCCGGATGTAAGCTTCTCATACCTTGCGGGCGGGACTGCCACCGGCTATACGTACGGTACATGGGTGCACCTTACCGTGGCGGTGACCGGAAACACATTTACCTGTTACGTGGATAACGTGCAGATATACCAGGTGACGGATAATTCCTCGCCTTATACGAGCGGGGGCGTGGGAATGAGGTCATACTGGATCACCAGCCCGAATGTGGCGAGGTTCAAGAATTTCCAGGTGAATACCTGCATCGGAACCCCTGTGCCTACAGCAACTCCCAGCGGCACTGCAGGAGGCACAGCTACGCAGACATTTACACTCACGCCGACTTTTACTTTTACGCCTACATGGACGCCGACATTGACCTTTACCCTGACACCAACATTTACCGTGACCGCCAGCTCCACTGTTACGGCCACAATTACGCAAACAACGACAATAACTGCGACTTTTACTTTCACTCCGACAGAGACATCCACGCCATGCCTGACACTGCATAAAAACTCACCCAACCCATTTTCGAACGGCACATATTTTATATACGACCTGTGCGGCCCTGAACAGGTAAGGGTAAAAATATTCACAATAAGCGGCGAGGTGGTGGATGAACTTACGCAGCAGGGCCAGGCAGGCAGTAACAGCTTATACTGGAATGCAGAAAACAAGTCCGGAAAAGGAGTGACAAACGGGACGTTTATTTACTATATAGAAGCAGGAGAAGGGAAAGACAAAAAGAAACAATGGGGAAAGATGGCGGTGGTGAAGTAACAGAAAACTGGAGGAATGGAAGTTCGGAGGGTCAGAAGAACAGAGGGCCGGAGAAAGAGGCTCGAAGTTCAAAAGCTCAAGGTTCAAATGCTGGTTCTGGAGTTTTGAACTCTGAAAATTCCAAATAGTTTTTCAAGCAGTTAATTGAAAATTGGCAATTGGAAATTGAAAATTATTTGAAAGGCGGCGGCAATGAAAAGATTCCAGCTTTCTGCACGGGATTTAAGACACACGAAGCAATACCGGGCACAGGGATTTTTTTTCATGGATATATAATATTTATAAAGAACTTTTACCGGAGGGAAATGGTGGAGACATTGAGGGTGAAAAATAAAAAAGGCCGGACTGAATTCATAAAATTTACCTGGATAATGATTGTAAATCCAAAGATACTGCCGTTATTTTGCGCCTTATTTATTTTGCTGTTTTTTGCCGCCGGAAATTTAAGCGCCTGCACATTTACGCCCGTCGGGAACACGTGCTTCGAGAAGGGCAATTACGGGGAAGATTTCATATCGTTATGCGTCTATAACTGCACCCCCTATGTGGCGTATGAGGATTATGGATTAGATGGGAACCCCGCTGTAATGACGTTTAACGGCTCTGCCTGGGTGCCTGTCGGCCCGAATCCGGTAATAAGCTCAAATGGAGGTTACGGCGAATCTTTATTCATTGATAACGGCACGCTTTATGTGGCATTTGCCGACAACAATGAACTGGATTCGGTGATGGAATACACCGGGGGCAGCTGGGTATATGTGGGGTCCCCTGATTTCGGCCCGGGCAGTGAATTTAATTCATTATACGTTTACAACGGCACGCCTTACATTGCTTCAGGGGGGACGGTAATGATGTACAGCGGCGCGAACTGGGTGTCTTTGGGCGGCAGCTTCGGAGACGCAGGCTGGGAATCCTTATACGTATATAACGGCACGCCTTATGTGGCTTTTGAAGACGGATCGAATTCCAACGGCGCGACAGTAAAGTATTTCGACGGCATAAACTGGGACCTGGTAGGACCGCCGGATTTTTCAAATACCGCGGTTGGCGAGATAAACCTGGTTTTCAATAACTCAACCCCGTACATATCATTCGAGGACTTTTCAGCATACATGCCCTCTGTAATGACGTATAACGGCGCAAACTGGGTGTATGTAGGCACCCAATATGTGACCACTGATTACGCGGAAACGCCGTCCCTGTGTTTTTATAACAATATACCCTATGTGGCGTACGATACCGAGTCAAACTCTGCCACAAGCTATAACCAGGTAGTGTATGAAAGCGCCGGTTCCTGGGTGAGTTACGGCTATTACGGGCCGTACGTATATCCGGAAGATATTGAAGAAGATAATCTCGCGATAGACGCTGCCAGCGGAACAATGTACGTGGCTTATCTTACCAACACTTGCCCTGACGACGGCATAGTTGTGGAAGCATGCGGTACCTGTGCGCCGCCGACATCAACGCCCAGCAATACACCCACTATTACCCTGACCAGTATGCCGTCCGGGACGCCGAGCATTACGCTGACCAGCACACCGACATATACGCCAACCGGCACTCCTTCAATGACTTTGACGCCGACTTTTGCAATAAGCCTGACTTTTACGATCACGCAGACACCCACTGTGCCGCCCACGCCCACACCCACCCAGCAGCCGGCCTGCTTCACCATGTACAAAAACTCGCCAAACCCATGCTCAAACGGCACGAATTTGGTATATTATTTATGCGCAGAGGCAGAGGTGACGGCAAAAATATATACAGTAAGCGGCGAGGTTGTCAGGGAACTCTCGCAGCAGGGTGAGCCGGGAATGAACAGCATATACTGGGACACCAATAATAATTCAGGCAGGGGAGTGGCAAGCGGCGTATTTATATATTATATAGAGGCAACCGAAGGCGAATATAAACAAAAGCAGTGGGGGAAGATGGCGGTGGTGAAGTAACAGAAAACTGGAGGGATGGAAGGTCGGAGGGTCAGAAGAACAGAGGGCCGGAGAAAGAGGCTCAAAGTTCAAAAGCTCAAGGTTCAAATTTTAGGGCTGGAGTTTTGAACTCTGGAAATTCCAAATTGTTAAATTAGATTTCATTGAAAATTGGCAATTGATAATTGAAAATTATTCGAAATTGGAGGCGGTTATGATTTGTCCAAATTGTGGTTATCAAGGATATACTGAAGAACAATTAAAAGGAAGCGGTTGCATTGAAATTGTATTATGGTTTTTCTTTTTTTTACCTGGATTAATTTATTCAATATGGCGCAGGACATCTCCACAAATGATTTGTCCAAAATGTAAACAACCTGGCATGATCCCTGAAAATACTCCAAGAGGTCAGGAATTAATAAATAAATATGGTACTTTCAATATTCAACAAAGAGCAAATATAAAAAGTGTTCAACAAAAAAGTAAAATACCAGGCTGGATTATATTTTTAATTGTATTTTTTAGTTTTATAATTATTGCAGGTGCAATAATGTTATTAACTAATAATTGGTTAAACTCTTTATCCAAGCATAAAAATAAACCTAAGCATTCCGTCAGTATCTATTATTCTAAAAACGTTTAAAAAATATTCATTTAATATGCGCACTTTGTCCCACGTAAAGTTCAAGAATCAAAAGTCTGGGGCGAAAGCTCCAGGCTTGATATTTTTGGCGTTGTGCCGGATACTGTATCAAAAAGGTGGAATATGGCAGAAACAAACAGTTCGAAGCACCGCGAAATACTCACAAGCATAGTCCGCGAAGCAATGATATCCAGCTTGGGAATAGAGAACAGTGAATAGGGGAAAGAAGAAAAGTTCAAAAGCTCAAGGCTCAAAAGTTCAACGTGGAATCCAAAAATCAAACAACCTGCATATGGCGGAAAAAAATCAAAAATATGATGATAAATGCAATTGCGCCTGCCGGTGCCATGTGGCAGGGTGCTAAATATCAAAAGGCGTCCTGCGGCGAAATCGGCGCCGAATAAAAACTACCGGCTTAACTAAAGCCAAAAAAGGAGGCAGTCATGGCATCGGAAAAACTGTTAGGGTTGTTGAATGACGGAATTGCAAGGGAATTGCAGGTAACCATCCAGTACATGTGGCAGCATGTTTTATGGTCGGGTGTAAAAAGTTTTGCCGTAAAGGACGAGTTCAAGAAAATAGCAATACAGGAAATGAAGCACGCGGAAATGATAGCCGAAAGGCTGAATTATCTCGGCGGTGTGCCGACTGCAAAGCCCACGCCTATCAACGTCGGGGCCAACCTTAAAGAAATGCTTGAGCAGGACAAGAAGGATGAGGAAGGCGCAATCAAGCTGTACAAGGACACGATAGACCTTGCGCTGTCTGAGAAAGACTATGTTACAAAGGAAATATTCGAGCATATACTTAAAGAGGAAGAAGAGCACCACGATACTTTTTCCACGCTGCTGGAAGAAATCTAAAAATTATAATAGTCCCTGATTTAAAGGACCGCCGTCCCCTGCGGGCGGGGTTCCACATTCTCTTTTCGAGGTGAAACATGAGGAAAATACTTTTTGGCGCGGCTCTGGTTCTTGCTTTTGCGGCATCGGTACAGGCAGGAGTTTTTTTTACACTGGGATACGACAACCAGATGCTCGGTAAAAACGATTTGCTCGCGTCGGGCAGCGAGAACGCAATGTATTTCAACGGCGACATAGGGTACCTCTGGGATTCCGGGATCAACATATCCTTAAAATACGACCACATAGACATGGAGGATTTCGACGTGTCCGGGGAAAACGCAAGGGTAATATGCCCGATATCCTATCTCGGCCTCGGGTATACTTTGAAATTCATGGACGGAAAACTGGCATGGTGGACCACGGTGTATGCGGGCAACGCCGTGGAAGCAAGGTACAGGATCAACGTGACAAATTACAGGACCAACGGCAACGCAGCGGCAGCCACAACAGGGCTTTATTATTATCTCTGGGGGCAGTATTTCGGCATAGAGGCCGGGTACAGGACGCTGACCCTGAACTACACGGATATCCAGGGAAGCCCGAACCTGAACATGAGCGGTGTTTACATGGGCATTGAATACAAGCATGAGTTTGACAATAAGTAATAAATAGCGGAACCCTGTTAAAAGAAGTGTTGATTGCAGAGTGCAGAGTGTGACAAAAGCGGAGGGTTGGAGGAATGGAAGTTCGGAGGGTCAGAAGAACAGAGGGCCGGAGAAAGAGGCTCAAAGTTTAAAAGCCCAGGAGGTTCAAGGGTTTGAAAGCTCTGGAACGCCAAACTCCGGGAATTCCAAATGCCAAATTTATTAGAAGCGGGAAATTAATGACTGAAGGGGTCAAACTAAACGTTCCTGAACAACTTTCTACACCGCCTTAATTAATCCCCTGATTTTATTATATCCAATTTAGGCCGATGCCTTTTAATAAGTTTAAATATAAGATTTTTAACCAAAAGCCCGGGCGAAAGCTCCGGGCTTGATTTTTTTGGCGTTGTGCCGGATACTATATCAAAAAGGTGGAATATGGCAGAAACAAACAGTTCGAAGCACCGCGAAATACTCGCAGGCATAGCACGCGAGGCAATGATATCCAGGGGGCTGGTACCGGATTTCCCTCCGGAAGTCACAGCCGAGCTTTCCAAAATAACCGGCCCGGCGACAAAAGAAGACATACCTGTGCGGGACCAGAGGAGCCTTTTGTGGTGTTCCATAGACAATGACGACTCCATGGACCTTGACCAGCTTACTGCGGCTGAGGCCATGCCGGACGGCGCGGTGAAAATACTCGTGTCCATCGCAGACGTGGACGCTGTAGCGGCAAAAAAGACGGCCATAGACACGCACGCGTCGCAAAACACTTTGTCCGTATACACGCCTGCGGCAATATTCCCGATGCTCCCGGAAAAACTTTCGACTGACCTTACTTCGCTGAAACAGGACGAGGACAGGCTGAGCATTGTAATAGAAATGGCCGTGTCCACAGACGGCAGCCTGCAGTCATCGGACATATACTGCGCGCTTGTGCGCAACAAGGCAAAGCTGGCTTATAACAGCGTGGCAGCATGGCTCGACGCTACAGGTCAGGTGCCGGACGCTGTCGCAAAGGTAAAGGGCCTGGATGAGAACCTTAAACTACAGGATACTGCCGCGAAAAAGCTGAAGGCCCTGCGCTTTGCAAACGGCGCGCTCAGTTTCAGCACAATCGAAACCAGGCCGGTTTTTCACGGAGATACCATTACCGGGCTTGAGCCCGCGGCCAAGAACAGGGCAATGGACATAATAGAGGACTTTATGGTGGCTGCAAACGGGGTCACTGCCAGGTTCCTTGAATCAAAAAACATGGCTTCCATAAGGCGCGTGGTGCGCACGCCGGAAAACTGGGGCCGCATAGCCGGGCTCGCGGCTGAAAAAGGCTTCAGGTTCCCGTCACAGCCCGACCCAAAGCCGCTCGAGCAGTTCCTTGAAAAAATGAAAGCATCCGACCCCCTTCATTTCCCTGACATATCCCTGAGCATAATAAAGCTCCTCGGCCCGGGTGAATACTCGGTGGAGATGCCGGGCGGGAAAGTCGAAGGGCATTTCGGGCTCGCGGTCAAGGATTACACGCACTCGACCGCGCCGAACAGGCGGTACCCGGACCTCATCACGCAGCGGCTGATAAAAGCCGCTATAGCAGGGAGGCCGTCTCCATATACGCCGGATGAGCTGAGAGCCCTTGCCCGGCGCTGCACGGATAAAGAGGACGCGGCAAAAAAAGCCGAGCGCCAGGTGGAAAAGTCGGCGGCAGCGCTGCTGCTGTCGCGCAGGATAGGCGAAGAGTTTGACTGTATCGTCACAGGCGCTTCGGAAAAAGGGACGTGGGTGCGCATCTTTGACCCGTCTGTAGAGGGCAAGCTGATGGGCGACGTAAAGGGGCTCGATGTCGGCCACAGCCTGCGCGTGAAACTGGTCTATACAAGCGTGGAAAAGGGGTTTATAGACTTCAGGAAAGTATCATAAAAAATATTTAACAATTTGGGATTTGGTATTTCCAGAGTTCGAGATTCCAGAAGAACCATTCAGGATTTGGAATTTGGGATTCAGGATAAAACGGAGGCGGTTATGGGGAAAATCTTATTCCGTAATACAGATGAAAAAGGTGGAAAAATATAAAGTCGAAATTTTGGACTGTATTATTAATATTTTTATTATGCACCACAATTGAGGTGAATCATGAAAACGTATAAAGTAAGGTCTGGCACGTTTCTTTTATTTTCCTTTGAATTGTTTTTGTTTATCATTTTATTACTGTTTACAGGTAATATTCAAGCAACTTATCAAAATAATGCTTTTTCACCTGTAACCCCAACAAATAATCAAATTAAAGAAGGAATCAAAATAGCTTTAGAGTGTATAGATAATTCCTCATATTCGAAAGATGATAAAATTGAATGCATTCATGTTCTCAATGAAAAAAAATTTAGGCCAGCTCCAGAAATAGCGTTGCCTATTTTAATAAAACATTTAAAAAATGATAATAATTTTGAAGTTAGATTAAACATTGCGAATATGATTATAAATATAGGGCAAAATAAGGAAGTTGTTGAAGCTTTAAAAAGTGCAGCAAACGAACCGCTTTCGGAAAGTTCAAAAATAAAATTAGAAACGATACCGCATTACGAAACGCAAACATTACAAGGAACTGCTTTAGGATCTCTTGCGGCCCTACATAATGAAGAATCTATACCGTTGATGATGGAATGGCTTTTAGATTATGGCGCAGATTTATTCATGTTCGCAGAAAAGATTAACCACAATAAAATATTCAATAAAAAAGTCTCGGATGAGTTTGATAAAAAATTTCAAAGTAAGATAAATAACAAACAAAAATTGCGTTTAATAAAATCTGAAATTTTTTGGTTAAATCAAAACATAGATAAATATGAGCAAGATATTAGTAATGTTTTAGATGATAATGATGCATCAACGCGAACGGAATGTTTGACTATGTTGTTAGAATTAAAACAATACAAAATTGCAAATGATAGTGAAGTTAAAAATCTCATTAAATTATTGCGCATGAAAATCATAAAAAATGAAAGTGACTCCCAAAATAAGATATTAATTAAAAAAATTTTAGAATAGGAATAAGATGGTAAATAAAAACTTTTCAATTTATCATGATTTATTTTATTACTATAATTGCATCTTTTAATCTATTTGCAAAAGTGAAAATGGTGCCGGACCTTGATTCGTGCCCGCGGAGAAGGATGGAGGGTTAGAAGAGCGGAGGCATGGAGGGATGGAAGGTTGACCGGAACAAATGTGGAAAATAACGATATGATCAGAAAGGAAATTGAGAAAATGATGAATATTAAACGTTATCTGATATTTCTTTTAAGCTTTATAATTTTTATTTCCGCTTTGTATTCAAAACAAACAACTTCATATTTAACAAGGCATGATCCAAAACTTGTCCCAACAAAACCAGAAACCTTGGTTAATGAGGAAATAAATGGTGTGACAGAACAGGTTGTAGATGAAACATCAACAGATTTTGAGAAAAAATATATCAGTTTGGCTGAGGCTAATAGAATATCCAGTATCTTAATGCCAACAACTAAATATAATAACATATACCATATCCCTAAAAAAAATAATTATTTTCTGCTTTCTGCCTGGAACAGAAATGATTCACAGGAAGATTATGGCCAAAGATTTTTTTTACTCAAAAAAGATAAAACATATGGTTATGTAATTCAGGATAAAACCAGAGGTGCGATGGATGGAAGTTTTAAAGACCCAATATATTATTATAATTCAAATAAAATTATATTTATTGCGGAAACCGGCGACCCCGATAACGGAGAATGGTGGGGTTTTGATGTTTACGAATTGAAAAATGATAAAATATTATTGCTTGATAGTTTAAATATGACATCCACGGATTCAGATGGTTATAACTGCGACTCGATAATAAAGACATTACGGGTTAAAGAGTCAAATAATAAACTATACTTAGAAATATATACTGACACAACATATAAAAAAGATCAAAATACCTCTGTTAATCTTAAATACTCAAAAGATAAACCTATCCTTTTCTTATACGATAAAGATAAATTTATTTTGCAAAATCAATAAAAGATTTTATAAGAGATAAAGGTGCAAATCCTACCTTATGCCCGCAGAAGGTTAGAGGGACGCCGCAGCGGGAGATTTGATAGTTGAAAAGTTGAACAAGTAATGGAAAGATGGGGGAATAGGGAATCAACTAATATTAGATATGTGATAGTAGATAGCGGATATAAAAGAAAAGCTCAAGGGTCAAGGGCGGAAAAACTGAATGTTGATTGTAGAGTGTTGAATGTTGATTTATGCTATGGTTCAAAACAAATTGACGAAGCTAAAATAAGGGCGTATAATTATAAAAACAGCAAAAGGAGGCGCAAACATGAAATTTACAATAACTATATTACAGGATGAAGATGGGGTCTTTGTAGCCGAATGTCCTTCAATTCCGGGATGCATAAGCCAGGGAAAAACAGCGAAAGAAGCTGAAAAAAATATCCAGAAAGCAATAAAGGAGTGCCTTAAAGTCAGGGCGGAAAAAGGAATGCCGCTCACTGTCAGAACCAGCCAAGTTGAGATCCATGTCTGATGCCTCCTGTACCGGTATTAAGGCCGAAAGAAGTCGTTAAAGTTTTTAAAAAACTGGGGTGGCAGGTTGCCCGTCAGCATGGAAGCCACATAATAATGACAAAAGAAGGTAATATAGCCACTCTTTCAATCCCAAATCACCCTGAGGTCGCCCGCGGCACACTTCGAAGTTTAATCACAAGAGCAGGACTCACAATAGAAGAATTCATTAATAAGATTGATTGAGAAGTATAAGTAAGGAAAAAATGCAGAATATTGCCCCGGCTTAAGGACTTAATTTGAAATATAAAAAAACAAACAGCCTGCATATTAACGCATCCAAACATACACGAATTCCTGCCGACAACACCCCTTAAATAAGTAGAATTAAGTCAGGAAATAAGAGATTCAAAACACTGATAATTAAAACCAATAGTATTATCATCTTCGTATTAAAAAAACGAGGTGAAAAATCATGTGGACAAAATTCAGCATGTGTTTTGCGGCTGGCGCGTTTGGCGGACTGGCCGAAGTAATTTGGGCATGGCTCATCGGCAGGCTCGGCATAACAGCAGCGCTCGGGGTCAAGTTTGCAATGAAACTCACGCCTGATAATATTTACAGGCCCGTGGTGTGGGGCGGGTTATGGGCGCTGTTTTTTCTCCTGCCAATCTTAAGCAGGAATATCTACCTGAAAGGGATCGTCATAAGCATCCTGCCCACAATAGCCGCGATTTTCATATTCGCGCCGCTGAGGATGAAGGCAGCCTCAACAGGCGGGTTTGTTTACTGGAACGCTATAACAGGCATGGGTTTCATGCCAATCGTTGTTATCGTAAACAACGCTATCTGGGGAGCAACAGCAGCCCTGTGGCTTAAAGTTACGAATTTTATGTAATTTTTTTCCGCGGAGATCCGATTGCGACTTTTCCTGATGAATGACAGCATAAGGCAATTTTGGCAAAGAAGGGTATTAAATCCAGAAAGAAATCCCCTAGATTGAGGGGATATATTATGCCTTTCCGGAGGGAAATATGAAAAAACATTTATTGCCGGCCTTAACAGTATTCCTTCTGGCTTTCATGTTTTCGTTTGCCGGGCATCTTAACTCGGCGGAACAGAAGCCTGAATGGGACGCAAAAAACTTCAAAAAGCCAAGCAGGGAAGAGCTTAAAAAAATGCTTACACCCATGCAGTACAAGGTCACGCAGGAAAACGGCACCGAGCCCGCGTTCAAGAACGAATACTGGAACAACGAAAAGGAAGGGATATATGTGGATATAGTTTCAGGAGAGCCGCTTTTCAGCTCGCTTGACAAATACAATTCAGGCACCGGCTGGCCCGGCTTTACAAAGCCGCTTGAGCCGTCGAACATAGTTGAGAAAAAGGTCAACAGGCTGTTGTTTACCCGCGTGCAGGTCAGGAGCAAACTTGCGGATTCGTACCTTGGGGAGGTTTTTAACGACGGCCCGCCGCCGCTGTACATAAGGTATTGCCTGGATTCGGCGGCCCTGCTTTTCATCCCGAAAGAGGACCTGGAAAAAGAGGGGTATGGAAAATACCTGAAGCTGTTTGAAAAAAAGAAGAAAAAATAAATATGGTCCATCCGTTGTTTTTATGCGGATAACAATTTGAACAAAAGGAGGCAATAACATGGCAAAGAAAAAGAAAGCGGCAAAGAAAAAAGCATCAAAGAAAGCAAAGGTTTGCGTGGTTTGCGGGCAAATAATTTCAAGGTGTAAATGCTGAATTAAGCTGCAAAGGCATTAAAACGGAAGTTTGGCAGATTTTCGCAATAAGTCTCTGCCTGCTGTCTGCGTTTTTGTGTAGAGACAGGCCCCTGCGCCTGTTTCTTTTTCTGAGACGGGGAAATATATTCGGACAGGACAGGAGTCCTGTCCCTACAACGGCCGCCCGAAAAAGACGTTGCGGACAGGACAGGAGTCCTGTCCCTACAACCGCCACAATAATAAACTTGAATAAACAGGCATTTATATAGTATCATTAATACACTACGCAGGAATCCCCGGGCTTTGTACCGGGGTTCCACTATAATAATATGAAAGGAGAATACACAATGGGCTTAAGCTGGGGACATATACTTCTGATTATCGTTATTATCCTGCTTTTATTCGGCGCTGAAAAGCTGCCTGAAATAGGGCGTTCTCTCGGACAGGCAATGAAGGAATTTAAAAAAGGCATGAAGGAAGGCACGGAAGACGAGCCTGAAGAAAAGCCTGCAAAGAAAGCCCTGAAGAGCAGGAGCAAAAAAAGGACAAAATAAGGAAAGTCCTGTACATCCCTCTCCTTTGACGGGAGAGAGCCGGGGTGAGGGTGGAGCTTTTCAGGCATAACACTTCCCCCTTGCCACTTCCCACTGTTTCTGGTGACCCATGGCTTTGCTAAAAGCTGGATACTTTTCCCACATACAGGAACTCAGGTCAAAGATCATAAGCGTGCTTTTAAGCGTGGTTGTCCTGACCGTAATATGCTTTATCTTCATACCCCACATAATGAATTTCCTCGAATTCCCGCTGCGCAGCGCAAAGGTACAGCTTAATTATTTCACGCCTTACGAAAAATTCGTCACTTACATGAAAATATCCTTTTTCGCCGGGCTTTTTATCACGGCGCCTTTCGCGCTTTTCCAGGCAGGCAGCTTCATATACCCGGCGCTTAAAAAAAACGAAAGGAAATATTTTTTCCTTTTTGCTTTTTTGATCCCCATGATGTTTGCCGTAGGAATCGTGTTCGCTTATTTTATCCTCATACCCGCGGCTTTCAGGTTTTTCATCAACTTTGCCTCAGGCGACAACGTGCAGCCCATGTGGGGCATAGGCGAATATTTCAACCTGATACTGAGCATGCTTTTTATCAGCGGGGTTATTTTCCAGGTGCCGCTTTTCCTGCTGTTCCTTATAAAAATAGGCGTGCTGAAAGTGGAAACCCTGGCAAAATTAAGGAAATATATAATAGTCCTTATAGCGGTGCTGGCCGGGATATTTACGCCGCCGGACATGATGTCCATGATACTGATGAGCGTATCGCTGTATTTGCTGTTTGAGTTATCGATCATAATAGGGAGAATTATAAGGTGATTTTGTTTAGTCCATTAACGGCGCAAAATCGTCTAATAATAGAATAAATAAACATTAATCTTTAGCAAATCCACCAACAAAGTTGGTGATCTCCTCTCCCTCGATGGGAGAGGAACAAAGGAGAGGGTGTAGTAGCGGCAACAACTCTACTCCGGGTTAAAAGATAGATGCGAAATAAGGAAAAATAAGTTTTTTAGAGTCTGGCGTTGGTGGTGTGAAGTTATACTGATTTAGCTGCTACTTCACCCCCATCCCGACCTTTCCCCATCGAGGGGGAAGGGGAAGTTTTTGAATCCTCCGACGAAGCCGGAGGGAAAACATCGACCAGGAGGTTACTTATGAACAGGAGAAAATTTTTAAAGGAAACGGTAAAGTACGGTATCGCGGCAGGGACGGCGTTTTTTTTTTCGCCATACAAGAATATGACGGGCGTTGACAGCCTTTTTGCGGATACGGCCATGCCCATGCTTGCCGCCATAAAGGGCGGGGAGCCGGACAAGATGTTTGACGCGGGCATAAAGGCGCTCGGCGGCATGGACAAGTTCGTGAAAAAGGGACAGACCGTCGTGGTAAAGCCGAATATCGGGTGGAACAAGCCGCCTGAGCAGGCAGCAGATACAAACCCGAAGCTGGTTTCCGCCATAGTGAAGCACTGCCTGGACGCGGGCGCGAAGAAGGTATATGTTTTTGACCACACCTGCGACAGCTGGGAAAAGTGCTACTCGATAAGCGGCATAGGCGACGCGGCAAAGAAAGCAGGCGCGAGCATTGCCCAGGCAAACAGCCGCGACTATTACCAGAAGGTGAGCGTGCCTTACGGCGATATCCTGAAGACCGCCGAGGTGCACGAGCTTATTTTAAAATCCGACGTATTCATCAATGTGCCTGTCCTGAAAAACCACGGCTCTGCCGACCTGACAATATCCATGAAAAACCTCATGGGCATAGTGTGGGACAGGGGATACTGGCACGCAAACGGCCTGCACCAGTGCATAGCCGACTTTGCGGGTTACAGGAAGCCGGACCTGAACATAGTCGACGCATATAATATAATGAAGACAAACGGGCCAAGGGGAGTGGATAGCGAGGACACGCTGCTGCTTAAGAGCCAGATCATCTCAAGCGATATAGTGGCCGCTGACTCGGCTGCTGCAAAGCTTTTCGGCGCAGAGCCGGCCGACATCGAGCACATAAAGCTGGCGGCGGCAAAAGGCCTTGGCCAGATGGACCTGAAAAAGGTGGACATCAAAAGGATAGTGCTGTAAGGGATGAAATTTACCCCATCTCCCGCAGAGGGGAGAGGTAGAGAGAGGGTGAGCATTGGACGGCAGGCAGCTAAAACTAATAAGAGTAACAATATCCCTGGTGTTTTTCGGGATATTTTTTATTGCGTTTTTTTACGGTGAAAAGGACAGCCTGAGGCTGGCCTATTTGCTGAGGTACACGCAGATAACGCCGGTGATCGTAAATGTTTTTGCCACGGGCGCGGTGTTGTCGGCAATCGCAGGCATAGTACTGCTGTGCCTGGCACTCGTTTTCGGCAGGGTTTACTGCTCGTCGATATGCCCTTTCGGGACTTTGCAGGATGTTTTTATTTTTTTGCGGGGTAAAATACAAAAAAAACAAAAGTTCAGATACTATAAGCCGCTAAACCGGATCAGGTATCCTGTGCCGGCTGCCGCGCTTGTTTTATCCCTTGCCTTTACGGGCGGGCTGGTATTTTTTAATCTGCTCGAGCCATTCGGGAATTTCGGCAGGATAACCTCGGATATTTTAAAGCCGGCATATGTCGGCATCCACAATATCCCGGCGCATTTTTTGCAGAAGCAGGGCATATTTTTGCTTCCTGTGATAGAAATGCATTCGATAAGCGCGGATGTTTTTATCGCGGGGATTGCAATACTCGCCGCTATATTTATAATGTCGTTTTTCTTTTCGCGTTTTTTCTGCAACGCGCTTTGCCCCACAGGCGCGATCCTGAGCCTGGTATCAAGAGTTTCTTTTTTTAAAATAAGGTTCAATGAAAAGTGCAACAACTGCGGGCTGTGCGAGGCGAGCTGCAAGGCAAACTGCATAGACAGCAAAAACAGGAAAGTGGATTTTGACAGGTGCGTGGCGTGCTTTGACTGCGTACAAACGTGCAACAGGGAGAGCATTACTTATTCTTTTGCAAAGCCTGCTGCAGGCAGCGAGGGCAGGAGGGACTTCATAAAGACTGCGCTGGGCGCAATTGTCATCATGGCAGCGGCAATGCCGAAAAAGATTTACGCGAACTTGATCGAGATAAAAAAGAAAAACCCGCTTGTGACGCCGCCCGGCTCAGTGTCGCTGAAGCATTTCAACGCATATTGCGAAGCGTGCCATTTGTGCGCGTCAAACTGCCCGACAAAAGTTATAACGCCGGCATGGATTGATTACGGGATAACAGGCATACTCCAGCCAAGGCTTGATTATACAAAGGCGTACTGCCTGTACGAGTGCAACACATGCTCGCAGGTGTGCCCGACAGGCGCAATAAGGCCCGTGACAAAAAACGAGAAAAAACTCATACAAATAGGCATATCGCATTTCGTGGAAAAAAACTGCATAGTCGCGGACAAGGGCAAGGAGTGCGCGGTGTGCAACGAGTACTGCCCGACAAAAGCCGTCCAGCTCGTGCCGTACAAAAACGGCCTCAGGATACCGAAAATAAAGGAAGACATCTGCGTGGGCTGCGGAGCGTGCGAAAAAGTATGCCCCGCGGCGCCGAACAAGGCGATATATGTGGAAGGCAACGCAGTGCACCTGAAGGCAAACAAGCCGGTGGTAATAAAAAAGCCCCAGCCTGTGAATGCAGGAGGGAAGGATTTTCCGTTTTGAAGTATAATTGTAGGGACAGCATTCCCATGCTGTCCGAAAGGCAGTATTTGTAGGGGCGGCGTTCCCATGCCGCCCGGAACGGACAGAACGGGTCCGAAAGGAATTAAAATATGACATGGCGTGAAAGAAAAATTAACGAACAATTGGAGACAAAAGATAAATTGCCGAACCGCAAACTAAACCGGCTGGCGGGATTTAATTACGCTGAAACAGGCAGGTATTTTGTGACAATCTGCACGGCAGACGGCAGCCATGCGTTTGGACGTGTTATAAACGGGATTATGGAATTAAACGACACCGGCGGAATTGTATCGGAACAGTTTATGGAACTGGAAGAACATTATAAAACTGTTTCGATAGACTGTTTTGCCGTCATGCCGAACCATGTTCACGCGATTGTGATGATAAATGGAACGCCAGGCATTATTAAACCGCTGCCGGTCATAATGCAGGCGTATAAGAGCCTGAGCTCGAGGAAAATACGGGAAAAAGACAAGGGTTTTAAATGGCAGCGGTCGTATTACGACAGAATAATCAAGACAGAATACGGGCTGGAACGGGTGAGGGAATACATAAAAAGTAATCCTGCAAACTGGAACAAGGACGCGGAAAATGCTGTTTTAAAGCTGGACAGAAGAAAATATTACCAGGAGATTGCAGAAGAAATAAAGGAAAAAATAAATGAACGCATTTTGTAGGGATAAAACATCACGGACAGGACGGGAGTCCTGTCCCTACAACGGAAAACACAAAGACGTCACGGACAGGACAGGAGTCCTGTCCCTACAACGGTCGCCAGAAAGACGTCACGGACAGGACGGGAGTCCTGTCCCTACAACACTGAAACACCTTATCTTTATTCTTACAGCCATCATACTTTTTTCATCCTGCCTTTTTGCCTGGGCGGACTGGAAAACAATCAAGAACAAGGACTTCACGATATTCTATAAGGAAGGCTACGAAAATTCCGCGTACCAGATACTGAACGTGCTTGAGCAGTTCAAGGACATACCTGAAAAAATAACAGGAAACAGGATATATAACGTGCCTTTTGTGCTCGAGGACGTGGGCCAGCTCTCAAACGGCCTTACCGACCCTGTCTATTACAACATACACCTTCTGAACTACGCCGAGCCTGACATAGAGAACTGGTGGCAGCTTGTGGCAGTGCACGAATATACGCACATGCTCCACCTCACGGACACAAGCGGCGCGCCGGCTGTGCTGACCACGCTTTTCGGCAGGGAGCTGGGGCCGAATATTTACGCGCCTGTGTGGATGACCGAGGGCATAGCCGTATACGACGAGTCCAGCACGTCAAAATACCAGGGCAGGCTGAACGACGGCATGTTCGACGCTTGCCTTGCGGCAGAAGCGCAGGAAAAAAACCAGGCATCGATACTGAAGGCAACATACGGGCCGCTTGAGTTTCCGGGAGGAGACGGCGTGTACGAATACGGCAGCGGGTTCCTGAAATACCTTTCGGTCACATACGGCGAGGATAAGTTCCCGAAGTTTTTTAAATTATACGGGTCATCGCTTTTATCCTACGCGTCGGTCGTATGCCCTTTTTTGGGCATAGACAGCACTTTCCGGCAAATCTACGGAAAGACAACCCCTGAGCTGTGGGACGACTGGCAGGCTTTTGAGGCTGACAGGTACAGGGATTTTGCATGCGAGGGCGACAGGCTGACGCATTACGGGTGGAACATCTACGGGCTCGCGTTTTCAAACGGGAAATTATATTACGAGAGGTATTACCCGGTAAAGACAGGGCCGTTTTCGTATTTTTCCTTTAACGAGATAGTGGAGCGCGACACCGGCACGGGCAGGGAAAAAACAATATACATGACCACGTCCACGCTCAACCCTGGGCTGAAAGTGCGCGGCAACAAGCTGTATTTCACGCAGCTTGAGCTGGAGGGCAGCGGATACGCGAACACATCATACCTCACTTACGCGGTTTACAGCATGCTGTGCGAAATAGACCTGGATACAATGCAGGAGAGGGAAGTATTCGGCGACAGCATAAGGTCATTCTGCGTGCTTGAAAACGGAAACATACTGTACGCGAGGGACATCAAGGACAAGACGGGCTCCCAAATAATGCTCTATAATATGGAAAAGAGAAAAAAGTCAAAGCTTTTTACAAACGACTATGTGATAGACGACATGGCGTCGGACAACAAAAGGGTCGTGCTGTCGGCCAGGACCGACTGGGAAAACCCGGGGCTTTACCTGCTGGACATGGACACGGGAAAGCTGAAAGAGCTTGTGAAAAACCCGCTTATCTCGGAGGAACCGGTCATTTACGGCGACAGGATGTATTATTGCGCGAATTACGGAAAAAAATGGTCGGTGTACTGCTATGATTTCAGGAAGAAAAAAATTTACAGGGTCACGCAAAACGGGTATGCGGTGAACCCGGCCTGCGACACGGGCGATAACAGGCTGTATTACTCGGGAATAAATTCCGGCGGCAACGACATATACGCGGTAAATATAACCCTCACACCCTATACAATGGAAAAACTCCCGGAAACCGTAATGCCGGTCTTTAAATTAAACGAGAGGGAAATAGAAAACGGGAATTATATGGATGATGTCGCCACACTTTTCCCGCAGGTCAGGGCGCCGATGGCGTATGAGGGCACCACGAACAACCTGAGCACTTTCAACAGCCTTGTGAGAAACATAGTTGCTGGCATGGACTTTTTGTCGCAGGACGCCATAGGCGACTTCAATTACAACGCGCAGTGCCTGTACGACGTGGACCATCTGAGGCCGCTTTTTAACCTGCAGCTTCAGAATTTTTTCCTGGCGCCGCTTGTAACGCAGTTTGACTTCAGCAACCTCACGGAGAGGTTCCTGACCGCAGGCGCGCAATACCCGCTGCTGCTGAGGCTTTTGCCGGGGATATCATACGCCTATGCAGGGCTGAATTATAATATGATAGATGATTTTTCCAGGCAGGAGGCCCAGCCATACGTGCAGTTCGGGTTTAATTATCCTTATACAATACTCGGCTTTATGCTGAGCACGCCTTTTGAAAACAGGAATATAGGCTCTGAGATAACAAGGAACGGATACTATATAAGCACATGGGTGGAGCAGTACCTGCCCGACAGCGCGATCACGGGCTCGGTTTCCCTTGCGCATGACCCGGACAACCCCGACCCGGTGCTGCCGCAAATAAGGGGGTATGCCGACGTGCCTTCAGGCAGGACAGGCAGCGAAATATCCCTGCAATATTCAAGACCGATTTATAAAATAAGATGGGGCATGTGGAACCCGGTTAATTTTTACCTGGAGGACCTGTGCGGCGTAGTTTTCAGCGACTTTGCCGCCACGGATTCGGACACGCAGCTTTCAGGCGGGATAGAACTGCATCTTGAGACGCACCTGGCTTTCGCAGTGCCGCTTGACCTCGGCTGCAGGTTATGGGTAAATAAGGAAGGGCATGCAGGCGTGGACGCCCTGGCTGTCGTAAACGCGCTGGTGTTTTAATATATGAGATATTAGATAGCAAATATAGGATATTAAAAACGGGAAAACGGAGGTTTTTATGAAAAAATTTTTATTTGCAGCTGTTGTAATTGTTTTGATTGTGTCTTGTTCAATTGTAATTTATTCAGACCAGGCAGCGCCGGGGACCATATGGCACCAGGCAACTCCGGGAGTCAGGTTTTCTGCAAGGTCAAGCCACACGAGCGTGGTGTTTGACAACAAGATATGGGTGATAGGCGGTTTCAGCAACACCGGGCATTCAAAAAGGGATGTGTGGTACACAATTGACGGTGTAGACTGGAAGAGCGCTACGACTGAGGCGCAATTTAAAGGCAGGACAAACCACACCAGTGTTGTTTTTGAGAATAAGATGTGGGTAATCGCAGGCGAGCTTGACGGCAATTATATGGATGACGTATGGTATTCAACCGACGGCGTGGACTGGACAGTGGCGACAACTTCAGCAAAGTTCAGCACGCGCCACGGGCATACAAGCGTGGTATATAATAATGAGATGTGGGTGATCGCGGGCCAGGGCGGGAAAAGCAACAGCTACAAAAACAGCGTGTATTATTCAAGCGACGGCGTGGACTGGGAAAGGGCGACAGGAAACGCGGAGTTCAGCAAGCGATGGCTGCATACAAGCGTGGTATATAATAATGAAATATGGGTAATAGGGGGCGAGGGGAGCAACGGGCTTAACAGCGATGTGTGGTACTCGGGCGACGGTATCAACTGGACAGAAGCGACCCCAAGCGCTGCATTCGGCGAGAGGACCAGCCACTCAAGCGTGGTTTACGACAACAAGATGTGGGTGATAGCAGGGTTTGCCCACGCGGGACAATTAAAAAGCGACGTCTGGTACTCAGGCGACGGCGCGAACTGGACAGAGGCGACACCCAATGCCGGATTTACAGAGAGGGACGGACAGTCCAGCGTTGTATTCGACAACAAGATATGGGTAATATACGGCGGCAATGAAATGAGCTATTATGATGATGTGTGGTGGGGGCAGTAAGGCGGAGGATTGGAAGGCTGGAGGGTTGGATGGTTGGAAGATTGGTTTAATAAAGATTCATTACAAACTAAATACTAAGGAAGAATAATGAAAATATTGAAAGCAGTTTTTGTTTTATCATTTATATTTTTCTTTAGCTTTGAATTATTTGCGGCGGGAGAGAGCGGGTATCTCATATTCCAGGGAAAGAAAAGGGAATATATAGTCCATTTCCCGGCAAATTACACAAAGCAGGTGCCGCCTGCGCTGGTTATAATACTTCACGGCGGAACAGGAAACGCAGAACGCATGGAAAGGGCGACAAAATACGACCAGCTCGCCGATGACAAGGGGTTTATCGCATGTTATCCGGAAGCCTACGGAGGCAACTGGAACGACGGAAGGGAATTTATACAAAGCAAGGCGTCACGGCAGAATATCGACGATGTCGGGTTCATTTCCGCGCTGATATATAAGCTGGAAATGCAGTATGACCTGGATCCGGGAAAAATATACGTGACAGGCGTGTCAAACGGCGGCACAATGACATACAGGCTTGCCTGCGAACTGTCGGACAAGATAGCCGCAGCCGCAGCTGTGATCGCAAATGTGCCTGAAGAGGTTTACAATAAATGCAGGCCGTCAAACAAGGTCCCTATTATAATAATGAACGGTACGGATGACCCCCTGATGCCTTATAACGGCGGATACGTGACGGTCGGAAAGAGGACACGGGGTAAGGTAAAATCAACGGAAGACACGGTAAATCTATGGGTACAGAACAACAACTGCGACCCGGCAGCGCCCGATAAGGAAAAAATACACAAGGATATAAATGATGAAGTCAATACTGAAAAAATAACGTACAAAAGCAAAGATAACGACGGCGCTGAGGTTGTCTTTTACAAAATAAACAACGGCGGGCATACATGGCCCGGCGGTCCGCAGTATTTGCCAGTAATGATAATAGGAAAAACCAGTAAAGATGTTATAATGGAAGAAGAGATATGGAGTTTTTTTGAAAGTCATATAAAGAAAAAATGAATTCGTAAATTTTAAAATGTAGAGAGGAGGCCCTGTCCCCGTCTTGGAATAAGAGACAGGCGCAGGGGCCTGTCTCTACAAAAGATGAAAAGGATAAAGCAATGAACAAAACAATAAACGAAGTAAAGCAGGTTTACAGGGAAAAGAGAAAGCAGATCGAGTCGAGGCTTGCCGACTTTAAGAGGAAATGGGAAAAAGGAAGCGAGACCGAGGTGCTTTCGGAGCTGGCTTTTTGCATCCTGACGCCGCAGTCAAAGGCAAAAGGGTGCTGGGCGTGCATGGAAAGCATACTGGCAAAAAACCTTCTGGCAAGCGGGAACGAAAAGCAGATACTGGCGCAGCTGAAATACCCGAGGTTCAAGTACAAGAAGGCAAAATACCTTGTGGAAGCAAGGGATAAGTTCATAAAAAACGGGAAAATAAAAATAAAGGAATTTATGTCAGGGTTTAAGGATGTTTACACGATGAGGGGGTGGTTCGTGAAAAATATAAAGGGCTACGGTTACAAGGAGGCGAGCCATTTCCTGAGAAACGTCGGTTTTGGCGATGATATAGCGATACTCGACAGGCATATACTGAAAAACCTTAAATTACTTGGTATAATAAAAAAGGTGCCCGACAGCCTGACACCTAAGATATATTTTGAAATCGAAAACAGGATGAAGGCGTTCTCGAAAAAATCGAAAATACCCATGGCTGCTCTGGACCTGATATTGTGGGCAAAGGAAACAGGAGAGATTTTTAAATAAATTATGTACATTCAATGTTTAAGTGCAACACAACTGCTCGAAAACTTCTCTGGGGGTTTGCCACCCCAGGCATTTTTTAGGAAGATCATTTAACCAGTTCTCGAGTTTTCTAATTCCGCCAGCGCTTATC